>Ga0209810_1000054_pt1 | contig 335871 bp, 368 predicted proteins | sample Coa_R1_7_FD_187159 | JGI IMG/M metagenome (GOLD analysis project Ga0209810, IMG submission 187159) | Surface soil microbial communities from Centralia Pennsylvania, which are recovering from an underground coalmine fire - Coalmine... | ecosystem: Environmental > Terrestrial > Soil >...
CTCGAACTGGAACGTCTCGAGCCAGTCGAACAGCCAGAGCCAGAACGCCGACCAGCACCAGAACGCCGGCCAGAACGACGAGCAGGGCGGCCCGTACTGCGGCCCGTCCGGCGACAACGGCGGCGACTACGGCAAGAACGACGGCAAGGGCGGCGGCCAGACGGCCGATCAGGACCAGAAGGCCTCGAACTCGATCGACCAGGACGCTCGGTCGAGCGCGGTCGCGATCAACGTCGCCCCGAACGTGGCGGTGCTGAACGGCGGCCCGTCGTTCTGCTGCTGCGGCCAGTCGTCCGGCGTCGACCAGCGGAGCGGGAGCGCGACCGCCCGCTCCTCGGCGACGAACGGCAACCTCGCCTCGCAGAGCAACGGCCAGAACCAGCAGGCGAGCCAGCTCCAAGGCGTGCCGGTGCTGTAACGGCCCGGGACGGAAAGGCGGTGGGCCCCGGTGCGGCGGGGCCCACCGCCCTCACTTTTCAGTGCCCGGTCAGCGCGGCGACGTAGGCGGGGGCGTTCGGAGTGCCCCACCCCGTCGTCATGTCGTACGGCGTGGACGGGTCGCAGCCGGAGATGCTCGTGTCGGTGCACGGGTTGACCGCCCACCCCGGCACGGGATCCCAGGTGACCGGGAGGCCGTCGCCGTTGTAGTCGAACATCCGGTTGCTCGTCAGGTCGCCGCTGATCACGTTCGGCGCGCCCTGGTGGATCGGCACGACGTCGGTGAACGCCGCCGGGTGCGCGTAGATCGCCGGGTTGACGTTCCCGAGGCCGTGGCCGGCCTTCTGCACGGCGAGCGCCGTCAGCGCGGCCACCTGCGGCGAGGCCGCGCTCGTCCCGCCGTAGATGTAGAAGCCGGGCGGCCCGTTGTAGTTCGGGTATGCCGAGATGTAGACGAGGACGCCGCCGTTCACCGCCGCGTCCCATGCCACGTCGGGGACGAGCCGGTGGTTGCCCTGCTGCGGCAGCACGCCCGTCTGCCAGGACGGCCGCGGGTAGATCGCCGACGGGCCGCCGCCGGTCGCGGCCGGCAGCCACGACTCGTTCCAGACCACGTTCAAGGGCGACGAGGCGGCCGTGCTGTTGAAGTAGCTCGGGTTGAAGCTGCCGTCCGAGAGGAACGGGATGTCGCTCAGCGGATCCCAGCGCCAGTTGCGCTGGAGCTGCGTCCCGCCGACGGCGGTCACGTAGGGGCTCGACGCGGGCCAGCCGACGGTCGGGTAGCTGTAGGTCGCGCTGTCGCGGTGCTGCTTCGCGACGCCGAGCGTGCCGCTGTCGCCGGAGGAGGCGAAGAACGTGTCGCCCTTCGCGATCCCCTTCTGGAAGACGGCGTCGAACCTCGCGGTCTGCGGCTGTGCGGCGCCGCCGAACGTCTGCTCGGTGATGCCGAAGCTCATGGAGAAGACGGTGCCCGGCGGGTTCGCGTCGATCTGCTGACTGATCGCGTTGAACAGGTTCGGCAGCCCCTGCACGCCCTCGGTCTCGGCGGGCGGGACGGCGATCAGGACGATGTGCGCCAGCGGAGCGATCGCGTACGCCCACTCGATGTCGAGCGTCGCCTCGCCGGACCAGCCGGCCGCCGCGGCGGGCCCCGACTGGCCGTTGCCGTTCGAGTTGTTGTAGTTCGGCTTGCCCTGCGGGAAGACCTGCGTGAAGTTCGGGCTCGGCAGCGTCGAGAAGAAGACGTCGTGGAAGTGCTGCAGGTCCTGCGCCGCCGTCGGGCTCCCGTAGGAGTCGACGAGCACGATCGTCTGCCCCTGGCCGAGCAGCCCCTGGTTGCCGAGCGCCGTGACGCCGTAGGCGTCGCGGATGTCCTGCGGGGTGTTGCAATGCAGCGTCGCGGTGGGCGCCTCGCAGGCGAACGCCGCGGCCTTCGCGACGAACGGACCACCCGGCGCCTTCAACGAGAACGCGGTTCCGACGAGCGCCGGCTGCGCCTGCGCGCTCGACGAGACGACCGCGGCGAGCGCCGCCACGGCCACCACCACAGCCCAAAGTCTCCTCAAGACCCCTCCCCTGTCGAGTTACGAGCCCCTGCTCGATGCGACGCCCACGGGCGACGAGAGGAACGGTAACCCGTCGCGGGCGGGCGGGCCAGGGCCCAGCGGGACGTGTCCTGGCTCAGAGCCAGGACACGTCCCGAAACGTCGACGGAATGCCGCCGTAGGCGGCTCCCGGAAGCGTGCCCGGCGTGTCGAGCGCCGACCGCCGCGGCGGCTCGCCGCTACGCCTCGAGCGCGAAGATCAGCTGGCTCGGGCCGCCTGAGCTACTGCGCGACGCGGTCGGCGTCGCGGCGCGAACGGCCGAGCAGCGAGCGCCGACGCCGTGCCACGTTGCGGTCGTGCTCGCGGCCGCGGTGGATGCCGTTGTAGGCGATGTGGGAGACGAGCGCGGCGACGACGAGGACGGCGAGCACGATGGCGATCACGATCAGGACGGTGTGCATCAGTCGAACAACGCAGCCCGCCCGCTCCCGGATACGGGCGCGCCTCCGGCGCCGCCGACGCGCCGTCCCGGCGTCAGAACTCGCGCCGGCGGCGCCTGACGCTCCACGTCCACCACACCAGCACGAGGACGAGCAGCCCGACGGGCAGGAGGAGCGTCTCGAGCGCGCCGGCCAGGAACGAGGCGATCATCAGGTCTCCCTCGGTCGAAGGTCGTCGGCGGCCGCGGCGCCGAGACGGCGGCGGCGCGAGGCGCCGTTGGGGTCGAGCCACCGGTAGGCGGCCACGAAGACGGCCACGGTGAACGGCACCGAGCCAGGCACCCACATGATCCCGGCGGCGAGCTGCTGGTCGCCGAGCGCGGAGAGCCCGAGCGGCCGGTGCGCGAGCGCCGCGTAGGAGCCGTAGACCGCCTCGGGAGCGACCGCGAGGATGATCGCGAGCAGCCAGCCGACGAGGAGGCTCGCGGTCGCGTAGGCGGCGCGCGGCCCCTCGGCGAGCTTCGGACGCCCGGTTGCGCCGGGGACGAGGTGCGTCCAGAGGAGCAGAGCCGTCGTGAAGAACAACGCGTGCTCGAGATCGTGGACGAGCGAGTTCCGGAGGGTCAGGTCGTAGAGCGCCGGCAGGTGCCACATGAGCAGCGTGCCGTTGAAGAGGACGAGCGACGGCAGCGGCGAGGCGATCCACCGCGCGAGCCGGCGCGGCGACGCCAGCGTCGACCCGGCGAGGACCGAGCGCGCAACCGGGCGGCGCGCGCCGAGCGGCAGCGGCCGCGCGATCCGCGGCCAGGGGCGCCCGAGCAGGAGGAGCGGTGGCGCGACCATCATCAGCAGCACGTGCTGGAGCATGTGCACCCAGAACAGCTTGTCGGCGTACGCGTCGACGGGCGAGTCGACGGCGAGGGCGATCGCGGCGAGGCCGGCGTAGAACGACGCGCCGCGCCACCGCTTCGCCGCGGACGGGCGCGACGCCGCGAGCCGTCCGCCGAGCAGGTAGAGGTACGCCGCGACCAGGACGGCGTACAGCGGCCACTCGACCGGCCAGCTCGAGGCGCGAAAGAGGGCCGCCATCTACAGGATGTAGAGCACGAACCAGCTGACGGCCGCGACGGCGGCGATCGTCACCGCGTAGATCGACAGCGCGCCGAGCTCGCCGCGGACCAGCGAGAGCGGATCCTCGATGTCCGGCTGGCGGTGCGGGTCGCCGGCGGCCTCGCCCGGCGCGAACTGGGCCGGCATGACGTTGCGGTAGCGAAGCGAGGTCGCGAGCGTCGTCTCGACCCAGTAGAGCAGCCCGACCAGGAAGACGACCTCGAGCCCGGTCCAGCCGAGGTACACGCTCGCGTAGCCGCCGTCCATCGGGCCGAAGCCCTGCGTCGCCCACTCCGCGATCTGCAGGGCGATCGCGGCGACGAGCAGCGCGACGCACACGCCGCCCTTGATCCGCCACGCCCGGCGGTCGCCGGCGCGGTGGTCGCGCAGCGCGAGCACGAGCAGAGGCGCGACCGCAACGGCGCAGACGGCGACGAGCGTCCCGAGCGTCGTCGACGGGGCGACGTGCTTCGGCCGCCACAGGTGCGACTCGTTCAGCGAGCGCAGATAGAAGAACGCGAACAGGAACGCGAAGAAGAAGAACGCCGTGGCGCTCGCCCACAGCTGCGCCGCCACGCGCAGGTTCCGCTCGAGGAGCTCGGGCGGCTCGCGCTCGACGACCGAGTAGTCGGTCGCGTGGTCGGCGAACTCCGTCACGTTGTCGGCCTCGCCGGGGTGATCGCCGTGCGCGCGGGCGCGACCGCGCCGTCCGGCTCGCCGTACGGGTACGGGTCGGGCCCGAACGTCGGGATGCGGTCGAAGTTGTGCACCGGCACCGGCGACGGCAGCTGCCACTCGATCGACTTCGACCCCCACGGGTTGACGCCGGCGGGCACGCGCGCGAACACCTGCGACCAGACGAGGTTCCCCACGAACAGCAGCATCGACGCGCCGAGGACGAACGCGGAGATCGAGACCCAGTCGTTCGCGCCCTGCAGGTACCCGGCGTACGTGACGACGCGGCGCGGCATGCCGAGGAACCCGATCACGAGCAGCGGCCCGAAGGTCGAGTTGAACGCGACGAACATCGACCAGAAGTGGATCCGCCCGAGGCGCTCGTTCATCTGGAAGCCGGTCATCTTCGGCACCCAGTAGTAGACGCCGGCGAAGAACGCGAAGATCAGGCCGCCCATGATCGTGTAGTGGAAGTGCGCCATCGAGAAGAAGCTGCCGTGCGTGGTCGTGTCGCTCGGGACGTCGGAGAGGAACACGCCCGAGAGGCCGCCGATGAGGAAGTTGAAGATCCAGGCGACGGCGAACAGCATCGGCACCGTCAGCCTGATCCGGCCGCGCCAGAGCGTGCCGAGCGCGCAGACGAAGATGAAGCCGGTCGGCAGCGAGATCAGCTCGGTCGAGAGCATGTAGAACGGCCGCACGTCCGCGTTGATCCCGCTGACGAACAGGTGGTGCTGCCAGACGAGCCACGACAGCAGCGAGATCCCCATCATCCCGGTGACAGCGAGGCGGTAGCCCCACAGCGGCTTGCGCGCGAACACGGGCAGGATCTCGAGCAGGATCCCCATGCCGGGCAGCGCGAGGATGTACACCTCGGGATGGCCGAAGATCCAGAAGAGGTTCTCGTACAGGTACGGGCTGCCGCCCGTCTGCGCGTCGAAGAAGCCGGTCTGCGCGGTGCGGTCCATCGTCACCATCAGCAGCACCGAGATCAGAACGGGCGCCGCGAGCAGCATCAGGATCGCCGTCGAGACCGTGCCCCAGACGAAGATCGGCAGGCGCCCCCAGCTCAGCCCGGGCGCGCGCATCGTGATCACCGTGACCAGCATGTTGAGGCCGAGGAGGCTCATCGACAGGCCGACGAGCGCGAAGAACGCGATGTACGCGTCCATGCCCATGTTCGCCTGGTCGGCGAGCGGCTCGTAGCCGGTCCACCCCGTCGGGAAGCCGCCGAACCCGATCGCCGTCATCAGGATGACGCCGGCCGCCATCAGCAGCCAGAACGTCAGCGCCTCGATCCGCGGAAACGCCATGCGCCTCGCGCCGATCATCAGCGGGACGAAGTAGTTGGCGAACGGGCCGAGGATCCCGCTCGTCATCATCCCCATCATCATCGTCCCGTGGAGGCCGACGATCGTCAGGTAGTTGTTCGCGTTCCACACCTGGTGCGTCGGGCTCAGCAGCTCGGTGCGGATCAGCATCGCGTTCAGGCCGCCGATGAAGATGAAGAAGCCGATGCCGACGAGGTACTGGATGCCGACGACCTTGTGGTCGGTGCAGAGCCCGAAGTAGCGCGGCCAGCCGGCAGTCTCCTTCTCGCGCAGCGACGGCGGCCGCCCCATCAACCGCTGCACCGGATAGTTCGCGAACCCGAGCCCGACGAGGAACGCGACGACGCCGACGAAGTAGGCGACGAAGAGCGCGACGTCGTTCTGGCCCGTGTTGGCGATGTAGTCGAGGCTCTTCGCGTGGATCTGGTGCCCGAGGACCCAGCCGACGTAGAAGCCGACGACGCCCAGGACGATCGCCGTCACGAGGTTGAAGCCGAGCAGCCGCCGGAGCCTCATCCCGCCCTCGCCTGCGGATCGGGTGCGTAGGTCGTGCTGTAGGGCGGCAGGTACTTCATCACGGGAGCCATCGCCGTCTGCTGCTGCTTGATCCACGACGCGAACTGCGGCTGCGTCACGACCCGCCCGGTGTCGAACATGTAGCCGTGCCAGAGGCCGCAGAGCTCGGCGCAGCGGATCTGGAACGTCCCCAGCCGGTGCGGCTTGACGAACGCGATGTTGTCGACGCCGGGGTTGGCGTCCGCCTTCACGCCGAGCTCGTACGCCCAGAACGAGTGGATCGCGTCGATCGACGTCACGTGGAACTCGATCTGGCGGTCGGCCGGCAGCACGAGCTGAGCCGTCTCGACGCCGCCGTACGTCGGGTAGCGGTAGGTGAACTGCCACTGCTGCCCGATCACCTGGATCGGGAGCGCGTCCTTGTGCGTGACGAGCGGGTGCGGCCCCTGGCCGCCGCCGGAGCCGCTCGTGAGCAGCTCGGCGGAGCCGAAGATCGCGAGGAAGAGGACGGAGACCGTCGTCGTCGCGAGCCACGCGACCTGCGACGGGACGTGCCCGCGGATCGGGGCGCCCTCGAGGTGCTCCTCGCCCGGCCGCACGCGGAACGCGACGAGCGAGTAGCCGAGGTAGACGAGGATGAACACCGTGAACGGCGTCATGACGGCGAGCAGCACCGTGTTGTCGAACACCTGCGACCGCCCGACGTCCGTCCCCTTGCCCGGCGGCATGTTCGGGCCGAGCACGAACAGCATCAGCGGCAGGACGATGATCGTCCCGACGATCGTGAGCAGCGCCACCCGCCAGGCGCGGCTGCGCTCAGACCACATTGACGAAGCCGTCCATGTAGCCGATGGTCTGCATCGGGCCGCCGAAGCCGTAGTAGAAGCCGGCCGCGCAGGGCACGAAGCACTGCCAGCGGTAGTGGCCCGGCTTGCCCGTGCGGAAGGTGAACTTCACCGTGTGGTGCGCCATCGACAGGTCGCACGGCGCCACGCCGCAGGGGTTCTTCGCGTTGTCCGCGATCCCCGGCAGCGGGACGATCAGCCCGAGCTGCGGGATCGCGAAGGTGTGTGAGGCGTCGTCGGGGTTGATCGCCCGTGTCGGCTTGCCGTCGACGGTGAACGTGCCTCCGACGAGGCCGCGGCCGAGCGCGAGGAACGGGTTCCGCAGGCCGCTGTTGCCGTCGTAGTTGTAGATCGTGACGTGGATCAGGCTGTGCGCGGGCAGCGTCCAGACGGTGCTGCGCACCCACTTGCCGCCCTCGCGGACGAGGTAGCTGACCCAGGTCTGGTTCGGCGCCTCCTTCGGCCCGATCGTCGCCACGGTCTGCAGGGTCAGGTTCGCGGTCTTGCCGGAGGCGGCCTGCGCCACTGGGACGTGATACGGGGTCGGGCCGTTCGTCAGAAAGAGCACGTACAGGCCGATCAGCACCGCCGCAACGGCGACCGCGCCTGCCACGACCGCGCCTTTGACCGCGTTCGGGCTCACCCCGGCGCGTGTCTAACGCGTCGCGGCCGGGCGTGTCCATGTTCTGACGGAACTGTCATCTTCGCGTCATCTGCAACGGCCCGCCGGCCTCCGACGCCATTCCAACGGCGCTCTCAGGGGTTTCACACGTCCCGCGGGCACGGTGGGGGCATGACTCTCACGACACTCATCACGCTGAACGTGATCCTCGCGGCGGCCGTCGTCCTGGCGCTCGTCTCGTTACCTCGGGCACGCGATCCACGCCGACCGGCTGCAGCTCCGCCGGCCGCAGCGCCGCCCGCTCGCCCACGAGGCGGTCGAGGACCGGCGTCTCGCCGCCTGACCGAGACCTGAAAAACAGACTTTGAAACCTCGTCCAGGAGGAGTAGCGTCGCGCCGAGCGGCGTGAAACTCCTGGTCATCGAGGACGAGCGGCGGATCCTCGAGTTCCTGCGGCTGGGACTCGAGGCCGAAGGCTACGTGGTGGAGAGCGCCGCGGACGGCGTCGCCGCGCTCGAGCTGGCCGCCGCGTCCGAGTACGAGCTGGTCGTGCTCGACCTGCTCCTGCCGAGGGTCGACGGGCTGAAGGTGCTCGGGGCGCTGCGGGCGGGCGGCTCTTCCGTTCCCGTGCTGATCCTGTCGGCGCGCTCAGACCTGCCGACGAAGCTGCGCGCGTTCGAGCTCGGCGCGAACGACTTCCTGGCGAAGCCCTTCTCCTTCGACGAGCTGGTCGCCCGCGTCCGGGTGCACCTGCGCCGCGGCCGCGAGCAGCCCGAGCCGTCGATCGTCCGCGTCGGCGAGTTCGAGCTCGACGTCGCCCGCCGCCGCGCCCGCTGCGGCGCCCGGGCGGCCGACCTGTCCGACCGCGAGTTCCGCCTGCTCTACCACCTCGTCTCGCACGCGGGCGAGGTGATCAGCCGCGAGCGCCTGCTCTCCGACGTCTGGGGCTACGGCTTCGACCCGGGCTCGAACGTCGTCGACGTCTGCGTGCGGCGCCTGCGCAAGAAGCTCGGCCCGGCGTGGCCGATCGAGACGATCCGCAACGCCGGCTACCGCCTTGCGGCTGCCTGACCGGCTCGAGCTCGCCTGGGGCGCGCTCGCCTGCGCCTGCGTGACGGCGATGGTCGCCTACCCGTCGTGGGAGACGATCCCCTTCCACGTCATCTGGATCAGCCTGACGCTCCTGTACGGGTTCCGCGTCTGGCCGGTGCTGCAGACGGCGGCGGTGCTCGGCGCGGTCGCGCTTTCGACCGGCATCTCGATCATGGTCGACGCGTTCGAGGGGATCCAGCTCTGGGGCGAGCTGTTCGAGGTGCCGCTCATGTCGGCGATGTTCCTCGCGATGGTGTGGCACGCCCGGCGGCGTCAGGCCGCGCTCGCGGCGACGCACGCGCTCGCGGAGGAGCGGGCGACTTTGCTCGAGCAGGAGGAGCGGCTCGTGCACAACGTCGGCCACGAGCTGCGCACGCCGGTGACGATTGCCCGCGGCCACCTCGAGCTGCTCGACCGGCGCCTCGGCAGCCGGCGCGAGGTCGCCGTCGCGCTGGACGAGCTCGCGCGCATCGAGCACGTCGTCGAGCGCGTGCTGCTCTTGGCGCGGCTCGAGCGCCCCGACCTGCTTTCGGCGACGCAGGTCGCGCTCGTGCCGTTCCTCGAGGACATCTTCATCCGCTGGTCCGAGGTCGCGCCGCGCGCGTGGCGGCTCGGCGCGATCGTCGACGCGAGCGTCACCGCCGACGAGACGTGGCTGCGCGCGGCGCTCGACGCGCTGCTCGAGAACGCCGTGCAGTACACGAAGGACTGGGACGGGATCGAGCTGGCGGCGCGCGGCGAGAGCGACAGCGTCGTGATTACGGTCTCGGACGAGGGCATCGGCATCGCCCCGGACGTCTCCGACGGCATCTTCGAGCGGTTCGCGCGCGGCGAGTCGGCCCGGAGCGTCAACCCGCGCGGCTCGGGGCTCGGGCTCGCGATCGTCGCGGCGACCGCGCGCGCACATGGAGGCGCGTGCACGGTCGCGAGCGTCGAGGGCGTCGGGTCGACGTTCGAGCTCTCGCTGCCGCTGCCGCAGGCGTTGCATGCCGACCTGGAGCAGGCGGCGGGGCCGCGTTACGAGATGCGGCGCAGCGAGGCGGCGACGTCGGCGGCGTCGAACGGATAGAGGAACAGCGCGCGCTCGTGCCCCGTCGCGTCGACGAGGTACGAGCCCTCCGTGTGCACCACCTCGTGCACCTTCACGCCGCCGATCGTGCGCGTCACGAACTGCACCCCGATCTCGTACGCCCGCCACACGCGCGCGAGCTCGCGGTGGCCGGCGACGCCCCAGCGCCAGCTCAAGTCGAGCCGCCAGTGCGCCGCATCCTCGGCGAACGCGGACTTCGCGTTTCCCCACGGGTTCACGCTCACCGCCACGATCTGCGGACGCTGCGCAGGCGGCAGCCGGCGCACCGCGCGCATCAGGACCTCCGCCTCGAGCGGGCAGAGGTTCCGGCACAGCGGGTCGATGAACGTGACCACGACCGGGCGCCCGCGCAAGCTGCGCAGGGTGAACGGCACGCCGTGCTGGTCGACGAGCCGGAACCCCGGCGCGGGCCGCGCTCCCGCCGGCCACGTCGCGACCGCCGTCGCCGGCTGCGGCGCCGACACCGGGGCGACCGCGCCGGAGGTGCCAGAGGTGCGCGTGGCGAGGAGCCCGACGAAGACCGCGGCGACTGCGGCAAGCAGGAGCGCGCTCGCTGCGACGGCGACGCGGAGGGGCGTCAGGAACGGCCGGCGCGGCTCGGCGGCGACAGGTGGCTGGTTCGCTGGTAGGACGATGAACCTCCCGGTCCGCCGAGGATACCCCCTGGCCGCCGCCCTGTTCGTTCGCCCGGCGCACGAGCCGGGCATACGCGTCAGGATGCACACGATGCGGCCGCTGCTCACGCTGGGCTTCTTCCTCGCGACCGCGGCCGTCGCCGCGGCTGCGCCGTCGCCGCGGCCGGCGCGGGCGCCCGCGACGCTGCACGCCGACGTCGCCGAGTGGAGCGTCGTCCCGTCGGCCGGCGTCGTCGCGCACGGCTCGCTCCGCATCGTCGTGCGGAACCTCGGCGAGGTCGCGCACCAGCTGTCGCTCGTCCGCACGTCCAGCTTCGACCCGCTGTTCGCGCTGAGCGGCAGCCGCGCCGCGATCAGACCGCTCGCGACGACCCGCATGCTCGAGCCGGGCGAGACGACGTCGCTGACGGTCTCGGTCCGTCCCGGCTCGTACGAACTCGTGGACAACCTGCCGTGGCACTACTGGCTCGGCACGTCCGCCGCGTTCAGCGTGCGTTAGCAGCACCAGCCGGCGAGCGCACACGCCAGCCGCGGTCGAACAGCCGGATCGCGTCGGCGTACGTCTCCGGGTCGTGCAGCAGGACGACGATCAGCGTGCGTCCGTGCCGCGTCGCGGCGGCGACGAGGCAGTCGCCGGCGACGGTCGTGAAGCCCGTCTTCACGCCGATCGTGCCCGGGTAGCTCCACAGCAGCAGGTTCCGGTTCACGTACACCTTCGCGTAGGTCGGCGGCGCCCACCGCACGCGCTCGACACGGGTGGCGACGATGCGGCGGAAGGTGGCGTTCCTCAGCGCGACGCGCGTGAGCGCCGCGAGGTCCCACGCACTCGAGTAGTTGCGCTCGTCGAGGACGCCGCTCGGGCTGTTGAAGTGCGTGTCGTCCAGACGCAGGCGGCGCGCCTCGGCGTTCATCAGCCGCAGGAACGCCGGCCGGCTCCCGCTCGTCGCGAGCGCGAGCGCCAGCGCGTCGTCGTTGCCCGAATAGAGCAGCAGCCCGTACAGCAGCTTCCACACCGGCACGTGCTCGCCCGCGCGCAGGCCCTCCTTCACGAGCGGCACCAGCGGCACCGACGGCGCGATCCGGACCACCGCCCCGAGCCGGTCGTGGCGCAGAACGAGCAGCGCCGTCATGATCTTCGTCGTCGACGCGATCGGCAGCTTGCGGTGCACGTCGCGGCGGTAGAGGACCGCCCCGGTCGCGTCGTCGACCACGATCGCCGCGCGGGCCTGGATGCGCGGCAGCGGCGCGCCGAAGCGGGCGCGGCCGAGCCGCAGGAGCGGCACGCTGTGCGGCCGAGGCGGGCGGCGGACATGCAGCAGCACCCGAGCGTGGCGCGCGGGCGGCGGCGGCGGCGTCACGCTGCGGCGGGCGGTCCCGCCGCCGAGCAGGAGCACGACCGCCGCTGCGCCGACGGCCACAGCCGCCGACGCGAGCGCGGCGACGATCCACGGCGCGACGCGACGGCGGCGGCGCCTGCGGCGGTTGACCGGCTGGAGGACGTCCACGCACCGAAAGGATGGCGCAGCGGCCGGAGCCGTGCTCGAGCCGGCAGGTCGCTCGCGCGTCTGTACGGTGTTCTGGATGTCCAGCTGGGGTCGCCTGGGCTCGCGGCGGGTCGCGGTCGACCTCGGCACTGCCAACACCGTCGTCTACGAGCAGGGCGAGGGCGTCGTCACGTTCGAGCCGTCCGTGGTCGCGGTCGACGAACGCACGGGCCACGTGTACGCGGTCGGCGAGGACGCTCGGCGCATGATCGGCCGCACCCCGTCGTACATCCGCGCCACCCGGCCGCTGCGGCACGGCGTGATCGCGGACTTCGAGATGACGGAGCAGATGCTCCGCTACTTCATCGGACGCGCCGTGCGCGGCATGCGCCGCCGCACCGAGGTGATGGTCTGCGTCCCGAGCGGCGTCACGCAGGTCGAGCGGTCCGCGGTCGAGGAGGCGACGCTGGCAGCAGGCGCGTCGCGCGCGTATCTGATCGACGAGCCGATGTCGGCCGCGATCGGCGCCGGGCTGCCGGTCGCCGAGTCCACCGGCTCCTTCGTCGTCGACGTCGGCGGCGGCACGACCGAGCTGGCGGTCACCGCGCTCGGCGGGATGGTCGTCTCGCACTCGGTGCGGATCGGCGGCTACGACCTCGACGACGCGATCGTCAAGCTGCTGCAGACGACGCAGCGGCTGCTCGTCGGCCAGGAGCAGGCGGAGGCCGTGAAGATCGCGATCGGCAACGCCGTCGCGGGAACGGCCGACGTCGCCGACGTGGCGGGACGCGACCTGACGACCGGCCTGCTGCGGCGGAGCGCGGTCGACGCGGCGGCGGTGCACGCCGCGCTCGAGCAGCCGCTCGCGCGCATCGTCGAAGCCGTCGACCACGTCCTCGAGCGCACGCCGCCGGAGCTGTCGTCCGACATCGCGGACCGCGGCGTGATGCTCGTCGGCGGCGGCGCGCTGCTCGCACGCATCGACGAGCTCCTCCGGCGGCACACGGGGCTGGCGGTGACGATCGCGGACGATCCGCTGACGGCCGTCGCGCGGGGCGCGGGCGCGGCGCTCGAGGAGCTCCACCACCTCACGCCGGCGCGGCCGCGCCGCCGCCGGCGGCGGCGCTGACCGGAGCCGAGCCGGGCGACGCTCGAGACCCTTCCGAGGCCAAGGCGGTGGTCGAGAACCGGCCTCGGCTCGAGCGGCTCTACCACCGGAGCATCGCCCGGCTCGCCCGGACTCTGTCGGCCGCGCGCGTGGGCGGCGCCCGACGGAAGCTCAGCGCCGCCGAGACGATCGTCTCGTCGTGCCCGCGATCAGGCGAGCAGGACGGGGTCGCGCGGCGGGTTCTCGAGCATCGAGCTCGCGACGAGGCCGCGCTGGTACGCGAACCGGATCGCCTCCGCGCGGCTCCCCACACCGAGCTTGCGGTAGATGTTGGTCAGGTGGAACTTCACCGTCTGCTCGGCGAGCCAGAGCTCCTTGCCGATCTGCTTGTTCGAAAGGCCGGCCGCGAGCTGCTCGATGATCGAGACCTCTCGCTCGGTCAGCCCCATCTGCCGCGCGGTGTCGTCCGGCTCGTGCGAGAGTCCGCCGATCGTCTGCACGACCGTTCCCTCCAGCGCCTGGCGGATCGCCGACGCGAGGTCGCGCGGGTCGACGTGCTTGAGGATGAAGGCGGCCGCGCCCCGCTGAAGCGCGCTCCGCACGATCTCGGGCTCGTCGACCGCGGAGAGGACGATCGTCTTCACCTCCGGGTGACGCTGGCCGAGGAGCTCGAGGCACCTGAGCCCGTCGACGCCGGGCAGACGGATGTCGAGCAGGACGACGTCCGGGTCGGTCTGGCGGACCATCGGCAGCACCTGCGCGCCCGATTCGGCCTCGCCGACGACCACGAACTGATCATCTTCTTCCAACGCCAGCTTGGTCGCAGACCGCATCAGCGCGTGGTCGTCCACGACCAGGACCTTGAGCCGCCGCATAGCCTTTATCCCTTCCCGGCGCCGCCGCAGGCGCCTAGAACGTGTGCCCGCGCAGTGTGCACGAGGGTCGTCGCCCGCACCACGTCCGCACCGGGGGTTTCGCCCCGCCCGTGGGTCCAGATGTGGCGGCCCGCACGAGCACCCGCTGCACGCGACGCGCACTCGACGTTCGGCCAGTTGCCAGACGTGGCTACAGGTAGCGCTGCAGCTGGATGAGCCCCGGCCCCAGGACGACGACGAACATGACCGGCAGGATGAACAGGACGACCGGGAACAGGATCTTCACCGGCGTCTTCTGCGCCTGCTCCTCGGCGCGCATCTGGTGCCGGTTCCGCGCGTCCGCCGCCTGCGCCTTCAGGATCTCCGCGATCGGCGTCCCGAGTTGGTCGGACGCGATCAGCGCGTGCACGAAGTAGGAGACGTCGTCGCTGTCGAGCCGCTCGGCGAGCGCGACAAGCGCCTCGCGCCGCGGCGCCCCGACGCGCATCTCGTTCGCGACGCGCCGCAGCTCGTCCGGCAGCGGGCCGTTCGTCGCGCGCAGCAGGTAGAGCAGCGCACTGTCGAAGCTCATCCCCGCCTCGACCGCGATCGCGAGCTGGTCGAGGAACGCGGGCAGCGCCTTCTCGATGCGTCGGATCCGCGTCTGCGCCGCCCGGCTGAGCAGGAGGTGCGGAAGGTACGCGGCGATGCCGCCGAAGAGCAGCGCGACGATCACCGCCTTCGCGCCTCGCCCGACCACGAGCCCGAACGCGAGGCCGATCGACGCCAGCGCGACCTGGCCGGCGACGAACGCCTCCGGTGAGAGCTTCTGCGCGGCGCCGGCGCGGTCGAGGCGGCGGCGGACGCGGTCGAGCGAGCCGCCCGGCGCGACTCGCGCGTAGACCCGCGCGACGGCCGCCACCGCGCGCGGGAGCAGGACCGGGCGGCGCGTCTCTGTCACACCCCGGAGACGCAGCAGCGCGCGGCGGCGCTGCATGCGCGCGGCGCTCGCCGCACCGAGTCCGACGAACGCTGCCGCCGCGAGCAGGCCTAGGCCGATGACGAGCAGGGCCAGCATCAGTCGACCGAGGTGATCCGCGACAGCACGAGCGCGCCGAGCCCCATCGAGACGAACGAGAGGACGATGAGGATGTGACCGGCGCTCGTCGTGTAGAGGGGCTTGATGTAGTCGTAGCTCACGAGCGTCATCAGCGCGGCGAGCGCGATCGGCAGAGCGATCAGAACCGCGGCGGACGTCCTGCCGAGCGCCGTCAGCGCGCGCACCTTGCGCGCGTGGCGCTGGCGCTCGCGAACGGTCTCGGCGACCGACACGAACAGGCTCGCCATCGAGCCGCCGATCTGGCTCTGCACGGTCACGGCGGTGGCGACGTACTCGAGCTCCGGCGACCCGAGCCGCTCGCACATCGCGACGAACGCCTCGTCGAGCGGCCGGCCGAGGCGCTCCTCCGTCAGCACGCGCCGGAACTCGGTGGAGATCGGCGGATGCCCGTCCTCGGCGACGGCGACGAGCGCTTGCCGGAGGCCGTGGCCGACGCGGAGCGCGGCGGCGACGGTCGCGAGGGTGTCCGGCAGCTGCGCGTCGAACGCGCGCAGCCGGCGCCTCGCCAGCAGCGCGAGCAGCGCGAACGGCGCTGCGAACCCGGCCGCGACGAGGCAGACGCCGAAGAACGGCGAGATGCCCGCGACTGCGGCGAGCAGCGCGGCCGCGACGGCGGCGACGAGCGCCGCTCCCACGACCTGCGCGGGGACGAAGGCCTTGCCGGCGCGGTCGGTCGTCCGCGCGACCCAGGCCCACGCCGCCCGTCCCCCGAACAGGCGCTCGGCACGCGCGACGAGCGGGTCGAGCCGGCGCCACGGCCGAACGTCGACGCTCGGCCGCGCGCCGCCCGCGTACGCCGACACGGTCCGGCGCACGCGCTCGGGCCGCGGCCGGCGCACCGCGAGCAGGAGCGCCGCCGCGAATGCGGCGCCCGCGAGGAGTGCGACGGCGACGCTCCCGACGCCGCTGCGCGCGGCGCCCGCGGGGATGACGGGCGCCGCCGGCGCCGACGCGCCCGGGATCCGCTCGACCATCGTGGAGCGCTGCCGCGCCGCCCGCACCGCGAGCCGCACGGAATCTCCAGGCCGCGCCGACGTCGCGTACGTGATCTGCCATACGCGCCCGAGGTCGGCCGCGACCCGCGCGTACGCGGCCGGAAGGGCCGCCGCGCGCGCGGCGTCGAACACCGTGCCGCCGGTCGCCTGCGCCAGGTCGGCCAGCGGCGAGCGATCGGCGCGGCCGAGCGCGATCGCGTAGATCACGACGCCGGCGCGCTCCGCCCGTGCGATGACCTGGCGCAGCGACCAGCGCGAGCCGAGGTCACGTCCGTCGCTCATCACGACCACCACGCGCGCGCCCGCGATCGGCGCGAGCCGCCGGACGGCGGCCGAGACCGCGTCGAAGAGCGCCGTTCCCGTGCCGGGGTCGGGGCGCAGCGCGGTCAGCCGCTGGACGAGCGCTGCGGTATTCCCGGTGGGCGCGGCCAACGTGATCGCGGCGCTGCCGAACGCGATCGCGCCCACGCGCCCCGGCGCATGCGCGGCGAACGTGGCCGCGGCACGCGTCGCGAGCGCCAGCGGCCGGCCCGCCATCGACTGCGAGTTGTCGATCGCGAGGACGACGGCGTTGTCGGCGCCGAGGTTCTCGACATCAGTCTCGCTCACGGGCCGCCCGTCCTCGAGCAGCTCGGGCCGCACGCCCGCCGGTGCGAGCGCCGTCACCGTCACGAGCGGGTACCGGCCTACGTCGGCGCGCCTGATCACGGGTCCCTGCGCCGAAGCGGCCGACGCGGCGACCAGGGCGGCGACGGCGAGGATCGCCGCGGTCGCCCTCATGCCAGCTCGGGGTAGATCAGCTGCAACGGCAGCGCGACTCCGGCCTTCGCGAGCTTCGTCGCGAAGTGCGGACGGACGCCCGTCGGCTCGAGCGGCGCGAGCGTGTCGGCGTCCTCGCCCGACGGGCCGCCGACGGCCGCCTGGAAGAGATCCTGCGTCGTCACGACGTCGGTCTCCATGCCGAGGATCTCGGTGACGTGGGTGACGCGGCGCGCGCCGTTCACGAGGCGCGTGAGGTGCACGACGAGGTCGATGCCGCCGGTGATCTGCTCGCGCACCGCCTTCAACGGGAGCTCGACACCAGCCATCAGCACGAGCATCTCGAGTCGCTGCAGCGCGTCGCGCGGCGAATTCGCGTGGATCGTCGTCAGCGATCCCTCGTGGCCCGTGTTCATCGCCTGGAGCATGTCGAGCGTCTCGCCGCCGCGGACCTCGCCGACGATGATCCGGTCCGGCCGCATGCGCAGCGCGTTCCGCACGAGGTCGCGGATGCGCACTTCGCCCTCGCCCTCGACGTTCGGCGGCCGGGCCTCGAGCGCGACGACGTGGCGCTGCTGGAGCTGCAGCTCCGCCGCGTCCTCGATCGTCACGATCCGCTCCTGCGCGGGCACGAAGGCCGATAGCGCGTTCAGGAGCGTCGTCTTCCCGGTACCGGTCCCACCCGAGATGAGGATGTTCAGCTTGCCGCGCACGCACAGCGTGAGGAACTCGGCGGCCTCGGGCGAGAGCGTGCCGAGGTCGACGAGCCGCTCGAGCGTGAGCGTTTCGCGGCTGAACTTCCTGATCGTGAGCGCCGGCCCGCGCAAGGCGAGCGGCGGGATGATCGCGTTGACGCGGCTCCCGTCCGGCAGGCGCGCGTCGACCATCGGCGACGCCTCGTCGACGCGGCGCCCGACCTGGCTGACGATCCGGTCGATGATCCGCAGCACGTGGTCGTCGTCCACGAAGCTCTGCCCCGTGTCCTCGATCAGCCCCGCCCGCTCGACGAAGATCTGGTCGCGTCCGTTGACCATCACCTCGCTCACCGTGGGGTCGCGCAGGTACGGCTCGAGCGGCCCGTACCCGACGATGTCGTCCGTGATCTCGCGCTCGAGGCGTTCGCGCTCCGACTTCGTCAGCGGGGTGTCGTCGGCGAGCAGCTCCTCCGCGACGAGCGCGCGAACGCGCCGCTCGAGATCCGACGTCGCGTCCGTGCCGCGCAACGAGACGCCGAGCCGCGAGATGCACGCGCGGTGGACGCGCCGCTTGAGCTCGGCGTGAGGATCGCGCGCCTGCGCCTCCTGCGTCGCCCCGAACGCCGCCGCCGGCTGGTCGCCCTTGAGCCGCGCAGCGAGCTGGTCGGACGACTGCGAGGCGAGCAGGTGGTCGATCGGCGGAACCATCACGCACCACCGATCCGGAGCCGCCGCCGCGTCGGCGCAGCGGCGGGAGCCTCGTCGCCGACGAGCTCCGCCGCGACGCGCGCCGCCGCCCGGGCGAACGGCGCCGCGGGGTTCGCCGACACGGCGGACGACGACCGGTTGATCGCCTCCGGGACTGCCGGGTCCTCGGGCAGCAGGAACCGCACCGGCTGGTCGAGCGTGTGCTCCACGTCGTCCTTCCCGAAGGCTGCGGGCCCGCCGACGCGGTTCAGCACGAGGCTGACGCGGTCGGCGTCGACGCCGAGCCGTTTCAGCGTCTCGAGCCCGATCTTCGCGTTCTTCAGCGACGGGATGTCCGGCGTGCAGACGACGAGCACCTCGTCCGCCGCGTCGACGGCGAGCATCATCGCGCGGTCGAACAGCGGCGCCGTGTCGACGACGACGGCGTCGTAGGCCTGCTTCGCGACGGCGAGCAGCCGTACGAGCTCGGAGTCGCGCACCGCCTCGGCCTCCTCGGGCCGGTGCGGCGCCGGCACCACTGCCGCGCCGGACCGCTCGTCCGCGACGGCGAACGCGAGCAGCTTGTCGCTGTCCAGCTGCGCGTCCCCGCTCGCGAGGTCGACGACGCTGCGGTCGTGCGGCACGCCGAGCATCACGGCGGCGTCGCCGAACTGGAGATCGAGGTCAACGAGCAGCGTCCGCCTGCCGCTGCGGGCGAGCGCAGCGGCGAGGTTCGTCGCCAGCGCGGTCTTGCCGGATCCGCCCTTCTGCGAGGTGATCGCGACGATGCGCCCGCGCCCCTGCGACTCCGCTGCAACCGACACCGCCTTGCGGACCGAGAACATGAAGGTCTCGGGAGCCTGCGGCAGCATCAGCACGTCGTGCACGCCTTCGCGCAGCGCCTCGTCCAGCAGACCGTTGACCGCTCCGGCAACGGCGACGATCACCGGGGCGGTCGTGAAGCTGCGCAGCGCGAGCAGGTCGTCGTGGAGCGCCGTCTCGGGTTCGACCGCGTGGATGACCGCGTCGGCGCGCCGCGCGGCGCCGCCGCGGCGGCCGTCGACGACGGCGATGTCCGCGCGATTGCCGAGCAGGTGGAGCACGTCGTCGGCTCGCGGTCCCGTCACGAGCACGTGCGGCCGGACCGTTGCGTCCAGCTGCACGCTCACTGCCCGATCGCTCCTGGCGCGGCGCCGCCGGTCAGCTGGAGCAGCGCGCGCGGGCCGAATCCAGACGAGAGGAAGTCGGGGAGCGTCTCGATCGTCGGCTGCGAGTCCCGCGGCGCCGACGTCGGCCGCAGCACGAACCACCAGTCCGTGTTCTTGAGCGCGAACAGCATCTTCTGCGCCTGGGCCGTCGTCAGCGCGAGGATCGCCGACGTCGTGTTGGACGCGCTTCCGAGGGTGCTGCTCTTCTGTGCGCCGGGCGCCTGCAACACGAGCACGTGCGTGAGGATCGTGCGCACCGCGACGTCCTCGTTGCCGGCGACCCTGTAGTGCACGTTCGCCATCACGTCCACGTAGTCGCCCGTCGCGAGCGTCCCTGCGAGCAGCTGATTCGGGTCGCCCGGCACGACCATCGCACGCTCGGTGCCGGAGAACTGCGAGAAGATCCCGCCCTCCGAGGCGGGCTTGAACGCGCGCAGCGTCACCTGCTCGCCCTCGTAGATCGGCTCGGCCGCGATCAGCGCGCCGAGGTCGGCGCCCTGCGCGATCGCGCCGGGCACGACGTTGCGGCGCAGCACCTGCGCCGTCTTCAGGTAGCCGCCGGTCGCGACGGTGGTGCCGGCGGTGCCCGCCGGGATGTCGCGGGCCGCGACGAGCACCTGCGTCATGCCTGCGCCGCGGTCGACGCTCCGGCGATAGCTGACGACGTACAGCCCGACGAGGAGCGCGCCGACGACGGCGAGCGCCACGGCAGCCGTCAGGTTGCGCAGCCGGTATTTGGTCATCGGTCGTCCTTTCCGCGCATCGTCGTTCTCCTTCCGCCGCGGCGGGCGCCGCGACGTCGAGCGTTCCGTCGGCGGCTCTCGAGGCGGGCCCGTCGCGCGAGCCCCGCCTCGACAGCCGGGGGTCGTTAGAGGTGGCTCACGACCGTGTTCATCGCCGAGGTGATCCCGTTGCCCAGGTTCGTCCACGCGGCGAGCACCGCGATCGCGATCGAGACGAGCGTCAGGATCAGGGCGTACTCGACGAACGTCTGTCCCTCGTCTTCCGCCGTGCGTGCGGCGGCCGCGACGAAGAGTCTCTTCATGCTTCCTCCTCCCAACCGTTCGCGGCCGCGTCTCGGCCGGTCGAGAGTTGTTGTACGGCGCGAGCCGAGGCGCCTCTACAGCCGGACGGCTGGATCGAGCCACCCATCGGCTCAGAGACCGCCGGTGCGAGCCGTCGGTACGGGCAAGACCACCGCAACGTCCGGTGCGCGTGCGACGCGACGCCGTGACGATTGCGTGTGGTGAGCGCGTACCCCGCACTCCCGCGCGCGCGCAAGCGGCGATACGCGTTGGAGGCGGCGGGTCTCGGCCGCGCCGCCGACACGGTCGTGCGCACGGCGGCCACGTGGTCGCTGCCCGCACTGCTCACGGTGGCGCTGTCCGGCATCTTCGTCGGACGCTGGGGCTGGGACCTGCGCGCGATGGTCGATGCCGGACGCGCCTACATGCACGGATCGCCGCCGTATCCGCCGGCAGGACTCGCGCCGCTCACCGGACAGGAGGCGTTCGTCTACCCGCTGCCGGTCGCGGCGTTCTTCGCTCCGCTCGCCCTCGCCGGCTGGCACGCGGCGGTTGCGATCTTCGCCCTGTTCAGCGTCGCGTGCGTCGTCGCCGCGCTGCGGCTCCTCGGCGTGCGCGACCGGCGTTGCTACGTCGCCGCGTTTCTCCTGTACCCCATGCAGGACTCGATCGCGCTCGGCACGCTCACGCCGGCGCTGCTGCTCGGTGTTGCGGCCGCCTGGCGGTTCCGCCGGCACGCGCTCGCCGCAGGTGCGTGCGTCGCGCTGGTCGTCGTCTCGAAGCTCTTCCTCTGGCCGCTCCTCGTCTGGCTGGTGGCCACGCGCCGGCTGCGCGCGGCCGCGTTCGCGGCGGCCGCGGGAGCATACCTCGTGGTCGCGCTCACGCTGCCGCTCGGCGTCGGCGCGATCACCCACTACGGTGCGGTGCTCGGCGACCTGTCGAGCTTCGAGGCGCCGCTCGGCTTCTCGCCTGCCGGCCTGCTCGCGGACGCGGGTGTCCGCCTGCCGCTTGCGTCGCTGCTCGCGCTGGCGGCGTCACTCCCGCTGTTCGCCGCGACGGTGCGCTCCGGCCGCCGCGGCGACGACTTCCTCGCGTTTCGCCTCGCGATCGCGACCGCGTTGCTGTGCTCGCCGATCGTCTGGGGCCACTACCTGATCGTCCTCCTCGCACCCGTCGCGCTGCTCTCGCCTCGCCTGTCGCCGCGATGGTTCCTGCTCGGCTGGGTGACCGCGGATCTGCCGCTCCACCTGCACCATCCGTGGCCGGCGACGGGCCTCGTCCTGCTGCTCGTCCTGGTGCAGCTCGACCTCGTCCCCCGCGTGCGCGAGCTCGGAGAACGCGCCCGGTCGTGGCTGATCCCGCTCGGCAGCGTGGCCGGGACCGCGCTCCTGCTGTGGGTCGCGCTTGCGATGGCCTCGCACCGACTGCTCGTGGCGGCGCTGACGCGCCACGGCGGCGACACCCGGCACAGCGGCACCGCGTTCGTCGAGCTCGCGCCGCACGGAACGAGCGTCTGCGTCCGCGCGTGGATCGACGGGCTACCGCGAGGGGCGCAGGCCGCGCTGTCCGGCCCGGGACTTCGCGTGCTCGCCCTCGCCGTGGCGGGCGACGGCACCCGCTGGGCGTGCGGCACCGTCGCGCGGAGCGCGATGAGCGCGCTGGACGCGCAGCCCCACCGCTACCGGCTGGTCGTGCGAGGCGGCGGATTCGCGGTCAGCGGGCGGCTCGAGAACCGGCTGGACGCCGGCCGGCCGCCGGGCGCCGGCGCGAACTAGCGTAGGCGCGGAACGCCGCCTCGAACTGCGGCCACCACGGCGGCTCGCCGGGCACGTCCGAGCGGCTCGGCGGCTCGCCGTCGTCGGCGTCGGTGCAGAGGACGAACGCGCCGACGGCAAATGCCGCGAGCGCGACGAAGAACGCGAGCAGGTCGCCCGTGCCCGGCTGCGCGGCGAGGAGGTGGACGGCGACGACCAGCGGAAGCGGGACGAGCAGCGCGACGCCGGCGGCGCTGCGACGCCGCAGGCCGCACGCGACTCCCGCGATCGCCGTGACGACGGCGACGGCGAGGATCAAAATCGGTGTCGCGGTACTCAGGTCCACCCCCGTCGAGCCGATATTCCCACAGGTTTTCGTCCGCAAGCGCACGGAGAGACAGGAGGCGCAGATGACCGCTCAGAGCTTCGCCCTCGCGCTTGCGCTCGGAGCCGCGCTGCTCGCCATCTGGACCGTCGTGCGGTTCCCGCGCCTCGGCCCGCGCTCCTTCGCGCGCGCGTTCGCGCAGACGCTCGTCGCGTCGGTCGTCCTGCGTCTGATGGGCCCGGGAATGGATCTCGTGCAGGCGGCGCACCTTCCGCTCGACAGGTTCGTGATGCTGTTCGGCGTCGCGCTTCCCGCGCTCTACTACGCGTTCCTCTCCGGCGCGTGGGTCGCCCGTGCGGCTCTCGACCGCATCCACGGCGCGCACGACGTCTAGCGTCGGCGCCGGACGAAGATCGTGTAGGAGCCGGCGCGCGCAGCGCGGCGGAAGGTGCCGCTGCGCGCGAGGGGCGCCGCGAGCGGGCCGAGCGAGGGCGCGACCACCACCGCCGCGTGCACAAGCGCGGCGTCGCCGTCGCGGCGGCCGGCGAGCCAATCCAGGTAGGCGCGCTGTTCTCGTAGCCGGAATGCGTCGATCGGGTCGGAGATCCAGACCCGGCCGCCGCGCTGCACCACCTCCTCGGCGACGTCCGGCGGTGCGAGGATCGGCGCCTGCCCTGCGAGGCGGACGGCTCGGTCGACGGCGGCCGTCGCCGCGGGCGGCGTCCGCCCGGAGCTCGCGGCCGCCGCGGCGAGCCCGGCCGCCGCGGCCGCTGTGAGCGCAAGCCGCGTCGCGCGAGGCCGGACACGCCGCGCCGAGCGATCGCAGGCCGCGCACGCGAGCAGGATCAGGAGCCAGACGCCCGTGCGCTCGGCCTGCAGCGTGCCCGCCGCGAGCAGCAGCGCAGTCACCCGCTCGTACCGGTGCAGCGCCGGCCGTGCAGCGAGCGCGAGAGACACGGCGCCCGCGAGGAGCAGCCACGTGAAGCCGGAGCTCAAGGACGGCCGCGCCCACAAGCCGACGTGCAGCTGCGCGGGGGCGCTGCTCAGCACGCGTGCGTAGTACGAAGGCGTCCACCAGAGCGCCGGCGTCGCACAGACCGCGAGCGCGACCGCGGCGGACGCGGCGACGCGGCTCACGAGGTTGCGCAGCTCGAACGCGGCGAAGACGGCCACGAGCTCCGCGCCGACGAGCACGCCGCCGTGCAGGTTCGCCCACAACGCGAGCAGCGGAATCGCGGCTGCGAGCGCACGCGCCGGCGGTCGCCGCGTCGACCTGAGCAGCCGGCACGTCAGCGCGAACAGCGGCAGCGAGAAGAGGTCGGCGCGCGCGACGAGCAGCACGGGCAGCGCCCCGAGCAGCAGCGCGAGTCCCGCGGGCCACGTCCGCCGCGGTGAAAGACCCGCCGCTGCGGCGAGCGTCGAGCCGACGGCCGCCGCCTGGGCGGCGAGGATCCCGCGGTCGCCGCCGCCGAGCCAGTGCATCAGCAGCTCGGCGAGAACCGGGACGTCGTGCCAGCCGCGCGAGGGCGCGGCCGCGAACGGGACGCCCGCGGGAACGGCGTGATGCCGAGTGACGATCGCGCCGAGAGCGCCGAGCCAGCGCGCGTCCGCGCCGACCGTGCCAAGCGCGAGAACGAGACCGGCGCCCCAGCAGAACAGCGCCGCGGCCGGCAGCAAACCCGCGGCCGTCTCTCGACGCCACGCGGCGGGCCGGCGCGCGTGGACGTCGACGAGCAGCTGCGCCTGCGCCATGGAGCGGTCGCGCTACTCGACGACGCCCGAGCTCGACGTGTTGATCGTCGAGTTGATCGACACGATCAGGAAGTTGATCGTGCTGTCGTAGCTCGAGCTGACGGTGACGGTCGCACCCTCGGTGCAGCTCCCGCTCGAGTACGTGACGTTGAAGTTCGGCGGCGACGACGACGGGGTCGGGTTCGAGATGCTGCTCGCCACGCTCGCGTAGACGTTCGCCGGCGTCGGGCTCGTGTTGAAGCGGCAGAGCGTCGCCTGCCGGGTGGCCGCGCGGACGGCGTCGCGCAGCGTCACGTGCTCCCACATGAAGATGCCGAGCTGGACAAGCAGGAAGATGAGGTAGATGAGGAGCGGCGCGAGCAGCGCGAACTCGACGAACGCCTGACCTTCCTCGGCGCGCGCGCGGCGCAAGATGCGCCTACGCGACAAGCTTCACCTCGCCCGCGCCGAAGAAGCCCCCGATCCCGGTGCAGCCGCCGTGCGCCCCGCTCGACGGGTCGACGAAGCCCTCGAACGTCCCCGTGAGCTGGTTCGTGCTCTTGCTGAACGAGCCGACGAGCAGCGCGACGTAGCCGGTGATCGTGTACGTCGCGTTGTTGCCGGTGCCGCTCTCGCCCGACGGGTAGACGAAGACCGGAACGAGCACGACCTTGCCGGACAGCGAGTTGAACGCGGAGCCGATCTGCTGCGAGTTGAAGGACGAGCCGGTCTCGGCGGGGTAGGTGGCGGTCGCGCAGGTCTGCGGCACCGCGCTGCAACCGCTCGGCAGCGGTTGCGCCTGCAGGCCGGGCCACGAGTACGTCTGCGCGCAGCTGATGCAGGCCGCCTCCGCCGACGTCCCATTCCCGGAGCACAGGTGCAGGAGCCCGAAGCTCCCCGGACTCGGGCTCGTGCCGAAGCCGAGCGTCACCTGCTGCCCCGACGAGAAACCGGCGGCGTCGCGCGAGGTCACCACCATCGGGAGCGCGCCGGCCGCGCCCGAGAGCGGCGCGACCACCGCTGTCGCGGCCGCGTGACGGACGGTGTCGCCGAAGCCGAGGAAACCGGCCATGAAGTAGCTCGTGTTGTGGTCGTCGACCGTGACCTGGTAGGCCGGCAGGCTGTTCCACGTCGTCGACCGGGGATGCGTGTCCGCGTGTGCGACGCCGTTCGCGGAGGCGATCGCGTACGCGCAGTCGTCGGCCGTCGCCGCCGTATTGCAGGCGGCGATGATGCTCTGCGGGGCCTGGTTGGAGGCGCTCAGGCCCTGGTACTCCTCCGCGGCCAGCGCCGCTGCGTCGGCGGCCTTCTGCAGGCCGGCGTCGGTCGCGAACCACAGGCCGATGTTCACGACGAGCGCGAACACGAGCATGAACGTCCCGAGGAGCAGCGCGAACAGGACGAACACCTGCCCGTCGTCGTCGCGCTGCAGCCGCCGGAAGGCGGACCGCACGGAGGCGATTCGTCTCACACGTCAATCGTGGGCGCCGCAAGCGCCCGCCGAGTCGGCCGATCGGGTAGTCGGACCCACCCGAACCGCCAAACCGCGCCGCGGCTCGCCCGAGGCGCCGCGCCGCGCGAACGCGCAGGAGCCGTCAGGTCTACTCCCGCCCACGCGCCGGGCCTTGAGCGACTGACAGAGCTGTCGTATGTTGTCGAAACTCACCGACAACCGGTCGGTACCGTCGGAAGGAGGGGTCGTGAGTCATTCGCGTCTTGGCGGGATCGGCGGGCTGACCTTCGGGATCCTCGGATTCGTCGGCCTCCTGGTCGGCAACGCGCCGGGCGGCAACTACACGGCGGCGGATGTTTCCTCGTTCCTCGCCAAGGGCCACCGCCCGGCGGTGTTCGTCTCGGCGTACCTCGTCCTGCTGTCGGCGGCCGGGCTGCTGCTGTTGTTGTCGCGACTGCGCGGATCGCTCGACGGCGCAGGGCCGCGCAGCTCGCTGTTCTGGGGCTTTTCGGTCGCCGCGGCAACCGCCTGGATGGCCGGCTACGCAATCGTGATCGGGCCGGCGGTCGCGCTGGCGTTCAGCGGCGGCAAGCTCACGTCGTCCGCGCTGAGCGGCCCGACGGTCTACACGTTCGTCGAGTCGGGGTTCGGCGTCATGTACGGAGCAGGCGGGTTCTTCCTCGCCTGTGCGCTGATCGCCTTCACCGTGGGTCGCGTCCGCGTTCCCGCGTGGGTTCGCTGGGCGACGGGTATCGCGGCGGTTACTTCTCTGGCGGGAATCGCCTGGTTCCCGTTCTTCCTCGTCTACCTCTGGGCGGTCGCGCTCGGCGTGTGGGCGCTCGCGAAGGACAGAAGCGCGGCGGCGCAGCCCCTCGGCCAGCCTGTATGAGCGGGGCGGCGGCGACCGCCCGCCGCCCCTTCCACCAAGTGGGCTCTCCGCGCGAACGAGAAGAGAAGAAGAAGCGGATGATGGGACTCGAACCCACGACCTTCTGCATGGCAAGCAGACGCTCTAGCCAACTGAGCTACATCCGCGCGGCCGCCAGTATAGCCGGGCTTCGGCCGCCACTTTTGCTCACGCCAGGGCGTCCAGCGCCTCGTTCACGAGCCGGTCTGCGAGCTCGTTGTGCGCCCGCTTGACGTGTCGGTAGTCGACGACACCGAGCTGACGCGCGAGCCGGCCCGCCTCGTCGGCGAGCTTCCGCAGCGCCTCGTTCTTGACCCGGTACTCGCCGCGCATCTGCTTCACCATCAGCTCCGAGTCGGAGACGACGTCGAGCTCCGTCACTCCGAGCTCGAGCGCCTGCCTCAGGCCTGCGATCAACCCGCGGTACTCGGCGACGTTGTTCGTGGCCGTCCCGATCGGCTCGGCGGCGGCGGCCAGCACGGTCCCGTCCTCCGCCTCGAGCACGAAGCCGTACGCGGCCGGCCCGGGGTTGCCGCGCGCGCCGCCGTCGGTGAACAGGCGCGCGTTCACGCGAGCCGCTCGTAGACGTCGAACGCGGGCTCCTCGTACGGGTGCGCGGCGCGCAGCGCGTGCAGCACCTCGTCCTGCCGCTCCGACGGAAACACCGTCTCCAGCCGCAGCTCGGCGACGCGCTCCTCCACCCCGCGCTGGCCGATTGCCGGATTGCTCGCGTCTCCGCCGAGGAACGTACCCGTGCCCTGCGTGTACCACGAGCAGCGCTCATACTCGCCGATCCGCCCCGCGCCGGCGGCGAACAACGCCTCCCGCACCGTATCGAGGGCCTCGCGTGGGACGAAGACGACGAGCTTGCGGTCCACTTACGCGAGCGCTTCGTCGATCGCGCGCAGCGTCTCGGCATCGAGTCGCACGCCCGACGCGGTCGCGTTGTCGACGACCTGCTCGGGCCGCGACGCGCCGACGATCGCGGCCGCGAGGTTCGGCTCGCGCAGCACCCACGCGATCGCGAGCTGCGCCATCGTGACGCCGAGGCGGTCGGCAATCGGCCGCAGCCGCTGCACGCGCTCGAGCACGTCGTCCGCCAGGTACTGCGACATGAACGTCTGGCCGCGCCCCTCGGCGCGCGTCCCGGTGGCGAACGCCGCACCAGGCCTGTACTTGCCGGTGAGCACGCCCTGCGCCAGCGGCGACCACACGATCTGCGAGATCCCGTTCGCGCGCGAGACCGGGATCACGTCCTCCTCCGGATCGCGGTGCAGCAGCGAGTACTCGGGCTGCGACGACACCGGCTTCGCCCAGCCGTGCTCCCGGCAGAGGTCGACCGCCTGCTGGATCTGCTCGCCCGACCAGTTCGAGACGCCGACGAAGCGCACCTTCCCGGCGCGCACGATCTCGTCGAGCGCTGCGAGCGTCTGCTCGAGCGGCACGTCGGGATCCCAGCTGTGGCACTGGTACAGGTCGACGTAGTCCGTGCGCAGCCGCTCGAGCGACGCGTCGATCTGCTTCAGGATCTGCTCGCGCGACAACCCGCGATCGCCGTTCGGCATCTCCCCGAATACCTTCGTCGCGAGGACGTAAGAGTCGCGCGGCCGCGACGACAGCACCTCGCCGAGGAAGTCCTCCGCCTTGCCGCCGGAGTAGACGTTCGCGGTGTCGATGAAGTCGATGCCGGCGTCGAACGCCGCGTCGACGCATGCCTCCGCCTGCTTGCGTTCGACGGATCCGCCGTACGTCAACCACGACCCGAGGCAGATCTCCGAGACGAAGAGGCCGCTGTCGCCGAGCTCGCGGCGGTTCAAGGAGCCGGACGCTCTTCGAGGTCGCCGGCGTTGTCGATCTGCGCGCGCTGCAGCTTGCCGCTGTAGTCGACGTACACCGACTTCCACTCGGTGAAGACGTCGAGCGCCGCCTGGCCGGCCTCCCGGTGGCCGTTGCCGGTCTGCTTCATCCCGCCGAACGGCAGGTGCACCTCGGCGCCCGTCGTCCCCGCGTTGACGTACGTGATCCCCGTCTGCAGGTCACGCATCGCCGCGAACGCCCGGTTGACGTCGCGCGTGAAGATCGACGAGCTGAGCCCGTACTTGACGCTGTTCGCAGCGCGCACCGCGTCCTCGAACGAGTCGACGGGGATGAGCGCCGTCGTCGGGCCGAAGATCTCCTCCTGCGCGATCCGCATCTGCGGCTCGACGTCGGCGAACACCGTCGGCCGGTAGTAGAACCCGTGACCGTCGACACGTCCGCCGCCGGTCAGCAGCCTGGCACCCTCGTCCTTGCCGATCTCCGTGTACGAGTGGATCTTCTCGACCGCCGCCTCGTTGATCACCGGTCCGATGTCGGTGTCGTCCTCCCACGGCGCGCCGATGCGCATCCGCTCGGCGCGTGCGACGAGCTTCGACTGCAGCTCGCCGTAGACGGCGCGGTGCACGATCACGCGCGACGCAGCGGTGCAGCGCTGGCCCGCCGTGCCGAACGCCGACCAGACGATGCCGTCGACGGCGAGGTCGACGTCGGCGTCGTCCATCACGATGATCGCGTTCTTGCCGCCGAGCTCGAGGTGCACGTGCTTGAGGTTGTCGGCGGCGGCCTTCGTGACGAGGATGCCCGTCTCGCGCGAGCCGGTGAACGAGATCACCGGCACGTCCGGATGGCGGACGAGCGCCTCGCCGGCCTCCTCGCCGAAGCCGTGGACGATCTGGACTGCGCCCTCCGGCAGCCCCGCCTCGTGCAGCAGGTCGACGAACCGCTGCGCGAGCAGCGGCGTGTCCTCGGCCGGCTTGAGGACGACGGTGTTGCCGCACACCAGCGCCGGGCAGAGCTTCCACGCCGGGATCGCGATCGGGAAGTTCCAGGGTGTGATCGCCCCGACGACGCCGACGGGCATCCGCATGCTCATCGCGAACTTGTCGCGCAGCTCCGACGGCGTCGTCTGCCCGAACAGGCGCCGGCCCTCGCCGCCCATGTAGTAGCTCATGTCAATCGCTTCCTGGACGTCGCCGCCGGCCTCGGCCTTGACCTTGCCCATCTCGCGCGTCATCAGGTCGGACAGCTCCGCCTTGTGCTGCACGAGCAGCTGCGCGAAGCGGAAGAGGATGTTGCCGCGCTCGGGAGCAGGCACGAGCCGCCATTCCTCCCAGGCCGCGCGCGCGGCCGCGACCGCGCGGTCGACGTCGTCCGCGTCGGAGCGCGGGAAGCTGTCGATCACCTCGCCGGTGGCGGGGTTGAGAGATTCGAAGGTCGCCGTCGCCATGCCGGCGATGCTAGCGGCGCTTCGAGGCTCTAGCCGTCGGGAGGGTCGACGTCGGGGAACGTCCCCGGCGCGCGGGCGCGGCGCCGGTCGCGCACGACGCGCCGCTCCTTGAACTCCCCGGGGTCCTGCCCGCGGCGCCGGTCGGGCCCCTCGCGGCGGTCGACGATCACCGTCACGTTCGGGTTGTCCTTGTAGTACTCGACCATCTTGTCGTACAGCTGGTCGGCGAGCTCGCGCGGGATGACGCAGTAGATCACGCTCTCACTATAGGAACGGCCGCGCCCGCCGCCACCTCGTCTACACCCGCGCGATGTCGGGGACGAGGCGGCCGTCGGCGTCGAGGTGGGCGTTCCAGTCGGTGAACGGCGCTTCGAGCTCGGCGGGATCGTGGCCGCGGCCCTCGAGCCGGACCGGGTGCTCCGAGTCGAGCGCGACCCGGTACTGGTACCAGCTGATCTCCCACGCGACGGTCACGACGACCTCGGCGTTCACGCCCGAGAGCGGGACGACGGAGACGTCCGGCTCGCCGAGCGACTTCGCGATCCCCGCGACGGTGCGCCGGTACTGCGAGGCGTTGAACGCGTCGGCCGCCTCGACCATCGCGAGCTCCGGCTCCGACAGCCGGCGCAGGATCGGGTCGGGCGCGACGGTGTCGTCGGCGGCCCGCGACCGGCCGCCGACGAGCGAGGCGAGGAAGCCGCGGCCGCGGCGGCGCCGCTCAGGCGCGACGGTCGGGGTCGTCGGCGCGCCCTCGCGCACCCACCCGGACTCGAGCGCCGTCTCGGCGCAGAGCGGGCAGACGTCGACGTAGTCGCCGCCGCCGTTCGGCGAGAAGCGGATCGCCCGCTCGCCCATGAGCAGCGTGCGCTCGCAGATCGCGCAGGTGCGCTCGACCGTTACCCGCGTCACGCGCGTCATGCCGTGCCCACCGTACCGGGTTCGACGGCCGCCCTCGGCGTCCTAGGCGGGGACGGCCTCGCGCTCCTGCTTCGCCGCCTCGATCAGCTTCTGCGCGATGTGCGCCGGCACCTCCTCGTAGCGCAGGAACTGCATGTGGTAGTCGCCCCGGCCGCCGGTCATCGACGTGAGCGCCTGCGAGTACGTCAGCACCTCCGCCATCGGCACCTCGGCCTTGATCGTCGTCATCCCGCCGTTCGGCTCCATCCCGTGCAGCCGGCCGCGGCGCGAGTTGAGGTCGCCGTTGATCGCGCCGACGCAGTCGTCCGGGACGGTCACCTCGAGCTCCATGATCGGCTCGAGCAGCGTCGGCTCGGCCTTCGCGTACGCGTTGCGGAACGCCATCGAGCCGGCGATCTTGAACGCCATCTCCGACGAGTCCACGGTGTGGTAGCTGCCGTCGACGAGCGTGACGCGCACGCCCTGGACCGGGGCGCCGGCGAGGTCGCCGTGCTGCAGCGCCTCCTGGATCCCCTTGTCGACGGCCGGCCTGAACCCCTGCGGGATCACGCCGCCGACGATCTTGTCGACGAACTCGTAGCCGGCGTTCCCGTCGATCGGCTCGATCTCGACCACCGCGTCGCCGAACTGGCCGCGGCCGCCCGTCTGCTTCTTGTAGCGCCCCTGGGCCCGCGCGCGACCCTTGATCGTCTCGACGTACGGCACGCGCGGCTGGTGCAGCTCCATCTCGACGCCGAAGCGGCGGCGCGCGCGCTCGACCGCGACCTCGACGTGCATCTGGCTCATCCCGGAAAGCAGCTCCTCCCCGGTCTGCGGGTCGCGCCGCAGCCGCAGCGTCGGATCCTCCTCGGCGAGTCGCCGCAGCGCCTGCGCGACCTTGTCCTCGTCGCCCTTCGTCTTCGCCGCGACCGCGAAGCTCATCACCGGCTCCGGGAACCCGATCGCGGGCGGCTCGAGATCGTGCTCGGCGTCGACGAGCACGTCGCCGGTCTGCACGTCCTTCAACTTGGCGACGGCGCCGATGTCGCCCGCGCCGAACCCGTCCGCCTTCTCGTGCTCCTTGCCCTGCAGGGTCATCAGGCTGCCGAGCCGCTCCTTCGAGTGGTCGCGGTGGTTGACGAGCGTCGTGTCGGCCTTGACCTCGCCCGCGTAGACCCGGAAAACGTTGATGCGCCCCGCGAACGGGTCGGCGACCGTCTTGAACACGAACGCCGCCACCGCCGCGTCGGTCTCGATCGGCGAGCCCTTCTTCGCCGGGCTCGGCACGCCCTCCACGATCAGGTCGAGCAGCGCGTGGCTGCCGAGGTTCTTCGTCGCGACGCCGCAACCGACGGGGTAGATCTCGTCGCGGGTGACCGCGTTCTTCAGCGCCGCGGCGATGTCGGCGGCGTCGATCTCCTCGCCGCCGAGGTAGCGCTCCATCAACGTCTCGTCCGTCTCGACGACCGCGTCGAGCAGCTTCGTCCGGTACTCCTCCACCTGCGCCGCCATCTCGTCCGGGATCGCGACCGGGTCGCCCTCGCGCGCGCCGCCGGGATCCATGTATGCGCAGTTGTGCAGCAGGTCGACGACGCCCTTCAGCTCGTGCTCGGCGCCGATCGGCAGCTGGATCGCCACACAGCGCTCCGACAGCTGCGACTGCAGCGCTCCCAGCACGCGGAAGAAGTCGGCGCGCTCGCGGTCGAGCATGTTCACGAACACGACGCGCGACAGGCCGAGCTCCTCCGAACGGCTCCAAACGCGCGACGTGTTCACCTCGACGCCCATCACGCCCGAGACCACGACCAGCGCCCCTTCGACCACGCGCAGGCTCGCAACCGTGTCCGCCTGGAAGCCGGAGTCGCCGGGCGTGTCGACGAGGTTGATCTTCCGCCCCTGCCAGTCGAGCGTGACGAGCGAGGCCGACAGCGACATGCGGCGCTTCTGCTCGTCCTCGTCCCAGTCGCTGACGGTCGTGCCGGCCTCGATCGTGCCGAGCCGGTTCGTCCTGCCCGCCTGGAAGAGCAGCGCCTCGACGAGCGAGGTCTTGCCTGTCCCGCGGTGGCCGACGACGGCGACGTTGCGGATCTTCCCGGCTTCGATGGGCATCGAGTCCTCCTGGCGGTCGGTTGCGCCCTGATCCTATTCCAGCGGCGGTGGATAATCGGCCGTGCGCATCGGACGTCGCCTGCTTGCGATCGGCGTGCTCGGCGGGCTGCTGTCGGGGCTGCTCGGCGTCGGCGGCGGAATCGTGATGGTGCCGCTGCTTGTGCTGTGGGCGGGGTTCGCGCAGCGAGACGCGCACGCGACGTCGCTCGCCGCGATCATCCCGATCTCGATCGCCGGCATCGCGACGTTCGGCGCCGCGGGCGAGGTGCGCGTCGGCGCGGCCGTTGCGCTGGCGGCCGGCTCGATGGCCGGCGCGCGCGGCGGGACCGCGCTCCTCACGCGCCTCGACGAGCGCGCGCTCAAGCTCGTCTTCGGCGCGTTTCTCCTTGGGGTTGCGATCCTGATCGAGGTGCGGCGCTGACCGGCGTCGCGCTGTACGCGGCGCTCGTCGGCTTCGGCGTCCTCACCGGCGTCGCGGCGGGGCTGCTCGGTGTCGGCGGCGGCACGCTGATGGTGCCGTTTCTGACGCTCGCCGTCGGCATGTCGCAGCACGCGGCGGAGGCGACGTCGCTGCTCGTGATCCTGCCGACGGCGCTCGTCGGCACGTGGTCGCTGCGACGGCGCGGGATCGGCGACGTCGGCCTCGCGCTGCGCTTCGGCGTCGTCGGCGCCGTCGGCGCGGTCGGCGGCGCGCTGGTCGCGCTCGCGCTTCCCGCCTCGACGCTGCGCGTCGTCTTCGGAGCATTCGTCGCCGTCGTCGGCGTGAAGCTCGTCTACGACGGCCTGAGAGGGCGCGAGTGAAGCTAAACGCGTGCGGCTGCGCCGGATAGCCGCGCCTTCAGGCGGAGGATCGCCTTCGTGTGCAGCTGCGACACGCGCGACTCCGTCACGCCGAGCACCTCGCCGATCTCGCGCAAGGTCAGCTCCTCGTAGTAGTAGAGCGTCACGACGAGCTTCTCGCGCTCCGGCAGCCGCGCGATCGCGTCGGCGAGCGCCTCGCGCATCTCCGTCTCGTCGAGCGCCGCCTCCGGGCGCGGCCCCGTCTCGTCCTCGATCGTGTCCATCAGCGAGACCTGGTCGCCCTCGCCGGAGACGGACCAGAGTTCGTCGAGGGCGGCGATCGACGAACGCGAGATGTCGGTCAGCGAGTCCTCGAGCTCGTCGACGGTGATCCCGATCTTCTGCGCGATCTGCTCGTCGGTCGGCGCGGTGCCGAGCTTCGCCTCGAGCTCGGCGATCGCGCGCTCGATCTCGCGCGCGCGGGAGCGGACCGAACGCGGCACCCAGTCGAGCGCGCGCAGCTCGTCGATTATCGCGCCCTTGATCCGCGAGATCGCATACGTCTCGAACTTGATGTCGCGGGTCGGGTCGTAGCGCTCGATCGCCCCGATCAGCCCGAGCAGGCCGTACGACACGAGGTCGCCCTCGTCCACGTGCGCGGGCAGTCCCGAGCCCAGCCGACCGGCGACGTATTTGACGAGCGGCGCGTACGTGAGGATGAGCCGGTCGCGGATCGCCTTGTCGCGTGTGCGGACGAACTCGCTCCAGAGCGCCTGCGTGTCCTCCCCGGCCACGGGGGCAGAATACGCGCTAGGAACGCGTTTTCCTCAGCGCCGACCAGGCGAAGCTGCCCATCCAGGCGGCGAGGACGCCCGCCGCCGCGGCGATCACCCAGCGGCCCGCGCTCGCGGACGCGACCGCGATTCCGGCGAACGCGAGCGTGATCAGCCCGAAGAGCGCCACCAGCGGCACTCGCGGAACCTACTGCTCGTCGAGCTGCTCGTCGTCGAGCGCCGCGTCGCGCTCGCCCTCGTCCTCGCCGTAGCCTCTGTGCTCCTGCTCGGCGAGCAGGTCTTCTTCGGCTTGGCGGTTCGTGCTCGGATTGTCGTCCGGCGTGGTCACGCCGAGGTGATGCCCGAGGTGCGCGGATACAATCCCGCGGCAACCCAGGGGCGTGGCGCAATTGGTAGCGCACCGGTCTCCAAAACCGGGGGTTGCAGGTTCGAGTCCTGTCGCCCCTGCTGCGCGATAGAGCCGGGAGCCCCGCGGGTGCGAGGCTCCCGGTCGCCGGTGTGGTGCGGCGGTGCGCGGTCAGCCGGTCGTACCGGTGCCGTTGTCGTCGAACGGCGTGGCGACGTCGGCGAGGTTGGTGTTGCCGAGCGGGAGCCGCGTCTCCGGCAGCGTCGTCGCGGTGCCGAAGTAGTAGGTCGAGAACCCGCTGATCGAGTAGAGCCCGGCACCCGGCTTGATGCCGAGCCCGGCCTCGGGTGCGGTGAGGACGAGGGTGCATGCGCCCGTCGGCGCCGGAACCGACACGCACGTTCCGCCGAGCGTCCCCGCCTCCACGGGGTCGAACTCGACGTGGTTGAGACTGGGCGACAGCGCGTCGACGTACCCGGCCTCGACGCGCGGCGCGCCGTCCGGCGGGTTGTCGCGGTAGGCGACGTAATAGTTCCCGTTCGGGTACTGCGACGTCGTCCCGACCGGGTTGCCGCGCGACCGGGGTCAGACCCGGGTCAGACCCCGATCCGCGCCTTTGCAGGCGAATTCACACCGTGGTGACAAATCCCGCGAACGTGCGGGGTCAGACCCGGGTCAGACCCCTCACGCAGCGATCGCGACAGGCGCGTCGAGCACCTCGCGTACGAGCTGGACGAGCGCGGCGCGGTCGAACGGCTTCTGCAGGAACGGCGTCGGCGGCCGGTCGAGCGACCGCGGGTCGTAGCCGCTCATGTAGATCACGCGGCTCGCACCGAGCTCCGCGGCGAGCTCCGGCCCCGTCAGCTCGGGCATCACCACGTCCGTCAGCAGGAGGTCGAACGCGCCGCGGTGGCCGAGTGCGTCGAACGGCGACGCGGCGACGACGACGTCGTATCCGAACTCGCGGAGCACGTGCGCGACCAGGTCACGGACGCCTGCCTCGTCGTCGACGACGAGAACTCGCTCGCTGCCGCCGCGCACGGTCGCCGCACCGTCGGTGGGCGCCTCGGGCGCGGCGTCCGTCGCCGGCAGCCGGATGTCGAAGGCGGCGCCGCGGCCGGGCGCCGAGCGCACGTCGATCGCTCCGCCACTCTGGGTGACGATCCCGTAGACGGTCGCGAGCCCGAGGCCGGTGCCCTGCCCGACGGCCTTCGTCGTGAAGAAAGGCTCGAAGAGCCGCAGGCGCGTCTCGTCGTCCATCCCGGCGCCCGTGTCCGCGACCGTCAGGAGCACGTGCGAGCCGTCGTTCCGCGTGCGGATCGTCAGCGTCCCGCTGCCGTCCATCGCGTCCCGCGCGTTCACGGCGAGGTTGAGGAGCACCTGCGAGATCTGCGTCGGGTCCGCCAGCACGCGCCGAAGGCCGGGCTCGAGGTCGACGACGATGCGGATGCCCTCGCCGATCACGCGCGAGAGCATCGACTCCACCGAGCGAACCTCGTCGTTCAGGTCGAGCACGCGCGGCTGGAGCACCTGCCGCCGGCTGAACGCGAGGAGCTGCTGCGTGAGCTGCGCCGCGCGCTCGCCGGCCGCACGAATCTCGGTCGCGAAGCGACGCTGCTTCTCGTCGACGAGGGTCGCGTCGAGCAGCTCGGCGTAGCCGTTGATCGCCACCAGCATGTTGTTGAAGTCGTGCGCGACGCCGCCCGCGAGCCGCCCGATCGCCTCGAGCTTCTGCGCCTGCCGCAGCTGGTCGACCGTCTCCTCCAGCGCCTGCTCCGCCGTCCGCTGCTGCGCACGGCTGCGCTCGAGCGCGCGCACCATCCGTTCGAGGAGCGGGAACAGCGTCGCCCACAGCGCGAGCACCGCGACCGCGAGCACGACCGCGAACGGCGTCTCGAACGAGCGGACGGCGGCGGCGACAGGCGCGTACGACGCGTACAGCTCGAACATCCCCCGCGCCTTGCGCTCTCCGCGCAGCGTCAACGGGACGTACACCTCGAGCGCCTTGACGTTCTTCCCGCTTCCGCCCTCGTGGTTGAGGTACGCGACGTCGCGGACGACGTGCCCCTGGACGACCGTGCGCACCTCGGCCGCGTCCGCGTCGCGCGTCCCGATCAGCGTATGGTCGTTCGAGTAGGTGACGAGCCCGTCGGGCGCGCGGTAGATCTTGACGCGCAGGCCGCCGTCGGCGAGGACGCGGTCGTCGAACAGCCAGTCGAGCGCCCGCAGCCGCGCACCCGACGCGGGCGCGGCGAGGTCGCGCGGCCGCAGCTCGTCACGCAGGATGCTGCGCTCGATGTACTGGGCGTGCTCGGTGACGTTCTGCTCCGCCTGGCGCACCTCCTCCCTGCGCGCCGCCCAGAGCAGCGCCGCCCCGACCGCGGCGATGACGGCGAGCGTCGCTGCGGCGAAGCGCAGGTGGACGCGACGAGACGTCGTCAGGGTCACGGTTCCAGTGATCGGCGCAAGGAGGTAGGGCGCCCTCCCCACATCGGGGGAGGCACAACCGCTCGGTTGCCGCGGTTTCGGGGCGGCGCGGCGCGGAGATCCGAGCGGCGTGCCCGACCTGCGCGAACAGCTCGTCAAGTACCTGACGGACGCGCACTCGATCGAGGTGCAGGCGCTGCAGCAGCTGCGGCTCGCGCCGCGGATCGCCGGCGAGCCGGGGCTGCGCTCGGCGCTCGCCGCCCACGCCGGCGAGACGGAGCGGCACGAGCGGCTCGTCCGCGCGCGGCTCGCGGCCCACGGCGCGGCGCCGTCTCGGGGGAAGGACGTGGTGATGCGCGTCGGCGGCGTCGGTTTCGTCGTTTTCGCCGCCGTGCAACCGGACACGCCGGGCAAGCTCGCGGCGCACGCGTACTCGTACGAGCACCTCGAGGCGGCGTCGTACGAGCTGCTGGCGCGCGTCGCGGCGCAGGCCGGGGACGACGAGACGGAGCGGACTGCGCGCGAGATCCTCGCCGAGGAGCAGGCGATGGGAGCGCGGATCGAAGAGCTGTTCGACGCCACGGCCGACGCGTCGCTGCGCTCGGGCGGCGACGGCGACCTGCGCAACCGGCTGCGCAAGTACCTCGCCGACGCGCACGCGCTCGAGGCGCAGGCCGAGACGCTCCTTGCCCGCGCACCGAAAATCGCCGGCGACGACGAGCTCGCGCGCGTCTACGAGAAGCACCTGGACGAGACGAGGACGCACATGCAGATCGTCGACGCGCGGCTTGCCGCGCTCGGCGGCGACAACTCGACGCCGAAGGACGCCGCGCTGCGCGCGGGCGCGCTGCACTGGGGGGCGTTCTTCCGGGCGCATCCCGACACGCCCGGCAAGCTCGCCGCGTTCACCTACGCGTTCGAGCACCTGGAGATCGGCGGCTACCTGCAGCTCCGGCGCGTCGCCGGCCGGGCCGGCGAGACGGCCGCCGTCGCCGACGCCGAACGGATCCTCGGGGAGGAGCGGAACGCGGCCGACGCGATCGCCGCCCTCTTCGACCGCGCGGCGCAGGCGTCGTTCGACGCCGTCGGGGCGGCCTGAGCTCAGTCCGGCTCGGTCGCGAGCCGGACGAGGCAGGCGACTGCGAGCAGCGCGGCGACGGCGTCGTTGCCGACGCACCACTGGCAGATCGCGTGGATGCGCGCGAGCTGCGCCCAGAGTAGGTAGCCGCTGAAGGCGACGCCGACGAGCGCGACGAGCGCGCCGACGACGGCAGGGGGCAGCCCGCGCACCGCCGCCGTCAGCAGCACGCACGCGTACGCGACGACGCCGAGCAGCGCCACCGGCACGCCTGCGAACAGCGCGTACTTCGAGTGCTGTACCGTCTCGCAACCGCCGGTCGTGCAGATCGGTGCCGTGTGCGTGTAGTGGATGACGGTGAGGTAGGTCGCGACGCCGAGGCCGACCGCCGCCAGCGCGGCGACCGCCGCGCGCGCCCTCACTGCAACGCCGACGCGAGCGTCGACTCGAACGACTGCGCGTCCAGCCCCGTCACCTGCAGCTCCTGCGGGTTCTGCAGCGGCTTCTGCAGGACGAACGTCGGCGTTCCCTGGAGCTTGATCTGCTGCGCCTCGTTGATCGACTGGCCGACCGCCTGCGTGACGGCCGGGCTGTTCAGCGCCTTCAGGATGCGGCCGGCGTCGGCGTGCGCCGCCTTCGCCGCGGCGCGGATGACGCTCGTCGTGATCCAGCCGCTGTTCTCCGCGCCCTGCCGGTCGTAGAGGGCCTGCGAGAACTGCCACAGCTTGTTCTGCTCGCCGGCGGCGTAGTTCGCGCGCAGTCCGAGCAGCGAGTTCGGCCCGATCACCTCCACGCCGCGGTAGTCGAGCTTGAGCCGGCCCGTGCGCACGTAGTCGGTCAGGACGGCGGGCAGCGCCTGCTCGTTCCACTGGCGGCAGTAGGGGCACTGCGGATCCTCGAACACGAGCAGCGTGTTCGGCGCCGACGACGCCCCGAGCTCGTATCCGCGCTGCGGGATGCCGGCGAAGAGCGACGCCGCCTGCCGCGCAGACGTCGTCGTCGGGCTCGTGCTCGCCGACTTCGTGCCGGCGGCGAGCACCGCGACGAGGACGACGGCGACGGCGACGACGACGGCCGCCGCGACCACGCCGAAGACGAGCGGGAGCCTGCTCCGCCCGCCGGCGGCCGCCGCACGCGGTTTCGGGACGGAGCGCTGCGCCACGACACCAGCATGCCCGAACCGAAACGACGGAGGCCCGGTTTCCCGGGCCTCCGCGTCACTCGGAACTCGATCGACTGCTAGCAGCCCGTCGCCGGCTGGCGGAAGCCCGGGAACGGGTTGAGGTCGCCCATGAACGAGTACCGGCCGACGTTCGCGCTCGGCGACTGCGTCGGCTCGGACACGTAGTTCGGCGCGAGCCGCATGAACCACGGCAGGAACACCTCGTCCTCGGGGTGGTAGTACCCGTCGGCGCTCTGCGTCCCGTTCGGGTTCGGACCCTGCTCGTACGTGTTCGTGCCCTTCGCGAAGCCGATGCCCACGACGGGATCACCGGTCTCGAGGATGTTCGTGCAGCCGTACTGCGGGGCCGTCGGCGTCAGCCACGGCTCGACCCAGTTGTTCACGAACGGGTCGTCCGCCCACTCGCTGATCTCGTGCGACAGCGCGTGGATGTCCTGCAGCGCCCAGTCGGTCCCGCCGTTCGGCCGCGAGTAGAGGCCCGGCGAGACGTACGACGCCCAGGCGAACGTCTGCACGGCGGCGTTGCCGTTCGAGTTGGTGCTGCCGCCGCCGTTACCCGTCGCGCGGGTGCCGTGGTAGCCGATCACGCAGCAGTTCGAGGGGTTGTTGCCCTCGTACAGCATCACGTCCTGCGTCAGGTAGATCGGCAGGTGCGTCGGGTCGGCCGACTGCTCGAGGTTGTTGATGTGCGACGACCACCAGCCGATGTCGATGTCGGCGAAGACGACGCCGCGGCCGCTCATGAGCAGCGTACCCTGGTTCCGCGGCACGTTGATCACGGCAGGCGCCTGCAGGTTCGGGTTGAGCCGCAGGTGGTAGGTGCTGTTCACGCCCGTCTTGTTGAACTGTGCGCGCATCGTCGCGTCCTCGAGCTGCAGAGGGACGCCGGCGTCACCCTGCGACAGAACGCCGCCCGGTCCGCGGCAGAAGGAGCCGTTGACGACCGCCTTCCCGTTGTTGTAGGTGCAGCTCGGGACCGTCGCGGCCGGCGTCGAGCCGTAGTCGTTCGTCGCGAACTGCGGCGAGGCGAGCGTGGCCGCCACGGCGCCCTGCGTGGGGTCGAACGTCAGCCCGTCGATGTTGACGATGATCGGCGTGATGTCCGCCTGCACCGTCACGTCGCAGGCCGAGCCCTTGCAGGTGTTCGGGTTCGCGCCGACCATGTTGTAGCCGTAGGTCACCCCGTTGTGCGGGTCGAGCGTCTGGCCGTACCAGTGGACGACGGTCCGCGTGGTCGGCAGCACCGACGCCCCGCCCATCGTGGTGGTGGTGGGGTGCAGCGACGAGTCGTCGACGACCTGAGGCTCGATCGTCGGCGTCCCGCTGACGCCCGTCTGGGCGGAGGCCGACGCCGCCGCCACCGCGGCCAGCGCGAGCACGCCCAGCAGGACGAGCAAGCGGAGCTTGCGCATAGAGACTTCTCCCCTTTCCCTGACGTTGGTCCCGGGGCCCTCGCCCGGGGCCCGCGAAATATAGAGTCGAATCTCAGGTTTGCCAAGGGCAGTCCGCGTCCGGAATTACGCTTCGCCAATGGCCTTGCTCCAGACGCAGGTCGCCCGGGGCGGCGACTTCGACCGCCGCTCCGAGCGGATGCGGGGGCTGGTGGAGGAGCTCCGCCGGCGGACGGCGCAGGTCGCGGCCGGCGGCGGGGAGCGGGCGATCGAGCGCCACCGCTCGCGCGGAAAGCTGCTCGCCCGCGAGCGCGTCGACCTGCTCCTCGACCCCGGGACATCCTTCCTCGAGCTGAACGCGCTTGCGGCCTGGGACGTCTACGACGGGCAGGCGCCGAGCGCCGGGATCGTCACCGGCATCGGCGTCGTCGAGGGCCGCGAGTGCGTGGTCGTCGCGAACGACGCCACGGTCAAGGGCGGCTCCTACTTTCCGCTGACCGTGAAGAAGCACCTGCGCGCGCAGGAGGTGGCCGAGCAGAACCGGCTGCCGTGCCTCTACCTCGTCGACTCCGGCGGTGCCTTCCTGCCGCTGCAGGCCGACGTGTTCCCCGACCGCGACCACTTCGGGCGGATCTTCTTCAACCAGGCGCGCATGTCGGCGCTCGGCATCCCGCAGATCGCGGTCGTGATGGGTTCGTGCACGGCCGGCGGCGCGTACGTCCCGGCGATGAGCGACGAGACGATCATCGTCCGCGGCACCGGCACGATCTTCATCGGCGGCCCGCCGCTCGTGAAGGCGGCCACGGGCCAGGACGTGAGCGCCGAGGAGCTCGGCGGAGCCGACGTCCACGCGCGGCAGTCCGGCGTCGCCGACCACTACGCGACGAGCGACGAGCACGCGCTCGCGCTCGCCCGCCGCATCGTCGCGAACGCGCACCACGCGAGGCCGGAGCCGCCGTGGACGCGCGCGCGGCCCGAGCCGCCCGCGCTCGACCCGTGCGACCTCTACGGGCTGATCCCGGACGACCACCGCACGCACATGGAGGCGCGCGAGGTGATCGCGCGGATCGTCGACGGCTCGCGCTTCGACGAGTTCAAGCAGCTCTACGGCGAGACGCTCGTCTGCGGCTGGGCGCACATCGAGGGGTATCCCGTCGCCATCCTCGCCAACAACGGCGTCCTGTTCGCAGAGTCGGCGCAGAAGGGGGCGCACTTCGTCGAGCTCGCGTGCAAGCGCCGCGTGCCGCTCGTCTTCCTGCAGAACATCACGGGGTTCATGGTCGGGAAGGAGTACGAGGCCGGCGGGATCGCGCGCGACGGCGCCAAGCTCGTGATGGCGGTGGCGTGCGCCGACGTGCCGAAGTTCACGATCGTCACCGGCGGCTCGTTCGGCGCCGGCAACTACGCGATGGCCGGACGCGCCTACGCGCCGCGCCAGCTCTGGATGTGGCCGAACGCGCGCATCTCCGTCATGGGCGGCGAGCAGGCCGCCACCGTGCTGACGATGGTCGGCGACGCCGATCCGGAGGAGATCCGCGCAAAGTACGAAGCCGAGGGCAACCCGTACTACTCGACCGCGCGGCTGTGGGACGACGGGATCATCGACCCGCTCGACACGCGCCGCGTGCTCGCGCTCGGGATCGCGGCGTCGCTGAACGCGCCGATCCCGGAGTCGACGTTCGGCGTCTTCCGGATGTGATGCCGGTCCTGCGTTTCGTCCTCTGGAGCCTCGCCGACTCCGACACGACGATCGAGGAGCTGCGCGAGTACCTGCGCGACGAGTCGGTCGACCAGTTCGCGCAGGTGCCGGGGCTGCTCTTCAAGGCGTGGGTCGGGGACGAAGCGACGGAGCGCTGGGGTGCGGTCTATGTCTGGGAGTCGCGCGAGGCTGCGGAGCACCCGCTGCCCTCGCGCGCGCGCGAGCTCATCGGCAAGGATCCCGACGTCGCCGAGATCTTCGACGTCGAGGCGACGGTGTCGGTCGCGCAGCAGCTCGCACGGCTCGGGCTCGCCTTCGGCGCATGAGCGCGCTCCGCGTCGTGCGCGACGGGCCGGTGCTGCGCGTGACGATGGCGCGGCCCGACCGTCGCAACGCCTTCGACGCCGCGTTGATCGCGGAGCTCACGGAGGCGTTCGGCGAGGTCGGCGACGCGCGCGCCGTCGTGCTGGCCGGGGACGGCCCCTCCTTCTCAGCGGGCGCCGATGTCGAGTGGATGCGATCGTCCGTCGACCTGAGGTACGACGAGAACGTCGCCGACGCTCTGCGCCTGCGGGGGATGCTGGATGCAATCGACGGCTGTCCGGCGCCCACGGTCGCGCGCGTCCAGGGGCACGCGCTCGGCGGCGGCTGCGGACTGGTCGCGTGCTGCGACATCGCCGTCGCCGAGCCTGCTGCGCAGTTCGCGTTCAGCGAGGTGAAGCTGGGGATCGTGCCGGCGGTCATCTCGCCGTTCGCGCTCGCGAAGATCGGGCCCGGCGCCGCGCGCAGGTACTTCGCCACCGGCGAGCGGTTCGGTGCGGACGTCGCGCTCCGCATCGGGCTCGTCTCGGAGGTGGCGGAGGACCTCGACGCGGCGGTCGAGCGCGTCGTCGGCGAGCTGCTCACCGCGGGGCCGCAGGCGGCGCGGGCCGCGAAGGAGCTCGCACGCGCACCGCTGCCGGGCGACGAGACCGCGCGCCGGATCGCCGCTCACCGCACGAGCGCGGAGGGGCAGGAGGGCTTGCGCGCGTTCCTCGAGAAACGGCCGCCGGCGTGGCGCGGCGACGCCGACCGCCGTTAGCCGCCGCTCCTACGGAGTCCGACCGGCCGCGTCAGCTTGCTCAGGTATCCGGCGCCGCCGAGCACCGCGACGCGGTACGACCCGGGGCGCAGGATGCGCGCGAAGACGCCGTTCGCGCGCGCGACCGGCCGCCAGGCGTTCCGCGTCAGCCGCTGCACGAGGAGCGGCAGGCGCGGCGAGACGCGCACGCGCAGGTTCGTGCCGGCCGCGTCCAGCTCGACGCGCGGCGCGACCTCCAGCGGCACCGCGTCGCCCGCCAGCGCGTTGTAGGCGAGCCGCAGCTGCGTGGAGCGAGCCGCGCGGATCGCCGCGACGAACTTGCCGTCGCTCGACGGGTGCAGGTGCGCGACCGTCGTCCATCCCCGCGAGGTGAGCTCCTGCAGCCGCGCCCTGCCGAGGCCGCGGACCCAGCCGTGCACCGCAACCCGCGCGCCGAAGAGCGCCGGCTGCAGCGGGTCGAGCGCCATCGCACGCAGCTCGAAGTCCGTCGAGTGGAGGCCGAACCGCACCCGGAAGACGTTCGCCGGGACCGTGTGCCAGCGCGCGCCCGCCAGCACGCGCACCGCGGCCGCGCGGCCCGACGAGTTCTCGACGACGACGGCGTCGGACACGTCGCCCAGCCCGAGCACCGCCCCGAGGCGAGCCGCGGTGAGGATCGTCGTCGGCCAGACGTGGCGCGGCGAGATGTAGTCGTACGGGTCCGGCACCGACACGAGGTACGGCACCTGCACCGCCTTCGGCCACGCGTCGTGGATCGAGGACGTGCGCCCGCCCGAGGTCGAGAAGTAGTACGCCGGGATGATCCGGCCCTCGTAGACGAGCACCTGCCCCGCGGTCGCGCCGATCGCGAGGTTCGTCTCCGGCCGCTCCGCGCGCACGCCGCCGTACATCTGCGAACGCTCGTCGGGATAGAGGTCGAACAGCCTCTTCGGCTTGAGCGTCGCCAGCGTGTACGAGCGCGCGGCGACGGCCTGCGCCTCGTACGTCGCGAAGTGCCATCCCTTCGGCGCCTCCCACGGCACGACGCCGCGCAGGTAGCGGTCGAGCGGCAGCTCGTTGACGACCATCAGCCCCCCGTTCGGCGAGCGCTCGACGATCACGTCGCCGCGGTAGGGGTCGAAGTCGACCTGCAGCGGCTGCACGCCGGCGACGAAGCGAAGCGGCGGTCGCAGCCGCTCGTGACGCAGGACGAAGCGCGCGTCGACGACGAGCGAGCGCGCCGGATAGTGCAGCTTCTTCCCCCGCGCGTCCTCGACGAGGAACGGCGCGGTCGAGCCGATCCGCACCGACGTCTGCTGGTCGTGGAGGAGCACGCGCACAGGTCGCGGGTGCGCGAGCGCGATCGACGTGTGCTGGTAGTAGTGCGCGAGGATCCGGCGGTAGTCCCAGCCGTGGCGCGCATAGCCTTCCGCGCCCCACTGGCTCATGCCGACCCCGTGGCCCCAACCCCGGCCGTCGAGCAGGAAGACGGTGCCCGCCGACGCCGCGGCCGGAAGCGCGAGAGCGGCGAGAACGATCGCAGCCAGGCGCCTCATCGCGAGAGTCGCACACGATAGCGTCGCGCGGATGCGCAGGCTGCTGCTCCTCACCGGAGCGATCGTCTTCTTCGACACGCTCTTCTTCGCGGCGCTGACGCCGCTGCTGCCGCACTACGCCCATGCGCTCGGCATCGGCAAGACGGGAGCCGGCGTCCTCGCGGCTGCGTACCCCGCCGGTGCGCTCGTCGGGGCGATCCCGAGCGGCGTCGTCGCCGCCCGCTTCGGCGTTAAGCGCACCGTCCTGGTCGGGCTCTGCTCCGTCGCCGCCTGCACGATCCTGTTCGGGTTCGGCGTGCGGGCGTGGCAGCTCGACGCGGCTCGCTTCGTCCAGGGGCTGGCGAGCGCGTTCTCGTGGACCGGCGCGCTGGCGTGGCTCGTGGCGGCGGCGCCGGTGGGACGGCGCGGCGCGCTGATCGGGCAGGCGTTCGCGGCGGCCGTCGGCGGCGCGCTCTTCGGCCCCGTGCTCGGCGGCATCGCCTCGCTGGCGGGGACGGGCTGGACGTTCGCTGCGACGGGCGGTGCGTCGCTCGCGCTCGCCGTGTGGGCTGCGTCGACGCCCGCGGCGCGACCGGAGGCGCCCCAGCCGCTGCGCGCCCTGCCGGAGGCGCTGCGCGACCGGCGCATGGCAGCTGCGTTCTGGTTCGTCGTCCTGCCGGCGCTGCTCTTCGGGGCGCTGTCGGTGCTCGCGCCGCTCAGGCTCTCGCACCTCGGGTTCGGGTCGGTGGCGATCGGCGCGGTGTTCCTCTGCACGGCGGCCGTCGAGGCGGTCAACAACGTGTTCGTCGGGCATCTCAGCGACCGCCGGGGACCCGCCGTCCCCATCGTCGGCGGGCTCGCGGGCTCGCTCGTCCTGGCGGCGCTCCTGCCCTGGCCGACCTCCCGGTTCGCGCTCGCGGCGCTCGTCGTCCTCGCCGGACTCGCGTTCGGCACCTTCTACACGCCCGCGATGACGCTGCTGACGCAGCTCTCGGAGCGGCGCGGGCTCGACTACGGCTACACGTTCGCGCTCGTCAGCCTCGCGTGGGCGCCCGGACAGACGCTCGGCGCCGCCGGCGGCGGTGCGCTGGCGCACGCCGTCTCGGACGCGGCGACGTACCTCGTCCTCGCGGCCGTCTGCGCGCTTACGCTTCTCGGCTCATGGCGTACGCGCACATCGATCGGCTCGACGACGCCGTCGGCACCGGCATCGAGCGCCTCGTCGTCTCGCACCACCGCCGCCGCCTGAAGCACCGCGGCTGGGCGCACGCGTACGCGCCGCCGGACGACGGCCTCTGGTGCGCCGGGCTGCCGCCGCCGCGCGACGGCAACGCGGTCGAGGTGCTGGTCGACGGCGAGAACGCGCTGCCGCGGCTGCAGGCGGACATCGAGCACGCGGAGCGATCCGTCTGGCTCGCCGGCTGGACGTTCACGCCGTCGTTCCGGCTCTCGCCGGGCGGGCCGACGCTGCGCGAGCTGCTCGCGGCCGCGGCCGAGCGCGCCGACGTGAAGCTGATCGCGTGGGCCGGCGCGCCGCTGCCGCTCTTCAAGCCGTCCCGGTCGCAGGTACGCGAGGCGCGCGAACGGATGGTCAGGGCGACGCGGATCAAGATGGCGCTCGACGCGAAGGAGCGGCCGATGCACTGCCACCACGAGAAGCTCGCCGTGATCGACGGCCGCGTCGCGTACGTGGGCGGGATCGACCTCACCGACCTCGCCGGCAACCGCCTCGACTCGTCTGCGCATCCGGCGCGCGGCGAGGTCGGCTGGCACGACGCGAGTGCACGCATCGAGGGCCCGCTCGTCGCGGACGTCGCCGCGCACATCGCGCTGCGCTGGCGCGAGGTGACGCAGGAGCCGTGCGAGCCCGAGTGCGAGGTCGCGGAGCGCGGGCCGGTGCGCGCGCAGTTCGTGCGCACGATCCCCAACGACGTCTACGACGAGGTGCCGCGCGGCGACTACCGCATCCTCGAGGCGTACGTCCGCGCGCTGCGCGCGGCGCGCACGCTCGTGTACCTCGAGAGCCAGTTCTTCTGGTCGCCCGAGATCGTGCAGATCCTGCGCGAGAAGCTCCAGCGGCCCCCGACGGACGAGTTCCGCGTCGTCCTTCTCCTCCCCGCCCGTCCGAACAACGGCGAGGACGACACGCGCGGACAGCTCGGGCTGCTCGTCGACGCCGACCGCGACGACCGCCTCACCGCCTGCACGCTCTACCAGCCGGGTCGCGCCGGGCAGGTGTACGTGCACGCGAAGATCGGCATCGTCGACGACCGCTGGCTCGCGATCGGCTCCGCGAACCTGAACGAGCACTCGTTCTTCAACGACACCGAGGCCTGCATCGTGACGTGCGACGAGGAGCTCGTGCGCGAGACGCGCTTGCGGCTCTGGCGCGAGCATCTCGGCAGCGACGAGGTCAGCGTCGACCTGTGGCGCGAGCGGGCGAAGGATCACGCGTACGTGCGACTCGACTACCTGCCGCACGTCTCGCGGCGCACGCGCCGGTTCCTCGGACCGCTCAACGGGCTGCTGGTGGACGGTTGATGCGCAGCGTGCTCGTCGCGAATCGCGGCGAGATCGCGCTGCGCGTGTTCCGGGCGGCGCGCGCGCTCGGCCTCCGCACCGTCGCGGTGGCGGCGCCGGACGACCGCGGCTCGCTGCACGCGCGCTCGGCCGACACGCTGGTCGAGATCTCGTCGTACCTCGACCCCGCCGAGCACGTGCGCGCGGCACGCGAGGCGGGCGCCGACGCGGTGCACCCCGGCTATGGCTTCCTCGCCGAGAGCGGCGACTTCGCCGCCGCGGTTCTCGACGCCGGGCTGACCTGGGTCGGCCCGCCGCCGGAGGCGCTGCGCGCGGGCGGCGACAAGATCGAGGCGAAGCGAATCGCCGCGAGCGCAGGCGTCCCGACGGTGCCGGAGGCGACCGAGCCGCCGCTGATCGTGAAGGCGGCGGCGGGCGGCGGCGGACGCGGTATGCGGGTCGTGCGCAGCCGCGAGGAGCTCGACGAGGCGCTCGCCGCGGCGCGGCGGGAGGCGCGCGCCGGCTTCGGCGACGAGCGCGTCTACCTCGAGCGCTACCTCGAGCGGCCGCGGCACGTCGAGATCCAGCTGCTCGCGGACGCGCACGGAACGGTGCTGGCGCTGGGCGAGCGCGACTGCTCGGTGCAGCGCCGCCACCAGAAGGTGCTCGAGGAGTCGCCGTCGCCCGCGGTCGACCCCGACCTGCGCGCCCGCATGAGCGACGCCGCGGTCCGCTTCGCGCGCGCCGTCGGCTATGTCGGCGCGGGCACCGCCGAGTTCGTGCTGGACGGGAGCGAGTTCTTCTTTCTCGAGCTGAACGGCCGCATCCAGGTGGAGCACCCGGTGACGGAAACGGTGACGGGCGTCGACCTCGTCCAGTGGCAGCTGCGCATCGCGGACGGCGAGCGGCTCGACCTTCCGGCTCACCCGGTGCTGCGGGGTCACGCCGTCGAGGCGCGCCTGTACGCGGAGGACCCACGCACGTTCCTGCCGCAGGCGGGCCGCGTCGAGCGTCTGCGGCTGCCGGCGTCGGTCCGCGTCGAGAGCGGCGTCGCCGAGGGCGACGAGATCGGCACCGCCTACGACCCGATGATCGCGAAGCTGATCGCGGCGGGCGAGACGCGCGCCGAGGCACTCGACCGCCTCGCTGACGCGCTGGCGGAGACCGAAGTCGGAGGCGTGACGACGAACCTGCCGTTCCTGCGCTGGCTCGTCGCGCACCCGGCGCTGCGCACCGGCGAGACGACGACCTCGTTCCTCGTCGAGCACCCGCCGCTGTCCGCGCCGCCCGCCGCGCTGCCGGCCGACGTCTGGCGCGGCGGCTTCCGGCTCAACCTGCCGACGGCGCCGCTGCGGCCGCCGCCCGACGTCGACGCCGCCGCAATCCAGCACGCCGGCGGCGAAAGTTCCGGCATGGTCGTCGCGCCGATGCCGGGCACCGTGATCAAGGTGAATGCCGAGCCGGGCGCGACGGTGGAGGCGCGGGCGCCGCTCGTCGTGCTGGAGGCGATGAAGATGGAGACCCCGCTCCTGTCGCCTTACGAGGCAACAGTACGCGCCGTCCACGTCCGCGAAGGCGACCGGGTCGCCGGCGGCGCGATCCTCGTCGAGCTCGACTAGACCGGCGAGAGCGCGAGGCGCTCCGTCGCGATGTGCTCCGCGGTGTCGCGGGCGCGCGCGTGTCCGGTCACAGCCGCGAGGAACTCGTCGCGCTCGAGCGCGAGCAGGCGGGCGTCGGTGCGGGCGCGCACCGTCGCGGTGCGGGGAACGTCGCGCAGCAGCGCGATCTCGCCGACGAAGCCGCCTGCGCTCTCGACCTTCGTGCCGATCGCGAGCTCGACGGCCAGCTCGCCGGACTCGATCACGTAGAACCGGTCGCCGGCCTCCCCCGCCTCGAACAGCGTCTCGCCCGCCGCGAGCTCCACCGGCACGAGCGCGCGCGCGAGCCCTTCGAGCGTCGGCGCCGGCAGCGGCGCGAACAGGGGGATGCGGCGGAGCAGGTCGACCTGTGCCAGGTCGGCGGCGGTGTCGAGCGTTGCCAGCGCACGCCAGGCAAGGAGCGTCAGGGCCGGCAGGAAGACGCCGGTCGCGACGAGCGTCGTCCGGATGCCGGCGAGGCCGATCAGCGCGGGCGCGGCGACGGCGCCGACCGCGGCGGTGACCGCGAAGAGCGTCTCCAGCACCCCGAAGACGCGCGCGCGCACCGCCTCCGGGGCGTTGCGCTGCAGCAGGGTCATCGCCGAGACGTCGACGAGCGTGTTGCCGATCCCGAGCAGCGCCAGCATCGCGAGCGCGACGACGCTGTGCGCCCACACGCCGACGACGAGGAACGGGATCCCCCAGAGCAGCAGCCCGAGACGCAGGTCGCCGGCGAGCCGGCGGCGTCCGACGAGCGCCATCGAGACGACCGAGCCTGCGATCCCGCCGACGCCGCACGCGGTGTAGAGCCAGCCGACGCCGCTCGAACCCATGTGCAGCAGGCGCTCGGCGGCCACGACGACGAGCACGCCCATCGCACCGGCGACGACCATCTGCGCGGTGTACAGGCCGATCAGCAGCCGCAGCGCAGGCACGCGCGCCACGGCGCCGAAGCCGGCAAACGCCTCGGCGGCGAAGGATGCGCCGCCGGCGTGCGCGCGCTCGGCGGCCGGCGCGCGCGCGGGCGGCGTGATCCGGGCGACGAGCAGCGCAGACCACGCGAACGTGGCGACGGTCACGGCCAGCGCGGGCGCCATTCCCCACACGCCGAGCACGAGCCCCGCGACCGCCGGTCCCGCGAAGAGCGAGACGCTCTCGATCGTCGACGACGCCACGTTCGCCGCGGTGAGCTCGTCCGGCGTCGACGCCACGAACGGGAGCAGCGCCGACTGCGCGGGATGGAACATCGTCGCGAGCACCGGGCCGCCGGCCGCGAGCACGAACACGGGCCAGGCGGGCCCGTGCAGGGCGACGTCGGCGACCATCGCGGCGACGAGCGCGGCGCGGCCCGCGTCGGCCAACAGCATCACGCGCTCCTGCCGGTAGCGGTCGCCGGCGGCGGAGACGAGCGGCCCGATCACGGCGGCGGGGATCGTCCGCACGAGCATCATCGCGCCGACGCCTGCGGCGCCTCCGTGCCGGTACGCGAAGACGGCGATCACGATCACGAACGCGTACTGGCCTGCGACGCTGCCGGCCCACGCCAGCTGGAGCCTGCGCAGCGTCGGGTTGCGGAAGACGCCGCGGAACGCGGCCGCGGACTCCCTCAGCCCCTCGCGCACCGACCCAGTCTGCGCGGGCAGCTTGTGTTTTTCAACACGGGATGGAAGATTTCGGAGGCCGGCCGCGTCTGGTGGTCGACCTTCCGCGAAACACGCGGCTGAACAAGGAGGATCACGTGTCGGAGCAGGATCAGGAGCGCGAGGCACTGCGCAAGGGCAGCGACGAGGAGACGGACGACGTCGAGGCGCACGTCCTGCGCAAGCGCGGCGAGGGCGAGGACGACGGCGGCGACGACGTCGAGGCGCACGTCCTGCGCAAGTAGCTGCGCGCCAAAGCTGGCTGGGAGAAGGCCCGGGTGACCGGGCCTTCGTCTTTTGCGCGGAGTTACGCGAGGACGCGTTCGAGCGCGTCCAGCAGCTGCTCGGCCGCTGCGCGCCGCGGGTCGTCGTCGCGGACGAGCCGTTCCAGCGCGCCCGCGAGCCGTGCGACGGCGGCCGCGTCGCCGGCCCCGTCGAGCGCGGCCCGCGCTCGGCGGGCGGAGCCGAGCAGGTCGAGCGCGATCGCGGCCTGGTTCGCGAACAGCCCGAGCAGCTCCATCTCCTCGAGCGAGAAGCGCGAGTTCTGCGGGCGGTCGAGCACCTGCAGCACGCCGAGCACGCGCTCGTCGAGCAGCAGCGGCACCGCCATCAGCCCCTTCGGCACGTAGCCTGTCCGCTCGGCCACGTCGCGGGCGTGGCGCGGGTCGTTCTGGAGGTCGTCGACGACGAGCGGCGTGCGCGACGACAGCACCCAGCCCGCGATGCCGGAGGAGGACGGAATGCGCATCCCGACGAGCGACTGCTCTTCCTCGCTCGCGACGGCCGCGAAGACGAGCTCGTCGGTCTCCTCGTCGAGCAGGAAGATCGACGAGCCGCGCGCGCAGAAGATCGCGCGGGCGACCTCGACGATCGAGCGCAGGAGCGCGCCGAACCGCTCCTCGGACGGCAGGACGCCGGCGGCGACCGCGGCGGCGAGGTCGTCACTCATCGGCCGCCGCCCACGTTGTCCGCGATCAGGTAGAGCACGCTCTTCAGCTGGAACGGCGTCAGCCGCGGGTGCTTGGACAGCACGAGCGCGGCGATCGCGCTGATGCACGGCGTCGCGAAGCTGTTCCCGGTGGCCGTGATCGTGCCGCCGCCGACCCAGGCGAGCTCGACGTCGACGCCGCGCGCGAAGAACTCGACGGGCGGGTCGGGGTTCGCGTAGAAGGTCAGCGGGTCGGGCTCCTCGTGGCTGCCGACCGAGATGACGGACGAGAAGCGCCACGGGTACGACTCCACCGGCATGTTGTGAGCGGAGGCAACGAGGACCGTGCGCTTGAAGTAGGCGGTGTCCGCGAGCTCGTGCAGCAGCTCGGCGAGCGCGCGCTTCGTCGTCGAAAGGCTCATGTTGATGACGTCGAACTTCTGCTCCACGGCCCAGCGGAGGCCGGCGAGGAGCGCCTTGCCGGAGCCGGTGAAGCCGGCGCCGAGCACGCGCACCGAATGGATCTCCGCCTCCGGCGCGAGCGAGCGGATCACGCCGGCGCAGGCGGTGCCGTGACCGCACAGGTCTCCTTCGTCGTCCGGCTGGGCAACGGGGTCGCCGGCCTCGTCGACGGTGATGGCGACCGCCGAAGCGAGGGGGCCGACGAGCGGGTGGTCGCGCTCGACGCCGCTGTCGAGCACGCACACGTGCACGCCTCTGCCCGTCGCGCCGCCGAGCGCCCAGTCGCGGTCGACGCGCGCGGGGAGCGGGTTCTCGAGGCGCGGCGCGTCGCGCGCGAGCGACCACGCGGGCCGCAGCTCGTCCGGCTCGGCGTGAGCGACGGCGAGGGCGACAGCGTCGGCGGGCACCCGCCGATGCTACTTCGGCGCCGTGCGCCGTTAGAAGAGCTTTTGCAGCTTCATGGCCGCGCCCATGTCGCCCTTGACCTTCAGCTTGCCGGTCATGTACGCGGTCGTCGGGTTGAGCTCGCCGGCGACGATCCGGTCGAAGTGCTCGCCGGAGGTGGTGATGGTCGCGTCCGCGTTCGCGCCTGCGCCTTCCTTGACCGTCAGCTTGCCGTCGCGGACGTCGACGAACCACTGCCCCTCCCCGTCGATGTCGAACAGGTACGAGTTGCTCATCCCCGCGAGCTTCCCGGCGTCCGCTCGCGACTCCAGCGAATCGAAGAACTCCTTGGCTGCCACCGCGCAACCCCTCCTTTTCGGTTGGACCCCTGCGTCGCGCAACCGTACCGGACGGCCCTGTCCTGGCTCAGAGCCAGGACAGGGCCCGCGAGGACCATAGATTCACGACCGAGGCACGCTTGGATGCGGCCACGCCGCGCGCGCCGGGACGTGTCCTGGCTCTGAGCCAGGACACGTCCCGAGCTGACGTGCCCGACGCCGGAGCGGCGGCGGTAGAGTCGCGGGCTCATATGCGAGTCGAGATCAGGCCTGCGGCCGACTCAGACGTGCGCGCTGCGATCGACGGCGCGCTCCCCGCCGGCGAGCTGCGCCTCGGCGACGGCGGCGTCCGCGTCGGCGCCGCGAAGCCGCTCGACGCCGACGCGCTGCGCGCTGCGGCGGCGCTCGCCGCCCGCTCCCTGCGCGGCGCCGGCGGGAGCGTCGCCTGGCGGCTCGACGGCGCGCTTCCGCTCGCGCCCGAGGAGCAGGTGCGCGCGCTCGTCGAGGGCTCCGCGTTCGGCGCGTACGACCTGGGGCTGTTCAAGCGCGGCTACGCGGAGCGGCCGGAGCTGCAGCTCGCACTCGACGCGCCGCCGGAGCTCGAGCCGCTCGCGCGCCGGCAGGAGACGGTCGCGCGGCACGTGGCGGCCGCGCGCGACCTCGCGAACCGACCGCCCAACGACCTCACCCCGACCGCGCTCGCCCGCGCCGCGCGGGCTCACGCCGACGGGCGCGTCGCGGTCGAGAGCTTCGGCCGCGACTGGATCGAGGAGCGCGGCATGGGCGCTTTTGCCGGCGTCGCGCGCTCGAGCGCGGAGGAGCCGCAGCTGATCGTCATGCGCTACGACCCGCCCGACGCGCGCGACGGCCTGACGCTCGGCCTGGTCGGCAAGGCGGTGACGTTCGACTCCGGCGGCATCTCGCTGAAGCAGCCGCTGCGCATGCAGGACATGAAGGGCGACATGGCGGGCGGCGCGGCGGCCGTCGAAGGGCTGGCGGCGATCGCCTCCCTCGGGCTGCCGATACGCGCGGTCGCAGTCGTGGCGGCCACCGAGAACCTGCAGGGCGGCAACGCGTTCAAGCCCGGAGACATCCTCCGCGCTGCGAGCGGCAAGACGATCGAGATCATCAACACCGACGCCGAGGGACGGCTGCTGCTCGCGGACGCGCTGCACCACGCGCGCGAGCTCGGCGCGACGCACGTGATCGACCTCGCCACGCTCACCGGCGCGATGACGCTCGCCCTGGGCGACCTGATCGCCGGCTGGTTCGCGAACGACGAGGACTGGGCGGCACGAGTGGAGGACGCGACCCGCGCGAGCGGCGACCTCGGCTGTCGGTTCCCCCTCCACCGCCGTTACCGTCGCTACATCGACTCGAACTTCGCCGACCTGAAGAACGCCTCCGAGCTGCGCGAGGGTGGGCCGGTGCTCGCGGCGATGTTCCTGCAGGAGTTCGCGGGCGACGGGCCGTGGGCGCACGTCGACATGGCCGGCCCGGGATACGTGCGGCGCCGGCGGCCCGACTACATCCTCGACGAGGGCGGCACGGGGTACGGCGTCCGCCTGATCGTCGAGCTCGCGCAGGGGTTGGCGAGCTGAACTTCGACGAGACACCCGAGCACGCGCTGATCCGCGACACGGTGCGGTCGTTCGCGCTGGAGAAGGTCGCGCCGGTCGCCGAGGAGCTCGACCGCGAGAAGCGCTTCCCGTACGAGCTCGTCGAGCAGATGGCGGAACTCGGGTTGATGGGGATGACGATCCCCGAGGAGTACGGCGGCGGCGGCACCGACACCGTCTCGTACGCGATCGCCGTCGAGGAGCTGACGCGCGTCGACTCGTCGGTCGCGATCACCGTCGCCGCGCACCACTCCCTCGGCACGCTCCCGATCTACTACTTCGGCAGCGAGGAGCAGCGGCGGCAGTGGCTGCCGGAGCTCGCTTCGGGCCGCAAGCTCGCGGCGTTCGGGCTAACCGAGCCCAACGCGGGCTCGGACGCCGGCGCGACCCGCACGACGGCGCGGCTCGAAGGCGGCGAATGGGTGATCGACGGCGCGAAGATCTTCATCACGAATGCGGGTACCGACATCAGCGCGTGCGTCACGATCACCGCGCTCACCGGCGACGGCGAGATCTCGAACATCGTCGTCCCGAACGGCACCGCCGGCTACGTGATCTCGCCGCCGATGCAGAAGCTCGGCTGGCGCGCGTCCGACACGCGCGAGCTCAGCTTCCAGGGCGCGCGCGTCCCCGAGGGAAACCTCCTCGGCCAGCGCGGCGAGGGGTTCCGGCAGTTCCTGAGGATCCTCGACGGCGGCCGCATCTCGGTGGCCGCGATGGGCGTCGGCCTCGCACAGGGCGCGTACGACCTCGCCTTCCGCTACGCGCAGGAGCGCGAGCAGTTCGGGAAGCCGATCGCCAAGTTCCAGGCGGTGCAACAGAAGCTCGTCGACATGGCGACCGAGATCGAAGCGGCCCGCCTGCTCGTCTACCGGGCCGCATGGGAGAAGGACCAGGGCCGCCCGTTCGCGCGGACGGCGGCGATGGCGAAGCTGTATTCCGGCGAGCTTTCCCACCGCGCGGCCAACTGGGCGCTCCAGATCCACGGCGGATACGGCTTCATGGACGAGTACGCGATCTCGCGCTTCTACCGCGACCAGAAGATCCTCGAGATCGGGGAGGGGACGAACGAGGTGCAGCGCATGGTGATTGCGCGCCACCTCGGGCTCTAGTATCCCGTGTGTGCTGCTCCGGCAGTTCGTGAACGAGGACCTCGGCTGCGCCTCGTACCTCGTGGGAGACGCGGACGCCGGCCTCGCCGTCGTCGTCGACCCGGCCTTCGAGATCGAGCAGTACCTCGCCGCCGCCGCCGACGCGGGCGTGCGGATCGAGCGCGTGCTCGAAACGCACACGCACGCCGATCACGTCTCCGGCCACGGCCGCTTCGCGCTCGAGCACGGCATCCCGACCTCGATCCACGCCGCCGCCGGGGCGGAGTACCCGCACGACCCGCTCGCGGACGGCTCCGTTGTCTTGATCGGCAACGTACGCATCGACGTTCTGCACACGCCGGGGCACCGTCCCGAGCACTGCGCATTCGTCGTCGGCGGCGACGCCGTCCTCACCGGCGACTCGCTGTTCGTCGGCGCCGCCGCGCGCCCTGATCTCGCCGTCGCGGCGCGCGAGGGAGCCCAGGACCTCTTCCACTCGCTGCACCGGATCGCCGCGCTCGGTCCCACCGTGCGCGTGTATCCCGGTCACGTGGCCGGATCGTTGTGCGGCGGCACCATGAGCAGCGCGACGTCGAGCTCGATCGGAGCCGAGCTCGAGTCGAACGAGGCGCTGCAGTTCCGCGACGTGCAGGAGTTCGTGCTCGTGTCGGCGTCCGTCTCGACGCCGCGGCCGCCGACGACGGAGCGCGTCGTCGCGCTCAACCGCGGCCCGTGGCTCGCGCGCCCGGGCGACCCGGAGGAGCTGCGCGAGCCCGCAGGCGCGACGGTGCTCGACGTGCGCCCGTTCGCGGCGTACGCGGCCGGCCACGTGCCGGGCGCGATCAGCGTCCCCCTCGACGCGGGGTCGTTCGGCACGAAGGCCGGGTTCGTCCTCGATCCGGACGAGCCCGTCGTACTGCACGCCTCTTCGCGCGACGACGCGCTGCGCGCGGCGCGCGCGCTGTGGGCGGTCGGGCTACTCGAGATCGCGGGGTTCGTGCTCGACCCGCAGGCGACGGAGACGATCGCGACGGTCGACGTGCGTGAGCTGAAGAGGCTGATCGACGAGCGGGGCGTGCAGGTGGTCGACGTGCGCGAGACGGTCGAGCGCGACGCGGGCTACATCCCCGGCTCGCGCAACATCCCCTACCGGCTGATCAGGAAGCTCGGTTGCGGGGCGCTCGAGCGCGACCGCCCCGTGGTCACCGTCTGCGAGAGCGGTGCGCGTGCCGCGATCGCGGCGTCGCTCCTGCAGCGCGAGGGCTTCGACGTCAGCGCGGTCGCCGACGGCGGCATGGCCGACCTGAGCGACACGGTGTCGTTCAGGCGCTGCGGCGCGTGAGTGCGACTCAGCGCAGGCGCTCGATGCGGTAACCGCGCGCCTCGAGCGCGGCGACCAGCGCCTCGCAGTGTCCGACATCGCGGGTGACGACGGTCAGCTCGACCTCCGTCTCCGCGACGTTCACCGCCATCCCCTCGCGGTGGTGCTCCACCGAGACCACGTTGCCGCGCTCCGCCGCGACGAGCTCGAGCAGCTCGACGAGCGCGCCCGGCCGGTCGGGGATCGTGGTGCGCACGACGAGGTAGCGGCCAGCGACGGTGAGGCCGTGGCGCATGACGGAGATGAGCAGCGTCGGGTCGATGTTGCCGCCGGAGAGAAGCGCGCAGACGCCGCCGTCGCCGCCGGCCTTGCCGGCGATCAGCGCCGCAACGGATGCCGCGCCCGCGCCCTCCACGACGAGCTTCGCGCGTTCGAGCAGCAGGATGATCGCCTCGGAGATCTCCTCGTCCTCGACGTGCACGAGGTCGTCGAGCAGCTCGTCGAGGATCGACATCGTGAGCTCCCCGGGATGCTTCACCGCGATTCCGTCGGCAATCGTGCCGCGTCCGCCCTTCCCCGCCTGCACGCCGACGATCCGGGCGCCCGGTCGCAGCTCGCGCAGCGCGATCGCGATGCCGGCGGCGAGGCCGCCGCCGCCGACCGGCAGCAGGTACGTCTGGCAATCCGGCAGCTCGTCGGCGAGCTCGAGGCCGATCGTCCCCTGCCCCGCGACCACCGCCTCGTCGTCGAAGGCGTGCACGAACGTCGCACCCTGTTCCTCGCACCGTTCGAGCGCGGCGACGAGCGCGTCGTCGAAGATGGCGCCGGTGAGCACCGTCGCCGCGCCGTAGTTGCGCGTCGCCTCGACCTTCGCCATCGGCGCGTCCTGCGGCATGAAGACCGTGGCGCTGACGCCGAGCTCGCGCGCGGCCCACGCGACTGCCTGCCCGTGGTTGCCGGCGCTCGCGGCGACGACGCCCGCCGCGCGCTGCTCGCGCGTCAGCGTGGCGAGCTTGTTGACGGCCCCGCGCACCTTGAAGGAGCCCGTGCGCTGGAGGTTCTCCGCCTTGAGCCAGACCTTGCGGCCGGTGCGGCGCGAGAACGTCTCCGAGCCGTAGACGGGGGTGGAGCGCGCGTGGTCCGCGATCCGCTCGCGCGCCGCGCGGATGTCAGCGAGCCTCGGTGCCGTCTTCGTCGCCAATCCTGAAAACCTCGCGAAGGATGCGGTCGACCGCGGTCAGCGGGTCGAGCCGACGGTCTTCTACCTCGTCGAGCAGCCTGCGCAACTCGGGATCCTCGCGCACCGCCTCCTCGAGGTGGCGCCGCGCGCGCGCCGACGCGACGCCGAACACCTCCTGTGCGAGGTGACGCCGGCGCCTCGCCTGCAGCTCACCCTCCTGCTCGAGCCAGGCGCGGTGCGCGAGCACCTTCTCCCACAGCGTCTCGACGCCCTCGCCGCGCAGCGCCTCCGTCAGGACGATCGGCGGCCGCCAGCCCTCTTTCGGCCCGAGCGCAAGCACCTGCCGCACCTCGTTCAGCATCGTCTTCGCCATCGGGTGGTCCATCTTGTTGATCGCGATCACGTCGGGGATCTCCATGATTCCCGCCTTGAGCGCCTGGATCGAGTCGCCGGAGCCGGGCATCAATGCGAGCACCACGGTGTCGGCGATGCCGAGCACGCCGACCTCGCTCTGCCCCGTGCCGACGGTCTCGAGGAAGACGACGTCCTTGTGCGCCGCGTCGAGGACGAGCAGCGCCTGCAGCGTCGACTCGGCGAGGCCGCCGAGGTGGCCGCGCGTCCCCATCGAGCGGATGAACACGTCCGGGTCGAGGAAGTGGTCGGTGAGCCTGATCCGGTCGCCGAGCAGCGCACCCTGCGTGAACGGGCTCGATGGGTCGACGGAGATGACGCCGACCGTCTGTCCCTGCGCGCGCACGAGGCGCACGAGCGCGGAGACGAGGCTCGACTTCCCGACCCCCGGCGGCCCCGTCACGCCGACTGCGTAGGCGTGACCGGTGTCCGGGTAGACGTCGCCGACCAGCCGGTACGCGAGCGGGTCGCCGTCCTCGACGAGCGTGATCGCGCGCGCGAGCGCGCGCCGGTCGCCGCCGCGCACGCCGGCGACCAGCGACTCGCGCGTCCAGTCCCGGCGGCGACTCACGCGCGCTCCCGACGCAGCAGCGCGGCGGCGGCGCCGGCGGCCGCGACGAGGGCGGCCGCGCCGATCGCGAAGGCGACGCGCCCGCCGTAGCGGTTGGTGAGCGGCCCGGCCGCGACGAAGGCGGCGAGCAGCACGAGCGCGTTCGCGCTCATGATCGCCGTGAGCACGCGCCCGCGCAGCTCGTCGGTCGTGCCGCGCTGGACGAGCGTGATGTTGGCGACGACGGCGACCCCGTTGCCGAGCCCGCTGACGAGCATCGCCGCGATCGCGACCCAGATGTCGGGGGCGGAGGCCGCCATCGCGACGCCGAGCGCCGAAAGGAGCAACGCGCGCGGATACACCGCGCGCGAGCCGAACCGCTCGCCGACGCGCTGCGCGTTGAGCCCTCCGATCGTCTGCCCGATCCCGCTCGCCGTCCACATGAGCGCGAAGCCGAGCGCGCCGCCGTGCAGCGTGCGGCGGGCGAGGAAGATCTCCGCGACGTTGACGAGCCCGAGCGCGACCTGGAACACCGACCAGGCGACGAGGACGGTGGCGAGCGGCGGCGAGCGGACGACGGCGCGGAAGCCTGCGCGCAGGTCGGTCCAGTGGCCGTGGCCCTCGGCGCGGCTGCGCTGGAGGCGGCGCGAGGAGATCGCCCCGACGAGCAGCGCGGAGACGGCGAAGGTGGCGGCGTTCAGCCAGTACGCGAGGTGCGGGCCGGAGGCGGCGACGAGCGCTCCACCGACGACGGGGCCGATCGCGGTCGTCGACCACTCGACGAGCTGCAGGAGCGCGTTCGCGTCGGCAAGCTCGTGCTCGTCGACGAGGTTCGGCGTGCCCGCGATCACGGCGGGCCGGAAGACCGCGTTGCCGACGCCGGCCGCGAGCGCGAGGAGGACGATGACGGTCGCGTCGCGCGCGAACGGCAGCGCGCAGAAGACTGCGAGGCGGCCGAGGTCGGCTCCGACCATGAGCGCCTTGCGCGAGAGCCTGTCGACGATCGGGCCGAGGAGCAGCCCGAGCGCGATCGACGGCACGAGGTTCGCGACGAGGAGCGCGCTCACCCACCAGCCGGAGTGCGTACGGTCGTAGACGTCGACCTGCAGCGCCACCAGCGCGAGCCAGTTGCCCGTGCCCGACGTCAGGTTCGCGACGAACAGCAGGCGGAAGTCGCTGCCGCGCAGGACGCCGAGGCGGCGGAGGCCGGGGCGCGCGCCGACCGCGGTCGTCACGCGCGGGCGAGCACGCGGCCGAGCGCCGCCGCGAACGCGTCGATCTCGTTCGGCGTGCCGACGGAGACGCGGACGGCGGTCGGCGAGCCGAACCCGGCGAGCGGTCTGACGATCACGCCCTCGCGCAGGAGACGGTCGAACAGCTCGTTCGCGTCGGCGCCGGTCTCGACGTAGAGGAAGTTGCCGACGGACGGCGCCGGCTCGAGCCCGTGCTCGCGGACTGCGCGCTCGAGCCGCGCGAGCCCGTCCGCGTTGGCGGCGCGTCGGCGTGCGATCTCGGCCTCGTCGTCGAGGCTCGCGAGCGCGGCGACCTGCGCGGGCGTCGTGATGTCGAACGGGCGGCGCACCTTGGCGAGCGCCGCGGCGCAGGCGCGCGGCCCGACGGCGTAGCCGACCCGCAGCCCGGCCAGGCCGTAGATCTTCGAGAAGGTGCGGAGGACGATCGCCTTCCGGCCGGCCTTCAGGTAGCGCTCGACGGCGTCGGGGTAGTCGGGCCGGTCGATGTACTCGAAGTACGCCTGGTCGATGACGGTGATGACGTGGCCGGGGACGCGCGCGAAGTAGTCGTCGAGCTCGGCGGCGGTGTTCATCGTGCCGGTCGGGTTGTTCGGGTGGCAGACGTAGACGAGCTTGGTGCGCGGCGTGATCGCCTCGAGCAGCGCGTCGAGGTCGTGGCGATGGTCGGCGAGCGGGACGAGGCGCGCCGCGGCGCCCTGCTTGCGCGCGTAGATCACGTAGCTCGGGAACGACGGCCAGCCGCAGACGACCTCGTCGCCGGGGTCGAGGATCGCCTGGCTGATCATGTCGATGCACCCGTCCGCACCGGCCCCGGCGGCGACCTGCTCGAAGGCGACGCCGTGCCGCTCGGCGAGCGCCGCGTGCAGCCGGTAGGCGCCGCCGTCGGGGTAGCGGTTCAGGTCGGCGGCCGCGCGCTCGAGCGCCTCACGCGCGGCGGCAAACGGCCCGAACGGCCCTTCATTCGAGGCGAGCTTGATCACGCGGTCGAGGCCGAGCTCGCGCTGCACGTCCTCGACGGGCTTGCCCGGCTGGTACGGCGTCAGCCCGTTGACGGACGGCCGGAAGAACGCGTCGTCGACGTCGGCGAACTCGGCAGGCACGCGCGGGACCCTAGCGAGCCCGCCATGGCCCCGACAGCCATGGCCGAAACGGCGGGGCGAGGTGCCCGTGGCCTCCTCCCCGCTGCGAGTGTATCGCCGTCCGCCTCGCGTGTCAGCAACGCGGGAGCGCCGATTACGTGCCGATCGCGCTCCGTACGCCTGGCGCGTGCGCACGGACTCGCTCGCCGAGGAGGATCCGGCGCGCCGTGCTCTTCTGCCGCGCCCGGAGCCCTCGCCGTCCGCGTCCACTGCTTCCTCGTGGAGGCCCCGGACGGCTGGGAGCCGCGCTCGACGCGGAGCCGACCGCCGTGCTTAGTTCGAGCCCGCAAACGCGCTACGCCGCCTGCGCCGGCCGGCGACGGCCGACGCGCTTCGCCGGCTGCTCGCGACGCCGTAGGCTCCCGCTGTGGCAGAGCTCGGGTTGTTCCCGCTGCCGATCGTGCTCGTGCCGACGGAGCGGATCCCACTGCACATCTTCGAGCCGCGCTACCGCGAGCTGATCGAGGAGTGCCTCGAGACCGGCGGCGAGTTCGGGCTCGTCCTCTCGACGGGGGACGGCGCCGTCCACGAGGTCGGGACGCGCGCCTCGGTCGAGCAGGTGCTCGAGCGGCTGGACGACGGGCGGATGAACATCGTCGTGGAGGGACGCCAGCGGTTCCGGTTGCTCGAGCTCACCTCGGGTCGCGCGTTCGCCACCGGCGTCGTCGAGCCGGTGCGGGACGACGACGAGGCGCCGGCGGACGAGGACGTCGAGCTTGCGCTCGGGCTGTTCGCGCAGCTCGCCGAGGTCGCCGGCAGCGACGTCGAACTGCCCGACCGGACGTCGCCGCTGCTGGACTTCGAGCTGGCCGCGCGCGTCGACTTCGGCGTCGACTCGAAGCAGGAGCTGCTCGCCTCGACCTCGCCGCGGACACGGATGCGGCGACTCGTCGAGCTGCTCGAGACGGCGCTCGAGGCGCTGCGGCTGCAGCACGTGCTCGAGGAGCGCGCGGGCCGCAACGGGAAGGTCGCGCCGCTCGACCCCGAGGGATAGCTCACCCGCGTCGCGGCGTCGCTGCGCGGGGCGCCGCTTCAGCCGACGACGACTCCGGCGCCGCCGCGGCGAGCGTCGCCGGCCGCCGCAGGAGAACCGTCCGGGCGCAGCTCGACGGCGTTCGTGCCGCCGAAGAACAGGTTGCGCCGGCGCCAGCGGACGACCTCGTAGCCCCACTCGGCGAGACGGTCGACCTCGGCGCGGTCGAACCCGCCCTCGCAGTGCACGTGCGGCTCGTCGAGGTGGACGCGCGGCGCGTCGATGGCGGCGGCGACGTCGAGGCCGTGCGCGACGACGTTGACCACGACCTGCATGATCGCGCCGCGCAGCCGCACCGAGCCGGCGCTGCCGACGACGAGGCGCGGGCCGCGACCGTCGAGAACGACCGTGGGGGCCATCATGCTCGTCAACCGCCGCCCGGGCGGAGGCGGCGTGCCGACGACGAGGTCGTACTCGCCCAGCATGTTGTTCAGGTGGATGCCGGTGCCCGGCACGATCACGCCCGACCCGGAGCCGGTCGAGGAGGAGATCGAGGCGGCGTTGCCGTTCGCGTCGACGGCGGAGACGTGCGTCGTGCCGCCGACCGAGGCCAGCTCGAGCACGCCCGGCGCAGCGGACGCGATGCGACGGGCGCCCGCGTCGAGGCTCGCGCCGGAGAGCAGGTGGCGGGCGAGGCCGCCGCGGTGCAGCGCCGCCGCGAACCGGTCGTCGCGCGCCCGCGACTGCTCGCGCATCACCTCGACGAGCGCCGCGAGCGCCGGGGCCGTCCCCGCCGCGCCGGCCGGCAGCCGGTCGAGCAGGCCGAGGCCGTATGCGATCAGCACGCCCCCCGACGACGGGGGTGGGTTCGAGATCACGTCGTGGCCGCGGAAGCGCACGTGCACCGGCCGCCGCCAGATCACCCGGTAGGCCGCGAGATCGGCGCGGTCGAGGATCCCGCCGCCGGCCGTCACCGTCGCGGCTATCTGCGCCGCGACTGCGCCGCGGTAGAAAGCGGGGGCGCCCTCCTCGGCGAGCAGGCCGAGCGTCGAATCGAGCCCGCGCGGCACGAACGTGTCGCCGGGCTGGAGCCGCCCCCCGTCGGGCCGGCTGTAGAGCCGCCGACCCTCCGCGTCGTGGCGGAGGATCAGGTCGAGGATCGCGTGCAGGTGCGCCTGCGGTCGCGTCAGCTCGACGCCGCCGCGCGCCAGCTCGCGCGCCGGCTGCAGGAGCTCCCGCCACGGCAGCGACCCGTAGGCGCGGTGGACGGCCTCGAGCCCCGCGGCGGCGCCCGGCACCGCGCACGACGGCTCGCCGATGCGGAAGACCTGCGTCGCCTCGCTGTCGCCGCCGAAACCGACGTCGACCGCGTGCATCTCGGCCGCTCGGCGCGGCCGTCCGAGGCCGGGCGTCGCCACGAAGAAGTCGGCGACGCGGGGCGGCCGGTTGCCGGCCGGCACGACGAGCGCGAACCCGCCCGCGCCGGGGCCGGTGAGCGGGCTCTCGGCGACCCAGGCCGCGAAGCTCGCCGCGACGCAGGCGTCGACGGCGTTTCCGCCCGCCTCGAGCACGGCCGCGCCGGCGGCGGCCGTCAGCGGATGGCCGGCGGCGACGGCGCCCTTCATGCGATCGCCAGGTATTGCCGATGACACTGCCGCACGCGAGGCACTCGCCGAATCTTCACCGTTTTCCTACTAACCGGCCCGTCCGGAGCGCGTCCTGACAGGAAGGCCCAGCCGATGAGGATGTCCAGAACCACGTTGCTCGTGTCGGCGGCCGCCCTCGCTGCGCTCGCCGCCGCCGCCCTCAGCCCGCACCTGCTCGGCGGGCGCGTCGGCGCCGGCTTCAGGGCGCTCGGCGGCGCCGACTGGCGCTGGCTGGCGCTCGCGGTGCTCGGCTTCCTGGGCGGGTTCGTCTGCACCGTCGGCGCCTGGCGCGCGGCCCTGCACCGTGCCGGCGGGCGCATCTGCCCGCGCCAGGCGGCCGCGCGGCTCGCCGTCGGCGGGATGGTGAACTCCTTCGCGCCCGCGAAGCTGGGCGACGCGGTGAAGGTCGCGCTCTGCTCGCGCGCGATCGACGGGCCCGGCCGCGTCTGGACGACCGGCGGCGTCTACGCCGGGCTCGCGGCGGCCCGGTCGCTCGCGCTCGCCTCCGTCGTCGTCCTCGCCTCCGCGACGGGCGCGATGCCGCTCTGGCCGGTGTTCGCGCTCTGCGGGCTCGTCGGTGCGCTCGCCCTGGTCGCCTCCTTCTCCGGACGGGTGCGCAACCACCCGCGGGTCGCGCAGCTGCTGGAAGGCTTCGCCGCGCTCGAACGGTCGCCGCGGGCGCTCGCGACCGTCCTCGCCTGGTCGTTCGGGATGCAGGCTGCGCGGCTCGGGGCGACGGCGGCCGTCGCCGCCGCGCTCGGGGTGCCGCACGCGCTGCTGGCGGCGCTGCTGATCCTGCCGGCGCTCGACGTCGCCGCCGCCTTCCCAATCACTCCGGGCAGCATCGGCGTCGGCAGCGGCGCCGTCGCGGTGGCGCTCGCGAGCCGCGGCATCGGGGCGCCGCAGGCGCTTGGGGTCGGCCTCGGGCTGCAGGCCGTCGAGACGCTCCTCAGCGTGTCCCTCGGCACGGCTGCGCTGCTCTACCTCGCGCGGCCAAGCCGCGCGCTGCGGATTTGGGCGGTGCGCGGCGCCGCGGTCGCGGTCGGCGCAGCGTTCGCGGCGCTGCTCGGAGCCGCGCTGTTCGACCTCCTCTGACGCAGCTCAGGCGTCGCGCAGGAACGACGGCGGCTCGAAGACCTCGCCGCTGCCGCCCGACGACGCGGTGACGAACGTCCCGCGCCGCCCGAGCGCCTTTCCGATCCCGGTCGCGACGACCGTGATCCAGACCTGCCCCGTGAGCCGGTCGTCGATCGTGGCGCCGAAGATGATGTTGGTGTCGTCCGTCGCGGCCGCGCGGACCGCCTCGGCTGCCTCGTTCACCTCGTACAGCGTGAGGTCGTCGCCGCCCGCGATCGAGAGCAGGATGCCGCGCGCACCCGTGATCTCCGTCTCGATCAGCGGGCTGCGCAGCGCGCGCTCCGCCGCCTCCTTGGCGCGGTTCTCGCCGGTCGCGTACCCGATGCCCATCAGGGCGGTCCCCGACTCCGCCATGATCGTGCGGACGTCGGCGAAGTCGAGGTTGATCAGACCCGGGTTGGTGATCAGCTCGCAGATGCCCTGCACGCCGTGACGCAGCACGTCGTCGGCGATGCGGAAGGCGTCGAGCATCGACGTCGACTTGTCGAGCACGTCGAGCAGGCGGTCGTTCGGGATCACGATCAGCGTGTCGCACGCCTCCCGCATCGCGTGCACGCCGTCCTCGGCCTGCTTGCGCCTCCGCGAGCCCTCGAACTTGAACGGCGTCGTCACGATCCCCACGGTCAGCGCACCGAGCTCGCGCGCGACGCGCGCGACGACGGGCGCCGCTCCCGAGCCGGTGCCGCCGCCCTCGCCGGCCGTCACGAACACCATGTCCGAGCCGCGGAGCGCGCGCTTGATCGCGTCGTACGCCTCCTCGGCGGCGCGCCGCCCCACCTCCGGGTCGGCGCCGGAGCCGAGACCCTCGGTGAGCTCGCTGCCGATGTGGATCTTCGTCGGCGCGTCGCTCATCTGCAGCTGCTGGATGTCGGTGTTCACCGCGATGAAGTCGACCTGCGTGATGCCGGCGTCGATCATGCGGTCGACGGCGTTCAGCCCCGCTCCGCCGACGCCGACGACGCGGATCACGGCGAGGTACGCGGCGCTGTCGCGCGCGCGCTCGAGGCGCGCCGGCTGCTCCGGCAGCGGGTCGAACCAGCGCGCGGCCGCGCGCTCGCGGACCGGCTCGTCGTCGTCGCGGCCGGGCTGCGGCGCGCGCTCGGACGGAACCGCCCGAATCCGCGGCGACTTACGCCGTGCGGGCGCTGCGGGCGGCGCTTTCCGGGCGGGCTCCGACTCCGGCTCGGTCGGCAGCTGCTGCTGCGCGTCCGCACCCGCCGTCGCCTGCTTCTGCGCCGCCTCGGTTGCGCGGAAGAGCTCCGCGAGCGGACCTTCACGCATGCTCGCGCGATTTCTGGCCACGGAGCACCTCCTTCGCCAAGTCGCGGTACAGGTTCGCAGCCTCGCCGGTCGGCTCGTACGCGAGCACGGACGTTCCCTTCACGGGCGCCTCCGCGAAGCGCACGGTCTTTCGGATGCGCGTGTTGTAGACGAGGTCGCCGAAGTTCTCGCGCAGGATCTCGTCCGCCTCGCGGGAGTGCGTGAGCCTGCGGTCGTACATCGTCGGGACGATCCCGATGATCTCGACGGTCGGGTTGAGGTTCTCCCGGACCATCGCGAGCGTGTTCTCGAGCTGCACGAGGCCGCGCAGCGAGAGGTACTCGGTCTGCACCGGAACGATCACGCCGGACGACGCCACGAACGCATTGATCGTCAGCAGCCCCAGCGAGGGCGGCGTGTCGATGAGGATGTAGTCGTAGTCGCCCCGGACCGGCGCGAGCGCCTTCTCGAGCGTGCGCTCGCGGCCGATCTGACTCGACAGCGCCATGTCTGCGCCGGCGAGGTCGATCGACGACACGGCGATGTCCACCTCGCGCTGCTCGATCACCTGCTGGATCGGCAGCCGGTGCACGAGCACGTCGAACATCGACTGCTCGATCAGGTCCGGGTTCAGGCCCTGCGACATCGTCAGGTTGCCCTGCGGGTCGAGGTCGACGAGCAGCACGCGATACCCCTGCTCGGCGAACGCGACGCCGAGGTTCAAGGTCGTCGTCGTCTTCGCGACGCCGCCCTTCTGGTTCGCGAGCGCGATCACCTCCGCCTCGGCGGCCGCCGGCATGCCCGCCGGACGAACGTTGGGACGCGGAAGGAGCCGGGCGAGACCCATGTGCAGCGCCTTTTCGGGTCGCTTCAGCTCATTCCTTCCGCCTCCTCTCGAGTTTTCGGCGCCGCAAACCGCCCCTCCGCCTCCGCGACGAGCGCGCGCAGCTCCCGCAGCAGCTGCGACGACGACCGTTCCCCGGAGCCGTCGTTACGGCGGGCCGCGATCCGCTCCAGCCGTACCAGCACGCGTTCACTCTCGTCCACGTCTCGACCGTACCGCCGCTCGCAGGCCGACCTGTGCCGCGTTCGTGACGCATCCGTGATGAAACCGTGCCGATTGCGCTGCGGCGCCGGAGGCACGTCGCGCGACGGCTCTCGCGCGCACGCTCCGAGCACGCGCGGCTACGCGACGCGCAGCACCGACGTCGGACGCGGCCGGACGCCGAGCAGCGTGTCGTCCAGCGCGGCGACGAGCTCGGCCCGGCTGCCGTGCAGGAGCGTCTCGACGAGCGCGCGGCGGACGGCATCGCGCGCGTCGCGCCCGAACCGCTCGGCGCGCAGCGCCTCGAGCAGCTCGACCCGCTCGCGGCCCTTCTCCGCGAGCAGCACGGAGGCACGCAACGTCGCCGCCCAGACGCCGCCGTCGCCGCCGAGAAGACAGGTCAGCGCCTCGCGCACCTGCGCGGAACGGAACGGCTCGTCGGAGAAGAGCGAGAGCTCCCACCGGTCGACCGCCTCGCCGAGCGCGTGGTCGGCGTCCGCGAGGACGAGCTTCTCGCGCACGTCGGCGGTGAGCTGCGCCCGCACGCGGTCGAGCCGGACCGCCTCCCCGCGCGGTTGCGTCGCAGCGATCGGCAGCAGCGGTGCGATCCGCAGCGGCCGGAAGTCGAGCCGCTCGAAGACGACGGGGCCGGCGGCGATCGCACCGGCGGTGGCGAGTCGGAGCGCGCTGACGGCGTCGGCCAGCTCCGCGGCGGCGTCGGGCGGCTCGACCTCGGCCGCCTCGAGCTCGCGCCTCAGCTCGAGCACGAGCAGCCGGTCGACGTCGCGCCCGAAGTCGGGCGGCAGCAGCCCGCGCGCCTCCGGCCACAGCTGCGAGATCTCCCCGCCGACGGCGGCCCGCAGCCGGATGCCGCCGCCGAGCTCGGCGTCGTTCGACGACGACAGGCCGACGACCGGTGCGAGCGCGACGTACGTGCGCGCGGTTCCGAACAGCGTCCGCTCGAGGTCCGCGTACGCCGCGTCGAACGCGTCGTCGCGCCAGTCGAACCCACCGCAGCGCTCGGCGGTCCACGTCAGCATCGGCAGCAGAATCGAGCGGAACAGCGCGTCGTCGCCGGTGTCGCCGATGCCGGCGTGGGCGCGCGCGAAGATCGCGGCCGCCGGTTCGCGCCTCAGGTCGTCGATCGCGTTGCGCGCATCCGGGAGCCGGCGCAGCGTGGGCGCCTGCTCCTCGACGAACCCGCGCACGAGCGGCCGGTACTCGTACAGCGACGGGCCTTCGCGCGTCGCGTGCTCCTCGAACGCGAACGGGATCTGCGCGCCGCGCTCGGCGGCGAACGCCGCGAGGCAGAACGCGCGCAGGGACTCGTAGAGGTGGGGCGCGCGCAGGCTCACGCGGCGTGATTACGCGCCGGGCGGAGCCTCTCCTACCTGGCAGGCGGGACACCAGTAGGCGGTGCGGTTGTCGTCGCCGAGGCCGCGCGCTGCGATGCGCGCGCCGCAGCGCGGACACGGACGCCCGGCGCGACGGTACACGCGCCGGCGCGGCTCGCGCCCGCCGTCGAGCGCCGACCGCATCAACGCCGCCGCCGTCTCGAGCGCGCGACGCCGCTCGGGCTCCGACACCTCACCCAGGGGACGCCACGGCGACAGCTCCGCGGCCCACAGCGTCTCGGCGAGCCACATGTTCCCGATCCCCGCGACGACGCGCTGGTCGAGCAACGTCTCGCCGAACGGTCGTGTCGGACTGGCGCGCCGCATCCGCGCGAGCATCTCCGGCACGCGCGGCGGCCGCTCGAGGATGTCGGGCCCGAGCCGCTCGAGCGCGCGCGCGTGCAGCTCGAGCACCGGGCCGTTCCAGAGCACCGCCTCGGAGCGGTCGCCGCGTAGCACCAGCCACGGCGTCCCGCGGCGCGGCTCCCCACGCGGGCGCAGCGACCAGCGGCCCGACATGCGCAGGTGCGAGCGGAGCACGACACCGCCCTCGAAGCGGAAGAGCAGGTTCTTCCCGTGCGCCGTCACGGACTCGAGCCGCCGTCCGTCGACACGCTCGGCGACGCCGACGGCACGCGCCCGCGGGTGGGGCGACTCCGCCTCGATCCGCTGGCCGACCAGCACCTGCAGGCGGCGCGCCGCCCGGTGGAGCGTGTCGCCCTCGGGCACGTGCGAACCGTAGCCCGAACGGGCAGACTCACGTCCAGGTGTTGTCGTGACTCCGAGCCTCAACATCGCCGCGTTGACGCGGCGCACCGGCGTTCCCGCCGACACGATCCGCAAGTGGGAGCAGCGCTACGGCGTGCTCCGGCCGCAGCGCACGGCGGGCGGGCAGCGGCGCTACTCGGAGCTCGACGTCGCGCGCGTGGAGTGGCTGAAGGCGCGCCTGGCGGAGGGCTACCGGATCGGGGAGGCGGCGTCGCTGCTCGGCGCGGGCGGCGCCGTCGCGGCCTCACCGGAAGAGCTGCGCGACGGCATCGTGGCGCGCGCGCAGGAGAGCGACGTCGACGGGCTGTCGCGGCTCGTCGACCAGGCGCTCGCTCTGCATCCGCTCGAGGAGGCGTTCGGCGACGTACTCGCGCCCGCGCTGGTCGAGATCGGCGAGCGCTGGCACGCGGGACGGCTTTCGGTCGCGCAGGAGCATCTCGCGAGCGGCGCCGTCCGCGCGGCGCTGCAGCGGCTGCTGGCAGACGCCCGCGCGAGCGTCCGAGGAGTCGCCGTGCTCGCCTGCGCGCCGGACGAGCGACACGAGATCGGGCTGCTGATGCTCGGGGTGCTGCTGCGCGCGGACGGCTGGCAGGTGGCGTACCTCGGCGCCGAGACGCCTGTCGCCGAGGCCGCCTCGCTCGCGGAGCAGCTGCACGCGGCGCTCCTCTGCTTCAGCGCGAGCACGCGCCCGCGCGCGGGCGCCGTCGCGCGCGAGCTGCGCAAGGTCCGCGTCGCGCCGGGGACGCACGTGCTCGTCGGCGGCCGCGGCACCGCCCACACGGACGTGGCGGCGGCGGTCGACGAGCTGCGGTCGGTCGCGGCGTGAGCGCGGGGCGTTCGGCGGCGGCGGGCGCCTGCGCGGCGCTCGCCTGGGCGGCGGCCGAGCCGCTCGACCGCCGCGTGTTCCGACACGACTACTCGGATGTCGCGCTGCTCGGCAAGTTCGTTACGCGTTCGCGCGCGTGGCCGCTCGCCGGGCTCGCGCTGCACGCCGTGAACGGAGCAGGCTTCGGGCTCGCGTTCGAAACGGTGCGGTGTCGCACGCGGCTGCCGGCGCGTCCGCTCGCGCTCGGCCTCGCCCTGCTCGAGCACGCGACGCTGTTCCCGCTCGGCGCGGTCGTCGACCGGCGCCATCCGGCGCGCGGCGAGCCGGGGCTGGCACCGCTCCTCAGCGCGCGCGCATTCGCGCAGGCGACCGTCCGTCACGCGCTCTTCGGTGCGGTGCTAGGACGACTCCCGAAGAACGCGAGTAGCAGGTCCGCCAGCTCGGCGGGCTTCCCCTCTGCGACGTGGTGTCCGCAATCGAGGTTTGCGCCGCGGACGTCGTCGGCCCAAGAGCGCCAGATCGCGACGAGGTCCTCGTGGTCGAGCTCGGGGTCGTCGCGGAGCAGCCGGACGACGAGGAGCGGGCACGCGATCTTCGTCCCTGCGGCGCGCGCCTCCTCGTCGTGCTCGCGATCGGCGCGGAGGCCGGCCCGGTAGTCCTCGAGCATCCCGTGCACGACCGTGGGATCGTGCAGCGCGCGGCGCACGTCGGCGTACGCCTCCGCGCCCATCAGGTCGGGCACCACGCGGTACCAGGCGTCGGGGTCGGCGTCGATGACCCGTTCGGCGGGGTTGTCGCGCTGGCCGAAGAACCACCAGTGCCACCAGCTCGCGGCAAAACGCCAGTCCGTCCGCTCGAGCCGCTCGAGCAACGGCATCGCCTCGAGCACGACCATCCGTTCGACGGCGCCGGCGTGCTCGAGGCCGATCCGCGTCGCGACGTAGGCGCCGCGGTCGTGCCCTACGACGCCGAAGCGTTCGTGGCCGAGCGCGCGCATCGCGCCCACGACGTCGCTTGCCATCGCGCGCTTGGTGTACGGCTCGACCTTGTCCGACTGGCCGTAGCCGCGCAGGTCGGGGCAGACGACGGTGAAGTGCGGCGCGAGGCGCGCCGCGACCATGTGCCACGTCGCGTGCGTGCGCGGGTGGCCGTGCAGGAGCACGAGCGGCGGGCCGCTGCCGCCGTGACGCACGCGCAGCGTCGCGCCCGCGCCGCCGTCGATCCGCTCCAGCGCGAAGCCGTCGAAGAAGCCCACCCGGCGCGCGTGCCCGCGGCGGTACGTTCGCAAGCGTGCAGATTCCGACGATCGTGCTGGCGCCGCTCGCCGGCGGCCCGTCGACCCCGGAGCTGGCCGCGGCGGTCTCGAACGCGGGCGGGCTCGGCTTCGTCGCCGCCGGTTACCTCTCCGTCGACGACCTCGCCCGCCGCCTCGCGCGCACGCGCGCGCTCACCGACCGTCCGATCGGCGTCAACCTGTTCGTGCTCCGCGAGCAGGCGGTCGACGAGCCCGCCGTCCGCGCCTACGCGGAGCGGCTCGTGAGCGAGGGTTACGAGGTCGGCAGGCCGCGGTTCGACGACGACGCCTTCGCGGCGAAGCTCGAGCTCGCGCGCGACGCCGACGTCGTCTCGTTCACCTTCGGCTGCCCGGACGCCGACGCGGTCGAGGTCGCGAAGGAGCGCGGCGCCGACGTGTGGGTGACGGTGACGTCCGTCCGCGAGGCGGTCGCCGCGGCGAGCGCCGGCGCCGACGCGCTCGTCGTGCAGGGAGTCGAGGCGGGCGGGCACCGCGGCAGCTGGGACGACGCAGACGACGACCTCCCGCTGCTCGAGCTCGTGCGCGCGGCGCGCTCGCACGTCGACGTGCCGCTCGTGGCAAGCGGCGGCATCGGGACGCGCGCCGACGTCCGCGCGGCGCTCGACGCGGGCGCCGTCGCCGTGCAGGTCGGGACCGCGTTCCTTCTCTGCCCGGAGGCCGGCACGAGCGAGCCGCACCGCCGCGCGCTCCGCGCCGACGCCGCGACGGCGTTCACCCGCGCGTTCACCGGGCGGCGCGCACGCGGGATCGTGAACCGCTTCATGCGCGAGCACGAGGACGCGCCGCGCGCGTATCCGCACGTCCACCACGTGACGGCGCCCCTGCGCGCGGCGGCGCGCGCCGCCGGCGACGCGGAGCTGATCAACCTGTGGGCGGGAACGCGGTTCGGCGAGGCGCGCGAGGAGCCGGCGGCCGCGGTCGTCGAACGACTGCAGCCGGATGCATGAACGGCCTCCGGCGGGTCAGGCGCGCAGGACGGCGCGGCGCGGGCCGGCGAGGAAACCGGCTTCGACGAGCAGCGGCAGCACGTCGGTGTCGACGACGGGCTTCCCGTCGAAGCGCTCGACCGCCAGCCGTTTCGCTCCGCCCGCTTTCACGTGGGCGACGAGCGCGTCGATCGCAGGCCGGAGCCAGGCCTGGTCGGGGTCGCGCAGCGGAACGAGCGACCGCCCGCCGCGCTCGACGTAGAGCACCGGCTCGCCGCCGAGCAGGACGACGTAGGCGCCGGCGGCGCGCGCTGCGCGCGCGCCCGTGCGCTTCGGCCACGGCAGCGCGGCGCCGAACGGCTGCGCCGGGTCGGCGGCCGCGAGCACGAGCGCGTCGGCCTCCTCCGGCGGGTCGCGCAGCTCGCGCAGGCGTTCGACCGCGCCGCCGAGCGCGAACTGGGCGCCGCCGAGCCCCTCGACGAAGTAACCGCGCCGGCACAGCCCCAGCGTCTCGAGCGCGCGCAGCTCGGCGTACACCGCGCCGTAGCCGCCGGGGATGCCCTCGGCGCGTACACCGTCGCGGGTGACGATCCCCTGCCGCTCGAGCAGCAGCTCGGCGAGCGCGCGCCGGTCGATCGGCGCGGCGAACAGGCGCTCGGTGCGCGACCAGCGGCCCGCCGTGGCGGTCGTGGCCGACGTGCGTCGCCGCGAGAACCGGCGCGGCCGCCGCTCCAGCCTCGGCGCACCGAATCGCCGCTGCGCGCGCAGCGGCGCCCACGCGTCGTTCGTCACCTCGCCCGCCCAGACGAGCTCCCACAGCGCGGGCAGCGCGACGGCCTCGTCGAGTCGCGTCTCGGCGAGCAGCTCGTCCCAGAACAGCGCATGCGCGAGCGCGCTGCGGATCGCGTCGTGAATCTCGCCCTCGGGACGCGGCGCGGCCGGCACCTGCCCGAGCGCGGCCGCGTCCTCGCGGAAGTAGAGGGCGACGCGGTCCTGTGCGGCGCCGAGCCAGACGATCTCGCCCGTCGCCGTCAGCGCGTCGAGGTGCTCGGGGCGGTAGCCCGGGACGCGGCGCGGCAGCACGTCGGATTCCCAGAGCGCCACCGGCAGCGCCAGCGCCTGCAGCGGCACGAGCGCCTCGCGCAGCGTCGAGCGCCGGTCGACGCCGTGCCAGCCCGGCAGGAACCGAGCGAGGGCGTCCTGCCCGACCGGCTCGACCTCGCGGCGCAGCGCCGCCAGCGACGCGCGCCGCAGCCGGCGCAGCACGTCCGGGTCGCACCATTCGCGCTCCGTCCCGCCCGGCCGAAGCTCGCCGCGTACTAGCAGCTCGTCGCGCTCGAGCTCGGCCAGCACCGCGCCGACGTCGCGCCCGAAGCGCTCGCTCGCCTCGCCGGTCGTGAACGGGCCGCGTCCCTTCGCGTAGCGCAGGACGAGCCGGCGCAGCGAGTCCGGGCCGCCCTCGAGGAACGCGTCCGGCAACCCCGACGGCGGCATCGCGCCGAGCGCGTCGCGGTAGCGGCCGGCGTCCTCGGCGGCGATCAGCCGCTCCTCGCCGGCGACCCGCACGCGCACGGCCCTGCGCTCGGCGACGAGCGCCGCGGCCAGATCGGCGCGGTACTCGCCGGCGCGCAGGTCGCCGCGCACGCGCAGCACGTCGTGCAGCTGGTCTGGCGTGCGCGGGTCGCCGCGCAGCTGGCGCTCGACCTCCTCGACGGCGTCGCGGTCGAGCAGGTCGCGCAGCTCCTCCTGGCCGAGCAGCTCGCGCAGCAGGTCGCGGTCGAGCGACAGCGCCTGCGCGCGGCGCTCGGCTGGCGGCGTGTCGTCCTCGTACATGTAGGTCGCGATGTAGTCGAAGAGCAGCGAGGCCGAGTACGGCGACGCGCTCTGCGTCTCCACCTCGACGAGGTCGATCTCCCGCGCCTGCAACGACTGGAGGAGCGACCGCAGCGCGGGTAGGTCGAAGACGTCCTGCAGGCACTCCCGGTACGTCTCGAGGATCACCGGGAAGCTGCCGTACTTCCGCGCGACCTGCAGCAGCGACTGCGCCTTCAACCGCTGCTGCCAGAGCGGCGTGCGCTCACCGGGCCGCCGCCGCGGGATCAGGAGCGCGCGCGCCGCGTTCTCACGGAATCGCGCACCGAAGAGCGCCGACTCCCCCACCTCCGCGACCACGAGATCCTCGAGCTCCGCCGGGTCGATCAGCAGGTCGGCCGTCGGCGGCGGTGCGTCCGCTTCCGGGAAGTGCAGCGCGATGCCGTCGTCCGACCAGATCGACTGCGCCGCGAGGCCGAGCGACTCGCGCAGGCGCGCCGCGATCGCCATCGCCCAGGGCGCGTGCACGCGGCCACCGAAGGGCGAGAGGATGCAGACGCGCCAGTCGCCGATCTCGTCGCGGAAGCGCTCGACGACGATCGTGCGGTCGCTCGGGACGGCGCCGGTCGCGTCCGCCTGCTCGCGCAGGAACGTGAGCAAGTTCCGGGCCGCCCGCTCCTCGAGGTGGAACTCGTCGCGCAGCCGTTCCGTCGCCTTCGGCTCGCGCAGCGCCGTCAGCTCGCGAGTCGCTGCTCCGATCTTGCGGCCGAGCTCGAACGGGCGGCCGACGCCTTCGCCCTTCCAGAACGGCACGGCGCCCGGCAGCCCCGGCGCCGGCGACACGAGCACGCGGTCGCGCGTGATCTCCTCGATCCGCCACGTCGACGCGCCGAGCAGGAACGTCTGCCCGGCGCGCGCCTCGTACACCATCTCCTCGTCGAGCTCGCCGACGCGGCCGCCGCCGTCGACGAGGAAGACGCCGAAGAGGCCGCGGTCGGGGATCGTGCCAGCGTTCGTGACGGCGAGCCGCCGCGCACCGTCCCGCGCGCGGACGACGCCGCCGGTGCGGTCCCAGACGACGCGCGGGCGCAGCTCCGCGAACTCGTCCGACGGGTAGCGGCCGGCGAGCATGTCGAGGACGTTCTCGAGCTGCGCGCGCGACAGGTCGCGGAACGGATAGGCGCGCGTCACGAGCGCGTGCAGGTCGTCGACGCGCCACTCCTCCTCCGCGCAGATCGCGACGATCTGCTGCGCCAGCACGTCGAGCGGATTCCTCGGGATCCGCGTCTCCTCGATGTCGCCCTCGCGCATCGCCTTCGCGACGACCGCGCTCTCCAGCAGGTCGGCGCGGAACTTGGGGAAGATGCGGCCCTTCGAGACGGCGCCGAGCTCGTGGCCGGCGCGCCCGATGCGCTGCAGGCCGCGCGCGACCGACTTCGGCGACTCGACCTGCACGACGAGGTCGACCGCGCCCATGTCGATGCCGAGCTCGAGGCTCGAGGTGGCGACGAGGCAGGGAATGCGTCCCGCCTTCAGGTCCTCCTCGACGAGCAGGCGCTGCTCGCGCGCCAGGGAGCCGTGGTGGGCGCGTGCGACCTCGCGCGGCGGCCCCTCGTCGTTGCCAACGTTCGCGAGCTCGTTCAGCCGCAACGCGAGGCGCTCCGCGAGGCGGCGGTTGTTGACGAACACGATCGTCGAGCGGTGCGCCTGCACGAGACGGAGGACCTCCGGGTAGATCGACGGCCAGATCGACTGCGCACCGTGCTCGGTGCCGGCGTCCATCTCGACGCCGTCCGCGAGAACAGGCTGCGAGAGCGACGCGGTCGACCCCAGCTCGCGCATGTCCTCGACGGGGACGACCACCTCGAGGTCGAGCTCCTTGCGCGTGCCGGCGTCGACCAGCGTGATCCCGCGGCCGCCCGACACGAAGCGGCCGATCTCCTCCAGCGGCCGCTGCGTCGCCGACAGTCCGATCCGCTGCGGTGCTGCGTCGCAGAGCGCCTCGAGGCGCTCGACGCTGAGCGCCATGTGCGCACCGCGCTTCGTCCCTGCGACTGCGTGCACCTCGTCGAGGATGACCGTCTCGACCGAGCGGAGCGTCTCCCGCGCCTGCGACGTGAGCATCAGGTACAGCGATTCGGGCGTCGTGATCAGGATGTCCGGCGGCGTCCGCAGCAGCTCGCGCCGTTCCTGCTGCGGCGTGTCGCCCGTGCGCACGGCGACACGCACCTGCGACTGCAGCCCGGCGAGTGGGCCGCGCAGGTTCCGCTCGATGTCGTAGTTGAGCGCCTTCAGCGGCGAGACGTAGAGCACGCGCAGACCCTCACCCGGCGCCTCGTTCAACCGGTCGATCGCCGACAGGAACGCGGTCAAGGTCTTCCCGGAGCCGGTCGGCGCCTGGATGAGCACGTGCGCGCCGGTCGCGATCGCAGGCCAGCCCTGCGCCTGCGGCGGCGTCGGCGCGTCGAACGTCGCCTCGAACCAGGCCCGCGTCGCGGGCGAGAAGGACGCGAGCGGATCCACCCGGCCAGCGTACTGCCGCGGCGTCAGCTCAGGTAGTACGCGAGGAACGCGGCCACGAGCACGATCACCACGATCGCGCCGACGACCAGCGTGACGCCGCTCAGCGCGAAGAACGGCGTGCTGGGATGCCGCCCGCGCTGCGTCTCCTCGACCGCGTCCTTGACCGGCTCCGTCATGGGCTCTGCGTTCCCGCGTCGCGCTCCGTTCAACCGCGGGCGATTACGATGCAGCGGTGCCCGACGCACTCTGGTTCACGGACGAACCGGCGGCGGCGAAGCTGCTCGCGGACGACCCGTTCGCGCTGCTGGTCGGCTTCGCGATCGACCAGCAGGTGCCGGTGCCGAAGGCGTTCGTCGGGCCGTACGTCCTGAAGCAGCGCGTCGGCACCCTCGACCCGAAGAAGCTCGCGCGGATGGACCTGACGGAGGCGTTCGCGGAGAAGCCGGCGATCCACCGCTTCCCCGGCTCGATGGCGGAGCGCGTGCGGCAGCTTGCGGCCGTGGTCGCAGAGGAATACGGCGGCGACGCGTCGCGGATCTGGCGGGACGCCAAGGACGGTGCGGAGCTGCGCACGCGCATCGCGTCGCTCCCCGGCTTCGGCGACATGAAGATCAAGTCGCTCGGCGCCGTCCTCTCGAAGCAGTACGGCGTCGCCGCGGCGCGCGACCTCGCGCCGGACCACCCCACGCTCGGCGACGTCACCTCGCTGGACGAGCTCGAGCGCTACCAGAGCTGGAAGCGCGCGTACAAGAAGGCGTCGAAGGGCGCGTAGTGGCGAATCCGGCGTAGTCGATCCGAGACCGGAATCCGAGCGGCCGCGCGGCCGCCCGTCGCATCGACAAGGAGAAGCCATGGTCCAGAGAGCACGGCTCGAACGCGTCGCGTCCGGCCTTGCACCGGTGACACCCGGATGGTTCGTCGTGAACGTCCGCGACACCGCGTGGTGCACGAACCCCGAGTTCGCAGGCGTCGCGATCTTCGAATCCGACGACTTCGTCTTGAAGGGGCGCCCCGACCTGACGTCGTACGAGAAGCCGTTCGCCGGCTTCACGATCCGGGTCGTCCAGCCGGGGAAGCCGGCGGGCCTCTACCACGCGGAGTCGGTGCAGGAAGATTTCCTCGTCGTGGCCGGGAGGTGCATCCTGATCGTCGAGGAGGAGGAGCACCAGCTCGAAACGTGGGACTTCGTGCACTGTCCGCCGATGACGGCGCACACGTTCGTAAACAACGGAGCCGCCCCATGCGTGCTGGTGGGAACGGGCAACCGCCGCGACGATCTCGACCGGATCTACCCGCTGTCCGAGGCGGCGCTCCGCTACGGCGCCGCGTCCGCGGAGGACAGCACGACGCCCGAGCGGCGAGGCTCCTGGGAGGTCGCGCGTCCCGAACGCTGGGACGAGTTGCCCTGGGCATGAGAGGTGGCGCCGCTCGCCATCCGCGCCCGGCGCGGGCGAAGCTGAGATTCAGTCTCGCACGCGTCGATATGCTGGCCGCATGTCCGGACGCGGGACGGACGCGGTCGAGGCGCTGCGCGCGGCCGGATTGCGGCCGACGCGGCACCGAGTCGCCGTGCTGGACGAGCTCGCGCTCGAGCCGAACGACGTCACCGCGCAGGAGCTGTGGCAACGCCTGCGCGCCCGCGGAGGGAGCGTGGTCGGACGGGCGACGGTGTACCGCGCGCTCGCGGCGATGCGCGAGCACCGCGTGATCGACGCGTTCGCGCACCACGACGGCGAGCTCTGCTATCGCGTCTGCACGAATCAGCACCACCACCATCTCGTGTGCCGGGAATGCCACCGCGTCGTCGAGCTCGTCGGTTGCGACGTCGGCGACTGGGTCGCGCGGGCCGGACGGCGGCACGGCTTCGCGGCGCTCGAGCACGAGCTCGAGCTCTCGGGCGTCTGCGCCGACTGCCGCGCCGCGTGAGCCGCTCCGTCCATGCGCGCGAGTACCGTGCGGGCATCGCAACGTTCCGGTTCGTGGTGCTGGCGGCAGCCGCCGCCGCGGCGGCCACGGCGGCCCTGGCGGCGACGGGCCACGGCACCCGCACGGCTGCGGGGGCGCCGTACCGTTACGTGCGGCTGCTCCGGCGCGCGACCCGTCCGCCGGCGCGCTGCCTCGCGAGCGCGCGCCGGCCCGGTCGCGTCGACGTCCAGCTCGCACACCTCGTCGCCCCGGTGACCACGGACCGGCTCGCGCGGCCGCTTCGCGCCACGCCGCCGCTCGGCCGTGCGCGGCGCGTCTTCCCGCTCGTCGGGCCGTACCCGTGGGTCGCCGACACGTTCGGCGCCGCGCGGGCGGGCGTGTCCTGGCACCACGGCGACGACCTGTTCGCGCCGCGGGGCACCGCGGTCCTCGCCGTCGCCCGCGGGGTCGTCTTCTCCGTCGGGTGGCAGCGACTCGGCGGACGCCGCCTGTGGCTGATCGACCGGGACGGCAACGAGTACTACTACGCGCATCTCGAGCGTTACGCGCCGGCCGCGGGCGACGGGCGCGAGGTCGCCGCGGGGACGTTGCTCGGCTACGTCGGAACGACGGGCGACGCGGAGGGCACGCCGCCCCACCTCCATTTCGAGATCCACCCCGCGCCGCTGCTGCACGCCGGCTACGACGGCGCCGTCGACCCAACGACGTACCTGCGTGCGTGGCCGCGGCTTGCGCGACCGGTCGCCGCGCCCGCCGCCGGACGCTGCTAGTGCGAGCGGGCGAGGATGTTCGCCGGCAGCGGCTGCGGATGGAGGCGAGCGGCGAGCGCGCGCAGCGCGCGTGCGGCGACCGGCGGCACGGCGTACCAGTGAGCCTTCGCAAACTGGTCGAGGTTGACGCCGTAGCTGAGGAAGCGGTCGAAGCGTGGGCCGGCAACCGCCCCCGTCGCATAGCCGTTGCGGAAGCGCAGCTCCAGGTAGGGCGCCGTCGTCGCCGGCGGCGCAGCGGCCTTCGGCGCGGTCGGGCCGTAGTAGAACGACGAGATCGCGTTCAGCACGCGCTGGTCCCGGATCGCGACGCAGCGGGTCGCGCTGCAGGCGCGGACGTCGCCGGGCCGAAAGTCCTTCGCGGCAGCCGCGGCAGCCGCGGCGGCCGCGACGAGAGCGGCGACGACGGCGACGGCGAGGACGGCCGAGCGCACGGCACCGATTGTAGAACGGGTCGGTCGCGTCCGCAACGTGCGCCCGAAGCGCCGACGCAGGAACGCTAGGGCGTCGCGCCGGCCGCGACGGACGCCGCGTCGACGACCTCCGACGCGGGCGGCGGCGAGACCGAGACGGGCGCGGCGAAGTCGGACAGGTCGGCGGTCATCGTCATCTGCACCACACTCGTGTCGAGTGCGAGCGACTCGCGCCGGACGAGCCCTGCCGCGTCGACCCAGACGTCGACCGGCACCGTCCGGATCCCGAGCGTCCGCAGCGCGGCGCGCGTCGCGGCGCGCTCGGCCACCGGCAGCCCGTCGAGGTTCGAGAGGTCGACCGCCGCGCGGTAGTGCGTCATCTGCTCCCCCTGGACGGTGTCCGTCCCGACGCGCCGGACGGCGGCGACGGTGCGCAGCGCGTCGAGCCACTGACTCGGGTCGGCCTGGCCAAGGGGCGCGCCGAAGCCGGCCCGGCCGAGCCTGGCGGCGTCGACCTTCAGCCACGTCTTCCCCGCGGGAAGGACGCTCTGCAGCGGCGTCACCCTCATGTAGAGCGCACCGCCGGCAAGGATCATCCGCACGTCGGGTTCCGTCTGCCCGGAGGAGGTCGGCAATCCCGTCAGGCGCATGTCGAGCTCGGCGGCGCCGCTCGCCGGATCGGCGACGCCGCTGCCGCTCATCGTCATGTGGGCGCTCGCGGCCGCGACGTCTGCCGTGAACTGCATGCGATAGCTGCCGGCGTGCGCCGTCTTCACCGCCGCGGACGCGACGGGATCGAGCGACACCGCGGAGCGCGACACGTAGAGCGCTCCGGCGGCGACAACGACGGCGAGCGCGACCGATACCGGCAGGAGGTTGGCGAGGCGCATGAAGCCTTCACTCTGACCGCGCGCGTCCTGCGGCGCCAGACCCGAAAGGGTTACCGCGGGTCGGGGCGGTCGACGTTCCAGTGGCGCGCGACCGAGGCGAGCCACCCGTCGCCGTCCTCGCGCGGCGTGAGCCCGAAGCGCGTGATCGAGCGCTGGCCGAGCTCGTGGTCGCCGTAGAGGATCTCGACCGCCATGCGCTGGCGAGCCTCGATCGCCCTGCGGGCCGCCGAGAAGTCGTCGTTCTCGCGGTCGCGGAACGCGCCCTGCCAGAAGCCCACCTCACCGGGAGCGACGTAGATGTCGCGCGTCAGGCGCCGGAACGCGTCAGGATCCGGCCGGTCGCCGGCGCCGATCTGCGGGTCCGGGTGGAACGACCAGCCGTGCAGCACCGCGATCCCGCTGCCGACGTTGCGGAGGGAGATCAGCAGGTAGATCGCCTCGTCGCCGACCTCCGCGATCGCGCTGCCGCCCTCGAGCTTGAACCACCGGTTGTCGGCGAAGCCGACCTTCTGCGGCGGGTCGTCGAAACGCGAGGGCGCGAGCAGTGGACGCAGCCCCGCGAGCAGCGAGCGCTCGGCCGCGCGCGCCGCGCGGTTCGCCGAGCGCACCGACGCGAACGTCGCGACGGCGAGCACCAGCGTCGCCGCCGCCGTCACGATCGACGAGACAGCGACCCAGTCCGTCGCGACGATCATCCGCGGCGCATCTCCTTGAGCGCGGCGCCGAGCGACTGCTTCGCGTGCAGCACCGGCTCGAACAGGTCGCCGAGCGCGCGCACTCGCTCGAGCGCCACCTCCATCGTGAAGTCGCGCGGACGCACGTCCTCGGTCAGCTCTTCCCAGCGCAGCGGCGTCGACACCGGCGCCCCCGGCTTCGGGCGCACCGAGTACACCGATGCGATCGTCTTTCCGTGGCCGTTCTGCCGGTGGTCGACGAGGACGCCCGCCCGCTTGCGCTTCAGCCACTCCGTCGTCACCTCGCCCGGATGCTCGGCCTCGAGCCGGCGCGAGACACGCTCGGCGAACTCGTACGTCTCGTCGTACGACGAGCGCCGCACGATCGGCACGACGACGTGGATTCCGTCGGCGCCGCTCGTCTTCACCCACGAGTCGAGGCCGACGTCTGCGAGCGCCGCGCGGACGAGGTGTGCGACGCGCACGCACAGTGCGAATGCGTCCGGCTCGTCCGGCGGGTCGAGGTCGAACAGCACGAAGTCGGGGCGCTCCGGCTTGTCGACCCGCGAGTACCACGCGTTCATGTCGATGCAGTGGTACTGCACCATCCAGAGCAGCGCGTCGCGCGAGTTCACGAGCGGGAAGTCGACGAGCCGCGTGCCGCCCTCGCGCGGCCAGGTGCGGAACTGCCGCGTCGGGATCCACGACGGGATGTTCCTCGGCGCCTGCTTCTGGAAGAACGCGCCGCCGGCGAGCCCTTCGCGCCACCGCTTCATCGTGAACGGACGGTCCTTCAGGTGCGGGACGATCCAGTCGGCGACCGCGTCGTAGTAGCGGAAGAGGTCGCCCTTCGTGATCCCGTCGTCCGGGAACAGCACGCGGTTCGCAGACGTGAGCTCGACGCGGCTCATGCGACGTCGAGGATCGGGAACCGGGGGTCGCGCGCGTCGCACGCGCGCGCGAGCAGAGCGGCGCCGACGTCGCCGGTGAAGAGGGAGTAGCGGCCGTCGCACTGCGCGAGCGCGGCGTCCGCGAACACGCGAGCGCGGTCGAGCCACCGTCCGTCGCCGGTCACGCTCCACGTCTTCAGGAGCGCGAAGCCGTTACCTGCCGTTCCGTGGCAGAGCCCCTGTCCCTTCGCGAGCGGACCGGTGCGCCAGGTCGTCTCCGCGGCGGCGAGCAGCAGATCCTCCGGCAGCAGGTCGCCGAGCGTCGCGACGATGCCCGGTGCGCCGTGGCACCACTGGACGCGGTCGGCGTCCATGCCCGGGATCGGCGGCCAGTTGACCGCGTCGCCGTGCCAGACGGCGTGCTCGCGCAGCACCGGCTCGATCCGCCGCCGCAGCACGTCGTCGTCGACGAGCCCGCGCAGCGCGTGCACGTTGGCGGCGAAGCCGTGGGCGGCGCCGAGGTACTGCGCCTGCTTTCCGCCGATCGTTTGCGTCCACAGCCCGCCGCTCCGCCCCCACTCGTCCGCCAAGATCTCGGCCGACCGCCGCCACTCGAGGCCGGCGTGCTTCGCGGCGAGGATCGTGCCCGCCGACCCCCACAGCAGCTCCCACGCGGCGTTGCGCTCGTTCGCGTCGACGAGCGCCTGCAGCCGCTCGTCGTCGGCGCGGGTCACGAGCAGGATGCCGCTCTCCCCCACGAGCAGGCTCGGCGTCGGCTGGTCGAGCGGCTCCAGCTCGACCTCAAGCGTCGAGCCGAGCCGCCGCAGCGCCCACAGCATCCCGGCGGCGCCGAGATACAGCGTGCGCGCTTCGTCCGGCGTCACCGCGCCGTCGGCGGGATGCACGGGCCACGCGCCGTCGCGATGCGCTGACTCGGCGTCGGCGACGATCTCCTCGACCGTCACGTGCGCACCGGCGTCATTTCGCGGGGCTCAGGTGTGCGAGCGCGAGCGCGAGCCAGGCCGGGGCCTGCGACGTCCACAGCGACTGCTCGTGGCCGCCCGGGTACATCCGGAACGTGAACGGCACGTGTGCGCGCGAGAGCACGCGGGCGAATCCGACGTTGTCGGCGCGGAAGCGCGCGTCCGCAGCGCCGACGTAGAAGCCGAGGAACGTCGGCGTCCGCGCGAGCTGCGGGACGTACGTGGACGCCCACGACGCCGGTCCGAGCGACAGGTAGTGCAGCCCGGACGGGTCGGTCGGGTGGAAGTAGCCCGACCACGACTCGAGCACGCCGAACTCGTCGAGGTGGCGCAGGCCGATGATCGCCGCTCCGTACCCGCCGGCCGAGACGCCGACGAGCGCACGCGCGGCGCGGGTCGGAATCGTCCTGTAGCGCCTGTCCACGACCCTCGGGAGCTCGACCCCGATCGCGGTCTGCCACTCCCGTCCGAGGCCCCAGTCGAGGTATTCCGCGTCGGCGTCGCCGTCTCGCGCGCCCTGCGGCGCGACGACGATCGCGTTGCCGTGGATCGACTCGAGAGCGGTCACGACGTAGCCGAACGTCGTGAACCCGCGTGGACCCGCAGGCAGGCCGTGCAGGTAGTAGACGACGGGGTAGTGGAGGCCGCTCGAGTCGTACCCGGGCGGCAGGTAGACGTCGAAGGACAGCCTGCCCTCGAGCCCCGGCGACGAGAAGGAGTCCGCGACGAGCCGCCCCTGCCATGCTGCGGCGGCCGGCGGCAGCGCGAGCGCGAGCGCGGCGGCGACGGCGACGGCGAGGCGCACGGCGCGAATCTACCGATGCACCAGAGGGCGCAGGTCAGGCGCGCAGCGCCGCCAGCAGCAGCTCCGGGTCGAGCGCGTGCGCCGTCACGCCGCCGCGGCCGGTCGTCGTGCGCGCGGCGAGCAGCGCGTTCAGGATCGCCTCCTCGGTCGCCTCGATCGCCGCGTAGAAGAGCTCGTCGAGCCCGTTCAGCATCCGCAGCTGCTGCTCGGGCGCCGTGGAGAGGCGGTTGCCGGTCGCCCAGGCGAGGACGAGGTCGCCGCTCGAATTCTCGCCGGCGCCGCCGACGCGTCCGATCCCGAGCGCGGCGCGCTGCGCGATCCGCGCGCACTGGTGCGGAAGGAGCGGCGCGTCGGTCGCGACGAGGACGATGATCGATCCCGTCGGCGCGTCCGCGCCCGGTAAGGGAATCGCGTCGAGGCGGGCGCCGACGTTGACGCCGCCGACGGTGAAGCGGGAGCGCCTGCCGTGGTTCGCCTGCACGAGCACGCCCAGCACGTGCCCGCCCGACGTGCGGCGCGACGCGGTCCCGATCCCGCCCTTGAAGCCGTGCGCGATCATCCCCGTCCCGCCGCCGACGCCGCCCTCCTCCACCGGACCGCCGCGCGCGCCGTCGATCGCGGCGAAGACGTGCTCGGCGCGAACGTGCATCCCCTCGATGTCGTTCAGGCGGCCGTCGTACGTCTCGCCGACGACGGGCAGGTGCCAGTCGCCGCGCCCCCGCGCGTGCTGGTAGCGCACGAGCGCGTCGCGGACGACGCCGACGGAGAAGGTGTTCGTGATCGCCACCGGCGTCGTCAGCAGGCCCGACTCGCGCACCCACTTGAGCCCGGTCAGCTCGCCGTTGCCGTTGAGCCGGTGCGGCGCGGCGAAGACCGGCGAGCCGTCCTCGTTCGGGAGGACGACCGTGACACCCGTGCGGACGGCGTCGCCTTCGACGAGCGTCGTGTGGCCGACGAGTGTGCCGGCGACGTCCGTGATCGCGTCGAGCGGCCCCGGCTCGAGCTCGCCGAGGACGATGCCGAGGTCGCGGCTACGCAACGCCGGCGAGCAGGAACGCGCGGTTCTCCTTCAGCATCTCGCGCGCGATCACGAGCCGCTGGATCTGGTTCGTGCCCTCGTAGATCTGCGTGATCTTCGCGTCGCGCATCATGCGCTCCACCGGGTACTCCTGGATGTAGCCGTACCCGCCTAGCACCTGCACGGCGTCCGTCGTCACCTCCATCGCGACGTCGGTGCAGAAGAGCTTCGCCATCGCCGACAGCTTGGTCAGCTCGGGCCCGGTGTCGCCCTCGTCGATCATGCGCCCGACCTTGTAGAGCAGCCCGCGCGCGGCTTCGCACTTCGTCTCCATGTCGGCGAGCATGCCCGCCACGAGCTGGTGCTGCGCGATCGGCTTGCCCATCGTCTCGCGGTGGCGCGCGTACTCGAGCGCGTAGTCGGTCGCGCCCTGCGCGAGGCCGAGCCCCTGAGCGCCGATCCCCGGACGCGAACGGTCGAGGATGCGCATCGCGAGCTTGAATCCCTCCCCCTCGCGCCCGAGCAGGTTCCCCGCGGGGACACGGCAGCCGTCGAAGAACACCTCGCCCGTCGTCGAGCCCTTGATCCCCATCTTCGGCTCGATCCGACCGACCTCGAATCCCGGCGCGTCGGCCTCGACCACGAACGCGCTGATCCCGGCGTGACCCGCGTCCGGATCCGTCTTGGCGAAGACGACGTAGACCGATGCGACGCCGGCGTTCGTGATGAACCGCTTCCCGCCGTTCAGCACATACGAGTCGCCGTCGCGCTGCGCCGTCGTGCGCATCGCCGCGCTGTCGGAGCCGGAGCCGGGCTCGGTCAGCGCGTACGCCGCGAGCCACTCGCCGGACGCGAGCTTCGGCAAATACCGCTGCTTCTGCCCGTCGGTCCCCGCGAGCTTGATCCCGAGCGACCCGAGCTCCTGCACGGCGATGATCAATCCGCTCGTCGCACAGACCTTCGACAGCTCCTCGATCGTCACGAGCGTCATCAACGCGCTCGCACCGATCCCGCCGTATCCCTCGTCGTACATCACGCCGAAGAGGTCGTTCTCTCGGAAGAGCTCGACGACATCCCACGGGAACTCGGCGCTCTTGTCGATCTCGGCCGCGCGCGGCGCGATCCGCTCGCGCGCGAGCGTCCGCACGAGCTCGCGGATCTCGCGCTGCTCCTCCGTGAGCGGGTCCAGTGCGCTCATCGCGGCGATTGTACGAGCAGCGCGGGCTCGTCCCACGGCGACGGGCGGCCGTTGCCGGGCAGGCAGCAGTCGGGCGCGCACGTGTCGTGGCTCGGGCCGAAGCGCCCGAGCGCGCGCTTCTCGACCGTCGGGTCGAGCCGCTCCGCTATGAGCTCGGCGAGCGCGGCAACGAACGAGGGATGCGTGCCGGCCGAGCCGGCCCGCGCCACCTCGAGGCCGAGCTGCTCCGCCGTCGCGCGCGCCTCCACGTCCAGGTCGTACAGCACCTCGAGATGGTCGGAGACGAACCCGAGCGGCGACAACACGACGCGGCGGACGCCACGTGCCGCAAGCGCGGCGAGGTGGTCGTTGACGTCCGGCTCGAGCCAGGGAACCTGCGGCGGCCCGCTGCGGCTCTGGTAGACGACCGACCAGTCGTCCACGCCGACGGCCTCGGCGACGAGCCGCGCCGACTCCGCGAGCTGCGCCTCGTACGCGCAGCTCCTCGCCATCGCGACGGGGATCGAATGCGCGGTGAACGCGACGTGCTCGACGCCTCCGAGCTCGTGGACGGCGGCGCGCACGCGGTCCGCGTTCGCCTCGACGAAGCCGGGGTGGTTGAAGTACATGCGCGCGCGCGGCACCTCCGGCGCGTCCGGCCCCACCGCCTGCTGCGCACGGAAGATGTCCTCGCGGTACTGGCGGCAGCCCGAGTACGACGAGAACGCCGACGTGAAGACGGCGAGCGCGCGCCGCACGCCGTCGTCTCGCATCTCGCGCAGCGTGTCCGCGAGGAAGGGGTGCCAGTTGCGGTTGCCGAAGTAGACCGGCAGCTCGATCCCGCGCGCACGCAGCTCCGGCTTGAGCGCCGCGATCAGGGAGCGGTTCTGCGCGTTGATCGGGCTCACGCCGCCGAAGTGGTCGTAGTGCTCCGCGACCTCGAGCAGCCGCTCGCGCGGGACGTCTCGCCCCCGCGTCACGTTCTCGAGGAACGGCATCACGTCGCCGCGTCCCTCCGGCCCCCCGAACGACACGAGCAGAATCGCGTCGAAGACGTGCGGGGGAAAGCCCGATTGCGCCCGGTCGGCGGGCGGCTTGCGCTGGTCGACGGGCGTCGCCACGGCGCCAGTGTGCCTGGCGCGGTGCGACGGCTACGTCGACTTCGTCAGCGCGCCGAGCAGCCCGGCGGCGCCGCCGAGCGCTCCGGCCTCGCCGGCGGTCTCGGTCACGATGTACGGCTGCAGCGCGTGCGCGAGCGCCGGCAGCGTGATCGACTGCAGCCAGACGCGCCCCGGGCCGTTCAACTGTGCGAGGAACAGGCCGTCCCCGCCGAACAGCTTGTTGCGGATTCCCGGCACCGTCGTCAGCTGCAGGTCGACGTGCGACTCGAACATCGCCACGTGGCCCGGGTGCACCCGCAGGTATTCGCCCGGAGGCAGGTCGACCTCGACGACGTCGCCGTGCATCTCGACGTACGCGCGGCCGCTGCCGGACAGGCGCTGCAGGATGAACCCCGCGCCGCCGAAGATCCCCGCGCCGAGGCGCTGCTGCATGTGCACGTTCAGCTCGACGCCGGGCTCGCAGCAGACGAATCCGTGGCGGTGGACGACGTACTCGCGCCCGTCGGCGAGCTGGACCTCGCGCAGCTCGCCCGGAGCCTTCGCCGCGAACACCACGGAGCCCGTCGACCCGGCCGGGACCGTGTAGCTCGTCATGAAGAACGTGCCGCCGCTGAGCGCGCGCTTCGCCGCGCCGAGGAAGCCGCCCTTGCTCTGGCCGACGCTGCGGCCCGTCTGCAGCTGGACGGGCCCGCGCATCCAGGCGAGCTCGCCGGATTCGGCGATCAGCTCGTCGCCCGGCGCCAGCTCGACCTCGAGGATCGGCGTCGTGCCGCCCTGCACGTCGAACTTCACGCTGCGACTCTCGCAGCGTCCGGCGGCCGAGTCAACGGTCGTGGTACACGGCCTCGACGTTGTGCCCGTCCGGGTCGAGGACGTAGGACCCGTAGTAGCCAGGGTGGTAGCGCTCTCGCTCGCCGGGCGCGCCGTTGTCGCGGTAGCCGGCGCCCACGAGCGCGCGGTGGAACTCCTCGACCGTGGCGCGGTCGCCCGCGCCGAAGGCGAGGTGCACGTTCCGCGTCGGCTCGGCGCCGGCGACGAACGAGAACGAGCCGCGGCCGTCCGTGAAACGCACGCGGTTCGGCTCGTCGTGCACGAGCCGCCAGCCCACGACCGTCGCCGCGAGCCCGTAGAAGCGCCTGGCCGCCTCCACGTCGCGCGTGCGGAGCCAGAGGTGGTCGATCCCGCCGGCGTTCGCGCCTTCGTGCTGCACGGCTTCGACCGAGTTTCCGTCCGGGTCGAGCACGAACGCGCCGTAGTAGCTGGGTGAGTACTGCGGCCGCGGTCCGGGCTCGCCGTCGCTTTCGTAGCCGGCGGCGGTCATCCGGTACCACCAGCCGTCGACGCTGTCGCGGTCGGCGACGCCGAAGCCGATGTGCAGCCGCTCCGTCGGCGGGCCGTCGGCGGCGATCGAGAAATCGCCCCACTCGACGTACTCGCCGTCCACGGACGGAAGGCCGAGCGCCTCGTGGTAGAAGCTCCGGCTCGCCGCGAGGTCGCCGACCCGGATCGTCACGTGGTCGAACACGCATAGATTCTCGCCCAGCGTGATCCTCGAGAACGGCCTCATCCGCACGCTCGACCCGCAGGTGCCGACACAGCGCGCGCTTGCGATCGCCGGCGAGTGGATCGCCGGCGGCGTCGGGGTGCACGAGACGGCGCTCGCTTCGCCCGAGGTCGTCGACCTGGACGGCCGCGTCGTGCTCCCGGGCTTCGTCGACTCGCACGTCCACTTTCCGACGTGGGCGATGGCCCAGAACGAGGTGAACCTCGACGGCTGCCGCTCGCTCGCGGAGGCACTCGCGCGCGTGCGCTCGGCGCCGGCGCCGACGGGCAGCCGGTGGCTGCGCGGGTACGGCTGGCGCAGCGGCGACTGGCGCCCGCAGCGCGAGCCGACGCGGCACGACCTCGACGAGCTGACGGGCGAGCGGCCGGCCGCGATGATCGCGAAGGACTACCACTCGCTCTGGCTGAACTCCGCCGCGCTGGCGCTCGCCGGCGGCGACCTCGAGGTCGAAGGCGGCGTCGTCGAGCGCGACGAGCGCGGCGAGCCGACGGGCGTGCTGCGCGAGGAGGCGGCGTGGCGGTTCAAGGAGCGCTACATGGTGTGGCCGGACGAGGAGCACCTCGACGCGATGCGCGCAGGGCTGCGGGTCGCGAACGCGCGCGGCGTCACCGCCGTCCACGACAAGGACGGGTGGCTCGGCGCGCTGCGGCTGTGGCGGCAGCTCGAGGAGCGCGGAGCGCTGACGGTGCGCGTGTGGCAGTCGATCCCGGCCGACAAGCTCGACCACGCGCTCGAGATCGGCGCGCGCAGCGGCCTGGGATCGGAGCTGCTGCAGCTCGGCTACCTGAAGGTGTTCATGGACGGGACGCTCGGCTCGCGCACGGCGTGGATGCTCGACGGCTCGGGAGTGATGATCACGAGCGGCGACGAGCTGGCGGAGATCGTCCGCCGCGGCGCGGAGGCCGGGTTCCCGGTCGCGGTGCACGCGATCGGCGACCGCGCGAACCGCGAGGCGCTCGACGCGTTCGAGCGGACGCGCGACGATTGGCATCCGAAAGGCCTCCGCCAGCGGATCGAGCACGCGCAGCTGCTCGCGCCGGAGGACCTGCCTCGCTTCGCGCAGATCGGCGTGGCTGCGTCGGTGCAGTTCTCGCACGCACCGTCGGACCGCGACCTGGCCGACGAGTTCTGGGCGGGCAAGACGGACGGCGCGTACGCGTACCGCTCGCTGCTCGAGTCCGGCGCGCGGCTGATGAACGGCAGCGACGCGCCGATCGAGGAGCTCGACCCGCTCGCCGGCGTGCGCGCGGGCGTGCGGCGGACGATCGACGAGCGGCCGGCGTGGCAGCCCGAACAGCGCCTGACCGTCGAGCAGGCGTTCCGCGCCACCTGCGTCGAGCCGGCGTGGCTCGCGCAGGCGGATCGCCGCCGCGGCACGCTGCTCCCGGGCAAGCAGGCCGACCTGGTGGTGCTCGACCGCGACCCGTGGGACGACCTCGACGCGGAGGTCGTGGCCACGATGGTCGCCGGCCGCTGGGTGCACAACCCGCCGCCGTGGTGAGGGGTCCGCGGTAAGGGGTCCGCGGTAAGGGGTCAGACCCGGGTCAGACCCCGGGGGTTCGCGCGCCGCGACGGGCATGGCCGAAGCGGCGTGCCGTTATGCAGGCGATGTAACACACGCGTCACCAAGCCGTCACGGTCGCGGTTTGACCCCGCCGCTGTGCGTCGCGCTCTGCGCGGGGTCAGACCCGGGTCAGACCCCGGATGCGTTTTGCAGAGCGTTTACGAGCACGGAACGGTGACTTGCCCGTCGCTGGAGATGTTCCGAACGTCCATTGCAATCGGAATCGAACGGCAGGAGGCACGAACATGAAGCATCGTTTCGTCATCACCGCTGCGCTCGCGCTCGCGGCATGCGTGCTCGCAGCGACGGCCACCGCGGCGCGCGGCGGCCACGGCCAGCTCTACCAGTTCCGCGGCGCGGTGCAGTCGGCGACGTCGACGTCCGTGTCCGTCGCCGTCGAGGGCGGAAACCGCGCAGCGCTGCGCGCGCTCCTCGGCCAGTCGCAGGACCAGACGTTCACGATCGGCACGTCGACGGAGATCCTGCTCTGGCACGCGGGCATCCCCCACGTCGGGACGCCGGCCGACCTGAAGCAGGGTGACTGGGTCGTCGTCAACGTCCGCGCGAAGGCGGGCAGCTCGATCGGCGACATCGACGCGACGCCCGCCGGCATCATCGGCGACCACGTCACGGAGCCCGGCAAGGCGCGCTACCCGCTGTTCCTGTACGTCGGAACCGTGTCGGGCCCGCAGTCGGGCGGCCACATCGTCCTCAACGTGACGGGCGGCAACCGGCTCGCGCTGCGCACGCTGCTCGGGCAGCCGACGACGCAGACGTTCACCTACGACTCGAACACCATCTTCCTGCTCTGGCAGGGGAAGGTGCCGACGGTGATCGACCCGTCGCAGCTGAAGGCCGGCGACCGGATCACCGTCCGGATCCGCGCGCCGCGCCGCTCGACGCTCGCCCAGGTCGAGTCGACGCCTGCGAAGCACGTCGGCGACCACGAGCCGGGCAACCCCGCCAACGAGAACGACTAGCGGGATTCCGCATCATCCGATCCCCGGACGACGGGCCGCCGCGCGCGGCCCGTCGTCGTTCACAGGTCGCGGTAGGCGAGCAGCAGCTCGCGCGCCGCGCGGATGCCGAGCGGGACGTAGTCCGCGAGCAGGCGCTCGTTCGGGGAGTGCACCTGCGAGTCCGGCAGGCCGAACCCGGTGATGACGGCGGCGATCCGCTTGTCGGCGAGCGCGGCGACGAGCGGGATCGTGCCGCCGGAGCGGATCAGCGCCGGCCGCCGGCCGAGCACGCGCTCGAACGCGTCGAGGCCGAGCTGCACCGCTTTCGAGTCCGGCGGGACGAGCCCGGGCGGCGACGACGACCACAGCTCGACGTCGACGTCCGTTCCCTCCGGCGCCGCCTGGCGAAGCCGGCGCTCGACCTCCGGCACGATCTCCTCCACCTTCTGCCCCGGCGCGAGCCGGATCGACACGTTGGCGATCGCCTCCACCGGCAGCACCGTCTTCTGCAGCACCGGCGAGCCGGTGTGGATGCCGTTGACGTCGAGCGCGGGCTCCGCGAACGTGCGCAGGTAGAAGTCGCGCGCGGCCGCGGGGTCCTTCGGCCGCGCTCCCTGCTCGGCGAGCTCGTCGGCGCCGCTCGGCAGCTCGCTCCAGCCGGACAGCTCCTCCTCCGTCGGCGGCACGATCCCCTTCCGCAGCGGCTCGGCGAGGGTGCCGTCGTGCGCGACCAGCGCCTCCAGCGTCCGGATCATCGCGTGCGCCGCGTTGAGCGCCGCGCCGCCGTACATGCCCGAGTGCAGGTCCCGTTCGCCGGTGCGCAGCGTGACGTGGAAGTACGCCATCCCGCGCATCGCGACGTTGAACGCAGGCACGTCGCGCCGGATCATCCCGCTGTCGAAGACGATCGCCGCGTCGGCGCCGCGCTCGTCCTGCTCGACGAAGTCGACGATCGAGTGGCCGCCGGTCTCCTCCTCGCCGTCGCAGCAGAACCGGACGTTGACGGGCAGCTCGCCGGCACGCGCGAGCTCGCGGGCGGCGGCGAGCAGCATGTAGAGCTGGCCCTTGTCGTCGACCGCGCCGCGCCCGTACAGGTATTCGCCGCGGATCTCGGGCTGGAACGGGTCGGACTCCCACAGCTCGAGCGGGTCGGGCGGCTGCACGTCGAAATGGCCGTAGCAGAGGACGGTCCGCGCGGATGCCGCGTTCGACGACGCGCGCAGCTCGCCGATCACGAGCGGCTGTCCGTGCCAGTCGACGACCTCGCACTCGCCACCCGCTTCGCGCACGAAGTCGCGAACCCATTCGGCCGCGCGCACGACGTCGGCTTTGTGCGCGTCGTCCGCGCTGATCGACGGAATGCGGAGGAGCTCCGCCAGCTCGTCGAACCACGCCACGCGCCGGAGCCTAGCGATGGTGCGTGCGCAGGTATTCGAGCTGCCGCTCGACGCCGAACGCGAGCTCCGGCCGGCGCGGCAGCGCGACGAGCCAGCTCGCCGTGATCCACGCCGTGTACGCGAGGAACGCTTCTTCGAGGATGTCGCTGTCGAATGCACCGTATGCCTCGAGCGCGTCGATGCTCTTCGGGTTGTCGCCGAGCATGCGCTCCCGGTGGACGAGCGCCGCGAGGTCGTACTCGCGCGGGCCGCGGCAGGCGGTCTCCAGGTCGTGCCAGATGGGGCCGGCCGCCGTATGCATGCAGTTGAAGAGGTGCGCGTCACCGTGCAACGCTTGCCCTTCTGGAAGCGCGCGTGCGGACAGCTCGCGCAGCAGATCCGCATCCGCGGAGTCGATGCCGTCGAGCATGGTCGCGACGTCGTGCCCGCGGCCGGCGCGCGGCAGGTCGCCGTCGTAGTCGTCGAGCGAATGGTGCAACGCGCGCAGGCCGCGGCCCGCCGCCTGCGCGTCGAGGGGGCCGCCGTGCTCGACGTAGCGCCAGAGGACGAGCAGATGACCGTCGTGCTCGTGCGGCCCGGGGTCGGCGAGGTCGGCGGGCTCGATCACCCGCGCGCCGCGTCGCGCGGCATGGCGCGCGACGTCCAGCTCGCGGATCACGTCGCCGGGGTCGACCCCGGCCGCACCGCTGGTGACGCGCGCGACGACCGGCGACGGTCGCAGGTGCACGAGCACGTTCCATGCCGCACGCAGCACGACCGGCTCGTCGACGCGCAAGCCGAGCCGGCGTGCAACGGCAACCGCTGCGTCCACGGCCGGATGCTGTGCCGCATGACCGGAACCGGTCATGCGGAGGCGGTCAGGCGACGTCGCGGAGCTTGTTCGCCTCGGCGAGCGCGCGCAGCTTCTTCAGGCCCTGGTTCTCGATCTGGCGGATGCGCTCCCGCGTCACCTGGAACGCGCGGCCGACCTCGTCGAGCGTGCGCGGCTGCTCGCCGTTCAGGCCGTACCGAAGCTCGAGCACGCGGCGCTCGCGGTAGCTCAGCGAGTTGAGGCACTTCGTCAGCGCCTCGGAGCGGAACGCCGTGTCCGCGGCCTCGTCGGGCGGCGGCGTGCTCTCGTCCTCGATGAACTGGCCGAACTCCGACTCCTCCTCGTCGCCGACCGGCTTCTCGAGCGACACCGGCGTCTGCGACGTGCGACGGATCGTGTCGACCTCCTCGACCGTCATCTCGAGCTCGACGGCGATCTCCTCGTTCGTCGGCTCGCGCCCGCGCTCCGCACGCAGCTTGCGCTCGGTGCGCATGATCTTGTTCAGCTTCTCGACGACGTGGACCGGCATGCGGATCGTCCGCGCCTTGTCGGCGAGCGCGCGCGCGACCGCCTGGCGGATCCACCAGGTCGCGTAGGTCGAGAACTTGTAGCCCTTGCGCCAGTCGAACTTCTCGGCGGCGCGGACGAGACCGATCGTCCCCTCCTGGATCAGGTCGAGGAACGGCAGCCCCTGGTTGCGGTAGCGCTTCGCGATCGAGACGACGAGGCGCAGGTTCGCCTCGACCATCTCCTGCTTGGCGCGGTGGTCGCCGCGCTCGATGCGCTTCGCGAGCTCGACCTCCTGCGCCGCGGTCAGCAGGTTGACGCGGCCGACGTCCTTGAGGAAGAGCTGGAGCGAGTCGCTCGAGAACTCGAGCTCGGTCGGTTCCTCGGCTTCGAGCGGAGCCTCCAGTGCGGCGTAGTAGTCGACGTGGGCCAGCTCGTCGAGCGGCGTGACCTCGTCCTCTGCTGCGGCGACCTGCGGGGCATCGTCGTCGTCTGCCGCGTCGTGCCCCGATGCCTGCGTTTCCGTCTGGCTCATCGGCCCCCCTCGTCGCCGGAGCGTGCATTCGTTGGATGCGCAACTTTCGCATCGCCGTCGGACGGGCGCCATAGGCCGACCGGCTCATTTCGGTTTCGAGCTAGTCCCACCTGTCACGAGACGCATGAGCAGGGCCTTTGCTTCCCGTCCGAGCCTGGTTTGCGGGCCGTCCGCGTACGCCTTGCGGAGCTCGGGAAGCGCCTGCCGCCCCTTCCCTACCCAGATGAGGAGGAGGGCCAGGTGGAAGTGGACGCTCTGGCTGTGCGGGAAGCGCGCGGCCAGCGGCCCGAGCCGGCCGAACGACGCGGCCAGGTCGTCCTCGTCGAAGCGCCCGACGGCCGCCGCGACCTGCGCCTGCGGGTCGCCGGGATGCAGGCGCGCCGCGCGCAGGTAGACGCGCTCCGCCGAGTGCTGGTGCCCCTCCGCCTGCAACCGGGCTCCCTGGGCGAGCAGCGGCTCGTCGCCGAGCGGCTCGAAGATCGGGTACGGCTGGTTCGGGAACGCGAAGTACTGCGGGTGCAGCAGGTGGTCGGCCGCCATTTCGTAGTAGGTGTTCCGGCCGCGCGCCTTCGCGGTGCGCAGCGCCTGCGTCGCGTCGGCGAGATAGCCGGTGCAAAGCAGCGCGAGGCCGTAGTTGAACTGCACGACCGGGTCGTTCGGCGCGTCGAGCTCGAGCTGCTCGAGCGCCTGCACGGCCTGCCGCGCGGGCTTCGCCATCGCGGCGCGGACGGCCGCCGCGTTCTGCGAGCGCACGCCCGCGACGACCAGCGGCGCGATCCGCCGGTTCGGGCAGAACGCCCGCAGGGTGGGCGGCGACTGCCGGGTCGCGAACACGACGCCCGTCACGAGGCCGGCCGCCGCGACCGCCGCCGCCGCGACGATCAGGCGGACGCGCGTCGCAGGGCTCATGCAGTTCGGACGGTAGCGGGAATGCGAAGGGAAGCCGCTACCGTTTTGAAAGGCATGGCGACGTACAGGGAACTCCTGGACCGCACCAGGAACGAGATCTCCGAGGTCGACGCGACCGCCGCGCGCGCGCTCGACGGCGCGACGTGGCTCGACGTCCGCGAGCAGGACGAGTGGCAGGAAGGGCACATTCCCGGGGCGGTGCACGTGCCGCGCGGCTTCCTCGAGTCGCGGATCGAGAACGTGGCGCCGGACAAGGACGCGCCGCTCGTCGTCTACTGCGCCGGCGGCAACCGCTCCGCGTTCGCGGCGAAGAGCCTGCAGGAGCTCGGGTACACGAACGCCCACTCGCTGGTCGGCGGCATCACGGACTGGAAGCGGAACGGCGGCGAGGTGACGCTCCCGCGCTCGCTCGCCCCGGCGCAGCGCACGCGGTACTCACGCCACCTGCTCATCCCGGAAGTCGGCGAGGCCGGGCAGCTCAGGCTGCTCGACGCGCGCGTGCTGCTGATCGGCGCGGGCGGGCTCGGCTCGCCGGCGTCGCTGTACCTCGCCGCCGCCGGGGTTGGAACGCTCGGCATCGTCGACGCCGACATCGTCGACGAGACCAATCTGCAGCGACAGGTCGCGCACTCGCTGGAGACGCTCGGTACCCCGAAGGTCGACTCGGCGAAGCGCGCGATCGAGGCGCTGAACCCGGACGTGAACGTGATCACCTACCGCGAGCGCCTGACGTCCGAGAACATCGACCGCATCCTCGACGACGGGTGGGAGATCGTCGTCGACGGCGCCGACAACTTCCCCACGCGCTACCTCGTCAACGACGCATCCGTCTGGCGCGGCCTGCCCGTCGTGCACGGCTCGATCTATCGCTTCGAGGGGCAGGTGACGGTGTTCAAGCCGCACGAAGGGCCGTGCTACCGCTGCCTGTTCCCGGAGCCGCCGCCGCCGGAGCTCGCGCCGTCGTGCTCGGAGGGCGGCGTACTCGGCGTCCTCCCCGGCATCGTCGGCTCGCTGCAGACGAACGAGGCGCTCAAGCTCGCCGGCGGGTTCGGCGAGCCGCTCGTCGGCCGGCTGCTCCTGTTCGACGCGCTCTCCACCGAGTTCAGCGAAGTGCGCATCGACCGCAATCCGCAGTGCCCCGTCTGCGGCGACCGGCCCACGATCACCGAGTACGTCGACTACGTCGAGTTCTGCACAGGCGCGGGGGCCGGGCATTGAGCGTGGTGCGCGTTCCGCCGGTGCTGCGCGCGGAGGCGGGCGGCGCACGCGAGGTCGAGGCGTCGGGAGCGAACGTGCGCGAACTGCTCGAGGACCTGGCGTCGCGCCTGCCGGCGCTCGGCTCGCGCGTCTACGACGGAGCCGAGATCCAGCCGTTCGTGAACGTGTACGTCGACGGCGAGGACGTGCGGACGCGCGACGGCCTCGACACGCCGGTGCGCGAGAGCTCGACGGTCATCCTCTTACCGGCGATGGCCGGCGGCTCGCCCACGCCCCCGTCCGGCGGACGCTCCCGGGCGGCGGTGCCGCCCTCCGCGCCCGCCTCGCCCCGCCGGCCGCACGCGGCCTTCCGGGGCCGTGGCGCGTAACGCCGTCCCCTCCGGCCCCGCACGCCGGGCGGCGCGGCAGGAACGCGAGGGGGGCGTCGCGCGGTCGCTGCTCGACCTGATCGGGAACACCCCGCTCGTCGAGCTGCGGCGGCTCCAGCCGGCCGGTCGCCGCATCTTCGCGAAGCTCGAGGGTCAGAACCCGACGGGCTCCGTGAAGGACCGCGTCGCGCTCGCGATGGTCGAGGCGGCCGACCTCCGCCCCGGCCAGGAGCTGCTCGAGCCGACGAGCGGCAACACCGGCATCTCGCTCGCGCTGGTCGCGAAGCTGAAGGGGCTGCGGCTCACGTGCGTGCTGCCCGCGAACGCTACCCCCGAGCGCCGCGAGCTGCTGCGGCTGTACGGCGCCGAGATCGTCGAGTCGCCGGCAGACCAGGGTTCGAACGGCGCCGTCCGGCTGGCGCAGCAGATCGCCGAGCGCGACCCACGCTACGCGATGCTGTTCCAGTACGCGAACGAGGCGAACCCGCGCGCGCATTACGAGGGAACGGGCGCCGAGCTCGTCCGCGACCTCGAGCGCGTCGACGCGTTCGTCGCCGGGCTCGGCACCGGCGGCACGCTGATGGGCACCGGTGCGCGGCTGCGGGAGGCGTTCCCCGACGTGCAGGTGGTCGCGGCGGAGCCGCTGCCCGGCGATCCGGTGATGGGGCTGCGCTCGCTCGACGACGGGTACGTGCCGCCGATCCTCGACGTGTCGAAGCTCGACCGGAAGCTCCTCGTCTCGAACGAGGAGGCGGCGGCCGCGGCGCGTGCGCTGCTCGAGCGCGAGGGGATCTTCGCGGGCGTCTCGTCGGGTGCCGTGGTGCACGTCGCACGGCGCGTCGCGGAGGAGCTGCCCGACGGCGCCGTCGTCGCCTGCGTCCTCGCCGACGGCGGCTGGAAGTACCTGTCCGCCGACTTCTGGAGCGGCGAGGACATCGACGAGGCGGTGCTGTGGTGGTGATCACACGGGCGGTGCGGGAGCAGCTGCACGCGCACGCGGCGGAGGAGGCGCCGAACGAATGCTGCGGCATCATCGTCACGCGCGACGGAGTGGCGGAGCGCTATGTCCGGGGCCGGAACGCGCTCGCGTCGCCGTACCGCTACCAGCTCGAGATCGACCCCGAGGTGTGGTTCCTCGAGGACGACGGCTACGAACTCGTCGTGTTCCACTCGCATCCGGAGACGGAAGCGGTGCCCTCGCGCACCGACCGCGAGCTCGCCGGCCTCTGGTCGGGCCGGCCGTTCGTCATCTACGGGCTCGCGCGCGGGCAGCTGCGCGCCTGGCGCATCGCCCGCGACGGCGTCGAGGAGATTCCGCTCGAAGACGGGAAGCCGGGCGTGTGACCGAGCGCTACGGAACGACGAGCGCCGCCTCGACGCTGTGCCTGCGCTGCGCGAAGTTCGTCGCGACCGGCACCTTCGCGAACCCCGACCCGCTCGGGCGGACGATCCAGAACGTCGCGCGGCTTTCCGTCCCGACGAGCAGGTCGCCCGCGTACCGCGCGAGCGGCGCGAGCGGCGCGTGGTAGACGTACGGCGTCTCGTCGTCCGTCAGGTACAGCCCGGGTGACGGCTCTCGACGCACACGCGGCAGCGTGCGCGGGAGCGTCAGCACCGGGTTCGGGCCGTCGGCGAACGTCGCCAGCGTCCGCGTCGCTCCGGCGGGCGTCATCGCCACGAGGCTGCCGCCCGCCGCGCCTGCGTCGACGGTGAGCAGCGCGTCCCCTGAAGCAGCGCCCAACGACGAGGGCGCGATCGCGACCTCGTCCGCGCCTCCGGAACCCATGTACGTCCCGACGAGGTGCACGCGGCCGCGGGGCGAGATCGTGTAGACGGATCCGCCGGCCGGCCGGCGCGCGCCGGAGCGGCCGGTCGCGGCGACGAGCGTGTGACCGAAGCGCCCGACGTCGTCATAGGCGAGAGCGCCGTCGCTCGCCGGCGTGGCAGGCCCCGGAAGCGTCGCGAACAGCCGCCGGCCGCCGCCGGGCGTCAGCTCGTAGATCGCGTGATTCGGCGCGTGGCAGAAGACGGCGCCGGGCGCGAACCCGCCGGCGCCGGGCGAGAGGACGCAGCGCGCCTCCTCGACGAGCCGCGGCAGCTGCGCGAACCGCGTCAGCGGCGCCCCGGCGGCCGGCGCGGCCCACACGACGTTGGCGGTGTTCTGCACGAACAGGAACCGCCTGCCCGTCCAGACGATCCCGTCGGCGCGCGGGACGTTCCACGCGAAGACACGGAAGCGCAGCATCGGCGCCCCGCCGCGCCCGGACGCGGCGGCGATCCCCGCGACGGCGACCGCGGCGGCGGCGAGCACGCCTGCCAGGCGGCGAGCGCGGCGTCCCACACGCGCCGTCTACCCGGGCGGTCGCGCCGCGCAACGCGAGCCCCGTGGCGGCGCTACGGGTGCCGCAGCGCCTGCGCGTCCGCCGCGAGGTCGGCGGCGTGCGTCCGGTCGAGGCGGCGCTCGCAGGTGAGGAACGCGACCGGCTGCTCGCTCCCACCGGCGTACGCGGCCGCGGCCGCCGCGCAGGAGCGGCGCCGGTAGACGAGCCAGGCGCGCTCGCCGCCGACGAAGGCCGCGCGCGCGGTGCTCGTCGGGAGCGCGCGGAAGACCGCCGCCGCCTTCGCATCCACGACGCGGTCGGCCCGCGAGACGTCGCGCTCGAAACACCCCTCGATCTGCGCCGTCGTCACGGGGCGCGCGGGGCACGGCAGCGGCGTCCACGGCTCGTGGATCACCGGCGGGCCGAGCGCCGCCGCCGCCGCGAGCGGCGCAGCTCTTCCAAGCGCCGAGAGAAGCGGGTGCATGTGCAGGAGTCTCGCACGCGTTCCCCGCGGCGCAGGGTGCAGATCGGCTCCGTGCGGGTACCTCGCCGCCGATGGGAGCGCGGCGCCGCCTGCTCGACGCGATCGTCCTCGCCTGGACGGCACTCTGGATCCTCGCCGGCGTCGCGGTCTGGCACGAGGTGCGCGGGCTGCGGCCGATGGTGGACACGCTCGGAGTCGCGGGCGTCACGCTCGGCGACACCGCCGACGTGCTGCGCGGCGTCGCGTCGGTGCCGCTGGTCGGAGGCAGCCTCCGCCGCGTCGCCGACGACGCGACGCGGACCGCGCTCAGCGCGCAGGCGAGCGCGCGGCGCGGCCGCCGCAGCGTCGACCGGCTCGCCCTGCTGCTCGGGATCGCCCTGCCCGCGATCGCGGTCGTGCCGCCCGTAGCCGGCTACGCGCTGCTCGGGCGCCGTTAGGTTGGACACGTGAGATCGCTCGCCGACGTCGTTCCGGCCGAGGCGCTCGTCGAGCCGCAGGCGCGCTACCTGGCCGACCTGATGGGCCGCGGCGTGCAGGGCACGGCGGACGCCGTCGTCCTGCCGGCGACCACGGAGGAGGTCGTCGCGGTGATGCGCTGGTGCTACGCGAACGACGTGCCGCTGACCGCGCGGGGCGGCGGCACCGGCCTCGCAGGCGGCGCGATCCCGATCGGCGGCGGCGTCGTCGTCGGCTTCGAGCGCATGAACCGCGTCCGGCAGTTCGATCCGCTGCTCTGGCGCATCCACGTCGAAGCAGGCGTGACCACCGCGCACGTCCAGCAGCTCGCGCGTGAGAACGGCCTGCGCTTTCCGCCCGACCCCGGCGCCGCGGAGCTCTCGCAGATCGGCGGCAACATCGCCTGCAACGCGGGCGGGCCGCACGCGTTCAAGTACGGCGTCACCGGCCACTGGGTCACGGGGATCGAGGCGGTCGTACCGCCGGGCGAGGTCGTGGCTGTGGGCGGGCCGCTGCGCAAGGACGTGGCGCCGTACGACCTGAGGAGCCTGCTCGTCGGGTCGGAGGGGACGCTCGGGTTGATCACCGCCGCGTGGCTGCGCCTCGTCCCCGCGCCCGAGCTCGAGCTGCCGGTGATCGGGCTGTACGGCGGTGTCGACGAGGGCGTCTCGGCGATCGAGCGGGTGCTCGCGTCGGGGGTCGTACCCGCGGCCGTCGAGTACCTCGACGCGACGCTGCTCGACTACGCGGGCGACGCGTACCCGTTCGGGCTGCCGGCAGGGGCACGGTTCATGGTCGTCACGGAGGCCGACGGCGCCGCGGCCGAGGCGCGGCGGGTCGCGGCGGAGCTGCGTGACGCGCTCGCGCAGGACGCCGTCGCCGTGCACACGCCGACGGAGCAGACGGACGTCGCCGAGCTGTGGCGCTGGCGCGCCGGCGCCGCGTTCGCGATCCTCGCGCAGCGCGGCGGCGCGTACAGCGAGGACGTCGTCGTGCCGCTCGACCGGCTGCGCGAGGTTGCGATCGAGACGGTGGCGATCGGCGAGCGCCACGGCGTTCCGGCGTTGTCGTTCGGACACGCCGGCGACGGCAACATCCACTCGACGTTCCTGTTCGCGCCGGAGGACCTCGACGAGGAGCGCCGGGCGGACGAGGCGTGCGCAGAGCTGTTCGACCTCGCGCTGCGCCTCGGCGGCTCGATCAGCGGCGAGCACGGCGTCGGCTGGCTGAAGCGCGGCCGGCTCGAGCAGCAGCTCGGCCCTTCCGGCTACGACCTCCACATGCGTCTCAAGTACGCATTCGACCCCAAGAACCTGCTCAATCCCGGAAAGAAGCGATAACCTCGAGGCTGGCTCGCGTCTTCCGGCTACCCGTGTCGCGCACGACCGGTTCCGGGCATGCGCGTAAAGACAGCCAAGAGATCAGAGCCGAACAGGCTCGTTCGCGCGCGCCGAGCGCGCCAGCGCTTCCAGGACGCGCGCTTGCCCCTTCATCTCGGCTCGGTCGACGAGCACGCCCCGCTCGCCGCGGATCGCGGCGCAGAAGTCGTCGAGCTCGGCGCGATAGTGGTCGCCCGGAGCGGCGCGCTGCTCCTCGCCGTCCAGCACCACCACGCCGGTGCCGCCCCAGAACGGCTGGCGCGACACGATCGTCCCATCCGCCCCCACCACCTCGAGCGCCTGCGAGCGAGCGGTGAAGCCGCAGGCGAACGTCGCGGCGACGTCGCCGAAGCGAAGCGTCGCGGCGAAGCGCACGTCGACGCCGCCGCGGCCCGTCGTCGCCTCGCCGTACACCCGGTCGGGCTCGCCGAGGACAAGACGCGCGGCGCTTGCGCAGTAGCAGCCGAGGTCGAGCAGTGCGCCGCCGCCGAGCTCCGGCACGTACCGCACGTCGTCGGTGCGCTCGAGGATGCCGTAGAACGACGCGTGCAGGCCCTGCACCTCCCCGACGCGCGGCAGCAGCTCGCGCAGCAGCCGCGTCTGCGCCGAGTGGCGCCACATGTAGCCCTCGGTGAGGACGAGGCGGCGCCGCTCGGCCTCGTCCCACGCCTCGTCGACCTCGTCGGGCCGGGCGGTGTACGGCTTCTCGACGAGCACGTGCTTGCCGGCGACGAGTGCGCGCATCGTCCACTCGTGGTGAAGCGCCGCCGGCAGCGCGACGTACACGGCGTCGAGCTCCGGGTCGGCGAGGAGCTCCTCGTACGAGCCGTGGGCGCGCGGGATGCCATACGCACGTGCGAAGGTCTCGGCGCGCTCGCGCGAGCGCGATCCCACCGCGTCGACGCGGAACGGCGCGTCGTCGCCGCGCGCGTCGAGCACGGCGCCGTCGATGCGCGCCGTCGTCAGCAGGCCGAGCCGGATCACCGGCCGGCGGCGGCGAGGCGGCGGCGCGAGACCGTGTCGAGCGTCACCGCCGCGAGCAGGATCACGCCGGTCGCGATGTCCTTGACGGCGTCGGTGTAGCCGACGAGGTCGATCCCGTTCTGGATCGTCGCGATCACCGCGCCGCCGAGCAGCGCCGAGCGGACGTACCCGCGGCCGCCGAACAGGCTCGTGCCCCCGATCACGGCGGCGGCGATCGCGTCGAGCAGCGTCTCGTTGCCGCTCCCGGCGGTCAGGTCGACGGCGCTCAGGCGCGACGCGAAGATGAGCCCGCCGACCCCCGCCATCACGGCCGAGATCACGAACACGACGATGCGGATGAAGCGGACGTTGATGCCGGCGCGCCGCGCGGCCTCGGCGTTGCCCCCGACCGCGTACACGTGCCGCCCGAACGTCGTGCGCGTCGCGAGCAGAGACAGCCCGATCGTCAGCGCGACGATCAGCACACCCACGAACGGCACGCCGCGAGCGTGGTTGCAGATGCGGACGACGCCGAGCGTCACGACGGCGACCGCGAGCACGCGCGCCACCGCGAGCATCGTGTTCCCCGTCGGCAGGCCGGCGCGCATGCGCCCGATCCAGCCTGCGGCGACGCCGAGCGCGTAGCCGCCGACGATCACGCCGCCGATCACCCACCCGATCGGCTTCGGGATGATGTAGTTCGCGACGTTGTTGACGAGGTTGCTCTGGATGCCGATGACCCCTTCCGTCCCGAGCGCCTTCAGGATCACGCCGTTCCACGCGAGCAGCCCGGCAAGCGTGACCACGAACGCCGGCACGCCGAGGATCGCGAACCACGAGCCCTGGATCAGCCCGATCGCGACGCCGATCAGCAGCCCCAGCACGATCGCCGCGAGCCCGCCGTAGTTGTGGCTCGTGCCCGCCTGCTGGAACTCTGCGATCGCGACGCCGACGACGCCGCTCGCGTAGCCGATCGAGAGGTCGATCTCGCCGATCAGCAGGACGAACACGACGCCCATGGCGATCGCGGTCGTGCCCGCCATCTGCTGGATCAGGTTGTCGAAGTTGCGCGAGGTGAAGAAGACGCTGTTCTTGGAGGTGAAGTAGATCGTCAGGAGCGCGAGCGCGACGATCACCGGGACGCTGCCGACCTCGCCGGCGCGGAACGCGTCCCAGCGGCGGCGGACGACGGCGGCGATCGACTCCGCCTCGACCGCGTGCTGCGCTTCGGCGGGGGCGGCGTCGCTCACACCTCGTCCTCCTGCGGGATGCCGGCGACCTTCGTCGGCACGCCGGCCGTGATCGCCGAGACGATCTCGTTCTGCGTCGTCGACGAACGCTCGTAGACGCCGACGCTCTGCCCGAGGCGGAGCACGGTGATCCGGTCGGCGACCTCGAACACGTCGTGCAGGTTGTGCGAGATCAGGACGACCGCCAGCCCCTGCTCGCCGAGCCGCTTGACGAGGTCGAGCACCTGGCGCGTCTGTGCGACGCCGAGCGCGGCGGTCGGCTCGTCGAGGATCACCAGCTTCGAGTTCCACATCACGGCGCGCGCGACCGCGACGGACTGCCGTTGCCCGCCGGACAGCGTCGCGACGGGCTGCCGGATCGACTTGATCGTCGTGACGGACAGGCTCTTCAGCGTCTCGGCGGTCCGCTGCTCCATCTCGGGCTCGCGCAGCCAGCGCATCACGTTCGCCTCGCGCCCGAGGTACATGTTCTGGACGACGTCGAGGTTGTCGCAGAGGGCGAGGTCCTGGTAGACGACCTCGATCCCGAGGCGCGCCGAGTCCTTCGGACCGTGGATCGTCACCTTGCGCCCCTCGAACCAGATCTCGCCGTCGTCGATCTGGTGGATGCCGGCGATCGACTTGATCAGCGTCGACTTGCCGGCGCCGTTGTCGCCGACGAGCGCCATCACCTCACCCGCGCGCACCTCGAAGTCGGCGCCGCGCAGGGCCTGCACGGAGCCGAACGACTTCGTGACGCCGCGGAGCTCGAGAAGTGGTGTCGTGGCGGCCATGAGAAGGGTGGGCGGGGCGTCTCGCGACGCCCCGCCGGCGATTCTCCTACGACGGGCGACCTACTTGCAGTACTTCGCGTACTTCCCGACGCAGACCTGGCTCTTCTTCAGGAACCCGTCCGCGAACAGGAGCTTGTAGTTCTTCTTCGTGACCCAGACCGGCGTCAGCAGGATCGACTTCGTTCCGCTGACGGCGCCGTTCGTCTTCACGGGCTTGCCCTTGACGATCGAGATCGCCGCCTGCGCGGCCGCGGCCGCCTCCTTCTTGACCGACTTGTAGACGGTGCCGGACTGCCAGCCGGAGAGGATGTACTGCAGCCCCGTCGGCGTCGCGTCCTGGCCGGTGAGCGGAACCGGGCCGAGACCCTGGTGCTGGAGCGTCGCCACCACCGCGCCCGCGATTCCGTCGTTCGCCGACAGGACGCCGTCGATGTGGTTGCCGTTCGCCGTCAGCATCTGCTGGAAGATCGTCGCGGCCTTGACCGGATCCCAGTCCGTCCACTGGTCGCCCGACTTCGCGCGCTTGAACACGCCCTTCGCGAACAGCGGGTTGAGGATCGAGTCGTAGCCCTGCTTGAACAGGTGCGCGTTGTTGTCCGTGAGCGCGCCGTTCAGCTGAGCGATCACCGGGTGCTTCGAGTACTTGCCGTCGGCCTTGAGCGCGGCGACGAGCCCCTTGCCCTGCAGCTGGCCGACGAGCACGTTGTTGAACGACACGTAGTACGCGGCCTTCGAGTGGACGACGAGGCGGTCGTAGTCGATCACCTTCGCGCCCTGGTTGACGGCGTCGTTCGTGATCGCCGCGCCCGAGGCCGGGTCGAGCTGGTCGAGCAGGATCACCTTCGCGCCCTCGGTGAGGCACTGGTCGGCCTGCGACTTCTGCGTCTGCGCGCTGCCCTGCGCGTTCAGCACCTGCGCGGAGACGCCCGCGGCCTTGAACGCGGCCTTCAGGTACGGCGCGTCGAACAGCGTGTACCGCGTCGACGACTTCGTGTCCGGAAGCAGCGCGCACGCCTGCACCGACGCGTGCGCCCGCGTCGACTTCGCGGCGGTGACGCCCGCGAACGCGAGCGCGACGACCGCGGGCAGGACGAGGGCGAGCACCGTCCTGCGGTTGAAGAGCTTGGTCAAGATCGACCTCCTGTGGGGACGACTGCGGGGGCGCGGAGCGGCGGGCCCCGCGAAGCGGGCCAATACTACTCTCCTAGTTCAATAGTTCAAGTCGCCGGGCGGCGCGCTGTCTACGGCGCTCCCTCGAACCGGCTCCGGCGCTCGAGGTACGGCCCGACGGTGGCGCGGGTGACGAACTTGAGGCCGGTGTTCGTGTCCGCCGGGCCGACGAGCCCGCGGCTGTAGCGGTCGAGGAACAGCTGCTGGATCGGGACGAAGCCCTGCAGGTACGGCTGCTGGTCGATCGCGAAGTCCACGTCGCCGTCGCGGATGGCACGCACCGTCGCGGGCAGCAGGTCGTAGCCGCCGGCGCGCACGCCGCGGCGCGCGAGCCGGTGCGCGCGCATCACCTGCGCCACTCCCTGCGTCGACCCGCCGTCCGCCGCGAACAGCCCGACGAGGTGCGGGTTCTTCGCGACCGTCGCCTCGATCCGCCTGCGCTCGCCGCCGACGGCGGCGCCCGTCGCGACCACGTGTGCCGTCACGGGAGCGCCCGAGTCGCGGATCGCGTCGAGCGCGCCGTCGACGCGCGGCTGGATGTTCTGCTGCCCCGGCGTCGCGGTGAAGAGGAAGACGTCGCCTGCGCGCACGAGGTCGACGATGCGCGCGCCGAACTCGAGGCCGGACTCGTAGAGCGCCTGGCCGACGTACGCGAGCCGCCGGTTCCCCTGACCGCCGTCGGCGTTGTAGGCGATCACCGGGATGCCCTTGCGGAGCGCACGGTTCGTCGGCTCGTTGAACGCGGTCGGATGGATCAGCGAGACCGCGATTCCGTCGGCGCCGCCGTCGATCGCGGCGTTCATCGCGCGCACCATCTCGGTGACGTTGCTCCGCTTCGAGCCGAGCCAGTCGGAGCGCACGCCGTACAGCGCGCACGCGTCCGCGATGCCCGCGCGCGTCGGCACGAAGAAGGGGTTCGTGGTCGCGTGGTTGACGAACACGAAGCGCCAGCGCGGGTGCGCGTGCGGGAACGCCGCCGATGCCGCGGCCAGGTCGGGCAGCGCGCCTGCGGCCGCCGCGGCCGCGGCGATCTTGAGCGCCGTGGCGCGGTCGACACTGCGCGTCACGCCGGGACGCGCCTGATCGTCCACACTGCGGCGCCGACGACGGCCGCCGCGAGCGCGACGAAGATCCCGGCCTCGATCAGCTGGAAGCTCCAGAACCGGCCCGCGGGCTGGTAGGTCACGAGCCGCTGCCAGCCGAGTTGAGCGAGGTACTCGTGCGGGTCGAGCCCGGCGTGCTGGGCGTGCAGGATCGCGAGGTCCTCGCGCGCCGTCGTAATCTGCTGCCCGGACTGGTCGACGAGCGGCGCGCTCAGGACCCAGTCGCGCGTGTGCGCGACCGAGTCGTCGCCGATCCCGACGTCGCGCAGCGGCGGCAGGTAGCGCGGCCGCAGGAAGTGCGCGACGGCGAAGCGCGTCGCGACGAACACGGCCAGTGTGGCCGTCATCGCGGCGACCGTCCTGCGCAGCAACAGGCCGGCGAGGACTCCCACCGCGAGCGCGAACACGGCGTACGCCGGGACGACGAGGCCCTCGACGTCGAACGCCGCCGGCGCGATGCGCGCGTCGAACTGGTCGAACGGCGCGCGCCACCATGTCGTGACGGCGCTGAGTGCGCCGGCGGCCGCGACGGTCCCGGCCGTGAGCAGGAGCGTCTTCCAGAGGAGCCAGCGCGGCCGCGTGATCGCCTGCGTCCAGGCGAAGCGGTAGGTCCCGTGCTCGAACTCGCGCGCGAGCAGCGGCGCGCCGACGAACACGCCGACGAGCGCCGGCACGATCACGAGCGCGCGCAGCGAGTCGACGCCCGTCGCGAACTCGCCCTGGAAGTGCCGCACGATGATGTCGCAGCCCGCCCGCGCCGACGGCGGCAGGCACGCGGCGAGCGGGTGGCGGTTGAACGCCGCACGCACCGGCACGGCCGTCGCGACGGCGGCCGCCGCGAGGACGAGGAGCGTCCCCAGCGCCGTCAGCGCCTGCGGGCGATGCTGGCGCCAGGTCACCCATGCCATCGCAGCGGCACCCTCTCCGGCGGCCGCGGCGCCGGCAGCCGGTCCGGCGCCATGTAGGCGAGCAGCAGCTCCTCGAGCGCGACGCGGTTGACAGTCCACGACGCGTCGGCGATCGCGCCGTCCGTCCGCACGAGCAGCGTCGACTGGCGGCCGCTGTGGCGCGCGCGGACGATCTCGCTCACCCCGCGGATGCGCCCCATCGGCCGCCGCGCGCCGACGAGCAGGCGGTGCGACTCGAGCAGCTCCTCGACGTTGCCCTGCAGGCGGACGCGGCCGGCGGCGAGCAGGACGATGTGGTCGCACACGCGCTCGAGGTCGGCGGTGACGTGCGACGCGATCACCACGGTCGCTCCGATCGCCGCCACGCCCTCCATCAGCAGCTGCAGGAACTCGCGGGCGGCGAGCGGGTCGAGGCGCGCGAACGGCTCGTCGAGGAGCAGCAGCGCCGGCCGCTTGCCGAGCGCGAGGGCGAGCGCGAGCCGCGCCCGGTCGCCGGCCGAGAGCGCCGCGACGCGCGTGTGCGGATCGAGTCCCTCGAGGAAGCCGGCGGCGATGCCGGCGTCCCAGCGCGTGTTCGTCGCGCGCGCGAACCGCACCGTCTCCTCGACCGTGAGCTGCAGGTAGAGCGGCGCGCCCTGCGCGACGTACCCGACCTCCGCGAGCGCGCCGGCGTCGCGGCGCGGGTCGCGCCCGAGCACCGAGATCGTTCCCTCGGTCGGCGCGAGCAGGCCCGTCGCCAGCTCGAGCAGCGTCGACTTCCCCGCCGCGTTGCGGCCGGCGAGGCCGACGACGGCGCGCTCCGGCAGCGTCAGCGTGCAGTCCCTGAGCGCCCAGCCGCGGCGGAGGCGCTTCCCGAGCGCGCGCGCCTCGAGCGGCGCCGTCATGCGACGCGGCGGGCGCGGGCCTCGCGAAGCGTCGTCGAGACGAGCGCGCGGATGCTCTCCTCGTCGAGGCCGGCCGCCTCGGCAGCCGCGAGCCAGCGCTCGAGCCGCGCGCGCAGCTCGTCGTGGTGGCGCAGCGACGGCGCCGCGAGCGTGCTCGCGACGAACGTGCCGCGCCCCTGGCGGGCGACGACGAGCCCTTCCCGCTCGAGGTCGCGGTACGCCTTCGCGACCGTGTTCGGGTTGATCGCGAGCTCCGCCACGACCTCGCGCACCGTCGGCAGCTGGTCGCCGACGTCGAGCACGCCCAGCCGGAGCGCCTCCTTCACCTGCTGCACGATCTGCAGATAGGTCGCGACGCCCGAGCGCGGGTCGAGGTGGAACTGGATCACGGCCCGATGGTAGTACGCGCCGCCGTCTCGCTTCTACCGCCGCCCGACGGCGTCGATCCGGTAGCCCCCTTCGAGCATCGCCGGCGCGCGGGCCGCCAGCCGCTCGGCGTCCGGGACCTCCCAGCCGAACGCGTCGGCGAGGCGCGCGATCATGCTGAACAGCGCGGCGACGCGCACCGCGTCGAGGAGCGCGTCGCGCGAGGCGCCCGCTCCGTACACGGCCTCGGCGTCGCCCGGCACCAGCGTGTCCGGGCGGAGCGTGAGCTTCTCGAGGAAGCCGAGCGTCGCGCGCAGCTCCGGACGCAGCGGCGCGGTGCGCCAGTCGGCGGCGACCGCCTGCCAGACCTCCTCGCCGAGCGCGTACGACGCGACCGCGCCGTGCGACCCGCTTCAGAACGGACACTGCTGGAGGAGCGACACGAACGCCGCAAAGAGCTCACGCTCGCCGGCGCTCCATTCGGACGGCCCGCGCATCGCGTCGTCGAGCGCGCGCGAGAAGGCGTCGCCGAAGAGGTCCGGCCGGTAGAGCAGCGTCTTCACCACGCCGAGCGGCTCGTTGCCGGTGCGGGCGCGGATCTCGTCGAGGACCCGGGCTGCGTCCGGCGAGTGCCCGCGCTCGAGGACGGCCAGCCTCATCCGATCACGCGCCGCGCCGCGTCGAGGCGCCGCAGCCCCTCGGCGATCGCCGCGGCGACCGTCTGCCGGAAGATCTCGTCCTCCTCGAAGCCCGCTGCCCGCAGCGCCTCGACGTCGCCGTCCGCGATCGTGTACGCGCGCTCGCGCACCTTGCGCAGGTAGTCCTCCATGCCGGGCTCCGGCCGCGTCGCCGCGGCGACCGCGCGCAGCTCGTCTAAGGCGTCGTCCACCTCAGCGGCCCTCGGCGACGTCGTCCAGCGCGTCCCCCGGCTGCTCGCGCTCGTGCCACGGCTGGAAGGTGACGGTCAGGCGGTCGATCCGCTGCCCCTCCACCGAGTCGACGTGGAAGCGCAAGCCGTCGTGCGCGACCTCGTCGCCCGGGTGGGCGCCGCGCCCGAGCTGCCCGAACACGAAACCCGCGATCGTGTGGTAGTCCTCGGCCGGCAGGTCGGTGCGGAAGCGCTCGTTGAACTCGTCGATCGGGAACGTCCCGTCGATGCGGATCGTGTCGTCGTCGACCTGCTCGACCGTGTCGTCCGGCAGGTCGAACTCGTCCTCGATCTCGCCGACGATCTCCTCCAGCAGGTCCTCCAGCGTGACGATGCCCTCCATCGACCCGTACTCGTCGATCACCACGGCGAGATGCTGGTTCGTCCGGCGGAACTCGGTCAGCAGCGCGCCGAGGTCCTTCGTCTCCGGAACCATGTAGGCGGGACGGACGATCGACTCGAGGTCGACCTCCGCGAGCCCCCCGCCCTGCTGCATCGCCTCGACCAGGTCGCGGATGTGCAGCACGCCGACGATGTCGTCGAGCGACTCCCGGTACACCGGGTAGCGCGTGTACGGCGACTCGAGCACCGCCTTGAGCGCCTCCGCCGCCGGCAGGTCGATCGAGATCGCGACGACCTCCGGGCGCGGGACCATCACGTCGGCGGCCTCCTTGTCCGCGAAGTCGAAGACGTTGGAGACCATCTCCTGCTCCTCGTGCTCGATCTCCCCCTGCTCGGCGGACGACGTCAGCAGCATCCGCAGCTCGGCCTCCGAGTGCGCCTCGTGCTCGGCGCCGGGCGGGTCGAGCCCGAGCGCGCGCAGCAGCATCTCCGTCGACTTCTGCAGCAGCCAGACGAACGGCCGGAAGACGAAGAAGAACGCGCGCACCGGACCGGAGACGGCGAGCGCCGTCCGCTCCGGGTGCCCGAGCGCGATCCCCTTCGGCACCAGCTCGCCGATCACCACGTGCAGGTAGGTGACGATGAGCAGCGCGAGCACGACCGCGAGCACCGACGCCATCACGGCGTCGAAGCGATGCGCGAGCACGTTCTCGCCGAGGGCGCCGATGGCGAGGGAAGAGATCGTGACGCCGAGCTGCATCGCGGAGATGAACCGCGGCGGGTCCCCCGTGATGCGCAAGACGAGCCGCGCCCGCCTGTTGCCCTGGTGCTCGAGCTCCATGATCCGCGTGCGCCGAGAGGTGACGAGGCCGTACTCGGCCGCGACGAAGAACGCGTTCAGCAGGATCAGCCCGAACAGGGCCAGGAGCTCGAGCGCGAAGGTCACGCGTCGTCCGTCGCAGGCGCCGCGACGGCCGGGAGCTCCAGGGGGCCTGCCGGTAGGTCTGTGGGCGGCTGGTCGTCGTCCACTCGGGTTCTCCCTCAGTGTATAGCGTCGCCGGCGGCCGGGGCGAACGTACGTTCTATACTGCGCGGGTGCGGGTCGAGTACCGCGAGGAGCCGTGCAGGAGCGCCCTCAACCACGTCAAGGGGATGCCCTTCGACTGGTCGCTGAACCCTTACATGGGCTGCGTCCACCGCTGCACGTTCTGCTACGTGCGCGCGTTCGAGCGCCGTGCGGACCGGCCGAGCGACGACCGCTACGGCCGCTCGATCCGCGTCAAGGTCAACATCGCGGAGGTGCGCGCCGAGCTGCGGCGGCCGTCGCTCGCCGGTGCGCCGATCGCGATCGGCGCGGCGACCGACCCCTACCAGCCGGCGGAAGGGCGCTACCGGCTCACGCGCGCGTGCCTGGAGGTGCTGGCGCAGGCGCGGCAGCCGTTCTCGATCATCACGCGCGGGCCGCTGATCGTGCGGGACGTGGACGTGCTCGTCGAGGCGGCGCGGCGCGCCGACGTCTCCGTCACGTTCTCGGTGCCGACGCTCGACGTCGACGTCTGGCGCACGACGGAGCCGGGAACGGCGCCGCCACGGCAGCGGCTGCGCGCGCTCGCGACGCTCGTCGAGGCAGGCGTGCGCGCCTCCGTCGGGATGGCGCCGCTCCTCCCCGGCCTCTCCGACCAGCCGCACCAGCTCGAGCGCGTGGTCGCCGCCGCACGCGAGGCGGGCGCGTGCGGGATCTGGGCGAACCTGCTCTACCTGAAGCCGGGGACGCGCGAGCACTTCCTCGCCTGCCTCGAGCGCGACTGGCCCGAGCTGCTGCCGGAATACGAGCGGCTCTACGCGCGCGGCGCCTACGTCGCGCACGCGGAGGCGCGCCGCGCGAAGGAGGAGGTGCGGCGCCTGGCGAAGCTGCGCGACGTGCGCGACCGCAGGCCGGTGAAGCTCCGCCCGCCGGGCCGCGACGAGCAACTTTCGCTTCTTTCGGCATAGGATTCAAAGTGACATGCCAGACGAGATCACCACGCTGATCGTCGACGACCACGAGGTCGTCCGCGAGGGCCTGCGCCTCTCCCTCTCGAGGGCGCCCCACATCCGCGTGGTCGGCGAGGCCGCCGACGGCGCCTCCGCCGTCGAGCTCGCGGAGCGGCGCAAGCCTGACGTCGTGATCATGGACGTGCGGATGCCCGGGATGGACGGGCTCGAGGCGACGAAGCTCCTGACGCAGAAGGTTCCCGACTCGAAGGTGCTGATCTTCACCGCGTATTCGGAGCGCTCGCTGCTCGGCCGGGGGCTCGAGTCGGGCGCGAAGGGCTACATCCTGAAGGAGGCGCCGCACCAGACGCTCGTGCGCGCGATCGAGAAGGTGGCGCAGGGCGAGGGCTACGTCGACCCGGCGCTGATGCCGGCCTTCCTCGCCGGCAAGGACCAGGCGGACATGCTGACGACGCGCGAGCGCGAGATCCTGCAGCTGCTCGCCGACGGGATGTCGAACGCCGACGTGGCCGGCCGCCTGTTCATCTCGCAGGAGACCGTCAAGAGCCACGTGCGGCACATTCTCACCAAGCTCGAGGCCGACACGCGCACCCACGCGGTCGCGATCGCCCTCCGCGAAGCGATCATCGACTGACGTGGCCGACGACGAGCGGCTCGACCGCCTGATCGCGGCCGAGCAGGATGAGCGCCGCCGGATCGCGCTCTTCCTGCACGACGGGCCCGTCCAGAACCTGTCCGGGATCGCGCTCATGCTCGACGCCGCGCTGCACGCGATCACGACCGGGAAGCTCGACGACGCGCAACAGGTGCTCGGCAGCGCGCTGGAACGCCAGCGCACGACGATCCGCGAGCTGCGCGACCTCTCCTTCGCGCTCGAGCCCGTCGTTCTGCGCGACCAGGGGTTCGCGCCGGCGCTGAGCGCGCTCGCGGAGCAGCTCGGCACGACGCACCGCATGCGGATCGACCTCGACGTGGACGCGGCCGAGCGGCTCGGCCAGACGGCGCAGGTCGCGCTCTACACGATCATCCGCGAGCTGCTCGAGCAGGCGGTTCGCCGCGGGCCGCCGTCGCGCCTCGGCGTCCGCATCCGCGAGCTGCGCGACGGGCGCGTCGAGACGTGCGTCTCCGACGACGCCGAGCCCGAGCGCCGCCGGCGCTCGTTCGAGGCCGTCGAGGAGCGCGTCAAGCAGCTGCACGGGACGATCGACGTCGACACCGGCGACGGCCGGACGAGCATCACCGTAACGCTGCCGCCGTACGCGATGCGCCGGTAGATTCCGCGCCGATGGCGGAGGGACACCTCTTGTTCGTGTGGTCGCCGACGGGCTACACGCTCGTCGAACGAGACGGCGACCCGCCGGCGATCGGCGCCGAGCTGGAGGAGAACGGGCACACGATCGTCGTCAACAAGATCGGCGCCTCGCCGTATCCCGGCGACGGCCGCCCCTGCGCGTACTCGGTCGGCAAGCAGTGAGGCCCGCGCCGCGCTCGCGTCAGGCGCGCGCGGCGTCCTCGGCGGCGGCCAGCCCGAGCACGAGCGCCTGCGCGAGCCCGGACGCGTAGCCCCCGGTGGCGACGCCGCCCGCGTCGACACCGGCCGCCCACACGCCGTCGAGCGCGCTGCCGTCGGGGCGCAGCACGCGTGCGCGCTCGTCCACGCGCACGCCGCCGATCGTGTGCGTGATCGACGCGACCACCCGCACGGCGGCCACCGCGCCCCGCGGAGGCGCGAACGGGAGGTCGTCGAGCGGCACGCGAGCCTCCGCCGGCGCCGCCTCGACGATGTCGGCGACGCTGCGGCCGCGCACGCGCTGCGCGAGCGCCGCCTCGTCGAGGAGGTAGTAGGCCCTGGCGGCGGGCCGCCGCGCCGTCGCCTGCACGACGTTCGTCTCCGACCAGGAGACCTCGCCGCGGTCGAAGAACTCGACGCCGTCCTCGTCGAAGATGCGGGCGAAGCGCGCGTAGAGCTGCGCGAGCGCGACGAAATCGGCTTCCCCCCACTCCGAGTCCGGCATGTTGCGACCGTAGAACTCGTCCAGCCCGGCCGTCGTCGCGGCTCCGTGCGCGAGGCACCACTCGAGCGCGTCGCCGGTCGACCACGGGTTCGCGCGCAGCCGCAGCGGCGCGGCCGGCGCGACGTGGCGGGTGACGAGCTCGCTCGACGCGGCGAAGCCGCCCGTGCAGAGGATGGTCGGCCGCCGTCCCCCGACGCCGTCGACGCCCAGCTCGGGCTCGCCCGTGTGCGCGCAGAGCAGCCGCGTCAGCTCGCGCGGGTCGAAGCGCTTCCCCGTGGTGCGCGGGTTGCCGGTCTCCGCCCACACCGGCTCGGCGCCGAGCGACTCGAGCCACGCGATCCCGTCGTCCAGGCGCTCGAAGACGAGCCGCTGCAGCCGCTCGTCGCCCGCGGGGCACTCACGGCGGAAGTCGTCCCAGCTCCGGTGCCGCCAGATCACGCACGACGAGAGCAGCATCGAGCCGCCGGCGCGCCTCCCCTTCTCGCACATGCGCGCGGCGGCGCCGAGCTGGCGGAGGCGGGCGGCCGCGACGAGCCCGGCCATGCCGGCGCCCGCGACCGAGATCAAGTCAACGAGAACGTCGGCTTGTGCTCGACGTACTCGATCCGCACGCGCTCGGGCCCCCACAGGAACGCGGCGTACGTGTTCGCGGCGTCGACCACCGACTCGACCTCGATCCCGAGCTCGTTCGCGTCCGCGATCACCTCGTCGGCCGAGTCGACGAGCAGCGCGAGATGGTTGAGCAGCGGCCGGTCGGGATCGCCGGGGCGTCCGTCGTGGAACTCGACGAACGCGCCGCCCACGGTCACGCGCGCGCCTCCGGCGGGCTCGAACCCGTACCGCTCGTACTCCAGCGCCGTCGCGTGCGGGTCGGCGGACCAGAGCGCGACGTGGTCGAGGTCGTACTCCACGTCGGTCGGCGCCTCCACGAGCGTGAGGCTGATCCCCTCGCCGGCGTCGAAGACCTCGGGCGTCCCCTCCGGCAGCGCCGCACGAGCCGCAGCCAGGTCGGAGACGCGCAGGCCGACGTGCTTGAGCGCGCCCTGCTCGCGCGGTCCGTCCGCGTCGAACAGCGTCAGCTTGCCGCGGCGCGCATTCGTTCCCACGAGCGTGAAGTTGTCCTCGCGCGCGATGACGTGCATCGAAAGGTGCTCCTCGAGGAACCGCACGATCGGCTCGCGGTCGGACACCCAGAAGGCGACGTGGTCGAGCGTCTTCGGCTGCACGAGCCCGGGACGATAGCGAGCGAGGGGGTGGCGACGCGGCGGGCCCGGATGACCGGGGCCCGCCGCGGCGCGTCACCGCGAGCTGCTGCGCGAGCGGGAACCGCTCGACGAGCGCGACGACGTCTTGCGCGACGACGTCTTGCGGCCCGACGAACGGCTCGTGCCCGTCTTCTTGCGCCCGCCGGTCGAGCGGCTGCTCGTCTTGCGCGAGCTGGTCTTGCGCGACGACGTCTTGCGCGACGACGTCTTGCGGCCGGACGAACGGCTCGTGCCCGTCTTCTTGCGCCCGCCCGTCTTGCGGGTGCTCGTCTTGCGGCTGCTCGTCTTGCGGGTGCCGGTCTTGCGGGCGCCGGTCTTGCGGGAGCTGGTCTTCCGCGAGCTCGTCTTCTTGCGCGCGGTGGTGCGACCGCCCTTCGCACCCGCCTTCTTCACCGTCATCGTCCCGCGGCCCGTCTTGCGCGAGCCGCTCTTGCGCGACGACGTCTTGCGCGAGGACGAACCGCTCTTCGCGCGAGAGCTCGACGACTTGCGGCTCGAGGAGCTCTTCTTGCTCGAGCTCTTCTTGCTCGAGCTCTTCTTGCTGGAGCTCTTCTTCCGTGTGCTCGAGCTGCGAGTGGACGAGCGGGAGCTCGAACGGGAGGAGCTCCCGGACCGCGTGCCGGAGCGGGAAGAGGAGCGCGTCGTCGCCGGGACCGCACGAGAGAGCTCCGCGCTGTCCTCGTCGACCTCACCGATGGTGGCGTCTCCCCACGTCTCGTCGGCGTCGCCGAACGAGTCGCTCAACGAGCCGGCCGACGGTTCATCCGTCTCGCCGGTCCCGCTCCAATCCTCTTGGGTCATCAACGACCTCCTGAGTCGGATTGCGCGTGCACGATTCCCTACCACGTACCTTTCTAACGTGCAACGCGGACGGCAGAAGTCCTGCGCACGTTGCTGAAAAGGAAAACGGCGCGTGCGAGCCGTGTCAACTCGACTCGCACGCGCCTGCGCGATGCGTCAGCGGCTGCTGCGCGAGCGTGACGAGCCGCGCGAGCCCGACGTCTTCCGCGCGGCCGCGCGACCGCCGCGTGCGCCGGCGCCGCGGACGGTCATGCGTCCGGTGCCCGAGCGCGACGTCGAAGAGCCGCGGGCGGTCGACGACGACTTGCGCGCCGTCGCACGCCCACCCTTCGCGCCGGCCTTGCGCTTCTGCGCGGTCGTCCCGGCGCGGCCGCCGCGTGCACCGGCCGCCTTCACCGTCATCGTGCCGCGGCCACTCGTCTTGCGGGCGCTCGTCTTGCGGGCGCTCGTCTTGCGGGCGCTCGTCTTGCGCGACGCGGTCGAGCCGCGGGCCGTCGTCTTGCGGGCGCTGCTCGTCTTGCGCGACGTGGTCGAGCGGCCGGCCGAGCCGCCGCGGGAGCGCGAGGTCGCGCTCTTGCGGGCAGACGTGCCGCCGCGCGCAGACGAGCCGCTGCTGGTGCGCGAGCGGGACGAGGTCGACCGCCCGGACGTCGCGCGCGACGTGCCCGCGCGCGACGTCGAGCCGCTGCGCGAGCGCGACCCGCTCGAGCCGGACGACGTGCCCGAGGACGAGCGGGACGACGACTTCGACTTCGTCTCGCCCGACTGGGCGCGCTGCTTGTTGACGGTGCGTGCCGCGATCTCCTTCGCGCGCTTCGTCGACCGTCCTTGCTTCTTCTCGGAGTCCTTGATGTGCTCGTATTGCCGTTCGCGCTTCGCGCTCCATGAGCTGGGCACGGGAATGCAAGCCTCCTGGTTTCGGTTTCCTGGCCGGCAAACACATTCCCGCAACGTGCGCGCTTTATGCGCGCAGCGCGCGATGCGCGAGCTATTCGAGCGGCGCGTTCTGCACGTCGTGCTCGGTGGCGTACTCGTCGACGAGCTGGTCGACGACGGAGATGCCTTCGCCGTACGCGGCGTTGATGCGGACGAACGGCTCCCACTTCTCGGGCAGCGCATCTTCGGGGAAGATCGCCTCGACCGGGCACTCCGGCTCGCACGCGCCGCAGTCGATGCACTCCTCGGGGTCGATCACGAGGATGCGGCCGGCCTCGTGGATGCAGTCGACGGGACAGACATCGACGCAGGAACGGTCCTTGATGTCGATGCACGGCTCGGCGATGACGTACGTCACGGCGGCCTACTCTACCGACGCAAGCAGCCGGTCGATCAGTTCCCGCCCGCGCTCGAACAGCGCAGACTTGGCGACGACCTGATCGAATCCGGCGGCGTGCGCGCGACGCAGTCCAGCGGTGTCGGTGTGGTTCGTGAACCCGAGGATCGGGACGTCGGGATAGGTGTCGGCGACGTCCGCCGCGTCGACGCGCGCGATGTCGGCGACGACGAGGTCGGGCCGGTCGACGCCGTCGGACGTCTGGAACCGGTGCTCGGGCAGGAGCGCCTCGAGCTTGCTCCGGATGAAAAGGTCGACCCCACACAGCAGGATCGTCGCCATCGCCTCAGCTGACCGTAGCACCGTCGAGCTCGCCTACAAAGACGGCCTCCGGCTCGCAAAAGCCGGCGCGTTCTTCGAGGCGCACGAGGCGTTCGAGGCGGCCTGGCGCGCCTGCGACCCTGCGGAGCGCGACTTCTTCCAGGGCCTCGTCCACGTCGTCGTGGCGGCCTACCAGCGCGGCCGCGGCCGTCCCGTCGCTGCCGAGCGCCAGCGCGTGAAGGCGCTGCGTCGGCTCGCGCCGTTCGAGCCGGCGCACCGTGGGCTCGACGTGGCGCTGCTGCGCCGCGAGCTGCTAGAGCGACCCGAGGCCGATCCGCGTGAACACCTGGTCGAGCGCAACGCGCAGCCACCAGTCGCGGTTGAAGAAGAGCAGCAGGCCGAGCGCGACGAGCACGCTCCCTGACACTCCGCGCACGACGCCGTAGTGGTCGCGCACCCACCGGAACGCACGCATCGCGTGTGCGAAGGCCACGCCGGCCGCGACGAACGCGGCGGCGAGTCCCAGCGAGTACGCGACGAGCAGCACGACCCCGCGTGCCACGGTGCCGCTCGACGATGCGAGGACCAGGATGGAAGCGAGCACGGTTCCGATGCACGGCGCGGCGCATACGGCGAACGCGCCGCCGAGCAGCGCACGCGAGCCCGTCCCCCGTGCGCGCTGCAGCAGACCGGGCGCGACGGCCCGTTCCGGCCACGGCAGCACGCCCACGAACGCGAGCCCGAGCACGACGAGCACGAAGCCGGCGATCTCGAGCTGCGAGCGCTTGTCGACCGCGCTGCCGACCGCGGCGGCGGCCGCGCCGAGCAGCACGAAGACGACGGTGAAGCCCGCCACGAACGGGAGGCTCGCAGCGACGATGCGCCGGCCGACGCCGCGCTCGCCGAGCCGGTCGACCTCGACCGCGGAGACCGCCGACAGGTAGCCGGGGACGAGCGGCAGCACGCACGGCGTCACGACCGAGAACAGTCCGGCCAGGAACGCGACGGGAAGCTTCTCAGCCATCGAAGCGCGCGAGCTCCTCGTCGACGAGCCGCTCGAGGTCGGGGTCGAGCGGCGGCTCGTCGGACGCCGGGTCGCCGTCGCGCGCGCGCGTCCAGCGGCGCGCGCCGACGGCGAGCGCGGCGGCACCGCCGGCGACGCCGCCGAGCGGGAGCACCCACGCGAGCAGGTCGAACCCGTGCTTCGCCGGCGTCGCGAGGATGCCGTCGCCGAAGTTGTTCGGCGGCCCGACGAACGAGTCGATGATCTGCTTCTCGGTCATGCACCGCGCTATGTCGCGCTGAATCTGCTCCTTCATCAGCTGCGCGGCCGGCGAGTCGGACTCGTCGAGCGGCTCGTGGCACGTCGGGCAGATCAGCTGGCTCTCGACGGCGCCTTCGCTCGCGGGATGGCTGCACGCTGCGGCGGCCGGCACGGCGAGCACCAGCGCGAGCAAGCAGCCGGCGACGAGCCTCACGTCGACAGCGCGCGGCGGGCGCCCGCCGTGAGCGCCGCATCCGACACCGGCCCGAGCACATGCCCGACGATCCGCCCGCGCCGGTCGACGAAGAACGTCTGCGGCGTGCCCTCGCCGACGCCCCACGGGTCGACCGTCGTCCCCGTCTGGTCGTAGACGAGCGGGTACGGGATGCCGTAGCGGCGCGCGAACGCGCGCGGCGGCCCTTTCGTGAACTCCTCGACGTCGATCCCCACGACGACGACGTCGCGCGCCGCCTCGCGCTTCGAGAACGCGACCAGCCGGCGCGTCTCCTGCTTGCACGGCTCGCAGTCCGACTGCCAGAAGTTCACGACGACGGCCTTGCCGCGCAGCGAGCGGAGGCTGAGCGTGCCGGGCTGCATGAGCAACGGGAGGCGGAAGTTCGGGGCGGCGACTATGCGATGGCTCGCGACCGCGTGCAGCACCGACTTCGGCTGGTGGGTGAGGTGCCACGCGAGAATGCCGCCGAGCGCGAGCACGCCGGCGGCCGCGATCGCGCGGAGGACGCGCGTCACGATGCGAGCGCCTCCCTGATCGCGGCGTCGATCCTCGCCCGCGTGATCGGTCCCGTCACGTGCGGCGGCTCGACGCGTCCGTCCGGGCGCACGAAGAACGTTTCGGGGAAGCCCGTCACGCCCCACCGATCGTACGCCGCGCCGCTCGCGTCCTGCACGACGGGGTAGTCGACGGCGTAGCGGCGCATATACGCCTCGGCGGACGACTTGAGGTCCTGGCCGTCGACGCCGACGAACACGACGCGCGGATTCGAGCGCCAGGCTGCGGCGGCGTCGTGGAGCGCCTTCGCCTCCAGCTTGCAGTCGGGGCACCACGACGCCCAGAAGTTGAGGACGACGACCTTGCCGTGGTAGGCCGCGAGGTCGAACGTCCCGCCCCCGAACCACTGCAGCCGCGTCGGCGGCGCGGGCACGACCTTGCCGGCGTCGACCTCCTTCGCGACGGTGCTGCGGGCCTGGTGCGCGACGTCCCACACGAGGAGCCCGAGCAGCCCGAGCACCACGGCGACGGCCGCGACGCGGAGCGGTCGCATCAGACGATGTCGACGGGCGTCCCGACGACGACGCGGTCGAACAGCCACTCCGCGTCCGGGACCTGCATGCGGATGCAGCCGTGCGACGCGCTGTAGCCGATCGAGGACGGCTCGTCGGTGCCGTGGATGCCGACGCCTGGAGCGCTCAGCCCCATCCAGCGCGTTCCGAGCGGGTTGTTCGGTCCCGGCGGGACCGGCTGCAGCCCCTTCGCCCACGCGTCCTGCGTCGGCGGGTACCACCACGGGTTCTTCCACTTGACCACGATGTGGAAGAGGCCGTGCGGAGTTGGGTAGATCGCCTGTCCGGTCGCGACCGGAAAGACGCGCACGAGCTTCGCGCCGTCGTACAGCCAGAGGCGGTTCTGCTCGGTGCTGATGACGATCACGGGCCCGATCGACGCCGCGGTCACCTTCGGCGCCAGGGTCTTCGTGTGCACGCGCACCGGCAGCCGCGAATTACGGACGAGCTGCAAGACGATGCGCTGCGTCAGGCGCGAGCCGTCGAGCGAACGGCCGGGCTGGCCGCCGCTGACCCACGGCCGCGCGTCGCGGAAGCTGAGCACCGCGTCGACCGGGGCGCGCGCGACCCGCCGCTCCAGGTTCGCGACCCACGCGCGGACGACGGCGCCGCGCGGGGCGACCACGAGCGGCACGGCCGCACCGGCACGGGCGTGACGGGCCTTCGCAACCGCCGTCTTCACGTACGCGGACGCGAAGCGCCGCGGGTCGAGGCGGAACGTGCTGCGGTCGACGACGACCGCGAGCGGACGGGCGAAGGACGCGTGCACCGCCGCCACCGCCTGCGCCGGGGAGAGGCCGCCGACGCGGACGCCGCCGACGCGGACGTTCGGCGCGATCACGGCCGGCGCCCGCCGTGTCGTCGTCGTCGGTGCCGTCGTCGTCTGCGCGGTGGTGGTCAGCGCGGTCGTCGTCTGCGCGGTCGTGTCGGCGGACGTCGTGGTCGTCGACGTCGAGGTGGTCGCGTCGGCGATCACGGCCCCCGAGAGCATGCCGGCGGCCGCGAGTCCGAGCACGAACAGCGCAGCGAACGAGGCGCGCTTCACGGCTCGTCCAGTGTAGCCAGCACGCTTGCGGCCATCCGCGGGTCGTCCGTGACGATGCCGTCGATCCCGAGCGCCGCGAGGCGCTCCACCTCCGTCGCGTCGTTGACGGTGAACGCGAGCACCGGGACGCCGGCGCGGTGCGCGAGCCGGACGGCGGCGCCCGAGCAGAGGGTCCAGTGCAGCGCGAGCACGTTCGCGCGTGCGGCGCGCAGCAGGAGCGGCAGGCGCGCCGGCATCGCCGTGCGCAGCGCGGCCGCGCCCGCGCGCGTCAGCGGCGCCGGCCACGGAGCGCGCGAGACGCCGTAGCGGTCGCGGGGATAGCCGATCGCCCGCGGCAGATGGGGTGCGATGCGCGCGAGGCGCCGCGTCGTCGCGGGCCACGCGGTCGAGACCACCGCTCGCTCGCGCAGGCCGTGCCGGTCGATCGCATCGACGAGCTCCGCCTCGTAGCCCGGCAGCTTCGCGTCGAGGTGGACGCCGAGGTCGTGCGCGCGCAGGAACTCGAGCGCGTCGTCGAGCGTGATCTGCGCCGCGGGGACCTCGCGCTGCGAGTGCGCGAGCCGGAGGTCCGGGCCGACGTCGAACTCCACGACGTCGGCGCGCGCGGCGACGGCGGCTTCGAGCGACGCGAGCGTGTTCTCCGCCGCGACGGCGGCGGCGCCGCGGTGGCCGACGACGAGCGGCCGGCGGCCGTCGGCGCGCCGCAGGTTCACGACGTTCTCTTGATCACGACGATCGCGCAGTCGTCGCCGAGCACGCCCCCGGCGAACCGGCGGCAGGCCGTGACGACCGCGTCTGCGATCTCCTGCGCGGGCCGCGACGCGTAACGCGCGAGGAGCGCGTCGAGCCGAGCCGCGCCGAACAGCTCGTGGCCGCGGCGCGCCTCGACGACGCCGTCGGTGTACAGCACCACGGCCGCGCCCGGCGGCAGCGCCGCCTCGGTCCGCTCGTATTCCTGATCGGCGTCGATGCCGAGCGCCAGGCCGCCGCAGCGGAGTCCCTCGACCGCGCCGTCGAGGTGCACGAGGCGCGGCTCGGGGTGGCCGGCGCTCGCGCAGAGGACGGCGCCGGACGGGTCGACCGTGACGTACGCCATCGTGATGAACTTGCCGCTCGCGATCTCGCCGACGACGACGTCGTTCGCGTGCGCGAGGAACGCCGACGGGTCGGGGTGCTCGCGCGCCAGCGAGCGGAAGACGAACTTGGCCATCGCCATGTCGGCCGTCGCGTCGATGCCGTGGCCGGTCACGTCGCCGAGCACGACCGCCAGCCGGCCGTCCGCCAGCTCGAGGAAGTCGAACACGTCGCCGCCGACGTCGACCTGCGCCGCCGACTGGTACACCGTGCCGACCTCGAGCCCGGCGACGGCGGGCCGCTCGCGCGGCAGCAGCGACTGCTGCATCGTCTCGGCGAACAGCTTCTGCTGGTGGTAGAGGCGGGCGTTGTCGATCGCGAGCGCGGCCTGCTGCGCAATCGTCGCGGCGGTCGTCAGCGTCTCCGCGTCGATCGGCTCGGCTGGGTCGAGCGAGAGGATCGTCAGCTCGGCGAGCAACTCGCTGGCCGTGCTGATCGGCAGCAGCGCCGCCGTCGATCCCTTCTCCAGAAACGGGACGAGCAGCGCATGCGCCCCCCCGAGCCGGCGTGCCGCGGCGGCGTCGAGGACGAGCGGCACGCTCGAGCGGGCGGGGCGCGGCTGCGGCCGCTCGAGGATCGTCCGGACGGCGCCTTCGAGCCGTGCCTCCGCGACGTGCACCGCCCGCGGCTCGAAGCGGTCGCCGCGCTCGTCCGGGACGCGGATGACGGCCGCGTCGACGTCGAGCACGTCCACGATCGTCGCGGTGACCGTCTCAAGCGTGGTGTCGAGCGACAGGGTCTGTGCGAACGCGCGCGAGATGTCGTAGAGCGCGTTCACCTGCCGCGACGTCTGCCGTTCGGCGGCCAGCACCTCCCCGAGCCGGTCGCCGAGGTCCTTCGCCTGCTCGTGCAGGCGCGCGTTCTGGACCGCGACGGCGAGCTGCGCGGCGAGCGAGGTGAGAAGCGAGACGTCGCCCTCCGGCAGCGCACCCGTGGCCGGGTACGCGACGAGCAGGCCGATCAGCTCCTCGCGCACGTGCAGCGGGACGGCGAGCGCCGCGCGCTGCGACGACGCGCGCAGCGCTGCGCGCGCCGCGGCGAGCACGGGGTCGCGACCGCCCGCCGACACCTGCACCGCACCGCGCGCGCGCAGCGGCCCGAGCACGAGCTCGAGCAACCGCTCCGCGACGAGCTCGTGGCCGTGCGCGAGCGACCGTTCCGCCGCGGTCTGCAGCGCTCCGTCCTCGATCAGGTAGACGCCGACGCGCTCGACGCCAAGCAGCTCGGTGATCCGCTCGACCGCGGTCTCGAGCGTGTGCGAGAGCGACAGGCGCGCGATCGCCGCGCCGACGACCTCGAGCAGCGCGCGCGTGCGGCGGAGCTCCTCCTCCACGTCTCGCGCACGCTCCCCCGCGCGCAGCGCCTGCGCCGTGCGCGCGGCGAACGCCGCGAGCGCCGGCAGCTCGTGCGACGGCGGCACCGCGTCGGCGCGGAAGAAGAGCTGCAGCGCGCCGGCGGGCGGCTGCCCGAGCGGCAGGGTGACGACGTGCGACGCGCCGGTCGCGAACGAGCCCTCGTCGACCGCCGCCGGCACCCGCGCCTCGAGCGCCGCGTCGAGCGCAGCGCGCGCCGAGTCGGCGCCCTCGTCGACGGTCGAGGCGACGACGTGCGGCTTCGTCGTCGCACCCCACAGCGTCGCGGCGGCCGCGCCGGTCGCGTCTGCGGCGACGCGCACCGCCTGCTCGGCGCCCCGTCGTGCGTCCGCCCCGGCCGCGAGCGCGTCGCCGGCCAGCTCGAGCGTCCGCGAGCGGCCGCTGCCGGGCGAGGCGGCCGGCGCGAGCATGCGCAGCGCGAGCGCGAGCTGCGCCGCGGCGAGGGTCGCGAGCGCCTCGTCGCCGGCCGTGAACGCGTCGGCGACGCGCACCGCCTCGAGCGCGCCGACCACACGCTCGTCGACGCGGCAAGGAACGGCGAGCACGCCCGCCGCTCCGGTGCGCTGCGCGGCGCGGCGCGTCGGCGCCGCCGGGAGCCCTGCGGCGGCGTCCTCGCAGCCCGCGCGCGTCCCCGCCGCCTCGGCGGCGAGCGCCGACCCCGCCGGCGCGACGGCGCGCGCCGCGAGCAGCCCGTCGGCGCCGACGACGCGCAGCACCACGAGGTCGGCCCGGAGCGCGTCGGCGCACGCGTCGGCGACTCGCTGCAGCGCCGTCCGCAGGTCGCCGGCGGCGGCGACCCCGGCGGCCCCGGCGGCGAGCGTCTCGACGGGCAGCCGCCCGGTCTCGACCACCATCGTGCCGGGAAGTCTGCCGGATCGGCAGTAGACTGCCGGGGTGGCCGAGCCAGCCCGCCACGCGACGCTGCCGGACGACACGCCGTCGCTCGACCCGCTCGCGATCGAGCGCGCCTACCGGCGCGAGCGTGCGCGCCGCCGCGCCCGCGTCGAGCGCCGCACGGAGGCCCAGAAGTCGAACCTGCGCTTCTGGGCGGTCATGCTCGCGCTGACGTTCCTCGCCGCGTTCACGCTCCTCCTCGCGTGGCGCGAGGTGCAGAGCCTGTTCGGAATCTGAGCGGGGTCGCTACTGCAGGTGGGGCCGGAGGAACGGGCTCCACGCCGCCTGCTCCCAGGTCGTGCTCCCGCACATCGGGCACTGCGGCAACGTCGTGCGGACCGTGATCCCGTAGCCGCACCCCGAGCAGTGGAATTCGCCGGAGGCGGGACTGCCCGCGACGGCGAACTCGACGAAGTCGCCCTCGCCGTCCAGCTTCCGTGCTTCGTCCAGCATCCGACCCCTTTCGGAAACGTCGCTCGCGCGGACTGCCGACCGGAAACATCCCCATACTACGAGCTGTGGAAACCCCCGACTTCTTCGACGTCGACGCGCCGGCGCCGGGTGCGCCGACACCGGCCGGCTACGTCAGACCGGCGGCCGGCGGCATCTGGGCGGCCGGCGCGACGATCACGTGGGTCGGCGCGCTGGTGCTGATGCTGTCGTCGTTCATGGACTGGTACGCGGGGAACGGCAACGGGATCACACTGGCGGTGATCGGGTGGCACGCCGGGATCCTCGGCAAGCTGGTCTTCTTCGTCGGGCTGCTCGCGCTCGCGCTGGTCGTGATGCGCGAGCTCGGGCTCGAGCTGATGCCGCCGTCGATACCCGAAAGCCTGGTCGTGCTCGGGCTGGGCGTGCTCGGATTGATCTTCGTCCTGATCCGCATCATCTCGATCCCCGACTTCGTCCTGCCCGCGAGCGGCCGCGGGATCGGGATCTGGATCAGCCTGCTCGCGGCGCTCGCCGTGATCCTCGGCGGAGTCCTGACAGCAGCAGAAGAGCTGTAGCGGTCCCGAGCACGGCGCCCGCGACGACGTCGAGCGGGAAGTGGACGCCGTTGTACAGGCGCGAGTACGCGACCGCCGCCGCCAGCACGTAGAGCGGGATCCGCAACCGCGGCGCGAACGCCGCCAGCACCGTCGCGCACGCGAAGCTCGTCGCGGTATGGCCGGACGGGAACGAGTGCGTCGACAGGTGCCCGCCGAGCTGGCGCACGAACGGCCGGTGACGCGGGATCAGCGCCTTCAGGATGTCGGTCGCGCCCTCGGCGGCGAGGTCGGCGAGGACGAGCGGCAGGAGCAGGCGCGGCCGGCGCAGCGCGAACGCGAGCAGGACGCCGATCACGATCCAGATCGCCCCGAGCTGCGCGACCTTCGACAGCCAGACCGAGACGCCGTCGAGCCAACCGACGCGGTGCGCGACGATCCAGCGCTCGAGGCTCCTGTCGGCGTGGATCAGGCCGCCGGGACGAGCTGCTTCGCCCGCTCGATCAGCTGCTGCGGGTCGAACGGCTTGCCGACGAAGCCGCGCGCGCCCGCCTGCTCCGCGTTCGCCGCGGAGCGGGCGTCGACCTGGCCGCTGAACATGATCACCGGGATCGAGCCGTGGCGCTCCTGCAGGCGCTGCAGCATTTGCCAGCCGTCGACGCCGGGCATGACGACGTCGAGCAGCACGAGCTCCGGCGCCTGGTCGTCGATGGCCGCCAGGGCCTCGTCCGCGCTCGCCGCCTCCCGCACCGAGTAGCCCTCCATCTCGAGGTTGACGCGCATGAACTCGCGCAGGCGCGCGTCGTCGTCGACGACGAGCACGAGCGGCCCGCCCGTCCGGCCGCCGGGCCCGGAGCGGTCGAGGAACGCCTCGAGGTCGCGGCGCCGGTAGCGGCGGTGGCCGCCGGGCGTGTAGAAGGCCGGCACCCGCCCCTGGTCGGACCACTTGCGGATCGTCGACTGCGCGACGCCGAGGAACTTCGCCGCCTGGCCGAGCGTCAGCCAGTCCGGCTCGCTCGTCGGTGCACGTCGCCCTGGATGAGACATTCCGGCCCAAAAGTAGCCAAAGCTGCACCTAGTTAAACCGCGTTCATGGTTTGGAAACGGTAATCGTTACCGTCTGGCGCGCGGCCGGGGCGAGCGGCAGCGGCCGCAGCGTGCGGACGAGCGTCTGCGTGCCCGCGCTCGGCGAGGCGTCGTGAAGCGCCTCCCCGAGGGCGACGCCCAGCGCGAAGACGACGACGACCGCCGCGGCGAGGACGAGCCTCCGGACGGTCACGGTGCGTAGTCGGAGGCGCCGCGGGCGTAGACGTGGAAGGCCGCGTCGGCGACGGTGCCGGCCTCGGGGACAGCCGGCGCGCCGGGGTGGTCGCCCTCGAGGAGCGGGCGCGCCCATTCGTCCGCGCCCTCGTACGCGTCCGCGAGCTCCGCGAGCGTGAACGTCTGCCCCACGCGCCGCCGGAGCGCGTCGACGACGACCTCCACGCGTTCGAGGAGGAGTGCGTAGCGGCGACGGTCGGCGCGCGCGTCCTCGATGCGACGGCTCCCGTCCTCCCACTGCCTGCGCGCGAGCTCGACGTCCATCTACGCGGCAGTACAGCAGCTCGCCGGCCAGCGCTCGGGCAGCTCGGCGAGGATCCGGTCGCCGAGCTCGTATCCCGGACGCGCGAGCGCGAACGCCGCGTGTGCGTGCAGGCACTTGAGGCTGCCGTCGCGCGTCGAGCCGCCGATGCCGGCGTCGAGCTCCGGCCGCAGCGCACGCTGCTCCGCCTGCGCCGCCGCGAGGCTCTGCGCGAGCAGCGGGTCGTCGTGCGCGGCGCGCGTCCAGCGCTCGACGCCGCCGGCGGCCTCGAGCCGCGAGAGCGCGGCCACGAGGTGCGGGCACGTGACGTAGAACTGCGTCGGAAACGGACGGCCGTCCTCGTCGAACGGCGCCTGCTCCGTCACCGCCGGGCGACCGAACGGGCAGCGAACCGCAACTCGCCGAAACGCCCGCGGCGCGCGGCCGATCTGACGCTCGACGATCGCGATCTCCGTCACGGGGGAGCTTCTTCCCGCGACGGGCGCGCCATCACGTCAGTGATGCTTGCGCCAGTACGCGATCCCCTTCACGATGAAGAGGCGCTCGCCGGGCTTGACGAGCCCGATGCGGCGCGCCTCCTGGATCAGCTGCGCGTCCGTGCCTGCCGCGGCGAGCCGCCGCTGCAGCCGCACCTGTTCGACGCGCAGCGCGTGCACCTCGGCGCGCCGCGCGTCGAGCTCGTGCTTCGTGCGCAGGTACGTGTGGAGCGGCTTCCAGTAGAGGAACGCGACGACGACGATCCCCCCGAGCGCGAGCAGCCGAGTGGGGCGCAGCCGAATCACCCCGCCGCTGTTCTTCGCCACGCGGCGGTGTCCTACCGGCACGACCAGAAGTGGTCATGCGCGGGCTCGGGAGGGGAACCGAAGATGCCCCTTCCGACTGTTACGCGATGTCGACCTTGATGACGTTCGTGCTGCCGGGCAGGTTGACGGCCGTCCCGGCGGTCGTGACGACGCGGTCGCCCATGTCGACGACGCCGACGTTGAGCGCCGCCTCGAGCGAGCGCGACCAGAGGTCCTCGACGTTCTCGGTCTGCGGCATCAGCACCGGCGTCACGCCCCACTCGAGCGCCATCTGCTGCACCGCCGTCTGGTTGTGCGAGAGGCCGACGATCGGCCGCCGCGGCCGCAGCCGCGCGACCGCTGACGCCGTGCGGCCCGTGAAGGTCGGGACGAGGATCGCGCTCGCGCCGAGCGTCTCGGCGAGGTCGCACGCGGCGTTCGACATCGCCCGCCCGACGGTCGTCTGCTCGCCCGGCTCCGGCATCTGGTGGCGGTAGCCCATCGACGGCTCGACCGCGCGGGCGATCCGGTCCATCGTCTGCACCGCCTCGACGGGGTAGCTGCCGGTCGCCGTCTCGGCGGACAGCATCACGGCGGACGTGCCGTCGAGGATCGCGTTCGCGACGTCGCTCGCCTCGGCGCGCGTCGGCTCCGGATGCTCCACCATCGACTCGAGCATCTGCGTCGCGGTGATCACTGGCTTGCCGGCGTCGAGACAGCGCAGGATGATCCGCTTCTGCAGGAGCGGGACGGGCGCCGCGCCGATCTCGACGCCGAGGTCGCCGCGCGCGACCATGATGGCGTCCGCCTCGCGGAGCACCTCCTCGAGCGCCTCGACCGCTTCCGCCTTCTCGATCTTCGCGATCACGCGCGCCGGCGAGCCGTGCTGGCGGATGATCGCCTGCAGGTCGCGCACGTCGGCGGCCGCGCGCACGAACGACAGTGCGACGAAGTCGACGCCGTTCTGCAGGGCGAAGCTCAGGTCGTCGAGGTCCTTCTTCGTCAGCGACGGGATCGGAACCGGTACGCCGGGCAGGTTCACGCCCTTGTGCGACTTCACCTCGCCGCCGACGACGACGCGGCAGCGCGCACGGCCCTGCTCGACGTCCTCGACCGAGAGCCGCACGAGGCCGTCGTCGATCAGGACGTCGTGGCCCGGTCGCAGGACCTCTCCGATCACGGCGGGCGCGACCGGCAGCTCGCCGTTCACGGCGTGCTGCTCGCCGACGACGAGCACCTCCTCGCCCTTCAGGAGCACGCGCGGCTCGTCGAGGTCGCCGACGCGCAGCTTCGGCCCCTGCAGGTCGGCGATCAGCGCGATCGGCTTGGCGACCTCGCGCTGCACGCCGCGGACGACCTCGATCAGCTCACCGAGCTCCTCGTGCGTCCCGTGCGAGAAGTTGAGGCGGACGGCGTCGACGCCGGCGTCGACGAGCGCGCGCACCATCTCGCGCGAAGCGGTGGCGGGGCCGACGGTCGCGACGATCTTCGTCCTGCGCCGGTCTGCAGCCACGGTTCCACGATAGATGAGAAGTCGTCCGCAGGAACGACACGGGATCGTCCGCGCCGACGACGACAACGATCCGTTCACGCCGTAGCGTGGGCGACATGGATTACGTGACTGGGAGCGCCGTTCCGCGCATCGTCGGCGACGCGTTCGTGCGGGGCGAACGGCGGCGCGAGCTCGCGCTCGACAGCTTCCGCGGGTCGTGGCTCGTCGTCGCGTTCGGCGTCCGCGGCGCCGACGTCGACGAGCTCGCACGCCTCGAGGAGGCGTTCGCGGCGGACGGCGCCGTCGTGGTCGCCGCGACGCCGAGCGACTGGCACGACGTCGCGGAGCGCTACGGGGCGAGCGCGGCTCGCTTCCCGATTCTCACGGGCGTCGACGAGCGGCGGCAGGTGACGCTCGTCGTCGATCCCGGAGGCGTGATCCGTCACACCGGACTGCGGCGAAGCGCGCGCGAGACGCTGGCGAGCCTCGAGGCGCTGCTCGTTCCCGCCGTGCTCGCGGCGTAGCCGGGGAGAGCTACACGCCGCGGGCGCGGCGCGGGAACGCGTCCCAGCCGGGGTAGCGCGCCGCCGAGCCGAGCTGCTCCTCGATCCGCAGGAGCTGGTTGAACTTCGCGACGCGGTCGGAGCGCGCCGGTGCACCCGTCTTGATCTGGCCGGTCCCGAGCGCGACCGCGAGATCGGCGATCGTCGCGTCCTCGGTCTCGCCTGAGCGGTGCGACATCACCGCCGTGTAGCCGGCGTCGTGCGCGATGCGCACCGCCTCGATCGTCTCCGTCAGCGTCCCGATCTGGTTGACCTTGACGAGGATCGAGTTCGCGACGCCGCGCTCGATGCCCTCGCGCAGCCGCGCCGGGTTCGTCACGAACAGGTCGTCGCCGACGAGCTGCACCCGGTCGCCGAGCTCGTCCGTCAGCGCCTTCCAGCAGTCCCAGTCGTCCTCGGCCGCGCCGTCCTCGATCGACACGACGGGATAGCGCTCGACGATGTCGCCCCAGAACGCCGGCATCTCGGCGCTCGTCTTCTCGCGGCCCTCGAAGCGGTAGACGCCGCCGGCGAAGACCTCGCTCGTCGCCGGGTCGAGCGCGATCGCGACGCGGTCGCGATGGCCGGCCCGTTCCGCCGCCTCGAGGATGAGCTCGACCGCCGCCTCGCTCGAGTCGAGGTCGGGCGCGAACCCGCCCTCGTCGCCGACGCCGGTCGCGAGCCCGCGCTCCGTCAGCAGCCGCTTCAGATCGTGGTACACCTCGGCGCCCACGCGCAGCGCCTCGGCGAACGAGTTCGCGCCGGCGGGGACGACCATGAACTCCTGCAGGTCGATCGAGTTGGTCGCGTGCGCGCCGCCGTTGATCACGTTCATCAGCGGCACCGGCAGCGTCGCCGCGCCGGCTCCGCCGAGGTAGCGCCACAGCGGCTCGCCCGCCGCCGCGGCGGACGCCTTCGCCGCGGCGAGCGACGCCCCGAGGATCGCGTTCGCGCCGAGCCGGCCCTTGTTCGGCGTGCCGTCGCACTCGACGAGCGCGCGGTCGAGCGCCTCCTGGTCGGCGGCGTCGCGGCCGCGCAGCAGCCGCGCGATCTCGCCGTTCACGTTCGCGACCGCCTTCGTGACGCCCTTGCCGCCCCACTCGCCGCCGCCGTCGCGCAGCTCGACCGCCTCGTGGACGCCCGTCGACGCGCCCGACGGCACGATCGCGCGCCCGCGCGCCCCGCCTTCCAGCTCGATCTCCACCTCGACCGTCGGATTGCCGCGCGAGTCGAGCACCTGCCGCCCGCGCACGTCGACGATCGCCGCCATCAGCTCGCCTCCTTCGCCCTGTCGTAGTACGCGTCCTGCGACTCGAGATCGAGCGCGGCCCAATCCTGCCCCTCCGCGGAGGCGAGCGCGGCGGCCGCGTCGACGCGGGCGCGGAAGCGCTTCGCCGACGCGCGCAGCTCGAGCTCGGGGTCGACGTTCAGCCGCCGCGCGACGTTGACGGCGGCGAACAGGACGTCGCCGAGCTCCTCGCCGACGCGCCGGTCCGGCTCCGTCTCGCCGGGCGGCTCGCTCGCCGGCAGCACCTCGCGCAGCTCGCGCAGCTCGTCGTCGAAGTCCGCGAGCGCGCCGTCGAGGTCCGGGTACTCGAAGCCGACCGCCTTCGCGCGCTGCTGCACCTTGCGCGCGTAGAGCAGCGCTGGCAGCGCCTCCGGCACGTCGTGGAAGATCCCGACGCGTCCCTCCTGCTCGCGCTTGACCCGCTCCCACCGTTCCTTCACGCGCGCCGCGTCGCGAGGCGGATCGTCGGTCGACGCGGCCGCCACCTCGCCGAAGACGTGCGGATGACGCGCGACCAGCTTCGCGTGCAGGCGGCGGGCCGCCGTCTCCAGGTCGCCGGCGCCGCGCTCGGACAGCAGCAGCGCGAGGAAGTAGGACTGGAAGAGCAGGTCGCCGACCTCGTCGAGCAGCTTCGCGTCGTCGCCGGCGATCGCCGCGTCGGCGACCTCGTACGCCTCTTCGACCGTGTGCGGGACGATCGTGCGCACGGTCTGCTCGCGGTCCCACGGACACTCGCGCCGCAGCCGCTCGGTCAGCTCCTGGAGCCGGACCAGCGCGTCGGCAAGGTCGCCCAATCCTCTACGTCGTCGTCGTGTTCGTCGTCGTGAAGGCGGCGCAGGGGTCCGGCGACGGCTGGTAGCCCGGCTGGTACTTGATGTGGTGATCCGAGCAGTAGTGCTGCTGGAGGTCGTGCGCCCACTTCGTCAGTGCGTCGTTCTTCTTCTGCTGCAGCAGCTGCTGGCGGATCGTCGCCGCCTCCTGCGACTCCGGGGTCGTCGAGACCGGCTTCACCGCCGAGAGCGGCTCGATCACGAACCAGCCGTAGTGCGGGTCGTGTACCGGCGTGTGCACGACGTGCGTCGGCGCGCCGAACGCCACGGCGTCGAACGCGGCCACCGTCTGGCCCTTGGTGACCGTCAGCTTGCCGCAGTTGTTCTTGGAGCCCGGGTCGAGCGAGTACTTCTTCGCGAGCTTGCACCAGGTCGAGTCGGGCGCGGAGCGGAGCTTCCCGTAGAGCGTGTACGCGAGCGGCTTCGACTTGACGAGGATGTGGCGCACGTCGCGCGACGGCGGCCGCGAGTACAGGTTCTTGTGCGCGACGTAGTACTGGTGGATCTCCTTGTTCGAGACCGTCACCTGGCCGGTGATCTTGTTGATGATCTGCTCCGAGATCAGCTGCGTCTTGATCTCGTCACGCACCTGCTGGTCCGTCAGGTGCTGCTTCTTCAGCTGCGCCTGGTACTGCTTCTCGCTTCCCTGGAAGTACTGCTTCTTGATCTGGTCGAGGCGCTGCTGGATCTGCTTCGGCGTGATGTGGATGCCGAGGGACGCCGCCTTCTCCGCACGCTCGGCCTGCTGCACGAGCAACGTCACGGCCTGCGCCTTGATGCTCTCGTACTGCGTCGAGCCCTGCTTCGGGAACGAGCGGCCCTGCTGCTTGTAGCTCAGCTTCGCCTGCGCCATCAACGCGTCGAAGGCGGTCTTCGGCACGTGCTGGTTGCCGACGACGGCGACGTCGCCCGGCTGCAGCTTCGCGGTGCCCCCGCCGCCGCAACCGGCGGCGAGCGCTGCAAGGACGACCAGCGGTGCGAGGAATCTTGCCCGTTTCATGAGAAAGCGCCGGCTAGGCCGCCTGGCGCGCCGCCAGCATAGCATCGACCAAATCGAGCGCTCCCTTGAATTCATCGCGCCTTAACGTCACCTCGCGGTTGCCTGTCGAGTAGACGGCGGTCTCCACCGACGACCGCAGCTCGCGCAGCTCGCCGGAGCCGAGCACGACCGGTCCGACCGACGCGCGCCCGCCGCGGAAGACGAGGTAGTCGGCGCCGAGGCGCGCGAGCTTCAGCTTCGCCTCCTGGATCGCGAACAGGTTCTCGACGGGCTCGGGCAGCGGCCCGAAGCGGTCCTCCGTCGCGACACGGAGCTCGTGCAGCTCGTCCTCCGACTCGGCGAGCGCGATCCGGCGGTGCAGGTCGATCTTCAGCGCCTCGGCTGCGATGTACGCGGCGGGGACGTACGCGTCGATGCGCGCGTCGACGCGCACCGGGCGGGCGGCGAGCCGGCGCTGGCCCGACAGCTCCGCGACCGCCTCGTGGAGCATCTCGACGTACAGCTCGAAGCCGAGCGCCGCGACGTGCCCCGACTGCTCGGCGCCGAGCAGGTCGCCCGCACCGCGGATCTCGAGGTCGCGCATCGCGATCGCGAATCCGGCGCCGAGCTCGGTGTGGTCGGCGAGCGTCGCGAGCCTCGCGCGCGCCTCAGGCGTCAGCTCGCGTGCGTCCGGATAGAAGAGGTATGCGTGCGCGAGCACGTCGCTGCGGCCGACGCGGCCGCGGATCTGGTAGAGCTGGCTCAGCCCGAGCTGGTCGGCGCGCTCGACGACCAGCGTGTTCGCCTGCGGGATGTCGAGGCCGGACTCGATGATCGTCGTCGACACGAGGACGTCTGCGTCCCCCGCGAGGAAGCGGAGCATCTTGTCCTCGAGCTCTCGCTCCGGCATCTGCCCGTGCGCGACGAGGAAGCGCAGCTGCGGGCACATCTGCGCGAGCTTCGCCGCGGCTTCGTCGATCGTCTCGACGCGGTTGTGCAGGTAGAAGGCCTGGCCGCCGCGGTCGACCTCGCGCCGAAGCGCCTGCGCGACCAGCTCCTCGTCGTACTCGCCGACGTACGTGCGGATCGGCCGGCGGCCGACGGGAGGCGTCTCGATGACGGAGATGTCGCGCAGCCCGGACAGCGACATGTGCAGCGTGCGCGGAATCGGCGTCGCGGTGAGCGCGAGCACGTCCACCTCGAGCCGAAGCTGCCGCAGCAGCTCCTTCTGCGCGACGCCGAAGCGCTGCTCCTCGTCGACGATCACGAGCCCGAGCTCCTTCGGGATCACGTCGCGCGAGAGCACGCGATGCGTCCCGATCAGCACGTCGACCTTGCCCTCGGCGAACTCGGCGAGCACCTTCTTCACGTCGGACGGCGTGCGGAAGCGCGACACCATCTCGACCCGCACCGGGAAGTCGCGATAGCGCCCGCGGAAGGTGTTCCAGTGCTGCTGCGCCAGCACCGTCGTCGGGACGAGCATCAGCACCTGCTTGCCGTTGACGGCGACTGCGAACGCCGCGCGGACGGCGACCTCCGTCTTGCCGAAGCCGACGTCGCCGCAGACGAGGCGGTCCATCGGATGGGGCGCCTCCAGGTCGTCCATCACCGCCTCGATCGCGGTCCGCTGGTCTTCGGTCTCGCGGTACGGGAATTCGGCCTCCAGCCGCTCGACCCACTCGTGGTCGACGTCGTAGGCGACGCCCGGCTGCGTCTGCCGCTGCGCGTACAGCTGCAGGAGCTCGCCCGCCATCTCGCGCAGGTGCTCGCGGGCGCGCGTCTTCAGGTTGTCCCACGCCTTGCCGCCAAGCTTCGACAGCACCGGCTCGCGCGAGTCGGCGCCGACGTAGCGGCTGACCTTTCCGATCTGCTCGTGCGGGACGTAGACGCGGTCGTCGCCGCGGAACCCGAGCAGCAGGTAGTCGCGCGTCACGCCCGCGACCTCGCGCGTCTCGAAGCCGAGAAGACGCGCGATCCCGTGGTCCTCGTGCACCACGAAGTCGCCGCTGCGCAGGTCGCTGAAGCTCTGGAGCGCGCGTCCGGGCGCGGCCGTCGCGCGCGGCGGCCGCCGCCGGAAGACCTGCGTGTCGGGCAGGAGAGCGATCCCGAGCTCGCGCCAGACGAAGCCGCGCCGCGCGGGCGCGACGGCGAACGTCAGCCCGTGCGGGTCGGACCCGGGCTCGAGCAGGCGCGCCTCGACGCGGCGGAGCAGCTGTTGCTGGCGCAGCGCCTCGCCGCGGTGCGGGAAGGCGACGACGACGTCGAGCTCCTGCCGCAGCAGTCCCGCGAGCTCGTTCTCCGCCTCGGCCAGGCCGCGCGCGGCGAGCGCCGGACGCTGTGCGTCGAACGAGAAGGGCTGCGCCTGAGGCAGCCCCGTCAGCTCGGTCGCCCCGTCGAGGTCGAGCGGCGGCAGTCCTTCCTCCGCCCACACCTCGCGCACCTCGTCCGGCGACCAGACGAGGTCGGGGACGCGGTCGAGCGGCAGTACCAGGTCGTCGGGGATCGCCGCGGCCGGCTCCTCGAAGAGCTCGTCGTCGGGGAGCACGAGCTCGACGAGCTCCCGCCGCCGCTCCGCCGCGGGGTAGATCGTCGCCTCCGCGACCTGACGGAGCGCGCGCTGCGTGAACGGGGAGAACGCGCGGATCTGCTCGATCTCGTCTCCGAACAGCTCGATGCGGAGCGGCTCGCGACCCGTCGTCGGGAACACGTCGACGAGGCCGCCGCGGACGGCGAACTGGCCGCGCTCTTCGACCCGCTCGACGCGCTCGTAGCCGGCCGACGCCAGCTGCTCCGCCAGCGCGTCGATGCCCGGCTCGTCCCCGGCGGCCACTCGGAGCGCCGCCGGCCGTTCCGACACCGGCGGCAGTCCCTCGGCGACGGCCGCGGCCGACGCACAGACGAGACCGCCGCGGGCGAGCACGTCGAGCGCGCGCGCTCGCTCGCCGACGAGGTGCGGCGTCGCCTCGAGCCCGGAGCCGTGGCGGACGCCGCGCGACGGCAGCAGGGCGACGCGGTCGTCGCCGGCGAACCAGCCGGCGGCCTCGGCCGCGTCACGGGCGTCGGCGTCCTCCGGCACGAGCAGGACGAGCCCGCGCCCGAGCTCCTCGTGCAGCGCGGCCGCGACGAGGGGCAGCACCGGCTCCGAGACGCGCGCGCGGGTCGGCAGCGCGGCCGCGAGCTCGCGCAGCCGCTCCTGCGCACGTACGCGTTCGACGAGGCCGAAGAGAGCGGGACGGTCCATGACGGCGGGCCGAACGTCGCGTCCGGCCGGCCGCTCATCGTAGTCCGCTACAGGATCCTGACTGCGCCGTCGTACGAGCCGTGGTCGCCGAGCGTGTCGATCGACACGGCCGCCCCCGTGTGCGGCGCGTGGATGAACCTCCCGCCGCCGACGTACAGGCCGACGTGTCCGAGGCCGTCGAAGAAGACGAGGTCGCCGGGCTCGAGCGCGCCGTGAACCCGCCGGCCGGCCGAGAACTGCGCAACCGAGTAGTGCGGGAGCTCGACGCCGAAGCGTGCGTAGACGAAGCGCGTGAAGCCGGAGCAGTCGAAACCGGTTCTGGGCGAGGTGCCGCCGTACTCGTACCGCACGCCGAGGAAGCGCCGCGCGTAGCGGACGACGCTGCGCTGCTCGGCGGCGACGCGGACGGCGCGCGACGGGTGCGCGGCGGCGCTGCCGGCGTGGCCGGCGGCGGCGGCGAGGGCGGTGGCGAGCAGCGCGAGGCGGACGCGGTACGGCACGAAAGCTCCCTTCAGCAGAGGCGGCGCGCGAGTCGGGGAAGGCGCGGCCGCGCTGTCGTTGGCTCGCCGCTCATGTCAGCAGCGGCCGCCGCCTGCGCCACCCCCCGAACCGGGCGACCGGTCCCGCCCGTCCGGACTAGGCCTGCGGCCCCGGTCGACCTGGGCCGCCCGGGCGGAAGCGGCCGGGCGGTGCGGCCCCGAGCGTCACCGCCGCCTGCGCCCGCTGCTCGTGACGATCGGCGCAAGCTTGACGCGGCGGGCCGCACGAGCGAGACTCCGCGCTGTCCGTAACGTTCCCGGAACGTCAACCGGGAATTTCCGAAAGGAACCGGATGCGCCGTAGGTGCGAACGCTGGGGGTCGGGCATGCGGCACCGGTCGCGCCCGACTGCCTACGGCCGGCCGAGCGCGGGCTCGACCCCTCCCGCGCTCGGCCTACTTCTTGTTGACGGCGCGCTGCGCCGCCTCGAGCCCCTCGGCGTCGAGTAGCTCGACGGCGTCCGCGGCGCGCGCGACGAGCGCCTCCGCCTCGTCGTGCGGCTCGAAGTCGCTCAGGAGGTAGTCGGCGAGCGGCCGCCGGTCGCCGCGGCCGGGTCGGCCGACGCCGATCCGGAGGCGCATGAAGTCGGGCGTCCCGAGGTGCTGGGCGATCGAGCGCAGCCCGTTGTGGCCGGCGAGCCCGCCTCCGAGCCGGGCCTGCAGCCGCCCGAGCTCGAAGTCGCCCTCGTCGTGGACGACGAGCACGGCGTCGGGCTGCAGCTTGAAGAACTGCATCGCCGCCTTCACCGACCGCCCGGACTCGTTCATGTACGTCTCGGGCTTGAGCAGCGCGACCCGGTGGCCGTCGATCCGCACCTCGGCGAGGCGGCCGTGGAACTTCGAGCGCCAGGACCCGCCGTGCCGCCGCGCGAGCTCCTCGACGACCATCCAGCCCGCGTTGTGACGGTTGCGCGCGTACTCGCGGCCGGGATTGCCGAGGCCGACGACGAGCAGGTCGAGCGAGGTCCCGGGCCGGCGCGGCCAGAGCCGCACGGCCTTCAGCCCTCGACGGTGCCCTCGCCGCCGGCTGCGGCGGCGTCGGGCTCGGCCGGCGACTCGGTCGCCGACTGCGGGCGCTCGCCGGCGGCGAGGCCCGCGGTCGCGGCCTCCTCGCCCTCCGCGAGCGCCTCCTCGGGCTCCTCGACGCGCGTCGGCTGCGCGACCGTGGCGAGCACCGTCTCGTCCGGGTCGTCGAGCAGCGTCACGCCGGCGGGCGGCTGCAGCGCGCTCAGCCGGAGCGAGTCGCCGATGTGCATCGCGGCGACGTCCACCTCGAGGTGCTCGGGCACCTCCATCGGCAGCGCCTCGACGTTGAGCTCGAGCGTCACCTGCGTCAGCACGCCGCCTTCCTTCGCGCCGGCGGGCTCGCCGACCAGGGTCAGCGGCACCGTGGCGTGGATCGGCTGGTCGAGCCGGACCTCCTGCAGGTCGACGTGCGTGATCACGCCGCGCACCGGATCCCGCTGGTACTCCTTGAGCACGGACGAATGCGCGGCGCCGCCGTCGACGACGACGTCGAGCACGGCGTTCAGGCCGCCGCGCGTGGTCAGGGCGGCGCGCAGGTCGCGCTCCGAGATGGCGATCGGCACCGGCGTCTCGCGGCCGTAGAGCACGCCGGGTACGAGCCCCCGCCTGCGCAGGCGCCGCGACTCCGCCGAACCGAGAACCGGCCGGTGCTCGACCGCGAGCTTGACGCGCTCTCCGGGCACGGCGGGCGATTGTAGCGAGTAGGACGCAAGTTCCCGTGCGGCCGCCGGGTTCACCGCTCGACACCGCCCACGCGGGCATCCCCATCTCCTCCCACGGCGTCGGCCTTGCGCGTTCGCGCGGGGCCGCGCCCGTGCGGTGGTGCTCAGAAGAGCTGGTTCTCGCCGCCGAAGATGGCGGAGACGCTGTCGTCCGCGAAGACGTTGACGATCGTCTCGGCGAGCAGCGGCGCGACGGTGAGCACCGTCATGTGGTCCGGCTTGAGGATCGGGTCGATCGGGACGGTGTCGGTGACGACGATGCCGGCGAGGTCGGCCTCGCTGAGCCTGCGCAGCCCCTCGGCGGAGAGCAGCGCGTGCGTCACGAACGCCCAGACCGCCCTCGCGCCGTGCTCCTTGAGCGCCTGCGCCCCGGCGATCAGCGTGCCGCCGGTGGTCGTGATGTCGTCGCCGATGATCGCGACCTTGTCGCGCACCTTCCCGGTCACCTCGGTCACCGCCACGACGTCGTGCGCCGGACGCGTCTTGTGCATGATCGCGAAGTCGGCGTCGATCATCTCGGCGAACCGGACGGCGTGCTTCGCGCGTCCCGCGTCCGGGGCGACGGACACGACGCCGTCGCCGGTGAGGCCGAGGTCGCTGAAATGGCGCGCGAAGAGCGGCAGCGACGTCATGTGGTCGACCGGAATCGTGAAGAAGCCCTGGATCTGGCCCGCGTGCAGATCCATCGTCAGCACGCGGTCGGCGCCGGCGAGCTGGAGCATGTCGGCGACGAGCCGCGCCGTGATCGGCTCGCGCGGCTTCGCCTTGCGGTCCTGCCGTGCGTACGGGAACCAGGGGATGACGGCCGTGATCCGCTTCGCGGACGCGAGCTTCGCGGCCTGGATCATCAGCAGCAGCTCCATCAGGTTCTGGTCGACGGGCTGGCAGCCCGTCTGCACCAGGAACAGGTCGGCGCCGCGGATCGACTCGTCGTAGCGGCAGTACGTCTCGCCGTTGCCGAAGGTGTGCAGCTCGATCGCTCCGAGCTCGACGCCGAGCTGGTGCGCGATCGCACGGGCGAGGTCGACGTGCGAGCGGCCGGAGAACACCATCAACCGCTTCTGCGGGCCCCGCTCGAGCCAATGCGCCGGCTGCGACGCGCTCACCTGCGGCTCGAGCCCCGGGAGGACGAGCTCAGTCGCCGCGCTTGCGGGCTGCATACCCCTCCTTGTTCTCCTGGCGCGCACGCGCGACGGCAAGCGCGTCGGCGGGGACGTCCTTCGTGATCACCGAGCCCGCGCCGATCCATGCACCGTCTCCGATCGTCACCGGGGCGACGAACGCATTCTGCACGCCCGTCCTGACGTTGCTGCCGATCGTCGTCCGCCCCTTGGGCTCGCCCGGCTTGTGCGGGAAGTTCACCGTGATGTTGCCCGCCGCGACGTTCGTGTCGCTGCCGACCTCGGCGTCGCCGATGTACGAGAGATGCGGCACCTTCGTGCGGTCTCCGATGCGTGAGTTCTTGATCTCCACGAAGGTGCCCGCCTTGGAGGACTCGCCGAGGACCGTTCCGGGGCGAAGGTAACAGAAGGGGCCGATCGTCGCCCCCGCACCGATCGCGGCGTCGACGATCACGCAATGGGCGCCGATCTCGGCGCCGCCCGCCACCGTGGTCGCGCCCCGCAGCACGGTGAACGGGCCGACGGTGACGTCCGGCGCGAGCTCGACCGTCGGCTCGATCCACGTCGTCAGCGGGTCCTGCAGCGTGACGCCTTCGAGCATGTGCGCCTCGTTGATCCGGTCGCGGAGGATCACGGCCGCCTGTGCGAGCTCGACGCGTGTGTTCACGCCTTCGGTGTCGCGCCAGTCGCGCGCTTCGTAGGCCGCGACGGTGCGGCCGGATCCGACCAGGATCTCGACGACGTCGGTCAGGTACAGCTCACCCTGCACGTTCCTCGGCTCGAGACGGTCGAGAGCGGGCCACAGCGCCTCGGCGCGGAAGACGTAGATCGACGTGTTGACCTCCGCGATCCGCTGCTCGTCCTCCGTCGCATCGGTCCCCTCCGCGACGCGCACGACGCGGCCAACCGCGTCGCGGACGACGCGTCCGTAGAGCCGCGGGTCCGGCGGCCTGGCGGTGAGGAGCGTCGCGTCCGCCGCTTCGCGGCGATGCGCTTCGACGAGCTCGTGCAGCACGGCCGCGGTCAACGCGGGCGTGTCGCCCGAGAGGACGAGGACGTCGCCGTCGTGCCCGGCGAGCGCCGCACGGGCGGCGCGCACTGCGTCGCCGGTGCCAAGCGGCTCCACCTGGACGGCGACGTCGACGCTGGCGTCCGCGAACGCTTCCTGCGCGGCCGGCGAGGCGACGACCACGACGCGGTCGGCGCCGGACGCACGCGCCGCGGCGAGCACCCAGTCGACCATCGGGCGGCCGAGGATCGGGTGGAAGTGCTTCGCCACCGCGGACTTCATCCGCGTGCCGAGCCCTGCGGCCATCACGACGGCGGCAAGCGAGTCGGGCACGGCGGGAGCCTAGTCGGGCGGCCGGAGAGGCCGCGAGCCGCGGCAGCGCGGCGAAGGCTGGGGCGCCAGGATTCGAACCTGGGATCGCGGGACCAAAACCCGCTGCCTTACCGCTTGGCTACGCCCCAGCGCGGGGTACGAGTCTACGCCCGTTCGCGGAACAGGAAGATCAGCGCGCCGATCGCGAGGAGCGCGATCACGGCGACGGCGACTGCCTTCAGGACCGCGAGCGCGAGCGGCACGCAGAGGACGAGCAGCTGCGACACCGCGAACATCCAGCTCAGCTGGCGCAGGACGACGCTGCGGTGGCGGCGGCCGGCGTACCACCAGAACCCGACCGCGACGACGGCCAGCACGATCGCCTCCCACCAGTGCAGTACGTGGAAGAGGTAGAGCAGCCCCTCGATCGCGGCGAGCCACAGCGTGAAGCGGAGGCGCCGTTCTCGCAACCACCGGCCTGCGCGGCTCGAGCCGTGCTCGATCGCGTGCGCGCCGAACATCTCGTTTCAAACGTACCACGTGGGTAGCGTGATCCAGGTGCGCGCGCGGCCGCGCAACGAGCGTGCCGCGCGCCGCGCCGCGGCGGCGTCGTTGAACAGCGCGTACACCGTCGGCCCGGCGCCGCTGACGTCGGCGCGGAAGGCGCCCGCGTCGCGCAGGTCGCGCGCGAGCGGCGCGCTTGCGAGGTCGTTCGGCGGCAGCGCAGCGAGGTCGCGCGGCCGGCGGACACGCGCGAGCGCGTCGCGCAACGCGGATACACGTTGCTCGAACCCGATCGGGCCCTCGCGTTCGTCGAACCGCTCGTACACGGACCCCGTCGACTCCTTCGCCGCCCCGTGCGGCAACGCGAGCAGGACGACGAAGTCCTGCGGCAGGTCGACGGGCTCGAGAACGGTGCCGTCGCCGGTCGCGAGCTGCGGGCCGTCGACGAGGAAGAACGGGACGTCGGCGCCGGCGCTCGCCGCGAGGTCGTGCAGCGCGCGCGGTTGCAGCGGCTCCACGAGCTGCGCGTTCGCAAGCCGCAGCGCGGCCGCCGCGTCCGAGCTGCCGCCGCCGAGGCCGGCCGCCACCGGCACCGCCTTCTCGATGCGGACGAGCCAGCCGTGCGGCGCGGCCAACAACTCGAGCGTGCGGCGCACGATCGTGTCGTCGCGAAAGCCCGCGACGGTTGTCTCGTTCGCCGGCTCGACGTGGATGCGGTCGCACAGGTCGAGACGCTGCAGCACGGTCACGACCTCGTGCTTTCCGTCCTCCCGCGGCGGCCCCACGACGAGCGCGAGGTTGATCTTCGCCGGCGCGGGCGAGATCACCGCAGCGCCTCGGCGAGCGCCGGAAACTCCGCCGGTGCGAGAGCCTCGGCGCGCACGTTCTCGTCCCGCCCGATCGCGGCGAGCGCCCGGCCCGCGCGCTCGCGCGACGCGAGGCCCGCGAGCGCCAGCGCGTTCGCGAGCGTCTTGCGCCGGTGCGCGAACGCGGCTTCGACGAGGCGCTTCACCTCGGGCGTCGCACCGGGCCCGCTGCGGCGGAACGCGACGAGCGCCGAGTCCACGTTCGGGCGCGGCCGGAACACCTCGCGCGAGACCGGATGGAAGCCGGTGCGCACGGCAGCGAGCTGGACGAGCACCGAGACGGCGCCGTACGCCTTCGTCGACGGAACCGCGAAGAAGCGGTCCGCGACCTCGCGCTGCACCATCACGCACCAGAGCTCGAGCTGCTGCACGGCGAGGCTCTCGACGACGATCGGCGTCGCCACGTTGTACGGCAGGTTCGCGACGAGCTTGCGCGGCGGCGGGTCGAGGCGCGTCGCGTCGAGATGCAGCGCGTCGCCCCAGTGAACCGTCGTGCGCGCGATGCCGGCGAGCTGCTCCTCGAGCCTCGTGTCGAGCTCGGCGGCGTGCACGTGCCGGACGCGGGCGGCGAGGAACCGCGTCAGCATTCCGAGGCCCGGCCCGATCTCGAGCACGACGTCGTCGGGCTGCAGCTCGGCGAGGCGCTCGACGACGCCGAGGATGTTCTCGTCGACGAGAAAATGCTGTCCCAGCTCCTTGCGCGGGCGGACGCTCACAACGCGAACACGGTGGCGGCGTTCGCGTCGATCGCCGCCGCGAGCGCGGCCGCGTCCTCCGCGCGCGCGGCCGCAAGCGTCTCCACGGTGTGGACGAGGTACGCCGGCTCGTTCCGCTTGCCCCGCAGCGGCTGCGGCGCGAGGTACGGGCTGTCAGTCTCGGCGAGGAGGCGGTCGCGCGGCACCTGCCGCGCGGCGTCGCGGAGCTCGTAGGCGTTCCTGTACGTGACGTTGCCTGCGAACGAGACGTACCAGCCCCGCTCGAGCGCCGGCCGGAGCAGCGGCGGCGACGAGAAGCAGTGCAGGACGACCGGGCCGTCGTGCGCGGCGAGGTGCGCGGCCGTGTCCTCGTCGGCGGCGCGCGTGTGGATCACGACCGGCTTGCCCGTCTCGCGTGCCAGCGCCAGCTGCGCGTCGAAGAGCCGACGCTGCGCGTCTCGCGACGCGTAGTCGCGGAAGAAGTCGAGACCGGTCTCGCCGACCGCGACCGCCTTCGGATGCGCGAGCAGCTCGCGCAGCGCGTCCACGTCGTCGCCCGCCGCTGCGTCCGCCTCGTGGGGATGGATGCCGATCGCGACGAAGACGCCGTCGCGTTCCAAGGCGCGCGCGAGCGCGCGGCGCGCGCCGGCGACGGTGGTGGCGACGTCCACGACGCGCGTGACACCGGCCGTTCGCGCCCGCTCGAGCACCTCGGCCGCGTCGTCGCCGAGGTGCGCGTGCGTGTCGATCACTCGCCGCCCTGCATGCGCCGCAGCTCCTCCTCGACGACGCTCTCGTCGAGTTTCCTGAAGAGCGGCTTCGGCTCGCGCAACGGCTGCCCCGCCGGGAGCTCGCTCGGCGACCACGACCCGACCCACGAGGCGTAGTCGCCGGTGAGGACGGTGTGTGTCCGGCCGTCCTCCTCGTCGACGTCGCGGAACTCGAGCGGGCCTGCGACGTAGCCGTCGTAGCCGAGGAGCTCGTGGAGCCGCTGCGACGTGAACGGCAGGAACGGCGTGAGGATCGTCTTCAGGCTGTCGACGGCGCGCAGCGCCACGTACAGGACGGTTCCTGCGCGCTGCTCGTCCGTCTTCGCGAGCGCCCACGGCGCCTCGTCCGACACGTACTGGTTGACGGTCGACGCGAGGCGCATCGCCTCCCCGAGCGCGGCGCGGAATCGGCCGGCCTCCACATGGCCGCCGACGGTCTCGAACCCGCCGTCGACGCCCCCGAGCAGCGCCTCGTCCGCACCCTGCAGCGGCCCCGGCTGCGGAACGCTGCCGAAGGTCCGGTAGGCGTTCGTGAGCGTGCGATTGACGAGGTTGCCCCAGTTCGCGAGCAGCTCCTCGTTGTTGCGCCGGACGAACTCGGCCCACGTGAAGTCCGTGTCCTGCGTCTCCGGGCCGGCCGCGACCAGGTAGTAGCGCAGCGGGTCCGGGTCGTAGCGGTCGAGGAAATCGCGCAGGTAGATCACGTGCTGGCGGCTCGACGAGAACTGCTTCCCTTCCATCGTCAGGAACTCGCTCGCGATGACGTTGTCGGGTAGCTCGAGCGGCCCGATGCCGGCGCCGTACTCGCCGCCCTTTCCGTAGCCGAGCAGCATCGAGGGCCAGATGATCGTGTGGAACACGATGTTGTCCTTGCCCTGGAAGTACGCGTGCAGCGACTCCGGGTTCTGCCACCAGTCGCGCCACGCGTCCGGGTCGCCGCTGATGTGCGCCCACTCGATGCTGGCCGACAGGTAGCCGATCACCGCGTCGAACCAGACATAGATGCGCTTGTTCTCGTCCTCCGCGTAGCCGGGGATCGGGATCCGGACGCCCCAGTCGAGATCGCGCGTGATGGGCCGCGGGCGGATGTCGTCGAGCAGGCCGAGCGAGAAGTTGCGGACGTTGGGACGCCACTCGTCGTGGCTCGAGATCCACTTGCGCAGCGCGTCCGCGAACTTCGGCAGGTCGAGGAACAGGTGGTTCGTCTCGCGGAACTCCGGCACCGAACCGTCGATTCGCGAGCGCGGGTCGATCAGGTCGACGGGATCGAGCTGGTTGCCGCAGTTGTCGCACTGGTCGCCGCGAGCCTCGGGGAAGCCGCAGATCGGGCACGTCCCCTCGATGTAGCGATCGGGGAGGGTGTGCCCCGTGACGGGGGAGAACGAGACGAGCTGCGCACGCTCGACGATGCCGCCGTGGTCGTAGATCGTCTTGAACACGTCCTGCGTGACCAGCGCGTGGTTGAGTGTCGTCGTGCGCGTGAAACAGTCGTACGACAGGCCCAGGCGCCGGAAGTCCTCGCGGAACGCGGCGTTGTAGCGGTCGGCGACCTCACCGTACGACCTCCCCTCCCGATCGGCGGCGACCATCACCGGCGTGCCGTGCTCGTCGGTACCCGACACCATCAGCACGTCGTTGCCCCTGAGCCGGTGGTACCGGGCGAAGACGTCCGACGGTACGCCGAACCCCGCGACGTGGCCGAGGTGCCGGTGCCCCGCCGCATACGGCCACGCCGGCGCAACCAGGATCTTCTTCGTCATGCGTGATTCCGGCACGGCGTTCCATCATACGAACGCGTTTTCGCACGGCTCGCCGGCGCCGGACGAACAGCGGCAGCGCGAGTGCGAGCGCGCCGAGGGAGTAGATCTGCCAGTCCCAGCCGTCGTGCGCCGATGCGGCGCGTGCTGCGCGGCGCTGCAGCGACCTGCGGGGCGCGGCGGCGGCGACGCGCCGGTGCGCGCGCGACGAGCGGCTCCGCCGGCCGGCGCGTGCGTGCGCGGAACGCGCCGACGCGTCGGTGCGTCCGGCGGCGACTGCCGCAACGTGCCGCCGCCGCGTCCGACGCGAGTGTTCCGCGTGAGCGCGAGGCGCGTGCCGCCGACCTTGCGCGTCGGCCGCCGCCGCGGGGGCGTCGGGAGAGGCGGCGGCGGCCGAGCTCGTGGGCGTGTCCTGCGCGGCGGGACGGATTGCCGTGCGGACGACGACGCGGTGGCCGCGACCGGCAGCAGCGTCCGGCCCGACGGTCGAGGCGACGGTCGTCGAGGCGGCTCCCGCCGAGCCGTCCGCTGCCTTCGACGCTGCGGGCGCGCCGGCCGGTCCGCTCGCCGCGGCGGGCGTCGGAGCGGTGGACGGAGCGGCTGCAGCGGCCTGAGTCGCGGCCGGCGCGCCGTTCGCGGCGGGCGCTGCGTGCGGTGTCGGAGCGGCCGGAACGGTGGCGGCCGCCGTCGCCGACGGAACCGTCGACGAGGATGGGGCGACCGCGCCGCGATGGACCGGGGCGGGTGTCCGCGCGCCGGGGGACGCAGGTCGGGTCGACGTGTCGCCTCCGTGCTCCGGCGGCGACGGCGCAGTTGCCGGCTGCGGCGCTCCCGAGGTCGGCGTGACGGAGGACGTCGCGGGCGACGACGGGGTCTCCACCGGCGTCGGCGTCTCCACGGCGGGCGTCGGCGTCTCCGCGGCGGGCGCCGTCGCCGGAGTGGTGTCGGACGATGCCGGGCGCTCCGGCGAAGGAGACGGCTCCGGCTGCGGCGTCTGCGACGCGGGGCCCGGCGAGCTCGACGGCGACTCCGGCGGGGACGGCGCGGCTTGCGGGTCACCGGCGCCGCCGGCGGCCGTGCTGGGCGCAGGGCCGCCGTCAGCCGCCGTCGGCGTCTGCGCCGGCGGCGCCGTCAGCCGCCGTCGGCGTCTGCGCCGGCGACTTCGCGACATCCGTCGGCGCGCCCGAGGTGGATCCGCCCGCCTCGGCGGCCACCGGCTGCGACGTCGTCGCGCCGGCGTCGGCCTCTGACGGGACGGCCGCCACGTCCACCGCCGGCGCCGCGGCCTGCTGATCCGCGCCGGCCGTCGGTGCGGGGGACGCGTCCGCGCCGGCCGTCGGTGCGGGCGACGCGTCCGCGTCCGCCGCAGGAGCGGGCTGCGTCGCCGAGGTGGTCGGCGCGTCGCCGCTCGCGGCGTCGACGGGCGGGGCTGCCGCGTCGGCCGTCGCGTCGGACGTCGACGACGCGTCCGTCGCGAGCGGCGGCAGGTCGGGCGCGTTCGCGAGCGGGTCGACGAGCGCCGCGAGCGGGTCCTGCGCAGGAGCCGGTGCGTCGACCGCCGGTGCGGCGCCGGACGCGTCGGCGGTGGACGCGGCGACGCCGTCGGTCGCCGCGGAGAGGTCGACCGAAGAGCTCGAGGCCGGCATGCCCGCATCGGATGCGGTCGCACCGCTCGCAGAAGCAGTGGGGTCGGCGACGGGCGCCGGCGCCCCGGCGGAAGCCGCGCCGTCAGGTGCCGGCGCGGGCGCGGGCGCCTCGGCAGCCGGCGCGGACGCCTCCGCGACCAGGGCGGACGTCGCGGTGCCCGCTGCGGGTGTCGGCGCGTCCGCGGCCGGCGCCGGTGCGCCCGCCGCGTCCGCCGGGCCGCCCGCGGGCGCGGGTGCCGCAGGCGGCTCGGGCGGCGCGACCTGCTCGCGCACGGGCAGGAGCGACTGCGGGTCGAGGTATCCCTGCTGCTGCGCGGCGACGCGGACGCCGAGGTGGACGTACGGCACCGTCACCTCGGGGTCGCCGCTCGGCCCGATCGTCCCGACGCCGTCGCCTTCCGCGACCGCCGCGCCCTTCGCGACCGTGATCGACCCGAGATGGGTGAGCGTGACGGCGTAACCGTCGGCCGTCGTGATCGTGACGCTCTTCCCCGACGAGGGGACGGAGCCCGCGAACGTGACGAGCCCGCCCGCGGGAGCGGCGACGGTCGAGCCGGCGTCGCCGGCGACGTCGATCCCGCGGTGCTGCCCGCCGGCGTACGGGTGGGCGGGATCGAACGAGAAGGATTGCAGGACGGCTCCCGCCGTCGGCCACGTCCATGCGCCCGCCGGAGGCGCGAGAAGAAGAACGGCCAGCGCGGCCGCAAGCAGGAGTCGACGCATGAGCACCACCCTTTCGTTGCCTGGAACTCGGACCCAGCCAACGTAGGGACGGGCTCTCGCTGTTGTCAAAAAAGGTTACAGTCTTGTCACAGAGTGGCTCGATAAAGGTCGTTTCGGGACACGTCCGTGAGCCGCGCGACGACGTCGGCGGCGACGCGCCTCGGCGTTCCGGCCGCGACGAGCTCGGCCACGGCGGCGCGGGACGAATGCTGGTCGGGCTCGTGAGGCGCGGCCGCGAGCACGAGCGTGATCTCGCCCTTCGGCGCGGTCGCGAAGCGCTCGGCCAGCGCCGCGGCGCGGCCGCGTGCGACCTGCTCGAACCGTTTCGTCAGCTCGCGGCAGACGGCGACCTCGCGCTCCGGCTCGAGCTCGGCCAACGCGCGCAGCGTCGCCGGCAGGCGCTGCGGCGACTCGAACGCGACGACGGCTCCGGGCCAGCTCCGCAGCGCGCGAAGCGTCGCCGTCAGCGCGCCCCGCCGTCGCGGCAGGAACCCGACGAACGCATACGCCCCGCCGCCGTTGCCGCTCGCCACCAGCGCCGTCTCGACGGCGGACGGCCCCGGGAGCACCGTCACCTCGACGCCGGCGGCCAGCGCGGCGCGCACGAGCCGCGCGCCGGGGTCCGACACCGCCGGCATGCCCGCGTCGGAGACGAGCGCCATGCGTTCGCCGGCCTGGAGGCGCGGCAACAGCTCCGCGGTGCGCGCCGCCTCGTTGTGCTCGTGCAGCGACAGCAGCCGCGCCTCGATCGCGTGCCGCTCGAGCAGCGTGCGCGTGCGTCGAGTGTCCTCCGCGAGCACGACGTCGGCGTCGCGGAGCGCCGCGAGCACCCGCAGCGTCACGTCGTCGAGGTTCCCGATCGGAGTCGCGCAGACCTCGAGCGGCATCCGGATCAGCCAATCGCCTCGAACGCGACCAGGCCGGCGCCGATCACGCCTGCTTCCGCACCCAGCCGCGCGGGCTCGATCTCGAGCTCCTGCCCGGCCGGCGAGAGCGCCTCGCGCAGCACCGCGAGGCGCGCCGCGGGTACCAGCAGCTCGAACGCGGCGACGCCGAAGCCGCCGCCGACGACGACGCGCCGCGCGCCGAAGACGTTGACGAGGGAGCCGATCGCGACGCCCAGGTGGTGTCCGATCTGCTCGAGCGCCGGATGCCGTTGCTCGACGAGCCTCCGCGCGTCGGCGTCGGGCCCGAGCAGCTCGCGCGCCAACCGGGTCGCCGCCGTGCCCGAGCAGTACGCCTCGAGGTGACCGCGGCCGGAGCAGGCGCCCTGGCACGGCAGCCCGTCCTCCACGATCACCATGTGGCCGAGCTCAGTCCACGCGCGCAGCAGCCGCCCGCCGCTGACGACCCCGCCCCCGACGCCGGTGCCGAGGGTGAGCATGACGAGGTCGTCGACGCCGCGGCCGCCGCCGAAGGTGAACTCCGCCAGCGCCGCGCAGCTTGCGTCGTTCTCGATCGCGACGGACAGCTCGAGCCGGCGTTCCATCTCGTCGACGAACGCGACGTCGCGCAGCGGGATGTTGACGGCGCCGAGCGCGCGGCCGCGGGCATGGTCGATCCGGGACGGGATCCCGAACCCGACCGCCGCGACCCGATCGTGCGGAAGGTCGCGGACGAGGTTCGCCAGCTCGTCGAGGAGCGCCGTCTGCGACGTCGTGACGGTCGGCCGCTCGACCGTCTCGTGCAGGCGGCCGTCGCGGTCGACGATCCCCGCGAGGATCTTCGTCCCGCCGAGGTCGACGCCGATCACGCGATCGCCAGCCACGGGTCGATAACGTAACCCGCCGGATGACGCGCCCAGAGAAGCCGTACCGCGTCTACCGCGGCGGCCGCGTGAAGGGGAAGGTGCCGACGGCACGGCCGCCGGGAACGGCGTCGCCCCGCCCCTCCTCGAGCTCCCGCCGGCGCGGCGACGGCCGCGTCGAGTACCGCGGGCCCGGCGCGCAGACGACGCGGAGCCCCCGCTGGGGCCGGAGGATCGCCCTCGGCGTCGTCGTGCTCGTGCTGCTGTTCGTCGTCTGGGCCGTCGCGAGCTGGCTCCAGTTCTCGAGCGGCGTCGCCGACGCGAACAAGCGGCTCGACCCCAACGCGAAGGCCGCCCTCGACAAGCAGAGCGGGCTCCTGCTCTCGCACTCGACGACGATCCTCCTGCTCGGCACCGACAACTCGGCGTCGGCGGCGCGTGCCGGCGACCGGCACTCGGACTCGATCATGCTCCTCCGAACCGACCCCGCCCACCATAGGCTGTATTACCTGTCGATCCCGCGGGACATCGTCGTCCCGATTCCGGGCCAGGGCACCCAGAAGATCAACGCGGCGATGCAGTTCGGCGGCCCGGCGCTCGCGATCCGCACGATCCGGCAGTTCACCGGCATCCCGATCGATCACGTCGTCGTCGTCAACTTCGGCGCTTTCAAGGAGCTGATCGACGCGATCGGCGGGATCACGGTCGACGTTCCGCGCCCGATCCGGTCGAACCGCTTCGACTGCCCGTACGCGACGCAGGCGCAGTGCACCCGCTGGCCCGGCTGGCGGTTCGCGAAGGGCCCGCAGCACATGAACGGCGAACGCGCGCTGATCTACTCGCGCATCCGCGAGAACCAGCTGAACCCGGCCGAGAACGACATCACGCGCGGCGCACGCCAGCAGGCCGTGATGAACGCGGTGATGGCGAAGTTCACCTCGCCCGGTGTGCTGTTCGACACAGCGTTCTCGGGCAGCAGCTACGCGAAGCCGCTGACGACGGATCTGACGGCGTGGCAGCTCGCGCAGCTCGCGTGGGTGAAGTTCCGCTCGTCGACCTCGAGCTCCGTCCACTGCCGCCTCGGCGGCGACCTCGGCGCCGGCGGCACCGGAAGCCCGAGCGAGGACAACCCGGCGACGATCGCGATGTTCCTCGGGAAGTCGGCGCCGCAGCCGCCGACCGGGCCGTTCGACCCCGGCTGCGTCGTCGGCCGCGTCCTGCAGTAGATGGGCCTCCTCTCGTTCCTGCTGTTCGGCCTCGTCGCCGGGCTGGTCGCGCGGGCGCTGACGCCGGGACGGCAGGCGCTCGGGTGCCTGATGACGATCGTCGTCGGGATTGCCGGGGCGTTCCTCGGCGGCCTGATCGGAGACGTCGTCCTCGGGCACCGAATCCGGTTCGGCTGGCACCTCGGCCCGTTCGTGCTCGCCGTCGTCGGGTCGGTCGTCCTGCTGCTGCTGCTCGAGGCGCTGTCCGCGCGCGCCCGCGGCGGCCGACGCCGGTGGTGACGCCGCGCCGTCAGTCGTCGGCGGACTTGCTCGAGCCGCCGCCGGAGGCGCTCGACTTCGTCGAGGCGCCGCCGTTCGAGCTCGAGCCGGAGTCGGAGCCGGAGGACTCGGTCCCGTCCTTGCCCGCACGCGACTTGCGCCCGTAGTCGGTCGAGTAGAAACCCGAGCCCTTGTAGTGCACCGCGACCGGGTGCAGGACGCGCTGGAGGGGCGCGGCTCCGCAGACCTCGCAGCCCGACGGTCCCGGCTCCGTCATGCCGTGGAACGTCTCGAAGACATGGCCGTTCGGGCACTTGTACTCGTAGATCGGCACGGAAGCGGCAAGGCTAGCAGCGGCTTCGAACGCCACCCTCGGCGCGGCCGATACCCTCGCCGGCGGTGAAGCGCGCGGTCGCCCTGTGCGCGCTCGTCGCGCTGCTCGTCCCGGCCTCGGCCGCCGCCCACGCGACGCTGCTCCGCACGATGCCCGCGAACGGCGCGGTGCTCGCGCACGCGCCGCAGCGCGTGGTCGTGCAATTCGACGACGTCGTCCGTGTCGGCCATGCGAACGCGGCGGTCGACAACGCCACCGGCAGCTCGGTGCTCGGCGGCAGACCCGCCGCGCGCGGTCGCGTCCTGACGTTGCCCCTTCGCCGAAACCTGGCGCGCGGCGCGTACAGCGTGCGCTGGTCGATCGTGTCGGACGACGGCCATCTCGAGCAGGGCGTGATCGCGTTCGCCGTCGGGGCGGGGTCGGCGCCACCGACGTCGGTGCTCGGCGCCTCGACGCCGCTCAGCTGGAGCGACGTGCTGCTACGGCTCCTCTACTACGGCGGCATCCTCGCCGCCGGCGGCGTCGTTGTCTTCGGCCTCGTCGCACGGCCGTTCGGCCGCGCGGCGCTGCGCCGCCCGCTCGACCACCTCGTGTTCTTCGCGCTCCTCGCGGCGTTCCTCGGCGGCAGCGGAATGCTCCACGGCGCCGTCTCGGGCACGCGCTACGACCTCGTGCTGAAGGTGGCGGTGACGGTCGCGCTCGTCGGCGGAGCGGCGGCGGCGCTCGCACCGATGTATCCCCGCGCGGAGCCCGTCGCCTTCGCGGCGGCGCTCGCGCTGCTCGCGGCCCCGACGCTTGCGGGGCACGCGCTCGACCGCAACCAACCGCTCTGGCTCTCGATCCCGGCCGACCTCGCGCACGTCGCCTCCGCCGGCGTGTGGCTCGGCGGGCTGCTCGCGCTCGCGTTCGCGCTGCCGCGCGCGAACCCGTCCGAGGTCGAGCGCGGGCGGGTGGTCGCGCGCTTCTCGACCGCCGCCGGGGTGACGGTGGCCGTGCTCGCCGTGACGGGCGTGCTCCGTGCGCTGACGGAGCTGAACGCGGTGCGCGAGCTGTGGACGACGTCCTACGGGCGGTCGCTGCTCGTGAAGACGGCGCTGTTCGCGACGCTCCTCGCGTTCGGGCTCGTGAACCGCACGCGCCTGCTCGCGACGTTCCGGCGCCTGCGCCGGTCCGTGCTGGCGGAGATCGTGCTCGTGCTCGGCGTGGTCGGCGTCGTCGCGGTCCTGACGGAGCTTCGTCCCGGGCGCGACCGCGCGGCCGCGGCGGCGGCCGCGCCCAGCGTGCCGGCGCTCGGACAGCCGCCCGCGCTGCCGCCACCCGATGCGGTGGTCGACGCGCGCGAGCTCGGCGGGCTGGCGCTCGCCGTCGCGCGCACCCCCGGACGCGCAACCGTGACGCTCGTCGACGCCGACGCGAACGGAGCGAACGGCCACACCGTCGCCATCGACGGGGCCGGAGCGACGCCGTGCGGCGCGGGCTGCTACCAGGGCGCCGCGGCGCCGGGGCCGCTGCGCGTGACCGTCGACGGACGAACCGCCACGTTCGACGTGCCCGCGACGGCTCCCGACGGTTCCGCGCTGCTCGCACGGCTGACGCGCGCCTACGAGAAGCTGCGCAGCGTCGTCTTCGAGGAGCAGCTCGCCTCGAGCCCGACGCAGCGCATCGACACCGTGTTCGTGGAGGTGGCGCCGGACAAGCTGCGCTACCGCACGGCCCACGGGCCGAGCGCGGTCGTGATCGGCGCGCGGCGCTGGGACAGCGCCGGTCCCGGGAAGCCCTACGTCGAGTCGCCGCAGACGCCGATCCGCCCGATCCAGCCCTACTGGAACGACACGACGAACGTCCACGTCGTCGCACCCGGCGTGCTGACGTTCCTCGACCGCACGATTCCCGCGTGGTTTCGTGTGGAGCTGCGGCGCGACCGCCTGCCGCGCGTCGTCCACATGACCGCCGCGGCTCACTTCATGGTCGACCGCTACCTCGGGTTCGACACGCCGGTCGACGTGTCGCCACCCTCGCGGTAGCGCTGCGCCTCCTCCCCCACGAGCTCGAGAAAGCACGGTGCGTCTTCGAACGCGGCGAGCCCCGCCGCCGAGTCGCGCGGCCGCCGCGAGCGGCCCGCGCCGCGGCGCGCGGCGATCGCACCGGCAGCGCCGACGAGCCCGCCGATGGCGAACGAGCGCAGCCTGCCGAGCCGGTCGGCGGTCCCGTCCATGCGACGATCGTACGCCGTGCGACTCGTCACCCTCGGCGATCTGCTGCTGGACGTGGTCGTCCGGCTCGACGCGCCGCTGGTCCCGGGCGACGACCGCCTCGCGCGGACGCACGTCGGCGCGGGCGGCCAGGCCGCGAACGTCGCCGCGTGGGCAGCCGCGCTCGGGGCGGAGGCGCGCTTCGTCGGCAAGCGCGGCGCCGACGACGCGGGCGAGCTCGTGGGGCGCAGGCTGGCGGAGCTGGGCGTCGACGTCGTCGGACCCGTCGAGGGGCGGACCGGCGTGGTCGTCTCGATCGCCACGGGGGGCGACCGCACGATGGCCTCGGACCGCGGTTCGGCGCCCGACCTGCAGCCGCGCGAGCTCGACCCGCTCTGGTTCGATTGCGACGTGCTCCACCTCTCCGGCTACTCGCTGCTGCGCGAGCCGATCGCGGCCGCTGCCGTCGCGGCGGCCGCCGAGGCGCGGACACGCGGCGCGGCGGTGAGCGTCGACGTCTCGACGTTCACGCTCGTCGACGACGCGTTCCGCGTGCGGGTGCGAGACCTCGCGCCCGACGTCGTGTTCGCGAGCGAGCGCGAGCGCGACGCCGTCGGCGGCCTCAACGCGCACTGGGTGCTGAAGCGCGGCGCCGACGGCATCGTCGTCGACGGCGTCGAGCATCCCGCGTTCCCGGTCGACGTCGTCGACGCGACCGGCGCCGGCGACGCGCTGGCGGCCGGCTATCTCCTCGGCGGCGCCGAGCTCGCGCTCGAGGCGGCCGCGCGCTGCTGCGCGCGTCCGGGAAGCATGCCGTGATCCGGATCGGCGCCGCGGTCCGCCGCGCGCTCGACGACGGACGCGGCGTCGTCGCGCTCGAGACGACGCTGATCGCGCACGGGTTCCCGCCCGGGGAGGGCGTCGACGTCGGCCTCCGCTCCGAGCAGGCGGTGCGCGACGCCGGAGCCGTCCCCGCGACGGTCGGCGTCCTCGACGGCGAGGTCGTCGTCGGCCTCGACGAGGAGGAGCTGCACCGCCTCGACGCGGCGGCGCGGAAGGTCGGGCCGCGCGACCTCGCGGCCGCGGCCGTGCAGCGCGCGACGGGCGCGACGACCGTCGGCGGCACGCTCGCCGTCTGTGCGCGCTCGGGTATCGCCGTGATGGCGACGGGCGGCCTCGGCGGCGTCCACCGCGGCTGGCCGACGCCCCCCGACGTCTCGGCCGACGTCCAGGCGCTCGCGCGGACGCGCGCGCTCGTCGTCTCGTCGGGCGTCAAGTCGCTGCTCGACGTGCCGGCGACAGCCGAGCTGCTCGAGACGCTCAACGTCCCCGTGCTCGGCTACCGCACCGACTCGCTGCCGCTCTTCTACAGCGCCGCCGGCGGCCCGCCCGTCTCGGCGCGCGTCGACTCGGTCGAGGAGGCGGCGCGCGTCGCCGCAGCCCACTGGAAGCTCGGCGGCGGCGGGCTGCTGCTCGGCCGGCCGCCGGACGAGAGCCTCGACGACGTGGAGCCGCTGATCGCGCGCGCCCTCGCGGAAGCCGACGCACAGAACGTGCGCGGCCAGGCGGTGACGCCGTTCGTGTTGTCGTATCTGCACCGAGAGAGCGGCGGCCGGACGCTCGCCGCGAACCGCGAGCTGATCGTGGGCAATGCCCGCCTCGCCGGCGAGCTCGCCGCGACGCTCGCCGCCGCAGCCTGAGCGGACGCGCCCTTCGGGCGCGGCGGCCGCGGCACGGGCGAGCCGGAACGGGCGGGCTCTCTCAGATCGTCCAGGCGCCGTTCGCCTGCACCACCTCCCCGTCGACGTGCAGCTCGCCGCCTGCACGCAGGTCCTTGACGATGTCCCAGTGAATCGCGCTCGCGTTCTTGCCCCCGGTGAATGTGTACGAGCTGCCGAGCGCGAGGTGGATCGTCCCGTCGATCTTCTCGTCGAAGGCGACGTTCTTCATGAAGCGGCGGATGCCGGCGTTGCAGCCGATCCCGAGCTCGCCGATCCGCCGCGCTCCGGCGTCGGTCTCGAGCGTACGCAGCAGGAACTCCTCGCCGGCGCCCGCCGACGCGTCGACGACCCGGCCGCGCTCGAAGACGAGCCGCACCGACTCGACCTCGGTTCCCATGTAGACGGCCGGGAACTCGCGGAACTCGATCGTCCCCTCGGCGGAATCCTCGACGGGCGCGTAGAAGACCTCGCCGCCCGGCATGTTCACGTGCCCGTCGTCGACGGCGCCCGCGCGGCCGGCGAGCGAGAGCCTGAGGTCGGTGCCGTCGCCGACGATCCGCACCTCCTGCGCACCGTCGAAGACGCCGGCGATGCGACGCATGTGCTCGGCCTCGTCGTCCCAGTCGCGCAGCACCGCCTCGAAGATGAACTCCTCGTACTCGCGCAGTGTCATCCCGGCGTCCTGCGCCGCCGACTGCACGGGCCACTCGGCGATCACCCACGGCACCGCCATCGCCATCGTGCGCGCCCGCATCGGCGCGAGCGACTGCGCGAGCGCGGCGCGGCGCTCCTCCGACAGGTCCGACCCCTCGCGGGTGTTCTCGGGCGCCCAGACGCAGACGAGCGCGTCCGCCTGCTCCCACGCCTGCCGCACGAGCGGCGCGGGGTCGCGCAGCACCTCGAGCGGCGCGGTGCGCGCGAACGGACCGCCGATCTGCTCGAACTGCAGCTGCAGGACGGGATACGCGCCGAGACGGGCGCAGCGCTCCACGAGCACCTCCACCAGCGGCCGGGCGAGCGGCGTCGACCGGATCAGCACCTGCCAGCCCGCACGCACGCCGAGCGAGCGCTCGATCAGGAGCCGGGCGTACTCGTCGATCCGCTCGTCACGCACACAGCCGTTCTACCGACCGTGCGTGCGCGCGTAAATTCGCTCTTCGAGACGTGTCCCGCGGGGGCGCCCGCGCCGACGGCGAGCGCCGAAGGCCTACTCGAGCGTGCGGAGCAGCTCCTCGACCTCGAGCGCCGGCAGCGTCTGGATGCGCGTCGAGCCGCGCGCGCCGAGCGCCACCGAGACCTTGGCGACCGTCGCGACGTCCGGCGCCTCGACGACGTTCACGAAGTCGAACTCGCCGAGCGTCGCCCACTGGTGCAGCACGCGGCAGCCGAGCTCCGCGACGTCCGCGTTCACCTGGCGCAGGCGCTCAGGATTCGACTTGAGGGTCTGGACGCCCTGTTGGGTCAGCGTCGACAGGAGGATGAAGATCGGCATCGCGGCTCCTTCGTCGGTCGGATCGGCGGGAGCCTACTCGCGCCGCCTGGTCGACGTACAGCAGCGCGCCGCCGAGGAAGAGCAGCGGGCTGAGGACTTCGTCCGACAGGAACACGGCCACGCGCTGGCCGTTGTCGCCCTGCGTGTGCAGCAGGGCGCTGAGCACGTTCGCCGACACGCCGACGACGAGCACGAGCGCCGCGAGCGATCCGAGCGCGTGGGCGTAGTCGGCGACGCCGAGCTGCCGACCGCGCGCGAGCGCCGCGCGCGGCGCCAGCCGTTCGACCATCGCCGCGGGCACGGAAAGGCCGAGCAGCGCGAGCCACATCAGCCCCGGGACGACGAACAGCGCGCGCAGCGCGGGAAAGGGAAGCCAGAGCAGGGCGGCGAGGGCGGCCGCGGCCGGCGTCACGCGGGCGCCGCCGAGGACGAGCCGGCACGCCCACAGGTAGGCGGCGGCGAACAGCGGGGTCGCGAGCAGGTAGAGGACGAGCTGCCACGCGCCGCTGTGGCGCACGCTCAGCTGATCGACGACCGCCAGCGGCAGGCCGAGCGGCAGTGCGCGCCAGAACCGGTTGCCGTACGCGCGGATCGTCTCCGCGACGAGCTGCCCGACCGTGCGGCGGTCGGGCGGCAGCGGCGGCGGCAGCTCACGCACGCGCGAGCTCCGCGAGCAGCGGCGGCAGCGCCGCCCGCAGCGCGTCGAGCGCGCCGGCGACGTCCCAGCGCGCGCGGTCCGGCTCCGTGACGGCGTTCGAGATCGCGCGCACCTCCAGTGCCGGCACGCCCGCGAGCTGCGCCGCCCGCAGCGCGCCGAAGCCCTCCATCGCCTCCACCTCGCAGGACGTCCCGCCGCCGACGCGGCCGGCCGTCGCGATCGGGACGACGTGCGCGTCCGGAAGCGCGCGGCGCGCCGCCGCGAGCAGCCGCGGGTCGGGCTCGAGTCGCCAGACGCGCGGGATCCGCGAGGCGGGATCCACGACGTCGCAGTACACCGACTCCGCGCCGACGGCGAGCGCGCCGTTCGGAAGCGACTGCGCGCCCGCGACCCCGATCTGCAGGACGGCCGAGGGCGCGTGCTCGGCGATCGCGCGACCCGTCGCGACGGCCGCCTCGACGGGGCCGATGCCGCAGACGACCACGCGAGCCCCGCCGGCCCCGTCGACGAGCGCGCCCTCGAGCTCGGTCGCCGCCACGACGAGGATCACGCCGTCCACCGTATCCGTCGCAGCCGGTCGACCGTTACGGAGTCGGGAGACGAGACGGGGGTTTCGACTCGACGATGGCCCGTGCTGCGCGCATGACAGCTCCGAACATGTCGCTCACCGTCTCCGGCGAGCAGGCGACGCTCCTGCTCACAGGCGAGCACGAGGCGTACTCCGCGGAGAAGCTGGCGCGCTCGCTGCAGGCGCTGATCGACGAGGGGATGCCGGTCGTGGTCGACTTGCGCCAGACGGCGTTCGTCGACTCGACCGTCGTCGGCGTCCTGCTCGCCGCGAGCCGGCGCGCCCGCGAGCGCGGGCTGCGCGTCTCGCTCCTGCTCGGCGAGCGCACGGGCTGGCCGGTCCGCCGGATCTTCGACGTGACCGGCCTCCGTGACGAGATCGACGTAAGCGGCTAAGCGCTACGCGGCCACGGCGAGCTGCGCGCGCGTGAACACGAGCTCGCCGTTCTGCGCGTCGACGAGCACCGTGTCGCCCTCGCCGAAGTCGCCCTCGAGCAGCCGCAGCGCGAGCGGGTTCTCGAGCAGGCGCTGGATCGCGCGCTTGAGCGGGCGCGCACCGTACGCGGGATCCCACCCGGCCTCGGCGAGCACCTCCTTGGCTGCGTCGGTCAGCTCGAGCTGCAGGCCGCGCTCGGCGAGACGCTCGCGCAGGCGAGCGAGCTGCAGCTCGACGATCGAGCCGAGCTGGTCGCGCGTCAGCGGCCTGAACTCGACGATCTCGTCGATGCGGTTCAGGAACTCGGGGCGGAAGTGGTCGCGCATCGCGTCGGCGCTGCGGATGTTCGACGTCATGATCAGCACGGCGTTGCGGAAGTCGACGGTCCTCCCCTGGCCGTCCGTCAGCCGGCCGTCGTCGAGCACCTGCAGGAGCACGTCGAAGACCTCGTTGTGCGCCTTTTCGATCTCGTCGAGCAGGACGACGCAGTACGGGCGGCGGCGGACCGCCTCCGTCAGCTGGCCGCCCTCGTCGTAGCCGACGTACCCGGGCGGCGCACCGACGAGGCGTGACACCGTGTGCCGCTCCTGGTACTCGCTCATGTCGATGCGGACCATCGCCCGCTCGTCGTCGAACATGAACTCCGCGAGCGCCCGCGCAAGCTCCGTCTTCCCCACGCCCGTCGGCCCGAGGAAGACGAACGAGCCGATCGGGCGGTTCGGATCCTGGAGGCCCGTCCGCGCGCGGCGGAGCGCGTTCGCGACCGCCGACACCGCCTCGTCCTGGCCGACGACCCGCTGGTGCAGGCGTTCCTCCATGTGGATGAGCTTCTGGGTCTCGCCCTCGAGCAGGCGGTCGACGGGGATGCCCGTCCAGCGTGCGACGACGGCGGCGACGTCGTCCTCGTCGACCTCCTCCTTCACCATCGGATCCTCGACGCTGCCGTCCCGCTCGGCCAGCTCCTTCTCGAGCCCGGGGATCTCGCCGTAGCGGATCTCGGCGACGCGCTGCAGGTTGCCCTCGCGCTCCGCACGCTCGGCCTCGCCCCGCAGCTCGTCGATGCGCCGCGTCGCCTCCTTGACGCGCTCGAGCGCCTCCTTCTCCTTCGCCCAGCGCGCGGCGAGCGCGTCGCGCTCCTCCTTCGCCTCCGCGAGCGCGCGCTCGACCGGCTCGCGCACGTCGGTCGACTCGTTCGCCATCGCGGCCAGCTCGATCTCGAGCTGCACGACGCGCCGGTTCGCCTCGTCGAGCTCGAGCGGGCTCGAGTCGATCTCGATCCGCAGGCGCGACGCCGCCTCGTCGACGAGGTCGATCGCCTTGTCCGGCAGGAACCGGTCGGCGATGTAGCGGTGGCTGAGCACAGCAGCCGCGACGAGAGCCGCATCGCGGATGCGGACGCCGTGGTGCGCCTCGTAGCGCTCCTTGAGCCCGCGCAGGATCGCGATCGTGTCGGCGACGGACGGCTCGCCGACGTACACGGGCGCGAAGCGCCGCTCCAGCGCAGCGTCCTTCTCGATGTGCTTGCGGTATTCGTCGAGCGTCGTCGCGCCGATGCAGCGCAGCTCGCCGCGCGCGAGCATCGGCTTGAGCAGGTTCGCGGCGTCGACGGCGCCTTCCGCGGCGCCGGCGCCGACGATCGTGTGCAGCTCGTCGATGAAGAGGACGATGCGCCCGTCCGAGCTCCGGATCTCCGCCAGGACAGCCTTCAGACGCTCTTCGAACTCGCCGCGGTACTTGGAGCCGGCGAGCAGCGAGCCGATGTCGAGCGCCCAGACGCGCCGGTCGCGCAGGCCTTCGGGCACGTCGCCGGCGACGATCCGCTGGGCCAGCCCTTCCGCGATCGCAGTCTTGCCGACGCCGGGCTCGCCGATCAGCACCGGGTTGTTCTTCGTGCGGCGCGAGAGGATCTGGATCATTCGCCGGATCTCCTCGTCGCGCCCGATCACCGGGTCGAGCTTCCCGTTCTCGGCCGCCTCGGTGAGGTCGCGGCCGAACTTCGCGAGCGCCTGGTAGGTGCCCTCCGGGTCCTGCGAGGTGACGCGCTGCCCGCCGCGCACCTGGTCGATCCACGCGCGAATTTCGTCGCGCGGCGCAGGCTCGAGCGCCAGGAACAGATGCTCGGTCGAGACGTAGTCGTCTCCGAGCTGCTCCCGCTCGCGGTCGGCGGCGTCGAGCACGCGCGAGAACGCGGCCGAGACGTGCGGCTGCTGCTGACCTCCCTGCACGGACGGCAGCGCGGCGACCTTGCGCTCGGCCTCGGGCCGGAGCCGCTGCCAGTCTGCGAAGAGCTCCTGGTCGAGCAGCGCGAGCAGGAGGTGGTCGGGAGCGATCTCGGGGTTGCCCCGGCGACGCGCCGCGTCCTGTGCGGCGGCCACGGCCTCCTGAGCCTTGATCGTCAGCTTGTTGAAGTCCATGGGTTCTCAGTTCCTGTGGTTCGTCGTGATCGGTGGTTGCGGCGGCCGGTAGACGACGAGGTCGCGCCGGTACTGCTTGTGCACCTCGTCGAGCGCACGGCGCATCTCCTGCTCCATTCGCTCGAGCCGGCGGCGCAAGCGCACCAGCTCGTCCTCCATGTGGAGCACGCGCTCCACGCCGGCCAGGTTCAGGCCGAGCTCGGTCGTCAGCCGCTGGATCAGGCGCAGCCGCTCGATGTCGGACTCGGAGTAGAGCCGCGTGTTGCCGGCGGTGCGCTTCGGCCGCACGAGACCTTTCTGCTCGTAGATGCGCAGCGTCTGCGGATGCATGCCGACGAGGTCGGCCGCGACGCTGATCATGTAGCGAGGGCGGTCGTCGTCGCTCATCTCAGCCGGTCACCTTCTGCAGCTCCTCGAGCAGCTCGCGCTGCTTCTTGTTCATCCGCTTCGGCACCTCGATCCGGATGCGCGCAAGCACGTCGCCCTTGCCGCTGCCCTTCAGGCGCGGCGCGCCGCGCCCCTTGATGCGCAGGAGCTTTCCGTCCTCGGTGCCGCCCGGCACCTTCAGCGAGACCGCCCCCTCCGGGGTCGGCACCTCGACGGTGCCGCCGAGCGCGGCCGTCGCGAAGGTGATCGGCACCTGCACGACCAGGTCGTCGCCGCGCCGCTCGTACTGCTTCGACGGCTCGACGCGCGTGACCACGTAGAGGTCGCCGGCGGCGGCGCCGCCGTAGCCTGCCTCGCCCTTGCCGCGCAGCTTGATCCGGGTGCCGTCCCTCGCTCCGGCGGGCACGTGCACCTTGAAGCGCTTGGTGCGCCGTTCGCGTCCGGAGCCGTGGCAGGTGGGGCACGGCGTCTCGACGATCGTGCCCATGCCGTGGCAGCGCGGGCACGGCTGCTGCAGCGCGAACAGCCCCTGCGACGTGGCGACGACGCCCGAGCCGTCGCACTGCGGACACTTGACGGGTGCCGTTCCGGGCGCGGCGCCGGTTCCGTGGCAGGTGTGGCAGGCAAGCTCGAGCTGCACCGGCACGGTCACGTCCGCGCCGCGCAATGCGTCCTCGAACGACACGCGCACCTCGACCTCGACGTCGTTGCCGCGCTGGCCGCGCTCGCGCTGCGCGGCGCGCGCGCCGCGGGCGCCGCCGAACATCCCGCCGAAGATGTCGCCGAGGTCGAAGTCGCCGAAGTCGAACGTCGTCCCACCCTGCTGGCCGAACCCGCCCACGCGGCCGTTCGTCGTGCCGAGGCGGTCGTACTGCTTCCGCTTCTCCGGATCCGACAGGATGTCGTAGGCCGCCTGCACCTCCTTGAACCGCTCCTCCTGGCCGGGGTTGCGGTCGGGGTGCACCTCGCGGACGAGCTTGCGGTACGCCTTCTTGATCTCGTCCTGCGACGCGTTCTTCGACACGCCGAGCGTCTCGTAGAGCGAGCTAGGCATCCGGCTGCGGCGCCTCCTCCGCCTCCTCGGCGGGCTCTGCCTCCTCCTGCTGCGGCGCACCGGCGCTGACGACGACGCGCGCCGGCCGCAGGACGCGGTCGCCGAGCCGGTACCCCTTCTGCAGCACCTGGAGCACCGCCCCCTCCTCCGCGTGCGACGGCTGCGAGAGCAGCGCCTCCTGCGTGTGCGGGTCGAATCGGCCGTCCGTCGCGATCTCGCTCAGCCCCTCCTTGGCGAGCGCGTCGGCGAGCGCACGGTGCACGAGCCGGACGCCGTCCTCGAGCCGCGCTTCCTCATGCTGCGCCGCGGCCTCGAGCGCGCGCTCGAGGTCGTCGAGGATCGGGACGAGCTGTGCGACGAGCCGTTCGGACGCGCGCGCGACCAGCTCCTGCTGCTCGCGCGCGACGCGCTTGCGGTAGTTGTCGAACTCGGCCTTCAGCCGCTGCAGCGCGTCGAGGTACTCGTCGCGCTGCTGCTCCGCGGCCGCAAGCGCATCGGGCCGCGCCTCGACGGGCTGCTGCTCCTGCTCGTCGGCGACGTGCTCGTCGCGCGCGGAGGCGCCGGCGACGCCGGCACCTCCGCCCCCGTCCGTCCAGCCCGCGCCCGTCATCACTCGTCGACGACCTCGTACTCGGCGTCCTCGACGACCTCGTCGTCCGAGCCGGCCGAGGCGCCGTTCGCGTGCCCGTTCGGCGACGCCTGCGACGCGGACGCCTGCGCGTACAGCGCCGACGCCGCCTCCGTCCAGGCCTCCTGCAGCGCGTCGCGCTTCGCCTTGATCTCGCCGACGTCGCTCGACTGGAGCACGCCGCGAAGCTCCATGATCCGCCCCTCGACGGTCGACGCGACGCTCGAGTCGATCTTGTCGCGGTGCTCCTTCAGCGACTTCTCGGTCTGGTAGGCGAGCGCCTCCGCCTCGTTGCGCGCGTCGGCGAGCTCGCGCAGCTTGCGCGCCTCCTCGGAATGCGCCTCCGCCTCGCGGATCATGCGGTCGATCTCGTCCTGCTTGAGACCGGAGCCGCCCTCGATGCGGATCTGCTGCTCGTTGCCGGTGCCGAGGTCCTTCGCCGAGACGTTGATGATCCCGTTCGCGTCGATGTCGAACGCGACCTCGATCTGCGGCACGCCGCGCGGCGCCGGCGGGATGCCGACGAGCTCGAACTTCCCGAGCGTCTTGTTGTACGCCGCCATCTCGGACTCGCCCTGCAGCACGTGGACGAGCACCGAGGGCTGGTTGTCCTCGGCGGTCGAGAAGACCTCCGTCTTCCGCGTCGGGATCGTCGTGTTGCGCTCGATCAGCTTCGTGAAGACGCCGCCCTTCGTCTCGATGCCGAGCGACAGCGGCGTCACGTCGAGCAGGAGCACGTCCTTGACGTCGCCCTTGAGCACGCCGCCCTGAATCGCGGCGCCGACGGCGACGACCTCGTCCGGGTTGACGCCCTTGTGCGGCTCCTTGCCGATCAGCTCCTTCACCTTCGCCTGCACCGCCGGCATACGCGTCATGCCGCCGACGAGGACGACGTGGTCGATGTCGGACGCCTGCAGGCCGGCGTCGGCGAGCGCCTGCTTCGTCGGCGCGACGGTGCGCTCGAGCAGGGCGTGCGTGAGCTCCTCGAGCTTCGCGCGCGTCAGCTGCAGGTCGAGGTGCTTCGGGCCGTCCTGCGTCGCCGTGATGAACGGCAGGTTGATCTGCGTCGTCATCGTCGACGACAGCTCGATCTTCGCCTTCTCGGCCGCCTCGTACAGCCGCTGCAGCGCCATCGGGTCGTTGCCGAGGTCGATGCCCTGGTCGCGCTTGAACTCCGCGATCATCCAGTCGACGATCGCCTTGTCGAAGTTGTCGCCGCCGAGGTGGTTGTCGCCGTTCGTCGACTTCACCTCGAAGACGCCGTCGCCGAGCTCGAGCACCGACACGTCGAACGTGCCGCCGCCGAGGTCGAAGACGAGGATCGTCTGGTCCGCACCCTCCTTGTCGAGGCCGTAGGCGAGCGCGGCCGCCGTCGGCTCGTTGATGATGCGCAGGACGTTGAGGCCGGCGATCTTGCCGGCGTCCTTCGTCGCCTCGCGCTGCGCGTTGTTGAAGTACGCGGGGACCGTGATCACCGCGTCGGTGACGGGCTCGCCGAGGAACGCCTCGGCGTCCGCCTTCAGCTTCTGGAGGATCATCGCGCTGATCTCCGGCGGCGCGTACTGCTTGCCGCCAACCTCGATCCGCACGTCGTCGTTCGGCCCCTTCACGACCTTGTAGGGGACGATCGTCATCTCCTCCGTCACCTCGTCGTACTTGCGGCCCATGAACCGCTTGACGGAGAAGACGGTGTTCTGCGGGTTCGTCACCTGCTGCCGCCGCGCGGGCGCGCCGACGAGCCGCTGGCCGTCCTTCGTGAAGCCGACGACGGACGGGGTCGTCCGTCCGCCCTCGGCGTTCGGGATGACGGTCGGCTCCGCGCCCTCCAGCGTCGCCATCGCCGAGTTCGTCGTCCCGAGGTCGATGCCGATAGTCTTCGCCATAGCGTCTGCTACTCCTTTACGGGTACTGAGAAAATCTAAGCCGAGTTATAGCAGATCTCTCGGCTGGCCGCGAGCCCGGTTGACCTCTACGATCGGGGCGAATGCACGACGACATCCAGCGGGAGCTCGAGGCCACGCTCGCCGCGCGGCGCGAGCTGGGGCCGCGGCACGACGCGGAGCTGGCCGCGGGCTTCGTCGACCGGATCCAGCAGGAGATCGACCGCCGAATCGACGAGCGCCTCGCCGCGCTGCCGCCACGCAGGCGCGGGGGGTCGGCGCTCCATCCGGGCAACCTCGCCCTCTGCATCCCGATTGTCGCGATCGCCGGCGGGATCGGTCACCTCGCCGGCCTCGTCGTCGCGTTCCTCGCCCTCGCGCTCGTCTTCGGCGTCGCCGAGCTCCGGCGCTAACCCCGGGTCACGCCGATCAGGGCGCCGCCGGCGACGACGAGCGCGGCGCCCAGCGCGATCCTCCGCCCCACGCCCTCCGCGTGGCGCACGAGGAGGGCCGAGAGCAGCACGCCCCAGAGCGACTCCGTGGCGACGAGCGGCGACACGACCGTCACGCGCCCGCGCCAGTACGCCTCGAAGAGGGCGACGTACGAGAGGCCGAAGCACAGGCCGGCCGGCGCGAGCCGGATCGTCTCCCGGCGCGTCGGCAGCCGCCGCAACCAGAGCATCGCCACGGCCGTGCCGGCAAGGAGCGTCGCCGCCGCCGCGGCCTCGGGCGCCGCGTGCGCGTGCAGCGCACGAGCGAGGTTGTCGCGCGTCGCGAACAGCACCGTCGCGCCGGCGGCGAACAGCAGCCCGCGCGCGCGGAGGTGCGAAGGCCGGTCACGCTCCGCCGCGAGCAGGATGCCGCCGACGACGATCGCGGCCGCCCCCACGAGCAGCGCCACGTGCAGCGGCTCGTGCAGGAACACGAGTGCGATCGCGACCGCGACGAGCGGTGCGGCGCCGACGGTGACGGACGTCCGCGACGCCCCGACCTCGCGCACCGCGAACGTGAAGAGAAGCTGCGAGCCTCCGGGCGCGAGCAACCCGGCCGCGAGGAACGGCCAGCCGCCGTGCACGTCGGCGCGAATCGCGGCGGCGACGAGGGCAACCGCGAGCGCGGGCAGGATCGTCGCCACGGCGGAGCCGCTCGGGTCGATCCCGTCGCGCATGCCGATGCGGACGAGCACGGTCATTGCGCCGAACAGCGCAGCCGACGTCAACGCGAGCCCGACCACGAGCATCGCGGGAGCCTACGCAGCGCGAAGCGAACGATGACGCGAGGCCGGGCTTGCTCGGCCCGGCCCGGCGCGAGCCGCAGCGTGTCGGAGAGAGCGCGAACGGGGCAGCGGAGGTGCTCCCCCGTCTAGTTCACGATGCCTCGGAGGGGCCGCGCTCGCGCTTCGTCAGGTCGTAGTCCGGCGCGTCCTCGTCGACGCGCCCCTCGCCCGTCTCCCAGGGGGCGTCGGCGGGAGCGTCGCTCGCGCCCTCGCGGTCGATGCGCTCCTGCGTCGGGTTGCGGCCGTGCTCGTGGGTCTCGCTCATGGCTGTACCGTTTCCCGCGTGAGTGCGCGCGACACATTCGGCCGCCCGCTCCGCGACCTGCGCATCTCGGTCACCGACCGCTGCAACTTCCGCTGCGTCTACTGCATGCCGAAGGAGGTCTACGGGCGCGACCACACGTTCCTCGAGCGGCGCGAGCTGCTGACGTTCGAGGAGATCGCGCGGCTCGCGCGCGTGTTCGTCGGGCTGGGCACGCGGAAGATCCGCATCACGGGCGGCGAGCCCCTCGTGCGCCGCGACCTCGAGCGGCTGGTCGCGCAGCTGGCGGAGCTCGACGTCGACCTCACGCTGACGACGAACGGGTCGCTGCTGCCCGCGAAGGCGCAGACGCTCGCGGACGCAGGGCTTCGCCGCGTCACCGTCAGCCTCGACGCGCTCGCCGACGGCGTCTTCCGCGCCATGAACGACGTCGGCTTCCCGGTTGCGCGGGTGCTCGAGGGGATCGACGCGGCGCACGCCGCCGGGCTGCCGGTGAAGGTCAACGCGGTGGTCAAGCGGGCCGTCAACGACGACCAGATCGTCCCGCTGGCCGCCTACTTCCGCGAACGCGGGCACACGCTGCGCTTCATCGAGTACATGGACGTCGGCAACACCAACGGGTGGCGGCTCGACGACGTCGTGCCCGCGCGCGAGATCGTCGCGCGGCTCGACGACGCGTTCGGGGTCGAGCCGGTCGAGCCGTCGTATCGCGGCGAGGTCGCGAAGCGGTGGCGGTACCGAGACGGCGCCGGAGAGGTGGGCGTGATCGCGTCGGTTACGCAGCCCTTCTGCGGCGACTGCACGCGCGTGCGGGTGTCTGCCGAGGGGCGCCTCTACACGTGCCTCTTCGCCGTGCGCGGCCACGACCTGCGCGCGCCGCTGCGCGCCGGCGCCACCGACGAGGCGCTCGCCGGGGTCGTGACCGGCGTCTGGCAGCGCCGCGACGACCGCTACTCCGACCTGCGCACTGCGCGCACCGACGAGCTGCCGAAGGTCGAGATGAGCTACATCGGCGGCTGATCGCGCCCTGAAGATCGCCCTTCCGGGGCGTGGCGGCAGCCGGACCCGGGGCTAGAATCGCCCTGTCGTGTCGGGCATGGTCGCATCCGTGCGGCGTCAGCTGCCGCGTGGCTGGGGAGACCTCGGCCGCCAGCTCGCCATCTGGTTCGGATTCGCAGTCCTCTACCAGCTGGCGCGCGGCTTCGCGGACCGCAACCCCACCAAGGCGTTCGCGAACGGACGTGCCGTCTTCGACCTCGAGACGCGCGTCACGCACCGCCTCTACGAGCTGACCCTGCAGAACTTCGTCGACCAGCGCCACCTGCTCGAGACGGTGGTGTCGTGGACGTACTGGAACTCCGAGTTCACCGTCGTCGGCCTCGCGGTGCTGTGGGTGTACCTCCGCCGCCACGACGCGTTCGTCGGTTTCCGCAACACGGTTCTGCTCGCGAACGTGCTGGGCCTGTTCGGCTACGTCTTCTTCCCGGCGGCGCCGCCGCGGCTCCTCGGCGTCGGGTTCGTCAACCAGCACCGCGACGGGCTCGTGCGGCTCGCCGCGAACCCGTACGCGGCCATGCCGAGCCTGCACGCCGCGGACGCGCTGATCGTCGGCATCGTGCTGTTCGCCGTCTGCCGCTCGCGCTGGGCGAAGGCGTTCTGGGCTGCGTGGCCGGGGTGGGTCTGGTTCTGCGTGATGGCGACCGGCAACCACTTCTGGCTCGACTGCATCGCCGGCATCGGCGTCGCCCTGATCTCGCTCGCAGCCGTGTACAACGAGCGGATCCGGACGGCCGTCGCCGTTCGTCGGGCGTAACCGGCCGTCCGGCGACGCGCGGCGGGTGAACGGCAGGCGCCCTGGTACGGTCCGGCCCGTGAGCAGCAGAGCTGCGTCGATCAAGCACGGGTACACCACCGGCGCGCGCTCCCTCGCATCCCGCTCCGTCATCGGGCTCGCGCGCACGCGCATCACGCCGAATGCGCTCACGGCCAGCGGCGTGCTGCTCTGCGGCGCCGCGTCGGTGCTCGTCCTGTTCGCGGACCGGAACCGCATCCTCTTCTTCTGGCTCGCCGCGGTCGTCTTCGTCGCCGGCTCGCTGCTCGACATCCTCGACGGCGCCCTCGCCCGCGCCGGCGGCAAGACGACGCCGTTCGGCGCGTTCCTCGACTCGACGACCGACCGGATCAGCGAGGGCTTCGTGCTGACGGCGATCGCGTACCTGCTCGCGAGGCACCACCATCCGGTATTCGTGGCGGTCGCGATGGCGGCGGTCGCCGGCTCCTTCCTCGTCTCGTACACGCGCGCGCGCGCGGAGTCGATCGGCCTCCGCGGTGACGTCGGCATCGGCTCACGCGCCGAGCGCGTGGTGGTCATCACCGCCGGTCTCGTCCTCGCCCCCTGGGGCGTGCTTCCGTGGGCGCTCGTGCTGCTCGCCTGCACCGCCTGGATGACGGTCGGCCAGCGCGTCCTGCACGTCCGCAAGCAACTGATGGGAGAAATCAATCGTGAGTGAGATGAACGGCAACGGACGCGAGCGGCAGCAGGAGAAGGTCCGCGTCGCGATCATCGGCGTCGGCAACTGCGCGAACTCGTTCCTGCAGGGGCTGACGTACTACAAGGACGCGAAGGCCGACGAGTTCGTGCCCGGGCTGATGCACGTCGACCTCGGCGGCTACCACGTCGCAGACGTCGAGGTGGTGGCGGCGTTCGACGTCGTCAAGGGCAAGGTCGGCGTCGACCTCGCCGACGCGATCTGGGCGCACCCGAACGACACGATCAGGTTCGCCGACGTGCCCCGCACCGGCGTCACCGTCTCGCGCGGGATGACCCTCGACGGCCTCGGCAAGTACCTCTCGCAGATCGTCGAGAAGGCGGACGGCCCGACCGACGACGTCGTCGGGATCCTCAAGGAGCGGGAGGTCGACGTCGTCGTCAACTACCTCCCCGTCGGCTCGGAGGACGCGGTCCGCTGGTACGCCGAGCAGGTGATGGCAGCCGGTTGCGCGATGGTCAACTGCATGCCGGTCTTCATAGCGCGCGAGGACTACTGGAACAGGCGCTTCCAGGAGGCCGGCGTGCCGATCATCGGCGACGACATCAAGTCGCAGGTCGGCGCGACGATCACGCACCGCGTGCTGACGACGCTCTTCCGCGAGCGCGGCGTACGCCTCGACAAGACGATGCAGCTGAACGTCGGCGGCAACTCCGACTTCCTCAACATGCTCGAGCGCGAACGGCTGGAGTCGAAGAAGATCTCGAAGACGAACGCGGTCACGTCGATGCTCGACTACGACCTCGGCGAGAAGAACGTCCACGTCGGCCCGTCCGACTACGTGCCGTGGCTGACCGACCGCAAGTGGGCGTACATCCGGCTCGAGGGGTCGAGCTTCGGCGACGTGCCGCTGAACGTCGAGCTGAAGCTCGAGGTGTGGGACTCGCCGAACTCGGCCGGGATCGTGATCGACGCAGTCCGCCTCGCCAAGCTCGCCGTCAACAACGGCATCGCCGGGTCGCTCGAAGGCCCGAGCTCGTACCTGATGAAGTCGCCGCCGCGGCAGATCCCGGACGACGACGCCTACGAGCTCGTCGAGGAGTTCATCGAGCGCAACCGCAGGGGCGCGCCCTCGCACGTGTAGAGACAACAGGCGTGGCAGACCCCGGCCGCCGCGGCAAACAGGTTCGCCTACCCTTTCGACGTGAGGATCTGCCTCGTCACGCCGTTCGCCTGGTCGCAGCCGCACGACGTGAACGAGCACGTGGCGGGGATCGCACGCCACCTGCGGATCCGCGGCCACGAAGTGACCGTGCTCGCGCCGTCGACCCGCGCGTCCGACCTGCTCGCCGGGCGGAGAGCGCTCCAGCGCGCCGAGCGCGCCGACGTGATCGCGGTCGGCGCGGCGATCCCCATCTCCCGCCGCTCGCAGATGGGCGTGCCGGTCGGCGTGCAGGCGAACGTCGCGCTCGCGCTCGCGCAGGGCGGTTACGACGTCGTGCACGGGTTCGAGCCCGGGCTGCCGTCGTTGTCGTACCTGGCGCTGCGCGACACGGACGCGCTCGCCGTCGCGACGTTCTCGTCGCCGAACCGCCTCGGCTACCCGCCAGCGCGGTCGCAGCGCGAGAAGCTGCTCGCCCGCCTCGACGCACTCGTCGCGCTCTCGGAGCGCGTGCGCGTGGCCGCCGAGGAGCGGTTCCCGGGCGACTACCGCCTCCTCTCGCCGGGCGTCGACACGCAGCTCTTCGCCCCCGGGCCGAAGTCGAAGACGATCGTGGTCGAGCTGCGACCGAACGAGCGCGCGATCGCGCGCAGCGTGCTGCACGCGCTGCGCGAGCTCGAGGGCTGGAACGCCGTCCTGCTGCGCACGAGGCCGTTGATCGCGCGGCCGGCCATTCCGCGCGACCTCGCCGAGCGCGTGCAGGTGCGGACGCTGCGCGACGGCGCCGGCCGCGCGCCGCTGCTCGCCGGCGCCGCGGTCTTCGTCCCGGGCCTCGCCGGCCTCGAGCGCGTGAGGCTGGAAGCACAGGCGGCGGGCTGCGCGGTCGCGCAGCCGCGCGGCGTCGAGGCGCAGCCCGAGCTCGCCGCGGCCGCGGCGGCGCGCCTCGCCGACGACGGCGAGCTGCGGGAGCGGCAGGCCGCCCAGGCGCGGCAGGAGGCGAGGCGACACGACTTCGCGCACGTCGCGGCCGAGGTCGAGGCGCTGTACGAGTCGCTGCCGACGCGCAGGCGACGACGCTCGCCGGCAGACCCGCTCGGCGACCGGCCGTGGATCGTCGCCGACCTGCACATGCACACGAACTGGTCGCACGACTGCTCGATCGACCCGGCCGAGCTCGTCGACCACGCCGAATCCGAAGGGCTCGGCGCGATCGCCGTCACCGACCACAACGTGTTCGGCGGCGCGCTCGAGGCCGCCGACCTCGCCGCCGGCCGCGGGCTCGTCGTGATCCCGGGCGAGGAGATCAAGACCGACGGGCAGGGCGAGGTGATCGGCCTCTTCCTCGAGCGAGAGATCCCGGCCGGGCTGGACTTCGCCGACACCGTCGCCGCGATCCGCGAGCAGGGCGGGCTCGTCTACGTCCCGCACCCGTTCGACCGGATGCACGCGATTCCCGACCCGCGCACGCTCCACCGCCATCTCGCCGAGATCGACGTGCTGGAGGCGTACAACGCGCGCCTGCTGTTCGACGCCTACAACGACGAGGCCCTGAGGTTCGCGCGCAAGTACAACCTGACGATGGGCGCGGGCTCGGACGCACACGTGCTGCAGGGCGTCGGCACCGGCGCCGTGCGAATGAGAGCGTTCCGCGACCCGGAGGAATTCCTCATTTCGCTCCGCTCGGCGGAGATCCTGCGGCGGCCGAAGTCGCTCGCGTACCTGCAGTCGCTCAAGTGGGTGGCGCAGGTCAAGGAGAAGGTGCGCTAGGGCAGAAAGGTCCAGAGGCCGCGTGGCGACCGCCGTGACGACAGACGAGATCTACGAGCGATACCTCAAGAAGGCGATCACCGAGATCAATCGGCTGTCGCACGAGATCGCGCAGGCGGCCGAGGGCGCGCCGACTGCGCTGCCGACCGGGCACCCGCTCGCGAGCATCTTCCTGCTCAAATACGGCGCGCAGGCGCAGGAGCTGCAGGAAGGCGTCGCGTTCCACGGCCGCGCCGGCAACGCGCTGATCAAGTCGCTGCAGCGCCTGCACGTCGACCCGATGGAGGTCTACGGCACGAACTGCGTCAAGTTCGCCGGCTGCGACCTCGGAACCGCGGCCGAGTGGCTGCGCCGCGAGTTGCGCATCGTCGAGCCAAAGCTGCTGGTCGTGATGGGCGAAGACGCGCTCGAGTTCCTGAACGGGACCGGGTTCCCGTTGTCGTCGCGGCTTCGGACTACGCTTGGCGAGCTGCAGCGCTTCACGCCGACGATCGAGGCGCTGTACGTCCCGGACATCGACCAGAGCCTCGACGAAGCCCCAGCGAAGACCGCGTTTTGGAACGCCTTCAAGACCGTCGGCCCGTGGTGGTCGGCTTTGCCGCCCTACTAGCGGCGCTGATCGCGTACTACGAGGTCGCGGACGACCTCTGGCACTGGTCGAACGTCTGGTGGGCCGTCCTCTTGCTGACCTTCGTGCTGATGCCGGCCGTGTTCGGGCTCGTGCTGCTCGCGCTACCGCTGCGCGCCCGCCGCGGGCTGCTGCCGGTCGGGCTCGCGTTCGCCGTGCTGACCGCGGTGCTGACCGTCGCGCACCTCGACGTGTTCGCGAACTTCGCGCGGCTCGGCGCGACGGCGCTGCTCGGGTGGTGGTTCCTCGAGTGGTTCGAGACGGTCGCATGGGTGGTGCTCGTCGCGTGCATCATCCCGTGGGTCGACGCGTACTCGGTGTTCTTCGGGCCGACGAAGACGATCCTCAACCACCACGTCCACGTCTTCGAGGTGCTGGCGTTCGCGTTCGTGCTGCCGGGCGGCGGCGCGTTCCAGCTCGGCGTGCCGGACCTGCTCTTCTTCGCGCTCTTCCTCGGCGCGGCTGCGCGGTTCGGTCTGCGACTCGCGGCGACGTGGCTCGGGCTGATCGCGATGCTCGGGCTGACGATGGCGGCGACCATCTGGTGGAACCTGAGCGGGCTGCCGGCGCTGCCCGGCATCGCGCTCGGCTTCCTGCTGCCGAACGCCGACCTGCTCTGGGGCCGGCTGCGCGGCCGGCCCGGGCTCGGCGACCGGCCGCACGTCCCGCTCGACCCGGACGAGAGCCGCGCCTAACCGCCGACGCGTTCGAGCAGCGCGACGCACTCGACATGCGGCGTGTGCGGGAACATGTCGACCGGCCGTGCGCGCAGCAGGCGGTAGCCGAAGTCGTCGCCGAGCCGCTTCGCGTCGGAGGCCAGCGTCGTCGGGTTGCACGACACGTAGACGATTCGCGGGGCGCCGATCTCGCCGAGACGCTTCAGCGCCTTGCCCGCGAGACCGGCGCGCGGCGGGTCGACGACGACCACCTCGGGGTAGCCCGCTCGGTCGCGCAGCTCGCGCAGCGCCTCGCCGACGTTGCCCGCGAAGAACGCCGCGTTCACGACGGCGTTCAGCTCCTGGTTCTCGATCGCGCACGCCACCGACTCCTCGCTGATCTCGATCCCCCACACCGTCAGCGCCTTCGCGGCAAGCGACAGCCCGATCGTGCCGATGCCGCAGTAGAGGTCGTACACCGTCTCGCCGCCCGTGAGCTGGGCGAAGTCGCGCGCGATCTCGTACAGACGCTCCGCCATCTCCGAGTTCGTCTGCAGGAACGCGTTCGGCCGCACGCGGAACGTGAGCCCGCCGATCCGCTCCTCGATCGCCTCCTCGCCCCACAGCAGCTCGGTCGGGAGGTTGGTCACCTCGGCGAGGCCGCGGTTGACCGACCAGTGGATCGAGCGCACCTGCGGGAACCGCGTCAGCACCTCGATCAGCCGCTCGCGGTCGAACCGCTCGCCGCGCGCCGTCACGAGCTGCACCAGCGCCTGGCCGGTGTTGCGGCCCTCGCGTACGACGAGGTGGCGGAGGTAGCCCTCCTGCGACGCCTGGTCGTACGCGTCGAGCTTCTCCTCCCGCGCCCAGTCGCGCACGGTGTTGCGGATCGCGTTGCCGAGCTCCGACGTGAGCCAGCAAGTCTCGACCTCGAGCACCTCGTCCCAGCGCCCGGCCTTATGGAGCCCGAGCGTCGCTGCGCCGGCGGCCTGCGTGAACGAATACTCCATCTTGTTGCGGTAGTGGAACTGCGAGGCCGCCGCCTCGATCGGCTCGAGCGGCGGGTCGGCGAGGCCCGCCAGACGCTCGAGCGAGTCGGCGACCCAGCGCTCCTTCGCCTCGAGCTGCGCCGCGTACGCAAGGTCCTGGAAGCGGCAGCCGCCGCATGCCGGGTAGTGCGCGCACGGCGCGTCGACGCGGGCCGGCCCGGGCGCGACCAGGTCGGTGACGAGCGCCTCGGCGTGCCGGCGCTGCACCTTCGTCACGCGCGCGCGCACGGTGTCGCCCGGCAATCCGCGCCGAACGAAGACGACGAAGCCGTTCAGGCGCGCGACGCCGTTCCCGCCGTAGGCGAGCGAGTCGACCGTGAGCTCGAGCTCCTGTCCGCGTTCGACGGGCGCCGCCACGCCGGGACGGTAGCTGCGACCTGCGCCGGGACAGGCAGACGGGCGCTACGCGAGCACGCTGACGTAGACGGAGCGAGTGCGCGGGCCGTCGAACTCGCAGAAGAAGATGCCCTGCCAGGTGCCGAGGGCGAGCTCGCCCCCGTCTCGCAGCGGGATCACGAGCTGCGGCCCCATCAGCGACGCGCGCGGATGCGACGGCGCGTTCTCCTCCCCCTCCTCGACGTGCCGCCACCCCCAGTCCTCCCCGACCAGGCGCTCGAGCGCCATCTCGAAGTCGCGCGCGACCATCGGGTCGGCGTGCTCGTTGATCGTCAGGCCCGCGGTCGTGTGCGGCACGTAGACGAGGACCGCCGACCCGTCGGCGCCCGCGGCCGCTTCCCGCACCGCGCGCGTGATGTCGATCAGCTGCGTGTGGCGCTCCGTCGTCACCGTCAGCTCGCGCACGGAGCCGTATCCTAGGGTCGCGTGACGGCCGCCGCCCCGACGAGCAGCGAGATCGACGCGTTCCGCGAGCGCGCGGACCGCTTCGTCGCAGAGCTCGACGAGGAGTACTACCTCCACTACTCGGGGCAGAAGGACACGCTCGACGTCGAGGGCATCTACGAGCGCTACGAGGAGCTGACGCGCCTCGACACGGCGCAGCGGATGCGCGGCGCGCCGACGGAGCTGTGGCGGTTCGCGTGCGAGGGCTTCCTCGGCAACCTGACGCGCGAGCACCAGGCGCGCATCGCACGCGTCGAGGCGGAGCTCGACGCGACCGTCGACGGCCGCACGATCCCGTACCGGATGCTGCGCGTCGTCGAGTCGAACGAGGGCGACCGCGACGCGCGCCGGCGGCTCGAGGAGGCGCGGATCCGCCTCCTCGACGAGCAGCTGAACCCGGTGTACCTCGAGGCGGCGGAGATCGACCGCGAGGCGGTGCGCAAGCTCGACGCGCCGAACTACTACGAGCTGTACAAGCAGTTCGGCTTCCGGCTCGACGAGCTGGCCGGCGAGTGCCGCGAGCTGCTCGACGAGACGGAGCGCTTGTGGGAGCGCGAGGGCGACGCGCTGTTCCGGTCGCGCCTCGGGATCGGGCTCGACGACGCGCGGTCGTGGGACGTACCGCGGCTCTTCCGCGCGCCGGAGCTCGACGAGCTGTACCCGCCGGACCGGATGGTGCCGGCGCTCGAGGCGACGCTCCGAGAGCTCGGCGTCGACCTCCGGTCGCAGCGGAACGTGCACCTCGACCTCGAGCCGCGGCCCTCGAAGACGCCGCGTGCCTTCTGCGCGCCGATCGAGATCCCGGGCCGCGTCATGCTCGTGATCCAGCCGATCGGCGGCAAGGACGACTGGGAGGCGCTCTTCCACGAGGCCGGCCACACCGAGCACTACGCGCACACGAGCGCCGAGCTGTCGATGGAGGCGCGCCGGCTCGGGGACATGGCCGTCACCGAAGGCTGGGCGATGCTGTTGCAGCACCTCGTCACGGAACCGGCGTGGCTCAACCGCCGGCTCGACGTGCCGCGCCCGCGCGCGCTCGCGTACGACGGGGCCGTCTCGCTCCTCTACTTCGTCCGCCGCTACGCCGCGAAGCTGCTGTACGAGATCGAGTTCTTCCAGGCGGACGACGTGCACGCGATGCGCACGCGCTACGCGGAGCTGCTCGGCGACGCGCTGAAGATCCCCGTCAACGCCGAGAGCTACCTCGACGACATCGACGGCAGCTTCTACGTGACCGGCTACCTGCGCTCCTGGGCGCTCGAGGCGCAGCTGCGCGACTTCCTGCGCAGCGAGTTCGGCAACGAGTGGTTCGCGCGGGGCGAGGCAGGCGAGCTGCTGCGCGAGCTGTGGTCGCTCGGGCAGGGGCCGACGGCGGACGAGCTGCTGCGCGACGTCACCGGCGCGCAGCTCGAGATGGCCGCGGTCGCGGACCGGATCCGCGAGGGCATCCGAGGCTAGAGCACGCCGAGCCGGATCCGGTAGCCGAGCAGCATCGGCGCCGTCCGGTCGCCGAGGACGCGCCGCGCCACCTCGCTCAGCTCCTCGAACGTGCGCCGGACGTCGGGGGCGTCGCCGCCGAAGATCTCGTGCGGGCCGCCGATCGACCGCGTCAGCTCGATCGCCCGCTCCGCGTCGGCGCTGTCCCAGCCGTGGCAGACGAGCTCCCGCGCGACGCGGAAGCGGCCGCTCGCGCGGATCTGCGCGAGGTGCTCCTCCTTCGGCCACGTGGCCGCGCCGGCCTCGATGCGGAGGCGCCGCCGCGCCTCTGCGCGTGCCTCCTGGTGCACGTCGAACGCCGCGTCGAGGTCGGGATGGATCGCCGGCGGCCAGTCGTAGTCGTAGGCGGCGAAAACGCCCCCTCGCCGCAGCAGCCGCGCCGCCTCGGCGAGCACGGCCTGCGGCTCCATCCAGTGGAACGACTGTGCGCAGGTGACGAGGTCGGCCCGGCCGCCCTCGAGGCCGGTGGCGTCGGCGGTGGCGACGACGAAGCGGACGTTCGGCGCGGTCGTCGCCGCGCGCGCCTGCTCGGCCATCGCCGGGTTCGCCTCGACGCCGACGACCTCGTCGGCGCGGCCGGCCCAGGCCCGCGACGAGAGTCCGGTTCCGGCGCCGAGGTCGACCACGAGACGCGCCCGCTCGACCTGTGCGACGTGGCAGAGGATGTCGAGCAGCGCGGCCGGCGGCGCCGGGCGCGCACGGTCGTAGCGCTCCGCGAACCCTGGCTCGGCGTATCCCGAGCGCGCGATCAGCTCCCTCGAGAACTCGCTCACCGCCGGAGAATGACAAGGCCAGGCGTCGGCCTGGCCTTGCAGTGCCATGCGGAGCCGCCGCGCGGGCGTTACGACGCCGAGCCCTCGATCGTCTGCGGCTGCGAGCCGGCGCCCGAGATCTCGATGCGCTTCGGCTTCTTCTGCTCGGGCTTCGGGACGACGACCTCGAGCACGCCGTCGGTGTAGCTCGCCTTGATCGCGTCCTCGGTGACGCCCTGCGGCAGGCCGATCGCGCGCTGGAACGTGCCGAAGCGGCGCTCGTACCGGTAGAAGCGGTCGCCCTCGACCTTCGAGTCGCGCTCCCGCGTCGCGCTGACGGTCAGCGTCCCGTCCTCGACCTCGAGCGAGATCGCGTCCTGCGGGATGCCCGGCAGGTCGAACGCGTAGTGGACGGCGTCCTCGGTCTCCCAGACGTCGAGCGTCGGCACCCACGCCTGCGTCTGACGGCCAGTCCCCTCGTACAGACCGTTCATCAGCCGGCTCAGCTCGGTGTGCATCGCGGCCACGTCGCGGAGCGGATCCCAGCGAACCAGCGTTGCCATGTGGCGCTACCTCCTTCGTCGTACTTGATGTGAGCATCAGAATAAAACCTAAGCCGTGCTTTGTCAAGTCTCGCCCTCGTAGGATCGGCAGATGCTGCCGCTGTTCGACAACGTGCCGGTCAGGCGCTTCGCGGTGGTCACGTACGGCCTCATCGCCGCCAACTTCGTGGTCTGGTTCTGGGAGCTCGGCAGCCGCGGCGCCCGCGTCGACCACTACGCCTTCTACCCCTGCGCGGTGCGCGGCCCGTGCGTCGGGGTGGCCCGCGACCACGTCGAGTGGGGCGAAGGCGTGCTGTCCGGCATGTTCCTGCACGCGAGCTGGGTGCACATTCTCGGGAACATGCTGTTCCTGTGGATCTTCGGCAACAACGTGGAGGACGTGATGGGCCGGCTCCGGTTCCTCGTCTTCTACGTGGCGTCCGGCTACGCGGCCGCGCTGACGCAGGCGTGGGTGACGCTGCACTACGCCGGTGCGGGCGCGGCGAGCATCCCCACAGTCGGTGCGAGCGGGGCGATCGCTGGCGTCCTCGGCGCGTACTTCGTCCTCCTCCCCCACGCCAGGGTCGTCACGCTGTTCGGGTTCATCCCGATCCCGCTCTCGGCGACGATCTTCCTCGGCGTCTGGTTTCTGCTGCAGCTGTGGGAGGGCGGCTTCTCGCTGACGCACCCGAACGCGGGCGGCGGCGTCGCCTTCATGGCGCACGTCGGCGGGTTCGTCTTCGGCGCCGTCGCGGTGCGCGCGTTCCAGGTGCGCCCGCCGCTCCGCCCGCGCTGGTAGGACCGGCCGCACGCCGGAATAGGCCTCGATTGTCGAACGTTTGGAGAGGCATGCGAACGCTGACCGAGATCAAGCAGGAGATCGACCGGCTGTCCGAGCGGCGCACGGACGTGATGCGGGCGCTTTCGGAAGGCTTCGACCCGAAGCTGAAGGCCGAGCACGAGGCGCTCGAGGAGCAGATCGCGCAGCTCTGGGAGGAGCAGCGCACGGCACGCGCGACGCTGCGCTTCGGCGACCGCGACGTCATCATCCAGAAGGCGCGGCAGGAAGAGCGCCTGTCCCGCGCCGCCTGAGCGCGAAGATTCGGGGCGCCCCCTCGGGCGCCCCACCCGGTCGGCGGCTACTCTTTCCGGCGCTCGGGGCGTTAGCTCAGCTGGGAGAGCGTCGGCTTTGCAAGCCGAAGGTCACCGGTTCGATCCCGGTACGCTCCACTGACGCATTCCGCGGCGGCGGCGTATATCCGGTACATGCTCGTCCGCTTCGCCCTCGTGGCGCTGGCCGCCGCCGCGCTCGCGGCATGCGGCGCGACGCGGCACCCCGCGACCTCGCTGACGCTCGTGGCCGAAAACGACGACCTCGGCCGCGCCGCCTTCCACCTGCGCTGCGGACCGACCGGCGGCGACCTCCCCGATCCGGCCGCGGCGTGCCGCGCCGTCGCCCGCGACCCTGCCCTCGTGCGGCGCCCGAAGCCGTTCGTCTGCCACGGGGGCCCGCAGTCGTGGTGGAACGTCACGGTCACCGGCCAGCTGCGCGGGCGCCGCGTGGCGACGCGGTTCTCGACGTGTTGGACGCCGCAGATGGCGACGATCAGCGCGCTCGGGATCGGCCGCGCGCTGCCCTCGCACGTGCAGCCGCGCCGGCACGCCGTCGTGCTGCCCGGAGCGACGAAGCTGCTCGTCGGGCTTCGGCCGGGGGACCTCGTGACGTGCCGCGTGCTCGGCCGGGAGCTGCGATTGGGCGTTCCGTCGACCGTCGGCGCCACCGCCGACGTCGGCTTCGGCGGCGGCGACACGCGCGAGCTCAGGCTCGCGCTCACGCGCGGTGCCGACGGCGCCGTCGCGGCCACCTGCGGAGCGCTGCCGCTCGCCGCGAGGTTCGTCTACTGCGGGATCGCGCGCACCGTCAACGGCTTCGACGTCGTCGAGGGGCGGCGGCTGACCTGCCGCGCCGCGCGCGCCGCCGTCGTCGCCGTCGAGCGCGGTGCGCGCGGACGGTGGACGTGCTCGCGCGCGATGCATGCGAGCTTCGAGCTCGAGTGCGCCGCCGGAGCGCCCGGCATCCGCGTGATGGAACGGCTGCCCGTCGGGCTCAACCGGGAGCCGGGCGGCGTCGTCTCCACCTGGAACTGGTACTGGCGCGTCCACCGCGGCCGCCTGCAGGCACGCGAGGACGGCGGCGGCTGGGTCTCGCTCGGTTTGCCCCCGTGGTGCACGCCGTTCGCGGCGCCGCGCGCGGTGCTGCTCGCGCTGCGGCTGCGCTCGATCACCGCGGACGGCGGCTGCTTCGTCCTCCCCGGCCGTCGTTGAATCGTCCGAGAGGAGGACGCGAATCATCCCCGCCGCCGATGGAAGAAGGCGGCCCCCGTCGTAGTCTCGTGGGCATGAAGCGTCGTCTGCTCTTCGTGTTGCTCGTGACCGGCCTGCTGGTGCTCGCGCTCGCCGGATGGACGGTGCAGGGCCTGCGCTGGGCCGCGTCCGGCGGCTGGACGCGCCCGCTGCCGCAGCCGGCGTAGGCAGCTCGCGGTTCCGGTCTCCGGTCGACCGTTAGCCTCGTTAACCGTTTCCGGTAGCTTGCGGTGGTGAGCAGGCCCGCGCTCTCCGTCGATCCGACCGACCTCGGCCTCTGGCCCACGGTGAAGGGCCTCGCGCACCTGTGGCGCGAGCAGAGGCGCCTGGTCCTGCTCGGCCTCGCCTGCGCGTTCGTCTACTCCGCCCTCTCGCTGACGATCCCGATCGTCGTCCGGCACGCCATCGACGACGCGATCGCGCCTCGGGCGGGCCACCACCGGTCGGCGCTGTGGCCCTACCTGCTCCTCGTGCTGGTCCTCGCCGCCGCCCGCTTCGGCATCAACTTCACGCGGCGCTACGCGACCTCGCGCACCGGCATCCGGGTCGAGGCGCGGATGCGCGAGCTGCTCTACCAGGCGTACCTCCGCTACCCGCGCGCGTTCTACGACCGCCACGCGACGGGCCAGGTCGTCTCGCGCGCGACGAACGACCTCTACCCCATCCGCTACTTCATCGGCTGGGGCATGACCCAGGGGCTGCAGTCCCTGATGATGATCGCGGGCATCGCGGTCGTGCTGTTCCTGGTCAACGTGAAGCTCGCCGCGATCGCGCTCGTCGCGATGCCGGCGGTGTTCGTGCTCGCGTTCACCTTCGCGCGCAAGGTGATGCCGATCTCGCGGCACGTGCAGCAGCTGAAGGCGGACGTGACGGAGGCGGCGGACGAGGCGGTCGTCGGCATCGAGATGGTGCAGGCGTTCGGGCGCGAGGACGACGTCCAGCGCCGCTTCGCGGGCAAGGCGGAGGCCGTCCGCGACGGTGTGCTGCGCCAGGCGCGGGTGGAGGCGGCGTTCCTGCCGGGCCTGCTCTTCCTGCCGACCGTCTCGATCGCGATGGTCGTCCTCTTCGGCGGCCACGACGTGATCGGCGGCAGGCTCACCTACGGCGAGTTCTTCCTCTTCTACCAGCTGCTCCTGCAGCTCGTGTGGCCGCTCGAGGCGCTCGGCTGGATCCTGTCGCTCGCGCAGCGCGCGACCGCGTCGGCCTCGCGCAGCTTCGCGTGGCTGCAGGGGATCGAGACGATTCCCGAGCCGGCAGCTCCGCGCACGCTCCCCGCGGGCCGGGTCGGCGTCCGGTTCGAGCACGTGCGCTTCTCGTACGGCACCGGCTCGGAGGTACTGTCGGGCGTCGACCTCGAGGTTGCGCCCGGCGAGATCGTCGCCGTCTGCGGCCCAACCGGCGCCGGGAAGACGTCGCTGCTCAACCTGCTCCCGCGGTTCTACGACCCGACGGAGGGTCGTGTCCTCGTCGTCGGCGACGCCGAAGCCGTCGACCTCCGCGACGTCGAACTCGCGGAGCTGCGCCGCACCGTCGCGCTCGTCACGCAGCGTCCGATCCTGTTCTCGCTGCCGCTGCGCGACAACCTGACGGCGGCGCGCCCGGATGCGGCCTGGGAGGAGGTCGAGGCGGCGTGCGAGGCGGCGGGCGTCGCGCACTTCGCCGCCGAGCTGCCGGAGGGCTACGACACGATGATCGGCGAGCGCGGCGTCAACCTCTCCGGCGGGCAGCGGCAGCGCGTCGCGCTCGCGCGCGCTCTCGTCGCGGGCGCGCGGATCCTCGTCCTGGACGACCCGATGTCCGCGGTCGACACGCAGACGGAGCGCCACCTGGTCGCGAACCTGCGTCCGGCGATCGCCGGGCGGACGGTGCTCGTCGCGACGCAGCGCCTGTCGACCGTCGAGGTCGCCGACCGGGCGGTCGTGCTCGACGGCGGCGTGGTCGTCGAGTCGGGGACGCCGGACGAGCTCCTGCGCGCCGGCGGCGTGTTCACGTCGCTCTTCGGCGAGGAGGTGTCCGCTGCCGCGTAAGAAGCGAACGGGGCTGTCGCGCCTGACGCGCTACCTGCGCGGCCGCTGGGGCCGCGTCGCCGCGCTCGCGCTCGTCGGCGTGTGCTCGGCGGCGGCGCCCGTGACGGCGCTCGTCGTCGTGAAGGACGCGATCGACCACGGAATGGTCGCGCACGACCGCACCCGACTCGGCAGCGACGTCGTCGTCTACCTCGGGATCAACGCGCTCGCCTGGTTGCTCCAGACGACGCTGGTGCGCGGACTGGCGCGGATCGGCCAGGACGTCGTGCTCGGGCTGCGCGAGGACCTCTTCGACCACCTGACGACGCTGTCGCTCCGCTACTTCTCGGAGCAGAAGGCGGGCTGGATCATCGCGCGGCTGACGTCCGACGTCGACGCGCTCTCGGACGTGCTCTCGCAGGGGTTGACCACGCTCGTCGTCAACACGCTCACGCTGTGCGCCGCCGTGGTCGGGCTGTTCGTGCTCGACTGGCGGCTCGGGCTCGTCGCGCTCGTCATCCTGCCGCCCACGTTCGTCGCGACGCGAACGTTCCAGGTGCGCTCGCATGCGGCGTTCCTGCGCGTGCGCGAGACGATCTCGGCGATGACGGCGCAGATCGCGGAGTCGGTCGCCGGCATGGCCGTCATCCAGGCGTTCAACCGGGAGCGCGCGTTCCTGCGCGAGTTCGACGCCGCGAACGACGCGAACCGCCGCACGAACACGCACGCGCAGTTCCTGAACTCGCTGTTCTTCCCGGGGATCGAGTTCCTCGGCGTCGTCGCGATGGCCGCGATCATCTGGGTCGGCGGGCGGATGATCGACCACCACACGTTGACGATCGGGACGCTCACGGCCGCCGTCTTCGTGCTCAACCTCGTCTTCCAGCCGCTGCAGGAGCTCTCGGACCTCTACGGGCAGGTGCAGTCGGCCGGCGCCGCGATGGAGAAGATCAGCCTCGTCCTCGACGAGGAGCCCGAGATCCGCGACGCGCGCGGCGCGCGGAAGCCGCCGCGCCTCGACGGCGACCTGCGCTTCGAGCACGTCACGTTCGCCTACGGACGCGATCCCGTCCTGCACGCGATCGACATCCACGTCCCCGCGGGCGGCTGCCTGGCGCTCGTCGGCGAGTCCGGCGGCGGCAAGTCGACGACGGCCAAGCTCGTCGGCCGCTTCTACGACCCGGACGACGGCGCGGTGCGCGTCGACGGCCACGACCTGCGGACGCTCGAGCTGCGCGCGTACCGCCGCCAGCTCGGGGTCGTCCTGCAGGACCCCTTCCTGTTCGCGGGGACGATCGCCGACAACATCAGGTTCGCGCGCCCGGAGGCCACCGACGAGCAGGTCGAGGAGGTCTCGCGCGCGGTCGGCGTCGACCGGGTCGCGCGCCGCTTCGAGCGCGGCCTGCAGCACGAGGTACGCGAAGGCGGCGCCGGTCTCAGCGCCGGCGAGCGCCAGCTGATCTCGATCGCGCGCGCGCTGCTCGCGGATCCGCGCATCCTGATCTTCGACGAGGCGACGTCGAACATCGACCGCCCGACCGAGATCCTGATCGAGCGCGCGCTCGACCGGCTGCTCCGCGGCCGCACGTCGATCATCATCGCGCACCGACTCGCGACCGTCCGTCGCGCCGACGAGATCCTGGTCATGGAGCACGGCCGCATTGCGCAGCGCGGCCGCTTCGACGAGCTGCTCGCCACGGCGGGCCCGTTCCGGCGGCTGGCGCACGCGCTCGAGGGCGCCGACGGTCAGCTACAGGACGGCTTGCAGTCCGAGCCCGCGACCGGCAGGCGGCCGAGCAGGGCGGCGAGCGTCTCGAGCTCGTCCTCCGAGTAGCGCGACGTGAAGAGCTCCTCGACGCCGCGCAGGTGCGTCGCACGCGCGACTCGCAGCGTCGCGGCGCCGGTCTCGGTCAGCTTCGCATACGAGACGCGCCCGTCGGACGTGCACGTCTGCTTGCACACGTACCCCGAGCGCTCGAGGCCGTCGAGCAAGCGCGTGATCCCGGACGCGGTCAGCAGGACGGACTGAGCCAGGTCGACGCGCCGCATCATCCCGCCCTCGGCGCGCGACAGGTGCAGGAGCACCTCGTAGTCGTTGAGCGTGAGTCCGTGCTCGCGCTGCAGCTGAGCCGAGAGCTCGCGTGTGATCGCCGCGTGCGAGCGCAGGAACGCGACCCATGCGTCGAGCTGGAGGCGATGTCCCGTCGTCGTCGTCGTCATAGTTGCGCCCTCAAGTGTAGCCCGGATACCGCGCCGTAGGTTCGCGGCTCGCGCACGCGAACGCAAGCGTCCTGCGCGTGCAGGCGCGGAAGGCTCCGGTTAGCGTCGCTCGCAGCGGGAATGACGCATTCGCGTGCCCGAAGACGGCTGTGACCTCGTGGTCGTCGGCGCCTCGGCCGGAGGAGTCGAGGCGCTGGTCCGGTTCGCGCAGGCGCTTCCGCCCGGCTTTCCGGCGCCGATCCTGGTCGTGCTGCACGTCCCCGCCACCGGCCCGAGCCTGCTGCCGGACATCCTGACGCGGGCGGGCCCGCTTCCGGCGACACACGCGGTCGACGGTGACGAGCTGCGGGGCGGCCACATCTACGTCGCTCCGCCGGACATGCACATGGTCGTGACGAACAAGCACGTCGAGCTGAACCGCGGCCCGCGCGAGAACGGCCACCCGCCCGCGATCGACCCGCTCTTCCGGACGGCCGCCCTCGCCTACGGCAACCGCGTCGCGGGGGTCGTGCTGTCGGGGACGCTCGACGACGGCACAGCCGGCCTGTCGGCGATCAAGCTGCACGACGGCGCCACGCTCGTGCAGGATCCCGACGAGGCGCTCTACCCGGGAATGCCGTTGAGCGCGATCGAGTTCGTGGAGCCGCACCACGTCGAGACGATCGACGAGCTCGTGCACACGCTCGTGCGTCTCGCGTCGACGGCCACCGGACGTCCAGGAAAGGAGGCGACGATGGACCCAGCGCCCGACGCGTCCGCGGAAGAAGCGCAGCCCGGCGAGATCGCGCCGTTCTCCTGCCCCGACTGCGGCGGCACGCTGTGGGAGACCACCGACGGCGGCGTCGTGTCGTACCGCTGCCGCGTCGGTCACGCGTACACGATGAACGCGCTCGTGGCGAGCCACGAGGACTCGCTCGAGAAGGCGCTCTGGTCGGCATACCGCGCACTCGAGGAGAAGGCGGCGATGTCGCGCCGCGTGGCGCGCCGGCTGGCCGAACGCGGGCGGTCGCTCTCCGCCCAGAGGCTGCAGCGGCAGGCCGACGGTGCCGCGCGCCAGGCCGAGACGCTGAAGGCCGTGCTCGACGAGCTCCAGCCGCCGCCCGATCTCGGGGCAAGCGCGGCGAATGCGCAGTCGCGGTCGAGCTAAGCTCGGTCTGTGACGCGGGAGCCGGCCGCAGACGCCACGGCGCTCGAGGTGCTGATCGACTACATCCGGACCGACCGCGGCTTCGACTTCACCGGCTACAAGCGGACGAGCCTCCAGCGCCGGTTCGACAAGCGTCTGCAGTCCGTCGGCATTCGGTCGTACGACGAGTACCGCGCGTACCTGGCCGACCATCCGGACGAGTTCATCGACCTCTTCAACACGATCCTGATCAACGTCACGGGGTTCTTCCGCGATGCACCCGCCTGGGAGTACCTCCGCGGCGAGGTCGTGCCGCGGGTGGTGGAGGAGGCCGGTTCGCGCGAGGCGATCCGTATCTGGTCGACCGGCTGCGCGTCGGGAGAGGAAGCGTATTCGCTCGCGATCCTGTTCGCGGAGGCGATGCCGGCGGGCGACTTCCGCGAGCGCGTGAAGATCTACGCGACGGACGTCGACGAGGAGGCGCTGACGGAGGGCCGCCACGGCATCTACCCGCTCGCGCGCCTCGGCGCCGTCCCAGGCGACCTGAAGGAGAAGTACTTCGACCGCCACGAGCAGCGGTACGTGGTGAGGCCGGAGCTGCGGCGCGCCGTCATCTTCGGCCGCCACGACGTCGTCCAGGATCCGCCGATCTCGCGGATCGACCTGCTCGCGTCGCGCAACACGCTCATGTACTTCACGAGCGCGGCGCAGGCGCAGATCCTGTCGAACTTCCACTTCGCGCTCCGCGACGGCGGCTACCTTTTCCTCGGCAAGTCGGAGATGATGCTCGCACGGTCGCAGCTCTTCTCACCGCTCAACCTCAGGCAGCGCGTGTTCACGAAGAACCCGTCGGCCGACGCCTACCGCGCGGTGCCGCGCGTCGCGCCGCCGCGCGGCGACCACGACCCCAGGGGGATCATGCGCGAGGTCGGCTTCGACACCGGGCCGATCGCACAGCTCGTGGTCGACGTCCGCGGCAACGTCACGCTCGCGAACATGCAAGCTCGCGCACTGTTCAACCTCGCCCAGCGGGACGTCGGTCGGCCGTTGCGCGACCTGGAACTTTCGTACCGGCCGGTCGAGCTGCGCTCCCAGATCGAGAAGGCATACTCGGAGCGCCACCCCGTCAGCCTCCGCGACGTCGAGTGGCCGCAGCCGTCCGGCGAGAGCCGCGTCTTCGACGTCCAGATCGCGCCGCTGGTCGCGGCGGACGGGCAGTTCGTCGGCGTCGGCATTTCGTTCGTCGACGTGACGCGGTACAAGCGCCTGCAGGAGGCGGTCGAGCTCTCGAAGCGCGACGTCGAGACCGCCTACGAGGAGCTGCAATCGACGGTCGAGGAGCTCGAGACGACGAACGAGGAGCTCCAGTCGACCAACGAGGAGCTCGAGACGACGAACGAAGAGCTGCAGTCGACCAACGAGGAGCTCGAGACGATGAACGAGGAGCTGCAGTCGACCAACGAGGAGCTCGAGACGATCAACGACGAGCTGGGCCAGCGCACCGAGGAGCTGAACCAGACGAACCTGTTCATGAGCTCGATCCTGCGGAGCCTCGACGCCGGGGTGGTCGTCGTCGACCGCGAGCTGCGCGTGCTCGCCTGGAACGAGGGCGCGTTCGACCTGTGGGGGCTCCGCCCCGACGAGGTGCAAGGCCAGCACCTGATGAACCTCGACATCGGCTTTCCGACGGACAAGCTGCGCACCTCGATCCGCGCGAGCCTGGCGAACGAACAGCCGCCGCCGCTTGTCGTCGAGGCGACGAACCGCCGTGGGCGCGAGATCCGCTGCCGCGCGACCGTGTCCGCGCTCGCCGGCGAGGACGGACACGCCCGCGGCGTCATCGTCTTCATGGAAGCGGTCGACGAGTGACCTCGTCCGAGCGCGTCGTCGGCCGCCTCGACGAGCTGGGCGCACGCCTCGCCTCGAGCGAGGACCTGCTCGTCCTCGAGTTGCTCGAAAGCCTGCGCACGACGGTCGACCAGCTTCGAACCATCGAGGAGGAGCTCGAGCGCCGGAACGACGAGCTGCTCGACGCCCACGCCGCAGTCGCCGCCGAGGCGAGCCGCTTCGGCGTGCTCTTCGACGAAGCGCCGATTGCCTACCTCGTCACCGACCGGGCGGGGGTCATCACCGAGGCGAACGCGGCCGCGACGGTCGCAACGGGACGAGCCGCGCGCTTCCTTCGCGGCAAGCCGCTGGCCACGCTCGTCGAGATTCGCGACCGGCGGGAGCTCCGGCGCCGCTTGCTGCAGCTGCATGACAGCGGCGGACGCGCCGAGTTTGCGCTGCGGATGCGCCGTGCGCGCGGTGTCGCGTTCGACGTGCGCGTGAGCGCCGCCCTCTGCGGCGACTCCGTGCTGTGGGCGATCGTGGACGAGAGCGCGGCGCGGCAGGCCGAGGAGCAGCTGTGGGAGCTGAACCGCGAACTCGAGGAGCGCGTCGCCGAGCGGACGGTCGAGCTCGAGACGGTGATCGACGAGATCCCGGTCGGCCTCGTCTTGGTCGGCTCCGACGGACGCGTCGCCCGGGCGAACAGCCATGCGCGTGCGATCCTCGGCGAGCAGCCCGCGGGACACCTCGTCTCCAATTGGCCATTGCGCACCGCCGACGGGATGCCGCTGGCGGAGGCCGACCGGCCGGCGCTGCGCGCGCTGCGAGGTCAGGCGGTGTCGGGGGAGCGGCTTCTGCTCGAGGACGTGCTCCTCCACGTCAACGCCGTCCCGATCCGCGACGGGGGGCGCGTCACCGGCGCAGTGATCACGTTCGAGGACGTCACCGAGCTCGAACGGAGGTCGCGCGCCGACCGCGAGTTCGTCACCAACGCGGCCCACCAGCTGCGGAACCCGATCACGGCAATTGCGAGCGTCGTCGCCGCGCTTCAAGTCGGCGCCAGGCACGACCCGTCCACGCTCGACCAGTTCGTCGCGCACATCGAGCGCGAGACGGCGCGCATGACGCGCACGGTCGAGTCGCTGCTGCGGCTCGCGCGCCTCGAGCGAGAGGGCCGCGCCCCCGAGTTGCGCTTGACACCGCTGCGCCCGCTGCTCGAGGGCGTGGCGGACGCCGCAAACGTCCCGAGCGGCGTCGCCGTCACGGTGACAGGCGAGCCGGACGTCGCGGCGATGACGAACGACGGCCTCGTCTTCGAGATCCTCGAGAACCTCGTGGCGAACGCGCTGGCGCACACGCCGCGGGGGTCGGTCGAGCTAGGTGCGGCATTTGCCGACGGCAGGGCGGTCGTCGAGGTCAGCGACGACGGACCCGGCATCCGTCCGGGCGACGAGAAGATGATCTTCGAGCGGTTCTTCAGCGGCTCGGGCCGGGGCGCCGGACTGGGACTTGCGATCGCGCGCCGCGCAGCGGCCGCTGTCGGCGGCGAGCTCGTTTATGCGGGCAGCACGCGGGGCGGCGCGACCTTCCGGCTCACGCTTCCCGGGGCGCGGATCGTCACGTGACGAAGGTCCTGGTCGTCGACGACGAGGACGCGATTCGCGACGCGCTCGTGTACTCGCTGCGCGCCGAGGGGCTCGACGTGCACAGCCGCGCGAACGGTCGGTCCGCGATGGAGGCGGTCGAGAACGAGCCGTTCGACCTCGTCGTGCTCGACGTGATGCTCGGCGACATCTCGGGCGTCGAGGTCTGCAGGCGGCTGCGGCAGCGCAGCGACGTCCCGGTCATCATGCTCACCGCGCGCGACGAGGAGGCCGACGTGGTGCTCGGGCTCGAGGCCGGCGCCGACGACTACGTGACGAAGCCGTTCTCGATGCGCGAGCTCGCGAGCCGCACGCGGGCGATCCTCCGCAGGCGCGAGCTCGACCGGGTCGGGACGCAGACCCTCCGCACCGCCGGCGACGTCGAGCTCGACCTGGTGAAGCACGAAGTCCGGGTCGCGGGTCGGCCCGTGGCGCTCACGCCGACCGAGTTCCGCATGCTCGCGCTCCTCGCCGCCGAGGATCGCCCGTTCCGCCGGCGCGAGCTGCTCGAGCACGCGTGGCAGACGACGTTCGTCCCCGACGAACGCTCGTGCGACGTCCACGTCGCGAACGTCCGGCGCAAGATCGAGGACGAGCCGCAGTCGCCGCGCCGGCTGCTGACCGTGCGCGGCATCGGCTACCGCCTCGCGCCGTCGTGAAGGAACCTTCACCGAACCTGTAACCCGATCTCGCTCGCCACGTCGTAGCGTCGCTCGCGATGAGCGACGATGCCTTCGCGCGGGTCGAGTCGGCCCAGTTCGGCCCGGCCAGCTACGTGGTGTCGGCGCTCGGCGACCTCGACGCGCAGAGCGACGAGCTCCGCGCCCGGCTGGTGCCGCTCGCTGAGATCCACGGCGCGCGGCTCGTCCTCGACGTCGCGGGCGCGTACGGCGTCGGCGGGGAGACGGTCGCGGCGATCACCGAGGTGGCCGAGCTGCTCGCGAGCCGAAGCGGTCGCCGCCTCGTGATCGTCGCCCGCGACCCGTGGACGAAGCGTGTGCTCACGGACGCCGGCATCGACAGGCAGGCGCACATCGCGACCACGTTGACGGGAGGTCTCGCCCATGCCGCAGCCTGACGCGGAAACCGCGACTCGCACGAAGCCGGTCCTCCTGTTCTTCACCTCGCAGACGAACGGCCGGTGCCGCCGGGTCGAGGGCTACCTCGCGCAGGTCCTGCAGCGCCGCCGCAACCACGAGACGTTCCAGGTGCGGTACGTCGCGCAGGAGGAGCGGCCGGATCTCCTCGAGCGCTTCCGGATCGACGTGACGCCGACGTTGATGGTCGTTGCCGACAAGTCGGTGCGCGGCAAGCTCGTCAAGCCGCGTGGGTGCGAGGAGATCCAGACGTTCCTCGCGCCGTGGCTGCGGTGACCGCGGCCGCCGAGGAGCTGCGCCGCTGCGCGAGCTGAACGGCCGGCTCGTCGAGCGCACGCGGCAGCTCGAGACGGCGCTCCGGTCGCGGATCGTGATCGAGCAGGCGAAAGGGATGCTCGCCGCACGGCACGGGCTGTCGGTCGACGCCGCGTTCGAGACGCTCCGCCACGCCGCACGGTCGCACCACCTGCGGCTGCACGAGCTCGCGGCGCGCGTCGTCGCGGAGCCGGCGACGCCGGGAGTCGTGCGCGAGTACCTGCCGCGCGAGCTCAGAGCGAGCTTGCGCTGAACGTGTCGCAGCCGCTCGGCTCGCCTCGGCGGTACCCGCGCAGGAACCATCGCTGCCGTTCCGCCGCCGAGCCGTGCGTCCACGTCTCGGGGTTCACCTGGCCCTGCGTCTCCGACTGGATGCGGTCGTCGCCGACGGCGGCCGCGGCGTCGAGACCGTCGGCGATGTCTGCCTGCGTCAGGTCGACGATGTACCCGGTCGCGACCGCGTGCCGCGCCCAAACGCCGGCGTAGCAGTCCGCCTGCAGCTCGGTGCGCACCGAGGTCCCCGTCGCGCCTTGCGTCTCGTTCGCGCGCAGCTGCCCGAGCAGGTCCTGCACGTGGTGGCCGTACTCGTGCGCGATCACGTACGCCTCGGCGAACGGGCCGCCGCGCGCGCCGAACCGGTCGTGCAGCTCTTGGTAGAAGCCGAGGTCGATGTAGACGTGCTTGTCCGCGGGGCAGTAGAACGGGCCGACGTCCGTTGTCGCCTCGCCGCACCCCGTCGCGGTCGACCCGGTGAAGAAGACGGTGTCGGCAATCCGGTAGCGCTTGCCGTGCGCGCGGAACCAGCCCTGCCAGAACTTCTGGACGCTGTTGACGTCGGCGAGGACGCGGCAGTCCTGGTGCGTGTTGATGTCGACGCCCGGCGCGTTGCACTCCTGGCCGAGCGACTGCGACGGCGGCTGCGACGCCTGCGTCACCCCGTCGAGGCCGCCGAAGGTCCCGCTCGAGGAGCCGCCGCCGAGCAGCGCGATCGCGAGGTAGATCAGGATGCCGACGACGCCGAGACCGCCGCCGCCGAACACAACGGGCCCGCCGCCGAAGCCGCCGCCCGCGCCGCGCCGGTCGAGCACCTGCGAGGTGTCGAGCCCGCCTCCCTGCCTGAACCGCACGGCCGACTCCTACCAACGAGAGCCGCCGCTTAAGCCTCGCCGCTTCCGCCTCCGCCGGAAAACGGCCGGCGCCTCACGACGCCCCTTATCTCTGGCATGAGCGTGCTTTATGTATATTCCCACCATGTCGATGAACAAAGCTCGCAAGGTCACACTCCTCGCCGCCGCCTCGACGGCGCTCGCAGCGGCCGCCGGCGCGGCTGCGTCCTCGCAGGGGACGAACCTCTCGCTCGTCGCCTACTCCACCCCGAAGCCCGTGCTGGCGAAGATCATCGCCGCGTTCCAGAAGACCCCCGACGGAAGCGGCGTCTCGTTCTCGCAGTCCTACGGCCCCTCGACGAACCAGGCGAAGGCGGTCGCCGCCGGGCAGCCCGCCGACCTCGTCTTCCTCTCGACGGGCGACGACGTCAACCTGCTCGTCGACGCCGGCCTCGTCTCGTCGAAGTGGGACAGACAGTCCTACGACGGGATCGCCGCGGATACAGTCGTCGTCTTCGCCGTGCGGAACGGCAACCCGAAGCACATCAAGGGCTGGAGCGACCTCATTCGGCCCGGCGTCCAGGTCGTGACGCCCAATCCGTTCAGCTCCGGGTCGGCGAAGTGGAACGTCCTCGCGGCATACGACGCCGAGCGCCATCTCGGCAAGACCGACAAGCAGGCGACGGCGTACGTGAAGAAGCTCTTCCAGCACGTGGTGTCGCAGGACACGTCCGGCTCGAACGCCACGAACACGTTCCTCTCGGGAAAGGGAGACGTCCTCATCACGTACGAGAGCGAGGCCCTCAACGCGCGGATGCAGGGCAAGAACATCCAGTACGTCATCCCGCGGCAGACGATGCTGATCCAGCTTCCCGTCGCCGTCCTCAAGAACAGCCCGAACAGAGACAAGGCGAACCAGTTCGTCCGGTTCATGAAGTCGGTGCCGGCGCAGGAGCTGTTCGCACAGTACGGCTTCCGGCCCGTGAACAAGCAGGTTGCGAACGAGCCGCAGGTGAAGAAGGAGTTCCCGGCGCGGCCGGGCATCTTCACCGTCGACGACAGGACGATCGGCGGCTGGCGCAGGGCGGACAAGGTGTGGTTCGACCCGAAGAGCGGCCGCATGGCGCAGATCGAGCAGGCGGTCGGGGGCCCGAGCGCTGGCTAGCGTCGCGGCACCCGCCGCGTCGCAGCGGCGTGCACGCAGGCCGACGCTCGCGAGGGAGAGAGCTGGGGCGGCTCTCTCCCTCGGCTTCGTCACCACGTTCCTGACGCTCGTCGTCGCGCTGCCGATCGCCGCGCTCGTGTGGTCGGCGCGACACGGCGGCACGCAGGGATCGTTCTGGGCGGCGGTGACGACGCCGGAGGCCGAGGCCGCGCTGAAGCTGACGCTCGCAGTCGCCGCGCTCGCAGCGCTCGCCAATGCGGTCCTCGGCACGCTCACCGCCTGGGTGCTCGTGCGCGACGACTTCCGCGGCAAGGGGATCGTCAACGCCGTGATCGACCTCCCGTTCGCGCTGCCGACGATCGTCGCCGGGCTGGTCGTCCTGGCGCTGTACGGGCCGCAGTCTCCGGTCGGCGTGAACTTCGCCTACACGCGCACGGCGATCTGGTTCGTGCTGCTCTTCGTCACGCTGCCGTTCGTCGTCCGCACCGTGCAGCCGGTGCTGCACGAGCTCGACCCGCAGATGGAGGAGGCGGCGGCGTCGCTCGGAGCAGGCGGCTTCGCGACCTTCCGCCGGATCGTGCTGCCGAACATCCTGCCGGGCGTCCTCTCCGGCGTCACGATGGCCTTCGCGCGCGGGTGCGGCGAGATCGGCGCGATCACGATCATCTCCGGCAACCTTCCGTATCGCACCGAGGTCGCCTCGGTCTTCGTCTACAACCTGCAGCAGAGCGGCGACCCGGGCGACGCGGCAGCGGTCGCGACCGTGCTGCTCGGCCTCTCCTTCGTCGTGCTGCTCGCCGTCGGCGCGCTGCGGCACCGGGCGACGAGGTTCGAGCGTGCGTAAGCGCCACGGACTGCGGGCGGTCGCGCTCGCCTACCTGCTGCTGATCCTGCTCGCCCCGCTCACGATGGCGTTCTGGCGCGTCTACGCGGAGGGGATCGGGAAGGCGTGGACGGCGCTCTCCGACCCCGACACGATCCACGCGTTCCGCGAGACGCTGCTGGTGACGGCGATCGCCGTGCCGCTCAACACGGCGTTCGGCGTGATCTGCGCGCTCGCGATCGTGCGCCGGCGCTTCCCCGGCAAGGGCCTCGTCAACGCGTTCGTCGACCTGCCGCTCGCACTCTCCCCCGTCGTCGTCGGGTTGTCGCTCTTCCTGCTCTACGGACGCACGGGCTGGTTCGGACCCTGGCTGCAGCGGCACGGCGTCCAGGTCTTGTTCGCGACGCCGGCGATCGTCCTCGCGACGGTCTTCGTGTCGGTGCCGTTCGTGGTGCGCGAGGTCGTGCCGACGCTGCGCGAGCTGGGCGACGAGCAGGAGCAGGCGGCGCACACGCTCGGCGCGTCGGGGCTGCAGACGTTCTTCCGCGTTACGCTGCCGTCGATCCGCTGGGCCGTCATCTACGGCGTCGTGCTGACGACCGCGCGCTGCCTCGGGGAGTACGGCGCCGTCGCCGTCGTTTCGGGCGCGATCCAGGGCAAGACGGAGACCGCGACGCTGCGCGTGCAGGAGGAGTACCAGAACCTGAACATGGCGGGCGCGTACGGGATCGCGCTCGCGCTGGCGGCGATCGCGCTCGTCGTGCTCGCCCTGATGATGCTCGCGAAGCCGAAAGGAGAGGCGGCCTGATGTCGATCTCGGTCGCGCACGCCACGAAGCGGTTCGGAAACTTCGTCGCGCTCGACGACGTCTCCGTCGACGTCGCGGAAGGGCAGCTGACGGCGCTGCTGGGCCCGAGCGGCAGCGGCAAGTCGACGCTGCTGCGCGTGATCGCGGGCCTCGAGCAGCCGGACCGCGGCGCCGTGTTCATCGACGGCCGCGACGTCACGGCGGTCCCGCCGCAGCAGCGCGGCATCGGTTTCGTCTTCCAGCACTACGCCGCGTTCAAGCACATGACGGTGCGCGAGAACGTCGCCTTCGGCTTGAAGATCCGGCGCCGGCCGAAGACGGAGATCCGCGAGCGCGTCCACGAGCTGCTCGAGCTCGTCCAGCTGCAGGGACTCGCCGACCGCTACCCGGCGCAGCTCTCCGGCGGCCAGCGCCAGCGGATGGGCCTCGCGCGCGCGCTCGCCGTCGACCCGAAGGTGCTGCTGCTCGACGAGCCGTTCGGCGCGCTCGACGCGCGCGTGCGGAAGGAGCTGCGCACGTGGCTGCGGCGGCTCCACGACGAGACGCACACGACGACCGTGATCGTGACGCACGACCAGGAGGAGGCGATGGAGGTGGCGGACTCGGTCGTCGTGATGCAGGCGGGGCGCGTCGAACAGGCCGGCGCGCCGCGCGAGCTGTACGAGTCGCCGGCGAACGAGTTCGTCATGTCGTTCGTCGGCGACGCGAACCGCTTCGGCGACGCCTGGGTGCGCCCGCACGACCTCGAGGTGGTGCTCGAGCCGAACGGCTCGACGCGCGAGGCGATGGTCGAGCGCGTCACGCACCTCGGCTTCGAGGTGCGAACGGAGCTCGTGCGCGACGACGGCGAGCGCATGTCGCTGCAGCTGACGCGCGACGAGGCGGAGCGGCTCGAGCTCGAGCGCGGGCAGATCGTGTGGGTGCGGCCCACGAGGGCGACGACGTTCGACGGCGCGCGGTGACCGCCGTCAGTGCGGCGCCCAGGCGTCGGGGTCGGCGGCCAGCTCCGCGACCGGCCGCGGAAGCTCGCCGCGCGCCACGTCCGCGAGCGTGACGCGCTCGAGCACGTTCCGCAGCGCGGCGCGGACCGCGACCCACACGTCGCGCAGGCGCTCCGCGCTGCCGTCGTAGCGCACCTGCTCCGAGCGGACGCCGCGCACGTTGGCGAGCGGGCCGTCCACGGCGCGGATCACGTCGGCGAGCGTGATCTCGTCCGGGGGGCGCGCGAGCCAGTAGCCGCCCTCCGCCCCGCGCCGGCTGCCGACGATGCCGGCGTTCCGCAGGTCGGCGAGGATGTTCTCGAGGAAGTTCGGCGGGATCGACTGCGCCTGGGCGATCCGCTCTCCCTTCACCGGTGCGCCGGCACCGGCCGCCGCGAGCTCGACGGCGGCGCGGACCGCGTAGTCGGCCTTGGCGGAGACGCGCACGCACCCATTCTGCCGCGTGGCGCGTTTACGTCCCGATGCGCCGTCCCCTCGCTGCACTCGTCGCCGCGTCCGTGACGGCTGCCCTGGTCGCCGCGCTCCTCGCGCGCGCGGGCGGCGCCGTGGCGACGACGTCGTTCCGGACACCTGACGCCGGAGCCGCGTGCCGTGCACGAGGGGCGGCGCTCGTCTGCACGAGCCTCGCCTCGCGCGCGTCGGTGCGGCTCGCGGCCGCGGCCGCGACGGTCGTGCCCGCGACGCGCTGGTGGGACGCGTCGACGCCGGTGCTCCGCCGCTGGCGGCGCACCGGCGTCGACTGCACGCTCGTGCGCGCGGCGATCGTGTGCACCAGCGGCCGCACCGCGATCCGCGTCGACCGCTCCGGCTTCGCCGTCGCGGGCTAGAGCTGCCGCTCAGAAGCTGTCGACGAGCGCGCGGATCCGGCAGACCTCGCGGAACCCGAGCCGCGCGAGGATCGGTCGCGACAGCGGACTCGCCTGCGTGACGAGCAGCGGCTTCCCGCGGGCGACCGCGTCGGCCCAGCGCGCCGCGACGAGCGCGCGGTAGGCGCCGCGGCCGCGTGCCTCCGGCAGCGTCGCGCCGCCGAACAGCGTAACGCCGTGCTCGCCGAAGGCGGCCGACGCGCGCGCGACTGGACGCCCGTCGGCGTACGCGAGGTACACGACGTCGTCGTCGCGCGGCGTGTACTCGTCCTGCGGCTCGAACGGGCCGCCGAAGGCGACGGCGGCGATCCGCCCCGCTTCGTTGAGCTCCTGCACGGTCGTCACACGCCGCACCTCGACCCCCTCGGGCACCGCCTGCGCCGGCGGGCGGTCGAGCACCATCCCGACCTGCACGGGCGGATCGTCGTCGACGAGGCCGACTGCGTACAGCCGGTCGACCAGGTCGGCAGGCGTCGCGTGCGAGCCGACCTCCCAGGCACAGCGGTTGCGGCCGCGTGCTCGCAGCGCAGCGCGGATCTCGGCGCGCACCGCCTCCACCTCGTCCGGCTGCAGCCGGAACCGCTGCGCGACGTTCCACGTGTCGCCGCGCCCCATCCAGAGCACGAACCGAGCGGTGACGAGGCGCGCGTCGTCGGGCCCCAGCGGCGTGTGCGTGTTCGCGTTCTCCGCGAGCTCGAGCGGCCAGTTCACCGCATCAGGGTACGCGCGGTAGATTCGGACGGTGACGGTGTGCGCCGCGTGCGGCCAGGAGAGCCCCGCCGGCTTCCGGTTCTGCCCCAGCTGCGGTGCGGCGCTCCTCGCGGCTGCACCGCCGCGCGAGGTGCGCAAGGTCGTGACCGTCGTCTTCTGCGACCTGAGTGGCTCGACCGCGCTCGGCGGCCGCACCGACCCGGAGGCGCTGCGCGCGACGATGCGCGGCTACTACGAGCAGATGCGCACGATCCTCGAGCGCCACGGCGGGACCGTCGAGAAGTTCGTCGGCGACGCGGTGATGGCCGTCTTCGGCGTCCCGGTCGCGCACGAGGACGACGCGCTGCGCGCCGTGCGCGCCGCGTGGGAGATGCACGAGGCGGTGCCGAAGCTCGGGCTGGCGGCCCGGATCGGCGTCAACACCGGCGAGGTCGTGGCCGGCGAGGGAGACACCCTCGTGACCGGCGACGCGGTGAACGTAGCCGCGCGTCTCGAGCAGGCCGCCGAGGCCAGCGAGGTGCTCGTCGGATCGGAGACGCGCCGGCTCGTGCGGGACGCCGTCACGGTCGAACGCGTCGACGTGGACGCGAAGGGCAAAGGGCGGGTCGAGGCGTTCCGGCTCGTCGACGTCGACCTCGACGCCGCGCCGGTCGCGCGCCGGCTCGACACGCCGCTCGTCGGGCGCCGCACGGAGCTCGAGCAGCTGCGCCACGCGTTCGACCGCGCCGTGCGCGAGCAGCGCTGCCACCTGTTCACGCTGCTCGGGTCGGCGGGCGTCGGCAAGTCGCGCCTCGTGCGCGAGTTCCTCACCGGCGTCGACGCATGCGTGCTCGAGGGGCGCTGCCTCGACTACGGCGAGGGGATCACGTTCTGGCCGGTCGTCTCGATCCTGAAGCAGCTCGGCGACCGTGCCGAGCCGACGCTGCAACGCGTGGTCGAGGGAGCGACGACGCCGAACGAGCTCTTCTGGGCCGTGCGGGCGCAGCTCGAGGAGGTGGCGCGCGAACGGCCGCTCGTCGTTTGCTTCGACGACATCCAGTGGGGCGAGCAGACGTTCCTCGACCTCGTCGATCACGTCGCCGATCTGTCGCGCGGCGCGCCGCTGCTGCTCCTGTGCGTCGCGCGGCCGGAGCTGCTCGACAAGCGCCCCGGGTGGGGCGGCGGGAAGCTGAACGCGACGACGATCCTCCTCGAGCCGCTCGGCGCCGAGGAGTGCGCGGAGTTGATCGCGGTGCACGGCGGCGTCGACGAGGACACCGAGCGGCGGATCCTCGCAGTCGCCGACGGGAACCCGCTGTTCGTCGAGGAGATGGTCGCGCTCGTGCGCGAGGACGGCGACGTGCGCGTGCCGTCGACGGTGCAGGCGCTTCTGCAGGCTCGCCTCGACCAGCTCGCGCGCGACGAGCGGACGGTGATGGAGCGCGGAGCGGTCGAGGGCCAGATCTTCCACCGCGCGGCGGTGCTCGAGCTGACGCAGGCGCCCGACGTGGAGCCGCAGCTCGCCGGGCTCGTGCGCAAGGAGCTGATCCACCCCGCCCCGCCCACTCTCGCCGGCGATGCGTTCCGCTTCCGTCACCTGCTGATCCGCGACGCAGCGTACGACGCGCTGCCGAAGGAGACGCGCGCCGACCTGCACGAGCGGTTCGCAAACTGGCTCGAGCGAACGGACGCGAGCTGATCGAGCTCGACGAGGTGGTCGGGTACCATCTGGAGCAGGCGGCGCGCTACCGCCGCGAGCTGCGGCACGCCGACGCGGCTCTCGAGCGTCACGCCGCGCTCAGGCTCGCGGAGGCGGGATCGAAGGCATCGATGCGAAGCGACGCGCACGGCGCCGCGAACCTGCTGCGGCGGGCGCTGGCGCTCCTGCCCGGCGACGACCCGCTGCGACCGCGGCTGCTGATCGAGCTCATCGGCACGGTCGCGGGGCGGGCGGCGCCCGAGGAGCAGTTCAGGCTGATCGACGAGCTGGAGCACAGCGCGGACCCGGCCGCGCGCATGCACGGCCGCATCGCGCGGCTTCAGCTGAACATCATGACCGACCCCGTCGCGGTGATCCCCGAGGCCGAGGCGGCGAGCGAGGAGGCACTCCGCGTCTTCGCCGGAGTCGGGGACGATCTCGGGCTCGCCCACGCGTACTTCCTCGTCGCCTGGATCAACTGGCTGCAGAGCCGCGCGGTGCCCGCCGCCGCGGCGTATCAGCGCGTGCTCGAGCACGCCCGGAAGGCGAACGCGCGGTCGCTCCTCGGGCAGGCGACGATCCAGCAGGCGGGGCCGCTCTTCCGCGGACCGTTCACGCCGGAGGAGGTGGAGGCGCGCCTCGAGCAGGTACGCCGGGACGACTCGGCGCTCGCCCGCACCAGCGTGCTCATGGTCGAGGCGAGCTTGGCGGAGCGCGCAGGCCGGTTCGACGACGCCCTGGCGCTACTCGACGAGGCGGAGACGCTCCAGCGCGAGCTCGGCAACGAGCTCGGGCTCGCGATCACGATCCAGAGCCACGCCGACGTGTACTTGCAGCGGGGGGAGCCGCACGAGGCCGCCGCCGTCTACCGCGAGGCGCTCGCACGTCTCGAGGCGCTCGAGATGACCTCGTTCCGCTCGACGACCCTGGTCCAGTACGCCGAGGCGCTCTACGCGTGCGGAGAGCCCGAGGAGGCCGAGCGACTCGCGACCGAAGGCGAGGAGTCCGGCGCCGCCGAGGACGTCGTCAACTTCGCGTGGGGGCGCAGCCTGCGCGCCCGCCTCGCCGCCGACCGCGGCGACCACGAGCGTGCGGAGCAGCTCGCGCGCGACGCGCTCGAATACGCGTACGCGACGGACTTCCCGTCGGTGCACGCGGCGGCGCACGAGGCGCTTGCGCACGCGCTCGCGGCAGCGGGCGGGCGCGACCGAGCGCGCGCCGAGCTGGAGCAAGCGCACGCGCTGTGGACGCGCTACGGATACCGCGTCGATTCCGAGCGCGTGGAGCAGCTACTGGTACAGCTCTGAGTGCCAGGCCCGGCGGTAGATGCGCTGCAGGTGCTCGACCCGCTGCACGTACGCGGCGGTTTCCGGGTACTGGATCGGCTCGCCGCTCGCGATCCACCGGTCGACGTTCCCTTGCCCGGCGTTGTACGCAGCCAGCACGAGGGGCTCGCTGCGGTACTTCGCGAAGAGGTCGTGCAGGTACCACGCGCCGTAGCGGATGTTGATCTCGGGGTTGAACAGGTCGCTCGTCCTGAACGCGGTCCCGTGCGTGCGAATCGCGATCCCGTGCGCGGTCGACGGCGTCAGCTGCATCAGCCCGATCGCCCCGGACGACGAGCGCGCGTCCGGGTTGAACTTCGACTCCTGGTAGATGACCGCCGCGAGCAACGCGGGGTCGAGGCCGTGCTCGCGCGCATGTACGCGGACGTACTCCGCGTAGCGCAGCGGGTAGCGGATCCGTTCGTACCACGGCGGCGAGGTGCGGTCGACGTACAGGAGCACCGCGGCGAGCACCGCGACGATCCCGACCAGCGTTACGAAGCGCCTCATCGCGTCAGATCGTCGAGCACCGAGCGGACGAACGCGTCGAGCTCCTCCAGCGTCCCGGCGTTGACGTACGCGTAGTCGGCGCGCGCGACCTTCTCCTCGTCCGGGATCAGGCGCGCCTCGCGCTCGGCCGTCGCGACCTGAGATCGCGCGCGCCGCAGCTCCTCCGGCGCCGTCACGACGACGACCTTGTCGAAGCGCGCGTCGCCGCCCGTCTCATAGAGGAGCGGGACCTCCGTGGCCGTCACCCGCGGCGGGTCCGGCAGCGCGGCGACGTCGTCGCGCCAGCGCAGGTACTCGGCGCTCACGAGCGGGTGCAGCAGCTGCTCGAGCCACTCGAGCGCCTCGCGGTCCTCGAAGACGACGACGCCGAGCGCCCCGCGGTCGATCTCGCCGTCGGGGCCCACGACGCCGTTGCCCATCCGTTCGACGACGACGCGCTTCACCTCGTCCGTCCGCAGCAGATGGTGGACGATCTCGTCGCTCGAGACCGTCGCCGCGCCGTTGCGCGCGAACGCGCGCAGCGCTTCGCTCTTCCCCGCGCCGATGCCGCCGGTGATCGCGACCGCCACCGGCCGCGAGACGGCGGAGGTCACTCCTCGGTGTCGGACGCTTCCGGCTCGGCGGCGGTCGAAGCCGGGCTCGACCCGGCGTCGCGCACGTCCTCGGCCTCGGCGATGCCGGCGCCCGTCGCGTCGGCCTCGCCGGACGACTCCGTGCCCGGCTCCGTCGCGGGGGAGTCGAACGGCCGCGCCTCGTCGGCGGCGTTCGCAGGAGCCTCGGCGAAGACCTCCTCCGACAGGTCGAGGTTCGGCCGCGCGTGCACCGACTGGCCGCCGTCGGCGCGCGGCTGCACCGGGTCGGTGTCCTCGACCCGCTTCAGCGACAGCGACAGCCGCCGCCGGTCGCCGTCCACCTCGATGATCTTCACGTTGACGGGCTGCCCCTGCGAGACGACCTCGCGCGGGTTCTCGACGTGGTGCTGCGCCAGCTCCGAGATGTGAACGAGCCCTTCGACGCCGGGCAGGATCTCGACGAAGGCGCCGAACGTCACCACCTTCGTCACGCGGCCCTCGACGACGTCGCCCTCGTGGTAGTTGTCGAGCACCTGCTGCCACGGGTCGCTCTGCGTCTGCTTGAGGCCGAGGGAGATGCGCTGCCGCTCGCGGTCGATGTCGAGCACCTTCACCTCGACGGTCTGGCCGATCTCGAGCACCTCGGACGGGTGGTTGACGTGCGACCACGACAGCTCGGAGATGTGGATGAGCCCGTCCATGCCGTTCAGGTCGACGAACGCGCCGAAGTCGACGATGTTCGAGATCTGGCCCTCGACCACGTCCCCAGGCTGCAGCTTGTCGAGGATCTGCTGCCGCTGGTCCTTGCGCTCCTCCTCGAGCACGGCGCGGCGCGAGAGCACGACGTTATTGCGCGAGCGGTTGAGCTCGATCACCTTCGCGCGCAGCTCCTGGCCGAGGAACTCGTCCAGGTCCTGCACGCGGCGGATGTCGACGAGCGACGCCGGCAGGAAGCCACGCACGCCGAGGTCGAGGATCAGGCCGCCCTTCACGACCTCGATCACGCGGCCGGTCACCGGGTCGCCCGACTCGGCGGCGCTCTCGATGTTCTTCCAGGCGAGCTCGAAGCGGGCGCGCTTCTTCGACAGGATCAGGCGCCCCTCGGCGTCCTCCTTCGTCAGCACGAGGGCGTCGATCTCGTCCCCCACGGAGACCTCGTCCGCCGGGTTGACCGAGCGCCTGATCGACAGCTCGGAGACGGGGATGACGCCTTCCGACTTGTAGCCGATGTCGACGAGGACCTCGTCCTTGTCGACGCGGACGACCGTGCCGTGGACGACCTGGCCCTCGTTGATCTCCGGGAAGGTCGAGTCGTAGTCGGGAATCAGCTCGCCGTCCGGGCCTTCCACCCAGACGCCGGGCTCCCGCTGCATGAGATCGTTGCTGGCCAAGCGGCCGGGAAGTATAGCCACGGCCCGCACGAGCGCCTGCGGCGCGGGCGCGCCGCGTCAGGCCGGATCCGGCTCCAGGAAACGGAAGTAGGCGGCGTAGCGGATGCCGCCGGTGCGGTTGAGCCCGCTCGCGTGCGGCAGCGCCGGATCCATGACGAGCACGTCACCGGCGTCGAGCTCGACCTCGTGCGGCGCGCCGCCGTCGAGCGGCCAGACGGTCAGGCCGCCGTTCGCCGGCGTGCTCGGCGTCAGCGCCACGCCGAGGATGCGCCGGTACCGGCGCCCGCCGGCCCACTCGGGCTCCCGGTCGACGTGGGACTCGAGCTCGCACGACGTCGCCTCGTCGGGCATGTGCAGGAGCAGCTGCGGGTCGCAGAGCTCGCCGTCGCGCAGCTCGGGCGGGATGTGGTCGAGCAGCGCGAGCACCTCCGGGTCCCAGCGCAGGTGCGGGAACCAGTGCGCATTCCACAGCCACTCGGACAGCCATTCCTGCGGCAGGCCACGCTTGACGATATCCAGGTGGATGTGGCGCAGCACGGCGTCGAGCGCGTCCGGCGGCACGACGTCGCGCAGGATCGCGTAGCCCGTGGTTTGTGTCGCCGGAGCTGCCAACGCGCCTTACCCTAACGGGCTAGCGCTTCGCCTCGGCCCAGTTGTCGCCGACGCCGACGTCGACCGCGAGCGGCGGGTCGAGCTCGTACGCGCCGCACATCTCGCTCCGCACGAGCTCGCGCACCTTCGACACCTCGGGGTCGGGTACCTCGAGCAGCAGCTCGTCGTGCACCTGCAGCACGAGGCGCGCGCCTCTCCCCTCCTCGCGCAGCCTGCGCGCGATTCGGATCATCGCCACCTTGATGATGTCGGCGTTCGACCCCTGCATGACGAAGTTGACCGCGACGCGCTCGCCGAAGCCGCGCGTCTGGCGGTTCGACGCGCGCAGCTCCGGCACAGGCCGCCGCCGGCCGAGCAGCGACGTCGCGTAGCCGTCGGCGCGCGCCTGCTCGATCGTGCGCGCGATGAAGTCCTGCACGTGTGGGAAGCGCGCCAGGTACGCGTCGATGTAGCGCTGCGCCTCGTCGCGCGGAATCTCCAGGTTCTCCGACAAGCCGAACGCCGAGATGCCGTAGACGATCCCGAAGTTGATCATCTTCGCGACCGAGCGCTGCGCGCTCGTCAGCTCGGCCGGCTCGACGCCGAGCACCTCCGCCGCCGTCGCCGTGTGGATGTCCTCGCCGCGCGCGAACGCCTCGCGCAGCTTCGGCTCGCCCGAGACGTGCGCGAGGATACGCAGCTCGATCTGCGAGTAGTCGGCCGAGAGCAGCCGGTGGCCCTCCTCGGCGACGAACGCAGACCGGATCTCGCGGCCGAGCTCGGTGCGGATCGGGATCGACTGCAGGTTCGGGTCGCTCGTCGACAGGCGACCCGTCGCCGCGACCGTCTGGTTGAACGTCGTGTGCAGCCGCCCGTCCCGCTCGTCGATCAGCGACGGCAGCGGGCCGAGATACGTGTTGAGGAGCTTCGAGAGCTCACGCCACTCCTCGATCACGCCGACGATCTCGTGCTCCTGCCGGATCGAGCGCAGCACCTTCGCGTCGGTCGAGTAGCCCGTCTTCCCCTTGCGGCCCGCCGTCAGGCCGAGCTTCTCGAACAGCACGCGCCCGACCTGCTGCGTCGAGCCGAGCATGAACTCCTCGCCCGCCAGCTCGTACGCGCGCGCCTCGAGCTCCTCGACGCGCTCGGCGAGGCGCGCCGTGATCTCGCCCATCCGGTAGGTGTCGATCCTGACGCCGGTCTGCTCCATCTGGGCGAGCACGGCCGACAGCGGCAGCTCCACCTTGCGGTACAGGTCGACGAGGCTGCGCTCCTCGAGCCGCCCGAGCAGCGGCCCGACCAGCCGCCGCGGCGTCTCCGCGCGCCGCACGAGCTGCGTCGTCTCCTCGTCGGCAGCAGGCGTCGGCACGAGCTCGACCCCGTACTCGGCGGCGAGGTCGTCGAGCAGGTACGCCGCGCGGCCCGGGTCGATCAGGTACGCGGCGAGCAGCGTGTCGTCGCGCGCGTCGACGCCGAGCGCCTTCGCGTCGTGCACCACGACGTCGCCTTCGACGCGCTCCGGCCGCGGCCCGACGACGACGCCGCCCGTGGTCGCAACCGCCGCCCGCTCGCCCAACGCGCCGTAGCCGACGACGCCGCGGAAGTCGAGCGCTCCTTCCCGCCACGGAACCTCGACGCCCGTGACCTTGATCGGCGCCGACGGCACGGCGGCGTCGAGCTCGTCCACGCGGTTGAGCAGGTTGCGGAACTCGAAGCGGCGGAAGATCTCCTTGAGCTGCGCGCGGTCCGGCGGCTCGAGCACGAGCTGCGCCGGGTCGCAGTCGATGTCGAGGTCGCGCCGCATCGTCGCGAGCTCCTTCGACAGCAGCGCCACCTCGGCGTTCTCGGTGATGTTGCGCGCGCGCGCCGGCGACAGCTCGGACGCGTGCGCGAGCACCTCCTCGAGCGTGCCGTACTGGGCGACGAGCTGCCCCGCCGTCTTGTCGCCGATTCCGGGGACGCCGGGGATGTTGTCGGAGGTGTCGCCCTTGAGGCCGATGAAGTCCGGCACCTGGTCGGGCGTCACCCCGTACCGCGCCTCGACGCGCTCCGGCGTGTACACGTTCACGTCCGCCACGCCGCGCGGGGTCATCATCAGGCAGACGTTCTCGCTGCAGAGCTGGAACGCGTCGCGGTCGGTCGAGACGACGCACGTCTTGATTCCCTCGGCGTCCGCGCGTGTCGCGAGCGTCGCGATCACGTCGTCGGCCTCCCATCCCTCGAACTCGAGGTTGCGGTAGCCGAACGCCTCCACGATCGGGCGGAAGAACGGGAACTGCTCGCGCAGCAGGTCCGGCATCTCGCGCCGGCCCTCCTTGTAGACGACGTCCGCCGCCTCGGCGGCCGCCGCGCGGTGCACCGGACGCGAGTCCCAGGCGACCGCGACGCCCTTCGGGCGGTAGTCGGCGAGCAGCTTGAACAGCATGTTCGTGAAGCCGAGCAGCGCGTTCGTCGGCTGCCCGTCCGTCGTCGCGAGCTCCTCCGGGAGCGCGAAGAACGCCCGGTACGCGAGGTTGTTGCCGTCGACGATGAACAGGTCGCACTCGCGCGCCGGCGCGTCGTCGAGGTTCAGCTCGGCTCCTGTCAGCGTCTTGGGCACCTCGCGCCCGAGGGTATCGTCGCCGGGCGTGCCGAGCCTCGAGATCCACCCACTTTCCGAGCTTCGCGACGAGGCCGCGGCGCTGCTCGCCGAGCGCTACGCAGCGCAGCGCGCGGCCGAGCCGCTGCTGCCGGCGGTCGACGACTTCGCGGCGCACGTCCCGGCCGACGACGGCGTCGTCGCGACGCGCGGGAATCGCGCCGTCGCCTACCTCGCCGGCAGCACCGACGGCGACACCGCCTGGGCCCGCTTCGCAGGCTGCGCCGCGTCGGAACCCGAGGCGCTGCGCGACCTGTTCGCGGTGATGGCGGAGCGCTGGGACGTCGCACGGTTCCAGGTCGCGGTCCCGGCGTCGGACCGGGCGCTCGTCGACGTCTTCTTCCGGCTCGCGTTCGGCGCGCAGGCGGCGCGGGCGGTGCGCGAGACGGAGGCGACCGCACCCGTCGACTTCGGCGGGACGATACGCGCCTCGACGCCGGACGACCTCGAGGCGATCGCCGGCTTCGACGAGATCCTCTGGCTGCTGCAGGCACGGTCGCCGAGCTTTTCCGGCCGGACGATCCCGCCGCGCAGCTCGTTCCGAGAGGAATGGGCCGATCTCTGGGACGACGAGGTGCAGTATCCGTACCACGTCGTCGCGGAGCGAGACGGCCGCATCGTCGGGCACGCCTTGCTCTACGCGCGTCCCGAGGGAGACCTTCGCGTTCCCACGTCCAATGTCGACCTCGGTCATGCGGCGACGCTGGACGACGTGCGCGGCACCGGGGTGGGCGTCGCACTGACGGCGCACGTGCTCTCGTGGGCGCACGCACACGGGTACCGCTCGATGACGGTCGACTGGCGCATCGTCAACCTGCTGTCGTCGCGGTTCTGGCCGCGCCGCGGCTTCCGCCCGCAGTACCTCCGCCTCTACCGCGCCGTCCCCTGATGCGCGTCCCGCTGCTCGCGGACGCGCGGATGATCGTGGCGGAGCCCGGCGACGGCGACGTCGTCCTGCGGCCGCCGGCCGCGCGCGACGAGGTGCCTGACGTGGCCGCGGCGGTGCGTGACGCGCTCGCATTCCCGCTCGCGGGCGCGCCGCTCGAGGCGCTCGCGCGCCGCGGCGGGACGGCGACGATCGTGATCGAGCAGCCGGCGCTGCCGATCCCCGCCGCCCAGTCGGGACCGCGTCACGACGCGATCGCGGCGGTCGCCGACGAGCTGGAGCGCTTCGGCGTCGCGCGCACGACGATCCTCGTCGCCGGCGGGCTGCTGCGGCGCATGACGCCGCGCGAGATCGGCCTGCTCGTCCCGCCGGAGTTCCGGCGGCGCTTCCGCGGCCGCGTGATCGTCCACGACGCCGAGGGAGACGACCTCGCCGACCTGGGCACCGCCGGCCCGGTGCCGCTCCGCGTCAACCGCGCGCTCGTCGAGACGGACCTGGTCGTGACGGTGACGGCGGCGGAGACGGTCGTGCACGGCGGGCCGGCGGCGCTGCTGGCGGCGGCCTCGCCGGAGGCTCTCCGCGCGGGCGGCGCGGTCTCGCTCCTCGAGACGAGCGCTTCTCAGGGCTGGCGGCTGGCCGTCGAGCTCGAGCGGCGGCTCGCCGAGCGCGTCGCGCTCACCGGCGTCTCGCTGGCGCTCAACACGCCGCGCGTCGCAGGCCCCTTCTCCGGGTATCCCCACGACCAGGCCGCTATCGAGCGCATGCTCGGCTCGCACCTGCGGCGCGCGTTCCAGATCGCGCCGGCGCTCGTCCGCCAGCGGCTGCTCGAACGACTGCCGCGGGAGCTGACCGCCTCCGCCGTGTTCGGCGGGACGCCGTCCGTCGCGCACGCCGAGGCGCTGATCCGCGGCACGGTCTTCAAGGGGATCGAGCTGGACGAGCCGCTCGACGCGCTCGTCATGGGCATCCCGCCGACGACGCCGTTCATGCCGCGCGAGCGCCCGAATCCCATCAGCGCCGCGTACCTCGGCCTCGGGCTCGCGCTGCGGCTCTGGCGCAACACGCCGCCCGTTGCGGCCGGCGGCACCGCGATCCTCGCCCACCCGCTGCCGCGCCGCTTTCCGCGACCGACGCAGACCCCGTACCGCGCGCTGTTCTTCGACGCGCGTACGGCGCGCGACGCCGACGCGATGCGCGAGGCGGAGGCCGCAGCCGTCGCCGACGAGCGCGCGATCGAGGACTACCGCGCCGGACGCGCCTGCCACCCGCTGCAGCCGTTCGTGGAGTGGAGCGCGTGCGACGCCTCGGCGCACCGGCTCGGCGCGGTGCTCGTCGCGGGCTGCCGCGACTGGGACGCGGCCCGGCAGCTCGGGTTCGTGCCCGTGCACGGCCTCGCGGCGGCGCTCGAGATGGCGCGCGGCCGCGGCGCCGAGCGCATCGGCTACCTGCTCTCTCCGCCGTACGTCCCGCTCGTCGTCGGTCGCTGACGCTCGGCGCGGGCAGGCGTCGTCGGGGTCTGCACGTAGGGTGCGTGGCGTGAACGCCGTCATCGAGACACGTGGCCTGACGAAGCGCTTCGGCGCGCGCGCGGCGATCGACGGCGTCGACCTGACGGTGCCGGCGGGCGTCGCCTTCGGCTTCCTCGGGCCGAACGGGGCGGGCAAGACGACGCTGATCCGCACCCTGCTCGGGTTGACGCGGGCCACCTCCGGCGAGATGCGGCTGCTCGGGCTGCCGCAGCCGGAACGCCGCCGGGAGGCGCTCGCGCGCGTCGGGGCGATCGTCGAGGAGCCGCGGTTCCACGGACACCTGACGGGCCGCGAGAACCTGCGGATCGTGGCCGCCGCGCGCACCCCCGAGGCGGACGCCCGCATCCCCGGCGCGCTCGAGCGCGTCGGCCTCGCGAAGCGGGCCGACGACCGCGTCAAGGAGTACTCGCTCGGCATGCGCCAGCGGCTCGGCATCGCGCGCTGCCTGCTCGCCGACCCGGTGCTGCTCATCCTGGACGAGCCGATGAACGGCCTCGACCCGGCGGGGATCCTCGAGATGCGCCACCTCATCCGCGCGTTCGTCGACGAGGGGCGGACGGTCTTCCTCTCGTCGCACCTGCTGGACGAGGTCGAGAAGACGTGCGACGAGGTCGCGATCGTCGACCGCGGCCGCGTGATCCTCCAGGGACGCGTCGACGAGATCTCGTCGAGCGGCGAGCCGACCGTGCTCGTCGGCGTCGACGATCGAGCCGCGGCCAAGCGGCTGCTCGCCGCCGACCCGCGCGTGTCGAGCGTCGAGGAGGAGGCGGACGGGCTGCGGGTGACGCTCGGCGACGGCCTCGGCGCGGCCGACGTCAACCGTGCGCTCGTCGCCGCCGGCCTCGCCGTCTCGCGGCTCGAACCGGCGCGGGCGACGCTCGAGGAGAAGTTCCTCGCCGTCACCTCGCGGCTGGAGGCGGCGGAATGAGGCTCGTCCGCGCCGAGGTGCTGAAGATCGCCAAGCGCCGCGGGACGATGATCTGGTGCGCGATCCTCACCGTCGGCGCCGTGCTGGTGGCGATCGTCGTGCTGCTCGCGCTCCACGCCGCGAATCCCGCTCACCACGGGCCCGCGGGCGGCGCACAGAACTTCAAGAACCTGATGTTCGTCCTCACCGGTCTCGGCGGCGTCGCCGCGATCCTGATCGGCTCCGCGGCGGGAACGCAGGACGTGCAGGCGGGCGTCTTCCGCGACCTCGTCGTGACGGGCCGGCCGCGGACGACGCTCTTCGCCGTGCGGTACCCCGGCGCGATCCTCACGTTCCTGCCGCTGCTCGCGATCGGGTTCGCGCTCGTGACCGCGGCGTCCTACCTCTTCGCCGGGTCGCGGCCGGAGCCGACAGGCGCCGAGGTCGGGCGCTTCGCCGCCTACGCCGTCGCCGCGATGCTCGTGAACATCGCGATCGCCATCGGGCTTGCGGCGTTTGCGAGCTCACGCGTGGTCGTGGGCGTGCTGATCGCGTGGAACGCGATCGTCGCGCAGCTGCTCGCGAGCATCAGCGCGCTCGGCGGCGCGCGCCGCGCGATCGACGTCGAGGCGGCGGAGCATTTCCTGCCGGCGCACGTCGACAACAGCCGCGTCGCGATGTCGCTCGGCACGGCGCTGATCGTCCTCGTTGCCTGGATAGGCGTCTTCCTCGCCGCCGGGCGATGGTGGACGCAGCGCCGCGACGCCTGAATCGCAGGCCCGATGCGCCCTGGCGGCGCACGTTGTCATTGACATAGATGCATCTCTGACAACGGCCTGGTTTTACCGGCACCTCCCTGGAAACGGGTCACGGACCGGGCGCGCAGATCGCCCGGCCGACTTCGAGGGAGGGGTTGCGTGGAGACGATTCTCGTCACGGGCGGTGCCGGGTTCATCGGGTCGCACCTGGCCGACTTGCTGCTCGAGCGGGGAGCGGGCGTCCGCGTGCTCGACTCGCTCGTCGACCAGGTGCACGGCGGTCGCGAGCGGCCCGAGTACCTGCCGGACGACGTCGAGCTGATCGTCGGCGACGTCCGCGACGGCGGGCTCGTGCGCGAGGCGCTGCACGGCGTCGACGCCGTCGTCCATCTCGCCGCGCGCGTCGGGGTCGGCCAGTCGATGTACGAGATCGGCGACTACGTCTCGGCCAACACCCACGGCACGGCGGTGCTGCTCGAGGCGCTGCTCGACCGTCCCGTGCGGAAGCTCGTCGTGGCCTCGAGCATGTCGATCTACGGCGAGGGCGCGTACGCGCCCGTCGCCGCGGTCGAGCGGCGCCCCGAGGATCTCGCGGCGCGGCGGTGGGAGCCGCGCGGCGCCGGCGGCGAGGAGCTATTCCCGCTCCCGACGCCCGAGACGAAGCCGTGCGCGAACTCGTCCGTCTACGCGCTCACGAAGTACGACCAGGAGCGGCTCGCGCTCGTCTTCGGCGCGGCGTACGACGTGCCGACGGTCGCCCTGCGCTTCTTCAACACGTACGGGCCTCGCCAGGCGCTCTCGAACCCGTACACGGGCGTCCTCGCGATCTTCGCCTCGCGCCTGCTGAACGGGAACCGGCCGCTCGTCTACGAGGACGGCGAGCAGCGCCGCGACTTCGTCAGCGTCCGCGACGTCGCCCGCGCGTGCGTGCTCGCGCTCGACCGCGAGAGCGCGAACGGGCAGGCCGTCAACGTCGGCAGCGGCCGCAGCGTCACCGTCAACGAGGTGGCGCGCGAGCTCTCCTCGGTGCTCGGCGTCGACGTCGAGCCCGAGCTCACCGGGAAGTACCGGGCGGGCGACATCCGACACTGCTTCGCCGACATCACGCGCGCGCGGGAGCTGCTCGGGTTCGAGCCCGAGGTGTCGCTCGAGGACGGGATGCGCGAGCTGGCGGCGTGGCTCCAGACGCAGACCGCCGACGACCGCGTCGACGCGGCGGCGGCCGAGCTGGCCGCGAGAGGGCTCGCGCGATGAGCCGCGTCGTCGTGACCGGGGGCGCCGGCTTCGTCGGCGCGAATCTCGTCTCGCGGCTCGTCGAGGACGGCGAGGACGTCGTCGTGCTCGACTCGCTGGCGCGGGCCGGCGTCGAGCGGAACCTCCGCTGGCTGAAGGCGGTGCACGGCGAACGCGTGCGCTTCGAGCGCAGCGACGTCCGCGACCGCGAAGTCGTGCGCCGCGCCCTGCGACGAGCCGACGCGGTGTTCCACCTCGCGGCGCAGGTCGCGGTCACCACGTCGCTCGACGACCCCGTCGACGACTTCCGCGCGAACGTCGAGGGGACGATCAACGTCCTCGAGGAGGCGCGCCGGCTCGACGAGCCGCCGTTCGTGCTCTTCACGTCGACGAACAAGGTGTACGGGTCGCTGGCCGACCTGGAGCTGCGGCGGCGCGACGACCGGTGGGAGCCGGCCGACCGCGCGATCGCCGAGCACGGGTTGTCAGAGTCGCGGCCGCTCGACTTCTGCACGCCGTACGGGTGCTCGAAGGGAGCCGCCGACCAGTACGTCCTCGACTACGCGAAGTCGTACGGACTGCCCACGGTCGTGTTCCGGATGAGCTGCATCTACGGGCCGCACCAGCACGGCAACGAGGACCAGGGCTGGGTGGCGCACTTCGCCATCTGCGCGCTCGACGAGGAGCCGATCACGCTGTACGGCGACGGCGCGCAGGTGCGCGACCTGCTCTTCGTGGACGACCTCGTCGAGGCGATGCAGCTCGCGCGCGCGAACGCCGACGCTGTCGCCGGGACGCCCTTCAACATGGGCGGCGGCCCGGACAACGCCATCTCGCTCCTCGAGGTGCTCGAGCAGCTGGCGGAGCTGCACGGGCGGATGCCCGCGGTGAGGTTCGCCGCCGAGCGGAAGGGCGACCAGCGCTACTACGTCGCGGACACGCGCCGCTTCCGCGCGGCGACCGGCTGGCGGCCGCGCGTCGACGTCGGCGACGGCGTGGAGCGCCTGTACCGCTGGCTCGCGCAGGAGCGCGCGGCGGCGCGGCCGCCGCTGCGGGCGGTGGCGCGATAGCCGTCGCGGCGCAGGCGATGGCGGCCGCGGTCGTGGCGGGGCCGCGCGCGGCGCGCCGGATTGCCGCGCCCCGGCCCGAGCCCGCGTCCGGCCAGGTGCTGGTGCGCGTCGAAGGCTGCGGCGTGTGCGGGTCGTCGCTGCCCGTCTGGGAAGGACGTCCGTGGTTCGAGTACCCGCTGGCGGCGGGGGCGCCCGGGCACGAGGTGTGGGGGCGCCTCGAAGACGGCACGCGCGTCGCCGCGCTGTGCTTCAACGGCTACGCGGAATGGGACGTCGCGGACGAGGACACGGTGGTCGAGCTGCCGGCGGCGCTGGACGGGTTGCCGTTTCCCGGCGAGGCGCTCGCCTGCGCAGTCAACGTGGTCGAGCGGTCGGGCTTACACATGGGTACTCATACGGCGGCGGCGCGGAGGCGCATGAGTACCCATGTGTCACCGCGGATCGCCGTCGTCGGGATGGGCTTCCTCGGCACCTGTATCGCGCGGATCATCGGGGAGGTGACGGAGGTGCGGCGGGACACGCCCGTCGAAGGCGAGTTCGACGTCGTGGTCGAGGCGGCGGGGACCCAGTCGGCGCTCGACACGGCGTCGCGGCTCGTGGCGACCGGTGGCACGCTCGTGATCGCCGGGTTCCACCAGGACGGGCCGCGGACGGTCGACCTGCAGAGCTGGAACTGGCGTGGCCTCGACGTCGTCAACGCACACGAGCGCGACCCGCACGTCGTCGTCCGCGGCATGCGCAGCGCGGTCGCCCTCGCGGTCGCCGGCGTCCTCGATCTGCGTGCGCTGGTCACCGACTTCCTGCCGCTCGCCGGGATCGCCGACGCGTTCGAGCTCGCGCGGAGGCGTCCGCCGGGGTTCGTGAAGGCGGTCGTGTGCCCGTAGCGACGCTGCCGCGGCTCGGCTTCCTCGGGGTCGGCTGGATCGGCCGCAGCCGCCTCGACGCGCTCACGGCCGCGGGCGCCGCCGAAGTCGCGGCGATAGCCGACCCCGCCGTGCCGGGGGCGCTCGGCTCGCTCGGCGAGCTGCTCGAGGCCGACCTGGACGGCGTGGTGATCGCGACGCCGAGCGCGCAGCACGCCGAGCAAGCGATCGCGGCATTCGAGCGTGGGCTGCCGGTGTTCGTGCAGAAGCCCGTCGGCCGGAGCGCCGCGGAAGTGCGCGAGGTCGTCGAGGCCGCGCGTCGCGCCGACCGACTGCTCGGCGTCGACCTCTCCTATCGCCACGCCGCCGCGTTCGGCGCGGCGCACGACGCGGTGCGGTCCGGAGCGCTCGGCGACGTGTTCGCCGCGGATCTCGCGTTCCACAACGCGTACGGGCCGGACAAGCCGTGGTTCTACGACCCGCAGCTGTCCGGCGGCGGCTGCGTGATCGACCTCGGCATCCACCTCGTCGACCTCGCCGTCTGGACGCTCGACATCGCGCCGGCGGACGTGCGCGCGCGGCTCGTCGGCGCTCCCGTCGAGACGTTCGCGACCGCGCAGCTCGACCACGTTCGCCTAGCGTGCTCGTGGAACCTGCACGCGGGCGAGCAGGCGCGCATCGAAGCGTCGTTCTACGGCACGGACGGCGGAGTGCGCGTCACGAACGTCGGCGGCTCGTTCTACGACTTCCGCTGCGAGCGGCTGAGCGGCACCGCCCGCGAGGTCGTCGCAGAACCCCCCGATGCGTGGCCGGGCCGCGCGGCCGTCGCGTGGGCACGGCGCGTCGCAGTGGGCGACCGGTTCGACGAGGCGGAGGGCGAGCAGCTGGTCCGCGTGGCGCAGATCCTCGACCGAATCTACGGCCGATGAGGGTGCTGATGACGGCGGACGCCGTCGGCGGCGTCTGGACGTACGCGCGCGAGCTCGCGGCGGCCCTGGACGCCGACGTCCAGATGGCGACGATGGGTCCTCCGCCGAGCGGCGTCGAACCCGGCGTGCACGTCTCCACCTTCGCGCTCGAGTGGGAGGACGACCCGTGGGAGGACGTCGGCCGCGCGGGTCGCTGGCTGCTCGAGCTCGAAGAGGAGCTGCGGCCGGACGTCGTGCACGTGAACGGGTACGCGCACGCCGCCCTGCCGTGGCGCGCCCCCGTCGTCGTCGTCGCGCACTCGGACGTCGTGTCCTGGTGGTGGGCCGTGCACGGCGAGGCGCCTCCGGCGCGCTGGGAGCGCTACCGTCGCTCGGTCGAGGCCGGGCTGGGGGCGGCCGACGTCGTCGTCGCCCCGACACGCGCGGTCATGCACGACCTCGAGCGGCACTACGACCTCGCCGGGGAGCGCGTCGTGATCCCGAACGGACGGAACGCGTCGATCCCGCCTGCGGCGAAGGAGCCGTTCGTGCTCGCGTCGGGCCGCTTCTGGGACGCGGCGAAGAACATCGCGGCGCTCGAGGCGGTGCGGGACGACGTCCCGTGGCCGATCGTGCTCGTCGGCGACGGAACGCCCGGCGGCCGCGTCGGAACCCACGAGCACGCGCGCCTGCTCGCGCGCGCGGGCGTCTTCTGCTCGCCGGCGCTGTACGAGCCGTTCGGCCTCGGCATCCTCGAGGCGGCGCAAGCCGGGTGCGCCCTCGTCCTGGGCGACATCCCGAGCCTGAGAGAGATCTGGGCCGGCGCGGCATTGTTCGTGCCGCCGCGCGACCGCGAAGCGCTCGCAGCGGCACTGCAGGGCGCCTGTTCGGATGCCGAGCTCCGGGGCGACCTCGCCGCGCGTGCGGCGCGCCGCTCCGCCCGCTACCGCGCCGACACGATGGCGACGGCGTACGCCGCGCTCTACGAGCGCGTGCTCGACACGGTGCCCGCATGAAGCTCGTGCTGTTCGTGCACTCGCTCGCGAGCGACTGGAACCACGGCAACGCGCACTTCCTGCGCGGCATCGTCCGCGAGCTTCGCGCCGCCGGGCACGAGGTCGTGGTCTACGAGCCACGCGACGCGTGGTCGCGCGCGCAGCTTGCCGCCGCCGAGGGCGAGAAGTTCGTAAACGACCTGGCGGTGCGGTATCCGAGCATTCGCTACGACCGCTCACTGGACGTCGCTGCCGCGGTCGAGGGCGCCGACGCGGTGCTCGTCCACGAGTGGAACGAGCCGTGGCTCGTCGCCGCCGTCGGCGCGAGCGGGGCGGTCGCGCTGTTCCACGACACGCACCACCGCGCCGTCACGGCGCCGCGCGAGCTGGCCCGCTTCGACCTCGGCGGGTACGCGGGCGTGCTCGCGTTCGGTGCCGCCGTCGCGGACGTCTACCGTGCCCGCGGCTGGCACGACCGCGTCTGGGTGTGGCACGAGGCCGCGGACACCGCCGTCTTCCGGCCGCTCGAAACGCACAAGACCGGCGACCTCGTGTGGATCGGCAACTGGGGCGACGACGAGCGCACGCGTGAGCTGGAGACGTTCCTGCTCGGACCGGCGCGCCGCCTCGGGCTGCGCGGCGTCGTGCACGGCGTGCGCTACCCGCCGGCGGGCGTCGACGCGGTCGAGGACGCGGGCCTCTCGTTCGGCGGGTGGCTGCCGAACGACCGCGTGCCCGAGGTGTTCGCCCGCCACCGGGTGACCGTGCACGTGCCGCGCCGTCCCTACGTCGAGGCGCTCCCGGGGGTGCCGACGATCCGCGTGTTCGAGGCGCTGGCGTGCGGGATCCCGCTGGTGTCGGCGCCGTGGGACGACGTCGAGGGGCTGTTCCGCGGCGGCGACTTCGCGCGCGTCCGCGACGGCGCGGAGATGGAGCGCGCGCTGCACGACCTCCTGCGGGACGAGGAGCAGGCGCGGGAGCTCGCCGCGCGCGGCCTCGAAACGATCCGCGCCCGCCACACCTGCGCGCACCGCGTCGCCGAGCTGACCGACGTGCTGCGTCAGGTCGGCGCCGGCGGGACGCACGCGCCGGCCGTCGCCGTGGCGGAGCCCGCGGCGTGAAGATCGCCTGGTTCGCCTCGTCGCTCGTGTCGTCGTACTGGAACGGCGCCGCGACGTACTACCGAGGCCTCGTGCGCGCGCTCGCAGAGCGCGGCCACGAGATCACGTTCTACGAACCGGACGCATACGAGCGCCAGCAGCATCGCGACGTCGCCGATCCGCCGTGGGCGGAGGTCGTCGTCTGGCAGCCGACGGAGGCCGAGGCACGACGCCTGATCCGCGGTGCGCGCGCGGCGGACGTGGTCGTGAAGGCGAGCGGCGTCGGCGTGCTCGACGACGTCCTCGCGCAATGCGTGGCGTCACTCGACGGTCCCGTCCGCGTCTTCTGGGACGTGGACGCGCCGGCGACGCTCGCCGCGGCCGACGCGGCCTTCGCGTCGCTGGCGGCGAGCTTCGACCTGGTGCTGACGTACGGCGGCGGCGCGCCCGTGGTCGAGCGTTACCTCGACCTCGGCGCGCGCGAATGCGTCCCGGTGTACAACGCGCTCGACCCGCAGACGCACCATCCGGTCGCGCCCGACGAGCGCTTCGCCGGCGACCTCGGCTTCCTCGGCAACCGGCTGCCGGACCGGGAGGCGCGGGTCGACGAGCTGTTCCTGCGCGCGGCGTCGCTGGCGCCCGACCGGCTGTTCACGCTCGGCGGCGCCGGCTGGGAAGGGAAGCCGCTGCCGCCGAACGTCCGCCTCCTCGGCCACGTCGGTACCGGCGACCACAACGCCTTCAACTGCTCGTCCCTCGCCGTCCTGAACGTGACGCGCCAGTCGATGGCCGCGAACGGCTGGTCGCCGCCGACGCGCGTGTTCGAAGCCGCCGGCGCGGGCGCCTGCCTGATCACGGACGCGTGGGACGGGGTCGAGCTCTTCCTCGAGCCGGGGGTCGAGGTGCTCGTCGCCCAGGACGGACACGACGTGGCGAGCCACGTCCTGGCTCTGAGCCAGGACGTGGCCAGACGGGTCGGTGCGGCCGCGCGCGAGCGCGTCCTGCGCGAGCACACGTACGCTCGGCGGGCGGAGCAGGTCGAGTCGGTGCTCGGCGCACGCGTGCCGACGCAGGCGCCCGCGGCGGCCAGGCAGACGGGGCCGGAGCGGATGCGCGCGTGAGGATCGTCTTTCTCGGCCTGTCCATCACGTCGTCCTGGGGAAACGGCCACGCGACGAACTACCGCGGCCTGCTCGCCGCGCTGCGCCGGCGTGGCCACCATGTCCTGTTCCTCGAGCGCGACAAGCCGTGGTACGCGGCCCACCGCGACTTCGCGCCGCCGTGGGTGCACCTCTACGGCGACGTCGCCGAGCTGCACCGCCGGCGCGACGACGTGCGCGTCGCCGACCTCGTCGTCGTCGGGTCGTACGTCCCCGACGGCTGCGAGGTCGCGCGGTGGGTTCTCGACACGGCGGAGGGCGTGACCGCATTCTGGGACATCGACACGCCGGTGACGTCTGCGAAGCTCGCCGGCGGCGACCACGAGTACCTCTCCCCCGAGCTCCTCCCGCGCTTCGACCTCTACCTCTCCTTCACCGGCGGCCCGCTCCTGGCCGAGCTCGGTGCGCGGCGGCCGACGCCGTTCTACTGCGTCGCCGACCACTCGGCGTACCGGCCGCTGCGCGTGCCCGTGCGCTGGGAGCTCGGCTACCTCGGCACCTACTCGGACGACCGCCAGCCGAAGGTCGAGGCGCTGCTCCTCGAGCCGGCGCGGCAACGGCCCGACCTTGCGTTCGCGCTCGCCGGGCCGCAGTACCCGCAGGACGTCTCCTGGCCGCCGAACGTCGAGCACTTCGACAGCCTGCCGCCGGCCGAGCATCCCGGCTTCTACTGCGCGCAGCGCTTCACGCTCAACGTCACGCGGGCCGAGATGGTGCGCGCCGGCTGGTCGCCGAGCGTGCGCCTGTTCGAAGCGGCGGCGTGCGGCGTGCCCGTGATCTCCGACTGGTGGGAGGGCCTCGACGCGTTTTTCGAACCGGAGCGGGAGATCCTGGTCGCCGAGGACGCGGACGACGTCCTCCGCCACCTCGCGCGGCCGGCCCGCGACGTGGGCGCGCGCGCGCGCGAACGCGTCCTGCGCGAGCACACGGCCGACCACCGCGCGCGGGAGCTCGAGGCTCACGTCGCCGCGGTGCGCGAGCAGGTGCCGGCGTGACCCTGCAGTCGGTCGGAGACCACGACCCCGAGATTCGCGCGCTCGCGCCCTGGTTCCACAACCTCCACCTCCCGGACGGCCGCCAGACGGCACCCGACCACCCGCTCGGCGACTTTCCGAGGTTCAAGTGGGAAGAGATCGCCCCGCACCTCCCCGCCGACCTCGACGGCTGGACGGCGCTCGACATCGGCTGCAACGCGGGCTTCTACGCGTTCGAGCTCGCGAAGCGCGGCGCGCGCGTCACGGGTCTCGAGATCGACATGCACTACCTCACCCAGGCGCGCTGGGCCGCGGAACGGTACGGGTGCGAGATCGACTTCCGCCGCGGCAGCGTCTACGACCTCTGCAACGCGCACGAGCAGTGGGACCTCGTGCTCTTCATGGGCGTCCTCTACCACCTGCGCCACCCGCTGCTCGCGCTCGACGCCGTCGCGCGCGTCGTGCGACGGATGCTCGTCCTGCAGACGCTGACGATCCCGGGCGAGGAGCGCGCCGAGCCGCCGCCGAATCTCGACATCGACGAGCGCGAGCGCATGCGCGAGCCCGGCTGGCCGGTGCTCGCGTTCATCGAGCGGCGTCTCGCGGACGACGACACCAACTGGTGGGCGCCGAACGCTGCATGCGTCGAGGCGATGGCGAGGTCGGCCGGGCTCGAGATCGAGGCGCACCCGGCGCACGAGACCTGGCTCTGCTCCCCCGCGCTCGCGCGCTGATCCTGCGGCGCGGGCTCAGACGACCGCGGCGAGCGACTGCCGCCCGTGCAGGAGCGGCGCGGCGAGATCGCCGACGCGCGCGACGCGGTCGAGCACGGCCGCAGGGGTGAACTCGGTCGCGTCGAGCCCGGCCCGGACCTCCTCCCACCGCAGCGGCGTCGCAACCGCCGCCGCGGGCAGCGGCCGGATCGAGTACGGCGCAACGACCTGCTGGCCGTGCCCGTTCATCTTCGCGTCGACCGCGACGTCGCGCACGCCCGCGCGTCGCAGCGTGGACGCCAGCGTGCGGACGAAGTCCCGCACGTCCTCGTACGAGTGGCGCCGCGCGATCGGGACGCGGACGTGCAGCCCGTCGCCGCCCGTCGTCATCGGCACCGATTCCAGCCCGAGCGCACGCAGCGCCTCGTGCAGTAGCAGCGCCGCGTCGACGACCGCTGCGAACGGCGCGCCCTTCGGGTCGAGGTCGAGCAGGGCGACGTCCGGACGGTCCGGTTTGTCGATGCGCGACGTCCACACGTGCAGGTCGACGCAGCCGTAGTCGACGAGCCAGAGCAGCGTCGACCGGTCGCGGACGACGACGTAGTCGACGAGCGCCCCGCCGCGCGACCGCGCCGCCTGCGGCGCCGTCGGGATCCAGTCGGGAGCGTCGGCCGGCTTGTCCTTGAGCCAGCGGAACGGCGAACGCGGGCCGTTGAAGTGCTGCTTGATCGTGAACGGTCGGCCGCGCAGGTGCGGGAGCACGACCGGCGCGACCGCCGCGTAGTAGTCGAACGCGTCGCGCTTCGTCAGCCCGAGCTCGGGCCACCAGCGCTGGTCGGGATGGTGCAGCTCGACGCGCGGCACGAGCGGGGGTCTTCCCGCGCGGGCCGAGCCGAAGACGGGCTACGTCTCCCCGAGGTAGGTCTTGCGGACCCGCTCGTTCGTCTTCAGCGCCGCCGCGGTGTCGGCGAGGACGATGCGCCCGGTCTCCATCACGTAGCCGCGGTGCGCGTGGTCGAGCGCCATCAGGGCGTTCTGCTCGACGAGCAGGATCGACGTCCCCTGCTCGTTGATCTGCCTGATGATGTCGAAGATCCGCTCCACGAAGATCGGGGCGAGCCCGAGCGAGGGCTCGTCGAGGAGGAGCAGCTTCGGTCGCGCCATCAGCGCCCGCCCGATCGCGCACATCTGCTGCTCGCCGCCGGACATCGTCCCGGCCTTCTGGTCGCGGCGCTCGTGCAGGCGCGGGAAGAGCTCGAACACGCGGTCCATGTCCTGCCGGATCGCGGCGCGGTCGTGCCGCTGAAAGGCGCCCATCTCGAGGTTCTCGACGACGGTCATGCGCGGGAAGAGCCGCCGTCCCTCGGGCGACTGCGCGATGCCGCGCCGGACGATCTCGTGCGCGGCGACGCCGGTGATCTCGCGACCCTGGAACTCGATCGTCCCGTGGCGCGGCCGGTTGAGCCCGTTGATCGAGCGCAGCGTCGTCGACTTGCCCGCGCCGTTCGCACCGAGCAGCGTCACGATCTCTCCCTCGTGCACCTCGAGCGAGATGCCCTTCAGCGCGTGGATCGCGCCGTAGTAGGTGTGGACGTCGCCGAGTCGCAGGAGCGGCGTCCCGTTCGCGGACGTCGCGCGCGCCGCCTCGCTCACGACAGCCCCTGCCGCTTCATGTCCTCGACCGCGGCCTTGCCCAGGTACGCCTCGATCACGCGCTCGTTCTGCTGCACCTCGCGCGGCGACCCCTCGGCGATCTTCTCGCCGTAGTCGAGGACGGAGACGCGGTCGGAGACGCCCATCACGACCCGCATGTCGTGCTCGATCATCAGCACCGTGAGACCGCGTTCCTCGCGCAGGTGCGCGACGAAGTCGGTGAACTCCGCGGACTCCTGCGGGTTCATCCCCGCCGTCGGTTCGTCGAGCAGGAGCAGCTGCGGCTCCGTTGCGAGCGCGCGCGCGACCTCCAGCCGGCGCTGGTCGCCGTACGGCAGGTTCTTGGCGAGCTCCGCCGCCTTGCGGCGCAGACCCGTGTACTCGAGCAGCTCGAGTGCGCGCTCGCGCGCCTCGCGTTCCTCGCGCTGCACGTACGGGGTGCGGACGATCGACGCGAACAGGTTCGCCTTCATGCGCGAGTGCATCCCGACGAGCACGTTCTCGAGCGCCGTCATGTTCTCAAACAGGCGGATGTTCTGGAACGTGCGCCCGACGCCGCGTCCCGTGATCGCGTGCGGCGGCTTTCCCGTGATGTCCTCACCGAGGAACGTGATCCGCCCGCCTGTCGGCTTGTAGACGCCGGTCAGCATGTTGAAGAACGTCGTCTTGCCCGCGCCGTTGGGGCCGATCAGCGACACGACCTTCCCGCGCGGTACGACGAAGTCGACGTCGTTGACGGCGACGAGCCCGCCGAACTCCTTGCGCACGCTCTCGGCGACGAGCAGGTTGCCGTCGGCGGCCGCAGCCGCCGCGCCGTTCTCGCTCACGCCTCGGCTCCGGCGTGCGTCGTGTCGTAGAGCGGCTCGTCGTGCACGCCCTCGTGCAGCTCGGCGGCGCGCCGGCGCGACGGGATTAGCCCCTCGGGCCGGAACAGCATCACGACGAGGATGATCAGCCCGTAGATGCCGCCCGCGAACAGCGGGACGTCGAGGCCCGGCGTGTCCTGCCCCGGCAGCTGCATGTGGCCGATGAAGTGGATGTTCGTGTTGAGCCACTGGCCGATGTTCGCGAGGCCCTCCTGGTTCAGATACGCGAGGAACGACGCGCCGACGATGACGCCCCAGATGTTCCCCATGCCGCCGAGGATGACCATGCAGAGGATGAACACGGAGATGTTGAAGAAGAAGTCGCCCGGGAACGTCGCGCTCTTGAAAGCGGCGTAGTAGGCGCCGGCGATCCCGCCGAAGAACGCGCCGCTCGCGTAGGCCCAGGTCTTCGTGCGCATCAGCGGGATCCCCATCGCGGCGGCGGCGGTCTCGTCCTCGCGAATCGCGATCCACGCGCGCCCGATGCGCGAGAACTGCAGCCGGAACGAGCAGAACACGGTGAACAGGAGCAGGACGATCGCCGTCCAGAAGTAGACGTCGGTCGACTGAATCTGGTGGCCGAGCACCTTCGCCGTGCAGCACTGGAGGAAGTTCGCCGGCAGGAAGCCGCCCGTAGCGTGCGCGATGTGGTTGCCGAAGCCGGGCGAGTCGAGCGGCGTGATCCCGTTCGGGCCGTTCGTCAGGTTGAAGCCGGTGCCGAGGAAGTTGTCGCTGTTCCGCGCCATCTGCGGGAGGATCTCGCCGAAGCCGAGCGTGACGATCGCCAGGTAGTCGCCGCGGAGACGCAGCGTCGGCAGGCCGATGATGATCCCGAACAGCGCCGTGATCACGCCGGCGAGCGCGAGCAGGATCCAGATCGAGACGTGGATGCCGGGCAGCTTCGGGTCGATGCCGACGGCGCCGAAGTGCCAGGTCACGTGCGCGAACTGCTCCGACGCGAACCAGGCGCACGTGTACGCGCCGGTCGCGTAGAAGGCGACGTAGCCGAGGTCGAGCAGGCCGGCGTAGCCGACGACGATGTTCAGGCCGACGGCCATCATCACGAACACGAGCATGTAGACGCCGGTCGCGACGTCCGGCCAGACGCCGAACAGCGGCACCGTGAACATCTTGTAGCCGTAGAACGGGTAGAAGACGGCTGCCAGCACCGCGACGACGGGGACGATCTTCGACTTGTACGGGTGCGGGATCCACGTCGTCGCGAAGACGATCGCGAGCAGGACGGCGAGCGAGCGCGGCCCCGTGGCGAGGAACAGCGCGACGAGCGCGACGTGCCCGGCGAGCTTCCAGGGGATCGGCGGGAGCCGGTGGATCCAGTAGATCGCCGCCGCGACCAGGATCCCGTACGCGAGCGCGTGGTCGAGGAAGAAGACGCCGACGGCGAGGAGCACCTCGATCGCGACCGCGACGCCCCAGCGTTCGCGCTCGGGCAGGCGCCGGTAGCGCGGCGTCCCGTACGAGCGCCAGAGCTCCGCCCAGTTCACCTAGCCGCCCTCCGGCGTCCGCTCCCCGAGGAGCCCCTCGGGACGGAAGACCAGGATCAGGATCAGGATCGAGAACACGATCGACTCGGTCCAGTCGGAGCCCGGCATGTGCTTCGGCAGGCCCTCGTTCCACGCCTGGATCAGCCCGATCAGGATCGCCCCGAGGACAGCGCCCGGCAGGTTGCCGATGCCGCCGAAGACCGCGGCGGTGAACGCGATCAGGCCGAGCTGGAACCCCTGGTCGAAGCGCACGGTCGTCGCCCACAGCGAGTAGAGCGTCCCCGCGGCCCCTGCGAGCGCGCCCGCGATCAGGAACGTGAACGAGATCGTGCGGTTGACGTTGATGCCCATCATCGCGCTCGCGTCCATGTCCTGCGCCGTCGCGCGCATCGCCTTCCCCTGCCGCGTCCGCTGCACGAGCCAGAGGAGCCCGAACAGCACAGGGATCGTGATCAGCACGACGATCAGGTGGTTCCACTGGTAGTTGACGCCGCCGACGTTGAACACGTTCGAGTGCGGGAAGACGTCGGGCGCCGTCACGTAGTTCGGGCCCTTCCAGGCGAGGCCGATGTTCTGGATGATGAAGCTCATGCCGATCGCCGTGATCAGCGGCGCCAGGCGCGGCTTCCCGCGCAGCGGGCGGTAGGCGACGAGCTCGATCGACGCGTTGATGAGACCGCACGACACCATCGCGAGCACGAGCGTGGCGAAGACGATCGGGACGATCACCCAGCCCTGGCCGCTGTGGAGGTTGAAGAACGACGTCGAGTACGTGATCGTGAACATGCCGCCGAGCATGAACACGTCGCCGTGCGCGAAGTTGATCAGCTCGAGAATCCCGTAGACGAGCGTGTAGCCGAGCGCGACGAGCGCGTACACGCAGCCGAGCGTGAGCCCGATCAGCGTCACCTGGAGGAACTGCGACGGCGACGCGTCGAACTCGTAGGCGAGCAGCGCGACGACGGCGGCGACGACGAGCAGGCCGATGGCGCTCGCGATGCTCATGCGGCCCGCGCGCGTCGCGAGGGTCGGGGCGGTTGCGTCGGCAGCCACGGTTGGCGCGACTTTACTCATTTGCGCGGAAATTGCGCTAGAGCTTTTTCGTGACGGCCGCCACGGGGCCGCGTGCACGCGACGAGGGGTGCGCCCCGACGCGGTCTAGGATGTGCGGGCTCGCCGAAGTGGCGGAACTGGCAGACGCGCCGGACTCAAAATCCGGTTCCCCTCGGGGAGTGTGGGTTCGACCCCCACCTTCGGCATCGCGGGCCGCGGGCAGCTCGAGCCGGAAGGTGGTGCCGCGCCCGAACTCGCTGTCGAAGGTCAGGTCGCCGCCGTGCGCGCGCACGAGCTCGTGCGCGATCGCGAGGCCGAGGCCGGTCCCCGGGATCCCGGAGCCGGCCGCGTGGCCGCGGTAGAACTTCGTGAAGATCAGCGGCTGGTCCTCGAGCGGGATCCCGAGCCCGTGGTCCGTCACCTCGAGCGTCACGCGGCCGTCGCGGGCGAATGCGCGAACGAGCACCTCGCCGCCGTCGGGCGAGTACTTGATCGCGTTCGCGACCAGGTTGCCGACGACCTGGGACAGCCGGTCGCGGTCGGCCTCGACCCAGAGCGGCTCGTCCGGGACCTCGAGGGAGAGCGCGTGGCGCTCCGACCCGGAGACGAACACGTGCGCCTGCTCGCGCGCGACGCGCGCGGCGTCGACGCGCGTCCGCGCCAGCTCGAGCCGGCCCTCCTCGAGCAGCCGCACGTCGAGGAAGTCCGTCGTCAGCGAGGCGAGCCGGCGGCTCTCTTGGTGCAGGATCTCGAGGTAGCGGCGCTGCGTCTGCGGGTCGAGCTCGCGGCGCAGCAACAGGTCCGTGAACCCGAGCAGGCTCGCGAGCGGCGTTCGCACCTCGTGCGAGACGATGCTGATCAGCTCGGACTGGTGCCGCTCGGCCTGCGTCAGGAGCTCGTTCTGGTGCAGCAGCTCGCGCCGCCCCTCGTCGAGCGAGCGCGCCATCGCGTTGAACGCGCGCGCGAGGTCGGCGACCTCGCCGGGGCCGCGCTCCGGCAACCGCTCGGAGAAGCGCCCCGTCGCGACCTCGCCCGCGGCGGCGGCCGCGCGCCGCAGCGGCTGAGCGACGGCGCTGACGAGGTACGAGCCGAAGAGCAGGATCGCGAGGACGCAGGCGACGAGGACGGTCGCGCCCACGCCGATCGCCTGCGTCGCGCTGCTGTGGACGGAGCGCGCGGTTGCCGCCGCGCGCGCGTCCTCGAATGCGAGCAGCCGCTGCACGTCGGCGCGGATTCCGTCGACGCGCCGCTTGTCCTCGAGCTGCGCGGTCGGCGACGACGCCACGGCGGGCGCGACCTGCGCGATCGAGAACAGCGGCTGCGCCCATTCGTCGAGATACGACGAGACGTCGGCGCTGATCGTGGCCACCGCGCGCCGCTCGGCCCGGTCACCGCGTGCGAGCTTCGCGAGCTGCGACTGCTCGCGTACGAGGTCGGAGCGCGCACGGCGCCACGACGCGACGAAGCGGCCGCTGCGCGTGAGCGCGTACGCGCGGAGGGTCGCGTCGAGGTCGCCCACCGTCCCCTCGACCTGCACGGCCGCGACCGCCATCTCCTTCGCGTGCGACTGGCGGTCGAGCGACCGGTTGGCGCGCGCGACGGCGAACAGCAGCGCGACGAGCACGGCCGACACGAGCGCCGCGACGACGATGCACGCGATCAGGGTGCGCGCGGCGATTCCGCCGGAGCGCGTCCTCACCGCCGCGCCTCCGCGAGCACGCGCTCGACCGCGGCGAGGAGGTCCTCCGGCAGGAACGGCTTCCCCACGAACGCGTCCGCGCCCTCGTCGGCTGCACGGCGCCGGTCGGCCTCGGCGTCCCAGGCCGACACGATCACGACGCCTGTCCGCGCCGTCGCGTCGTCGTCGCGGATCCTGCGCAGCACGTCAATCCCGCTCGCGCCGGGCAACATCACGTCGAGCAGGACGAGGTCGGGGCGCGTCGAGAGGCAGGCCGCGACGGCCTCGTCGGCGTCCGCCGCCTCGGTCACCTCGTGCTCGGGCTCGAGCGTCGCCCGCATCAGCTCGCGCAGCGGCGGCTCGTCGTCGACGACGAGGACCTTCGCCACCGTCAGCCGACGAGCTGGAAGACGAGGATGTCGCGTACCGGCCGCTCGGACGCCTGCGTCACGAGGAGGCTTCCCCGCGCGCCCGTGTAGATCCCGGTCCCGCCGACGACCGCGATCTCGTACAGGAGCGGCGAGCCGAACACGCCCGCCACCATCAGCTTCCCCCGCGGCAGGAAGTACGTGCCGACGCAGCTGCGCGAGGTCATCGTCAGGTAGGTGCACTGCAGCTGCGCGTGGCCGATCGCGCGCGGCGTGACGCGCTTGTTGTACAGCGCCTGCCAGGTGATCTCGACGTCGCCGGCGCCGCGGCCGCGCGGACCCTCGTCGAGGCGGCGGTCGACGAGCGAGCGGCCGGTGACGCTGATCACGCCGACCGGCGCGCGCGGCGCCGCCTCGGGCGCGCCGCCGGCAGGGGCGACCGCTCCGGCGACGGCGGTCGCGGCGGCGATCGCGAAGACGCAGTACGCCCACGAGCGGGACATCGTGTTCCCCCAGTCCTAGACGACGTCTCGGACGGGCCCTCACGGCTCATTCAACCAGGGACCCGCCGGACCGCAACCCCGCGGCACCGGAGGCGGGGCGTAACTTCATACACTAAGCCGCGATGCGGATCGGCGTGCTGACCGGCGGAGGCGACTGCCCCGGCCTCAACGCCGTGATCCGCGCCGTCGCGCGGCGCTCCTGGTCGCGCGGGCACGAGGTCGTCGGCGTCCGCGAGGGCTGGAAGGGAATGGTCGAGCAGATCTTCCAGCCGCTCGGGCCGCGCGAGATCTCCGGCATCCTCCCGCGCGGCGGCACGATCATCGGCACGACGCGTACGAACCCGTACAAGGTCGACGGCGGGATCGACGGCGTCAAGCGCTCGTTCGAGCAGCTCGACGCGCTCGTCGCGATCGGCGGCGAGGACACGCTCGGCGTGGCGGCGCGGATCTACGGCGAGTTCGAGGCGCCGGTCGTCGGCGTGCCGAAGACGATCGACAACGACCTGTCGGGCACCGACTACACGTTCGGCTTCGACACCGCGGTCGCGATCTGCACCGAGGCAATCGACCGGCTGCACACGACGGCGGAATCGCACAACCGCGTGATGGTGTGCGAGGTGATGGGCCGGCACGCGGGGTGGATCGCCGTCCACAGCGGCATCGCCGGCGGCGCCGACGTGATCCTGATCCCCGAGCGGCCCGTGGACTTCGACGAGGTGTGCGCCGAGATCCAGCGCCGCCACGACGGCGGCAAGAACTTCTCGATCGTCGTCGTGTCCGAGGGCTGCGAGCTCCCCGGCGCCGAGGACAAGGGGGACGTCGACCAGTTCGGGCACACGCTGCTCGCGAAGCGCGGCGTCGGGGAGCGGCTCGGGGAGGAGATCGAAGCGCGCACCGGCTTCGAGACGCGCGTGACCGTGCTCGGGCACATCCAGCGCGGCGGCAGCCCGACGGGCCGCGACCGCATCCTCGCTTCGCGGTTCGGGCTGAAGGCGGCCGACCTCGTCGAGGAAGGCAGCTTCGGTCAGATGGCCGCGCTGCGCGGCGACGAGGTGGTCGGCGTGTCGCTCGCCGAGGCGACGCGCGAGCTGAAGACCGTGCCCGACGATTGGTACGAGGTCGCGCGCGCCTTCTTCGGTTAGTCGCCTGACGAGACGGCGTCAGAGCTCCGCCAGCGGGAACGAGCGGTGCCGGCGGGGCGGGACGAGGAAGTTCTGGCGGTGCGTCGTCTGGAGCACCGAGTTGAAGCCCTGGTTGCGGGCGCGCGGCTGCAGCGGCAGCCGCCCGTCCGGGAGCACGCCGTCCATCGCCAGCCGGTTGCGGCGGAAGTCGTCGCCGGTCGGGTTGAACACCACGAAGTGCACGCCGGCGGCAGGCGGCCCCGTCTCGGCCGGGTTCTCCGACCAGCTGAACGGGTTGTCGAGCGTGTTGAAGTCGGCGCGAATCGGCACCGCCGTCCCCTTCGGGTAGACGGTGCCGTCGCTTCCGACCGTGTCGTGGAGCAGGCGCGACGTCGTCTGGATCGAACCGCTGTGGCCGATCCGCTGCGACGTCCGGTACTCGCGCCGTACGTCGGCGAGCGTCTGCACCTGCTTGGGCCCCTGCGGGACGGTCTGCGTCCCGTCCGGGACGACGAGGTCCGGCCGGAACGCCGTCACGACCCGCTCGTCGAACTCGAAGTTGAGGTACCAGGCCTCCAGATCCTCCCGGATGTGCGAGAGGTGCATGTGCGTGCCGTGCCGGAAGTAGTCGCTGCCGCGGAAGTCGACGTAGCCGAGCGTCTCGAAGTTCGCGATGTTCCCGGGCCCGATCCCCGCGCGCTGCGTCGACGTGAAGCCGAGAAAGAGCTCGGCGGTGTCGGGGACGAGGTCGGCGCCGGGGATCTGCGCGGCGGTCGCCATCGCCTTCGGGAGCGACGTGCCGCCCGCGAAGCCGCCGCCCGCGAACCCGCGCCTGATCGACGTCAGCTCGAGCACCTTCGTCGCCGTGAGCCGCTCGACCGCGTCGTCGATGTGCGCGCGCGTGTCCGAGCGCAGCTGGATCACGAGGTGGTTGCGTTCGAGCACGGTGCCCGGCGGGTCGCTGGGAAACGTCTCGGTCTCGAGCAGGACCGGCTTGCCGGCGCGCCGGTCGTGCGGCAAGAGCCGGCGCCCGGCGTCGGGCACCAGCTGCTCGAAGTACGGCAGCCCCCAGCCGACGGTGATGCCGAGGCCCTTCGGCGACGGCGCGTAGTCGGACTCGAGCGCGGCGAGCGCCCCTTCGAGCACGTGCTGCGCGGCGCGCAGGTCGGCGCGTCCGACGGCGACGCGCGCCGTCAGCACCTCGTGGTGGAGCGGCGGGACGAGCACCTCGACGCCGTTCGAGGCGACGACGCGCACCCCGTCGAGCAGGTGCTGCTCGGGGAACGCGACGGGCGCCGCGGCCGCTCGCTGCGGCGACGGCCCCGCCAGCTGGTCGACGAGCTCGTAGATGCCGGTGGCCGAGACCGCCCCGGCGGCTGCGCCGAGCAGCACCTGCTTGCGGGTCAGCTTCATCGTCAGGCCGCGGACGGCCGGATCAGGACGAGCGAGGCGAGCTCCCGTTTCAGGTAGCGCAGGACGTGGTCGTACGTGAGCGGCGCGGCCCGGTGCTCCGACAGCGTGTAGAGGTTGCCGTGGCGCCGCCAGAGCAGCACCAGGTGCCAGGAGTCCATGTCCTGGTTGACGGTGTAGAGGCGGGCGCGGATCCCGTTCGCGCTCACCCACTGCTCCGGCTGCGCGAAGCAGGGGACGTTCTGGCTGTCGGCGCCGCCGGTGCGGCAGATCGGGATCGTCGTGCGGCCGGGGTAGGCGCGCAGGATGACGTGGAGCTCGCCGGAGAGGTTCGGCCCGTCCGTGTCCTGCCAGATCCAGCTCTCCAGGTAGCTGCGGTCGCGCGAGACCGCGTCGACGTTGTTGTCGGGCGCCCCGATCCGTCCCGTCAGCGGGTCCGGCAGCCAGCCGGGGCAGTAGACCGGCGCGTGGATCCGGTTCGCGAGGCGCTGCCAGCCGGGGCGGTCGAGGCAGTGGGGACGCGGCGCCGGCGCCGCCTCCGCCTTCCGCGACGTGTCGCCGCAACCGGCGGACAGGACTGCGCACGCGGCGAGGAGCACGCACAGCGTGAGGAGCCCTCTCACGCGCGCCATGGTAGCCCCGATTTCGGGGTCAAACCTCGACGGGGCCGTGCCCGACGAGCTCGGCGATCCGTCCCGCGTTCACGAGCACGGCGTCGATTCCGGCCCGCTCGAGCGCGAGCACCTCGTCGCGCGACTCGACCTCCACGTGTGCGATCGCGAGCTTCCCGGCCGGCACGTCCGGGAGCAGGTCGAGCACCGCGTCGAGCGGATCGGCGTCGCCGTCGTGGTCGGCCGCGAGCAGGAAGATCTCCGGGTCGAGCTCGTCGAGCGCCTGCTCGAGCTCCTCCTCGTCGTGGACGAGCACGACCGGCTCGACGGCGCCGCCCGGCCGCTGCTCCGCCGGCCCGACCGCGACCGCGTCCGCGTCGGCCGGGTCCCCGCGGCCGAGCCACAGCAGCGGCAGCGTGGTCGCCTCCCGGATGCCGTCGATCCGTGCCGTCAGCGCGACGGCCTTCGCACCCTGTCGCTCGGCGTCTCGCGCCGCCCCCGCGTCGTCGACGCACGCGATGATGGCGATGCCGTCGCCCTCCGAGATGCGCTGGCTGAGACGTCGTGACCCGGGCACGTGGCGTCGAATAGCGTAGTCCACCCGGCGGCTCCCGAAATGACCGTCCCCTCCCGTCGCTCCTTCGCCGTGCTGCTCGCCGCGGTCGTGCTCGCGGGACTCAACATGCGAACGGTCTTCGCGAGCGAGCCTGCCCCCGCTGCTCGACGAGGTGCGCGCCGACCTGGGGCTGTCGGCGAGCGTCGCCGGGCTGCTCACGACGGGCCCCGTCGTCTGCTTCGGCCTCTTCGCGCTGGTCGCGCCGCGGCTCGCCCGCCGCTTCCCGGTGGAATGGCTGCTCGTCGCGGCGGCGGCGGCGACCGCCGCCGGCACGGCCCTGCGCGCCGCCGGGGGCGCGGCCGGCCTGTTCGCGGGGACGCTGCTCGCGGGGATCGCGATCGCGGTGGCGCAGGCGCTCGTGCCCGTGCTCGTGCGGCTTCGGTTCGCGGCGCGCGCCGGGACGCTGACGGGAAGCTTCTCGATGGCCCTGACGCTCGGTTCGGCGTTCGCCGCCGGGCTCGCGGTGCCGCTGGAGCACGCCTTCGGGAACTGGCGCTGGGCGCTCGCCGTCTTCGCCGCGCCGGCGGCGGTCGCGGCCGCAGCGTGGCTCGTGCCCGCGACAGGCGCGCAGACGAGGCTGCCCGCGTCGGAGGCGCTGTCGCTCCACCGCCTGCCGCGCGCCTGGTCGGTCGCCCTCTACTTCGGCGCGCAGTCGATGGCGTTCTACACGGGGCTGACGTGGCTGCCGACGATCCTCGAGCGGGACGGGTTCAGCGCGGCCGGCGCGGGCGGGCTGCAGGCGCTCCTCAACGCGGTGCAGTTCCCCCCGGCGTTCGCGGTGCCGGTGCTGGCCGGACGCCGTCGCGACCAGTCGCCGCTGCTCGCGGCGCTCGTCGTCCCGGCCGCAGTGGCGATCGTGGGGTTGATCGCGGCGCCCGGCGCAGCGCTGCTGTGGATGCCGCTGCTCGGGCTTGCGCAGGGCGGGATGCTGGGGCTCGCGCTGATGCTCCCGGTGCTGCGCGGCGCGACCGGACCGGCGGTCGCGGCGCTCACGGCGATGGCGCTGTCGGTCGGCTACCTGTTCGCGTCGGTCGGCCCGTTCGTCGCCGGCGCGGCGCACGACCTCACCGGTGGCTGGACCGCAGCGCTCGTCTTCCTGCTCTGCGTCACGCTCGCCGAGCTGCCACTCGGGTTGGCGGCGACGCGCAGCTGGACCGTGTGACGCAGTCTCACACGACGAGCCCGTCGTACGCCGGCGTCCAGCCGTCGCGCTCGCCGAGGCGCACGAGGTCGTCGTGCGACGGAGCGTCGTCGTGCTCGAAGTGCGTGAGCACGACGCACTCGGCGTCGAGCGCGCGGACGATCTCGAGCGTGTCCGCGTACGTCGCCTCGGCCGCGAGCACGGGATGCGCGGCGTCGATCAAGCGCTCGCCCGTGAACGGATCGACCTCGCGGATCCCGAACGGCAGCACGACGAGGTCGAGCCGGCCGAGGTCTGGCGGTCGCCAGTTGTTCAGCTCGTCCATGGCGATCAGCATGCGTCGGTCGTCACCTTCGAAGAGAAACGCGTCGACCTCTCGCTCGGCCAGTCGAATCGGCGTGACCGTCACGTCGTCGAGCTGGATCGGCTCATCGTCCGGCACGACATGCAGCTCGACGGTCTGCGCGAACGTCGCCATGAACTCGAGGTGCTCCCAGATGCCGATGTACGAGCGGAAATCGGCGGCGACATGCTCCGTGACGTAGATCGGCGTCGTCTCCTGCTCGCGCCGGTCGGGCGGCCACGTGCGCCAGTCGACATTGCGCGCGTCGAACATCCGGCGACCCTGCGTGTGATCGGGATGGAAGTGCGAGTAGAGAGCCGCCTGGATCCGTCGCGGGTCGAGGCGATCGATCTGCGACACCGACTCCTCCGGCGTGTCGATCAGCACATCGGGGCCGTGGACGAACACGCTCGGGCCCGTGCGCGCGTACGGCGCGCCGTGCTCGCGCGCCCGGATGCAGATCGCACACCGACACTGCGGGCGCGGCGTCACACCGGCGCCGCCCGAGCCGAGGATCTCGACCCGCACTAGAAGCCGGCGGGGGTGCTGGGCGGAAGCCGCTCGAACCCGTCCCAGTCGGCGCGCGGCGGCGCGAACAGCTCGACGATGAACGCGCCGTCGACGCCCGCGTGCACCTCGTGCGGCGCGTCGGCGGGGACCACCCACATGTCGCCGGGCCGCAGCTCCTTCTCCTCGTCGTCGATCCGGAAGCGGACGGCGCCGCGCAGGAGGATGCCCGTCTGCTCGTTCGGGTGGTGGTGCTCGCGCACGTGCGCGTTCGGCTCGAGCTCGACCACGGTGAGCGCAGCCTGCTCCCCCGAGACGACGCGCGCGCTGACGCCTTCCCAGATCTTCACCGGGTCGAGCTCGCCGACGAAGCTGAAGTGCGTCATCTGCCGATCGGGTGCCAGACGGTCTTGAGCTCGAGGAAGGCGGAGATCTCGTACAGCGACTGCGCATCCGGGCGGCCGTGCACGACGCGCTTGACGTTCTCCGCTGCGGCGAGCTCCAGCTCGCCGCGCAACCCGTCGGCGCCCGTGAGGTCGATCGCGTTCACGTCCATGTGCGACGCGAGCCACGGTGCGAGCTCGCCGCGGCGCCCCGTGAGCAGGTTGACGGCGCCCGCGGGGACGTCGCTCGTCGCGACCGCCTCCGCGAGCTCGATCGCCGCGAGCGGCCGCGTCTCCGAGGCGACCGCGACGACCGCGTTGCCGCCGGTGAGCGCGGGTGCGATCCGCGAGACGAGCCCCAGCAGCGGCGGCTCGTCGGGCGCGAGCACCGCGACGACGCCCATCGGCTCGGGGATCGTGAAGTTGAAGTACGGGCCTGCGACCGGGTTCGACGAGCCGAGCACCTGCGCGAGCTTGTCCGCGAACCCGGCGTACCAGACCCAGCGGTCGATGGCACGGTGCACCTCGTCGGCGCCGCTGCAGAGCTCGGCGAACTCCGGCACGCGGGCCTCCATCATCTCCGCGATGCGGTAGAGCACCTGGCCGCGGTTGTACGCGGTCGCAGCCGCCCACTTCGGCTGCGCGGCGCGTGCGGCGACGACGGCGTCGCGCACGTCCTTGCGCGACGCGCGCGCGACGTTCTGGCCCTGCGCCTCGTACGTGCGCCCCGACTCGCTGCGCGGGAACGCGCCGCCGACGAACAGCTTGTACGTCTTCTTCACGGGCAGGCGGCCGTGCGCTCCGGCGCCTCCCTTCTCGCCGACGCCGCTCATCGCGCCGCAGCCGCGTCGCGCGCGACGTCCCACGTCCAGAACTCGACGACGTTGCCGTCGGGATCGACGACGTAGACCGCGCGCCCGCGGCCGTCGTCCTCGAACGAGATCACCTCGGGCTCGAGCCCGCGCTCGTCGAGCCGGCGGACGATCTCGTCGAAGTCGGTCTCGTCGACGTTGAGCGCGTAGTGCACGTGCACGCCGCCACGGCCGTTGGCGAGGCCGACCTGCGGCCGCCAGAGGCCGATGCGCGAGCGGCCGGCGAGGAACCACGCGCGCTCCTCGCTGCGCGAGTGGAGCGGCAGCCCGAGCGCGTCACCGTAGAACTCCGCCGCACGGTCGAGGTCGAGCACCTCGAGCACGAGCTCGTTGATCCCCGTGACCGGGACCGCGTCAGCCACCGAACGTCTCCGCACCGTCGAAGCTGAGGTACGGCTCGAGGCCGTGCAGACCGCCCTCGCGGCCGAACCCCGACTCCTTGTAGCCGCCGAACGGGCTCGTCGGGTCGAAACGGTTGAAGGTGTTGGCCCAGACGACGCCCGCGCGCAGGCGCTCGGCCATCCAGAGGATGCGCGAGCCCTTCTCCGTCCAGACGCCCGCGCTCAGACCGTACGGCGTGTTGTTCGCCTTCTCCACCGCCTCGTCGGGCGTGCGGAACGTGAGCACGCTCAGCACCGGGCCGAAGATCTCCTCCTGCGCGATCCGATAGCTCTGCGCGACGTTCGTGAAGACCGTCGGCGCGAACCAGTAGCCGCGTTCGGGGAGACGGCACGGCGGCTGGTAGATCTCGGCGCCTTCGTCGCGGCCCGACTGCACGAGCTCCTCGATCTTCTCGAGCTGCATCCTCGAGTTGATCGCGCCGACGTCGGTGTTCTTGTCGAGCGGGTCGCCGACACGGAGCGTCGCCATCCGCCGCTTCAGCTTCTCGACCAGCGGCTCCGCGATCGACTCCTGCACGAACAGGCGCGAGCCTGCGCAGCAGACGTGGCCCTGGTTGAAGTAGATGCCGTTCACGATCCCCTCGACCGCCTGGTCGAGCGCGCAGTCGTCGAAGACGATGTTCGCGGCCTTCCCGCCCAGCTCGAGCGTCAGCTTCTTCCCGCTGCCGGCGACGCGCCGCTGGATCGCCTTGCCCACCTCGGTGGAGCCCGTGAACGCGATCTTGTCGACGTCCGCGTCGACGAGGGCCGCACCCGTCGAGCCGTCGCCGGTGACGACGTTGACGACACCGGCGGGCAGCTCCGCCTGCCGCAGGACGTCGCAGAAGAGGAGCGCCGTGAGCGGCGTCGTCTCCGCCGGCTTCAGGACGACCGTGTTCCCGGCGGCGAGCGCCGGGGCGATCTTCCACGCCAGCATCAGCAGCGGGAAGTTCCACGGGATGATCTGCCCCGCCACCCCGATCGGCCGCGGCGACCGGTTCGGGAACGCGTACTCGAGCTTGTCCGCCCAGCCCGCGTAGTAGAAGAAGTGCGCCGAGGCAAGCGGCAGGTCGACGTCGCGCGACTCCTTGATCGGCTTGCCGCCGTTCAGCGACTCGAGCACCGCAAACTCGCGCGAGCGCTCGGCGAGGATGCGCGCGATCCGGAACAGGTATTTCGCGCGCTCGCCGGGCGCGAGCTGTGCCCAGCGGGGAAACGCGTCGCGCGCCGCCTGCACCGCCGCTCCGACGTCCGCGGCGGACGCCTGGCCGACCTCGGCCAGCGGAGACTCGTCGCGCGGCGCGATCGTCGTGTAGCGGTCGTGGGCGTCGATCCACTCGCCGCCGACGTAGAGGCCGTAGCGGTCGCGCAGCGCGACGATCTCGGTCGACTCGGGTGCGGGCGCGTACGTCCAGCCTGCGGGAACCGGCGCGTTGCTCTGCTTCGCCAGGTCAGTCATTGGTGAAGTAGTCCTTCGACTGGTAGGCGCCCGTCTTCTCCTTGCGCAGCTGCATGAGGATGTCGTTCAGCAGGCTGGACGCACCGATCCGGTACAGGTCGCGCGTCAGCCAGTCGGGCCCGAGCGTCTCGTGCACCTGGACGAGGTACTGGATCGCGTTCTTCGCGGTGCGGATGCCGCCGGCCGGCTTCATCCCGACCTTGCGGCCGGTCTCCTCGTAGACGTCGCGGATCGCCTCGAGCATCACGAGCTGCACCGGCAGCGTCGCGGCGCCCGGCAGCTTTCCCGTCGACGTCTTGATGAAGTCGGCACCCGCGGCCATCGCAAGGAGCGACGCACGCCGCACGTTGTCGTACGTGCCGAGCTCGGCGACCTCGAGGATCACCTTCAGGTGCGCGCCGCCGCATACCTCCTTGACGCGCACGATCTCGTCGTAGACCGTCGCGTACCGCCCCGACAGGAACGCTCCGCGGTCGATCACCATGTCGATCTCGTCGGCGCCGCGCGCGAGCGCGTCCTCGACGTCGCGCAGCTTCACGTCCAGCGGGCTCTGGCCGGACGGGAACGCGGTCGCCACCGAGGCGACCTTCACGCTGCTGCCGGCGAGACGCTCCTTCGCCGCCGCCACCAGGTTCGGGTACACGCACACCGCGGCGACGGACGGAACGGCGGCGTCGGACGGGTCCGGCCGGACCGCTTTCGAGCAGAGCGCCGCCACCTTTCCCGGCGTGTCCTGCCCCTCGAGGGTGGTCAGGTCGCAGCAGCGGATCGCGAGCTCGAGCGCCCACACCTTCGCCTCCTTCTTGATGCTGCGCTTGGCGAGCTCGGCGGCGCGTGCCTCGACGGCGACCTCGTCGATCGAGCCGATCCGCGGCAGCCGCTGCTTGAGCGGAAGCTCGAAGCCGCGCGGAAGTGCGGGCGCCTGCGCCACGCGGCCAGTGTAGACCTGCGTCCGCGGCGCGACCGCCGCTCCCTGCACGCGCATAGGCGCGGGGCGCGTCGGGAAGACGGCGCGCCATGGAGGAGCTGCGTGCCGAGTCGTGGGCCCACCTGCACGAGCTGCTGTTCGCGGACTCGTGGCACGAGCAGCTCGCGCGGCACCGCTCCGACTACGTGTTTCGCGGCGAGGCCTCGCGCGACACGAACCTCGAGACGTCACTGCAGCGGCTCGGCGGCGACTACGCCCACGTCGAGCCGCACCTGCTCCGGAACTTCCGCAAGTACGCGCATGCGCACGACGTTCCCGAGGACTCGCTCTGGCACTGGCTCGCGCTCGCGAAGCACCACGGGCTCGCGACGCGCCTCCTCGACTGGACGTACTCGCCGTACGTCGCGCTTCACTTCGCGACCGCGTACCCGCAGGACTACGACCAGGACGGCGCGATCTGGATGGTCGACTTCGTGAAGACGAATCGGCTCCTGCCCGGGCCGCTTCGGTCGGCGCTCGAGGAGGAGGGGATGAACGCGCTCTCCGCCGACGTGCTCACCGAGCTGGCTCCGTCGCTCGCCCGCTTCGACGCGCTCGGCGACGACTTCGTCGTCTTCCTCGAGCCGCCCGCCCTCGACGACCGGATCGTGAACCAGTACGCGCTCTTCTCGCTGATGCCGTCGCCGCACGCGCGCATGGACGAGTGGCTCGAGCGGCATCCGGAGCTCTCGCGGCGGATCGTGCTGCCGGCCGAGCTCAAATGGGAGGTGCGCGACAAGCTCGACCAGGCGAACATTACGGAGCGCGTCCTCTTCCCCGGCCTCGACGGGCTGGCCACGTGGCTGAAGCGCTACTTCTCGCCGCGCCAGCCGGGCTGAGACGCGATCAGCGCCGTTTCACGGCGACGAGCGTCGCCACGAGCCCCGGTTCGGCGAGCGCCGCGATCCGCGTCGCGCGGGCGAGAGCGCGCGGATCGTCGCGCGTCGCGGCGCGCGCGAACGACGCGGCGGCTCGCTCGAGGTCGGCGCACGCGCCCGCGAACGAACGCGCGACCGCCGCGGGCGCCTGGGTGTCCGCCGCCATCCGTCCGCACCCGCCGAGGTCCGTGTACGCCACGAGGAGCGCGTAGAGCTGAGACGTGTCGGCAAGCGCCCGGGCGGCCGCGGCGCGCGTCGTCCCGCCGAGCTGCGTCGTCGCGAGGTCGCCCTGCAGCTGCTCGAGCAGCCCGAGCGCGTTGCTGCGCCAGTCGCTCGGCGGGGCCGCCCGCGGCGCGCCGCCGCCGGCGCCGCATCCGACCGCGACCGCGACGACGAGGACGGCGGCGAGCGCGCGCACGGCCCTAGCCGGCCGGCACTCCCAGCGACTCCGCGACGCGCGCGGCGTCGTGCTCCGACACGAGCAGGCGCGCGAATTCGGCGCCGGCCAGGTCGACGACGACCGCGGGCCCGCCGCGGTAGACCGCGGCGAAGTCCTTCCCGCCGCGCCAGCGCCACGTACCGAGCGCGATCACGCCGGGAAAGCCGGTGCCGGGCGCGCGCAGCCCGCGCAGCTCGCGAAACGGCGTCAGCGTCACGCGCACGCCGCGCACCGACGCTGCCGGGACGCGTACGTCGCCGCGCATCGCCCCCGCCTTCTCGAGGTCGTTCAGCCGGACGACGATGTCGTCGCCCTCCCGCACCAGCGTCGCCATTACAGCCCCATTCTCTCCAGCATCGTCTCGTTCCGCCGCCACTTCGGCGCCGCCTTCACCTGGAGCTGCAGGTAGACCGGGTGCCCGAGCAGCGCCTCGACGTGCGGCCGGGCGCGCCGCCCGATCTCGCGCACCATCGAGCCGCCCTTGCCGATCAGGATCTGCTTCTGGCTCTCCGTCTCCGTGTAGAGCCGCACGTGGACGCGCCGGCCGTCGATCTCCACCAGCTCGGCGGTCACCGCGTGCGGTACCTCCTCCTTCGTCAGCAGGAGCGCCTGCTCGCGCACCAGCTCCGCGACGCGCGCCTCGAGCGGCATGTCGCTGTCCATCTCCGGCGGGAACAGCAGCGGCCCTTCCGGCAGCAGCGAGACGAGGTCGCCGCGCAGCTCGCCGATCCCCTCACCGGTCTTCGCGCTGACGGGATGCAGCGCGTGGAAGTCGCCGAGCGCCGCGGCCGCCTTCATCTGCGACGCGATGTGCGCCGGCTTCAGCCGGTCGACCTTGTTCACCACGACCACGACGGGGATGCCGAGCGAGAAGACGCGCCGCGCGACGAAGCGGTCGCCGGCACCGATACGTTCGCGCGCGCTGACGACGAGCGCGACCGCGTCGAGGTCGCTCGCGATCGTCTCGTTCACCCGCTCCTGCATCCGCTCGGTCAGCGGGTCGATCGGCTTCTGCCACCCCGGCAGGTCGACGAGCACGAGCTGCGCGTCGTCGGTCGTGTGGACGCCGCGGACCGTGTGACGCGTCGTGTGCGGCTTGTCGGAGACGATCGCGACCTTCGCGCCGGCGAGGGCGTTGACGAGCGTGGACTTGCCGACGTTCGGCCGCCCCGCGACCGCCACGAATCCGCACCTCATCGCGTCCCGCCGCCCGTGTCGGGGAGGTCCCAGGTGTCGGGAAGCAGCTCCTCGGCACGGTACGTGGCGACCGACCCGTCGTCACGGCGGAAGGAGACCTGCGCCACGCGCCACTCGTACAGCCACTGGCGGCAGCCGCCGCAGGGCGACGCGTTGATCCCGATCGCCGCGATGTCGCCGGGCCGGTAGCCGGCCGACGCCGCGGCGGACAGCGCGGTCTTCTCGGCGCACTGGCCGAGCGGGTACGCCGCGTTCTCGACGTTGACGCCGGCGAACTCGCGGCCGTCGTTCGTGCGCACGACCGCGCCGACCCGGTAGCCCGAGTACGGCGCGTACGCCCGCTCCGCCGCCTTCTCGGCCTTCGCCACGAGCTCGTCGCTCATCTCCGGCACCAGCGTACGTTCACTGCAGGTGGAAGACCTGGAAGACCATGAGCGTCGCGAGCGCGCCGACGAGCGCGCCGTAGGTGACCTCGAGCGCCGAGTGGACGCCGGACTCGACGCGCGTCTGCGCAACGAGGATCGCGAGGATCAGCGCGATCGACGAGATGAGGAACCGGTGGTGCGGCCCGGCGACGTAGGTGGCCGCCATCCAGCCGGCGAACGCGAGCGCGGCGTGACCGGACGGGATCCCGCCGCGCAGCGGCGTCCCGCGCCCCGTGTACGCCTTCGTCGCGATGACCGCGATCACGGTGAGGACGAGCGCCACGAGCGTGAGCTCGGCGGGCGCCTGTCTGAGCCGGTCGAGCAGGTGCGACGACTTGTCGGCAACCTTGCCCGCGAAGACCAGATAGCCGACCGCGAGCGCGTTCGCGGACGCGATCAGCACCGCCCCGGCGGCGATGTCCTTCGCGAGCTTCGCCATCGGGTCAAACGACGTCGTCGCGATGTCGATCGCCGCCTCGACCGCGGTGTTGAGCATCTCCGCGATCAGCACGAATGCGATCGAGATCAGCAGCGCGATCAGCTCCAGCTTCGTCACGTTGACGACCAGCGCCGCCACCAGCACGAGGAACGCGACCGCGAAGTGGATGCGCAGGTTCCGCTGCGTGCGCAGCACGTGGATGATCCCCTCGAACGCGTAGTTGAACGAGTCGAGGATCGTCGGCGCGCGACGCGCGGTCATTCGCTCACCGCTTCTTCCCGCGCAAGGTGCCGCTCCTCGCGCGCCTCCATCTCCACGCCGTGGTCGTAGCCGAGCAGGTGCAGCAGCCCGTGCGTGAGCGGCCAGCGCCAGTCTGCGCCGACGACCTGCGGGCAGAGAACGACGTCGCCGAGCGCGCGCGGCAGGCCGGCCGGCAGCTCGTCGCGGCCGTCGATCGGGAACGACAGGACGTCCGTCGCCTCGTCGACGCCGAGGTGCTCGCGCTTCAGCGCGCGCATCTCGTCGGCGCCGACGAACGCGATCCCCAGCTCGCCGTCGTCGATCCCCTCCGCCCGCAGCACGCGACCCGCGAGCTCGATCGCGGCCGCCTCGTCGACCGGGACGCCGCTTCTGTTCTCGACGTCGACGGCGATCATCAGTTCCGCTCGTCCGTGTGCTCCTTGTACGCTTCGACGATCCGCTGGACGAGCTTGTGCCGGACGACGTCGCGGTGACCGAATTCGACGAACGCGATGTCCGGGATGTTCCCAAGCACGTCGCGCACGTGCACCAGGCCCGAGCGCGACTCGCGCGGCAGGTCGATCTGCGTCACGTCGCCGGTGACGACGACCTTGGACCCGAACCCGAGCCGCGTCAGGAACATCTGCATCTGCTCGGGCGACGTGTTCTGCGCCTCGTCGAGGATGATGAAGCTGTCGTTCAGCGTGCGACCGCGCATGAAGGCGAGCGGCGCGACCTCGATCGTCCCGCGCTCGATCAGGTTGTTCGCCTTGTCGGGGTCGAGCATGTCGTAGAGCGCGTCGAAGAGCGGCCGCAGGTAGGGGTCGACCTTCGCCATCAGGTCGCCCGGCAGGAAGCCGAGCCGCTCCCCCGCCTCGACCGCGGGCCGCGTCAGGATGATCCGCGCGACCTCGCGCTCGTGCAGCGCCGCGACCGCGAGCGCCATCGCGAGGTACGTCTTCCCGGTGCCCGCGGGGCCGATCCCGAACGTCACCGTCGAGCGGCGGATCGAGTCGACGTAGCGCTTCTGCGTCACGGTCTTGGGGGCGATCTTCTTGCCGCGATGGCGCCAGACGACGGCCTCGAACACCTCGCGCACGTCCTCGCCCGCGTCGAGCGTGCCGAGGACGGCGTCGACGGTGTGCGAGCCGATCTGGTGGCCGCCCTCGACGAGCTCGACGAGCTCGTCGATCACCACCTTCGCGTCCTCGACGTGCCGTGCGTCGCCTTCGAGGGTGATCTGGTTGCCGCGCAGCCGGATCGTGCAGTCGAGCCGTTCGCGCAGCGCGTCGAGCACCCCGTCGCCGATCGCGCCGAGCTCGGCGGCGACCGCGTTCGAGACGTCCAGCGTTTCGACCATCGGGGTCCAGTGTAGGTTGCGCCGCGTGGACCGGAAGTGGTGGACGCTGCTCGCCGTCTGCACGGCGACGTTCATGCTGCTCGTCGACATCTCGATCGTGAACGTCGCGCTGCCCCAGATCCAGCGGAAGCTCGGCGCCTCGTTCTCGGACATCCAGTGGGTGGTCGACGCGTACTCGCTCGCGCTCGCCACGCTCGTCCTGACGGCGGGCTCGCTCGCCGACCTGTTCGGGCGGAAGAAGCTGTTCCTGATCGGCGTCGTGCTCTTCACGCTCGCGTCGACCGCGTGCGGCCTCGCGACCGGACCGCTGTTCCTGATCGTCGCGCGCGGCGTGCAGGGAATCGGCGGCGCGATCATGTTCGCGACGGCGCTCGCCCTGATCTCGCAGGAGTTCCACGGCAAGGAGCGCGGCACCGCGTTCGGGATCTGGGGCGCGACCGTCGGCGCGGCGGTCGCGGTCGGTCCCCTCGCCGGCGGGATGCTGACGACGTGGATCTCGTGGCGCGCGATCTTCCTCGTGAACATCCCGATCGGCATCGGCGCCGTCGCGCTCTCGCTCGTCCAGCTGCGCGAGTCGAGCGACCCGGAGCACTCGCGGCTCGACCCGATCGGGCTGGTCACGCTGACGAGCGGCCTCTTCTGCCTGATCCTCGCGCTGATCGAGGGCAACGCCCACGGCTGGACGAGCGGCCTGATCGTCGGGTTGCTGGTCGCGGCGGTCGTCCTGCTGAGCGCGTTCGTCGCCTCGCAGGCGCTCGAGCAGACGTCGATGGTCGACCTCGCGCTGTTCCGGCGCCCGGCATTCGTCGGCGCGCAGACGAGCGCGCTCGCGATCTCGGCGTCGCTCTTCTCGATGTTCCTCTACCTGACGCTCTACCTGCAGGACGCGCTGCGCCTGTCGGCGCTGAAGACGGGGCTCGTCTTCCTGCCGCTCAGCGTCGTCTCGTTCTTCGCGGCGCCGATCGCCGGCAGGTTGTCGGCGCGCGCGCCCGTCCGCGTCGTCCTCGGCGCGGGCCTCGCTCTCGCGGCGATCTCGCTCTGGTTGATGAGCCGGATCGACGTGCACTCCCGCTGGACGGCGCTGCTGCCGGGCTTCGTCGTCGGCGGAATCGGCGCGGGCTTCGTCAACGCGCCGCTCGCGTCGACCGCGGTCTCCACGGTGCAGCAGGAGCGCGCCGGCATGGCGTCCGGCCTGAACAACACCTTCCGCCAGATCGGCATCGCGACGGGCATCGCCGCGCTCGGCGCGATCTTCCAGGCGAAGACCGGCGGGCGGCACTCCGGCGGCTCCGCGGCCGCGCTCCGCAACCCGCACGCGCGCGCGGCGTTCGTCGCCGGCCTGCACGAGATCCTGCTCGTCGCCGCCGTCGTGGCCGCCGTCGGCGCGGTGCTGGCGGCGGCGCTCGTGCGCCGCCGCGACTTCGTCGCCTCGGGACCCCGGGCCGAGGCCGCCGCGTAGGCGCGCGTTGCTACACGCGGCCGGCGAACGCCTGGACCGCGTCGACGATCGTCTGCAGCTGGTCGATGCGGCCGAGGCCGTGGTCCGCGCCCTCCAGCTCGAGCACGTCCGCGGACAGGCCGCGCGCCGCCTCGCCGTCCCACGCCTCGTCGCCCGTGCCGCCGACGAGCAGCGCCGGCGCTCTGCGCGCGCGCAACGCCTCGACGCACTCCGGCACGACGAGGAGCGGCGTCAGCCAGACGGCGGCCAGCGCCCGCTCGGCGACGACGTCCGCGGCGAACGTCGCGAGCGACTTGCCGACGAGCAGCCGTGCGTCGCCCGCGAACTCGAGCGCGGCCACGGCGCGGGTCCGCGCCCACTCGGTGCGGCGCTCGACGTCGAGGCACTCGTCCCAGACGAGCACGACGCGCCAGCCGAGCTCGTTGATCGCGGCCACGGCGTGCCCGAGGATCGGCATGCCGCCGAGCATCCGCCCCGGGACGGCGACGGCGGTGCGGCGTCGGTCGCCGTCGTAGACGTAACCGGGGCAGATGCCCAGGTCGACCCGCTCGATCCGCGGCACTACGCGAGCTTCTCGCGGACGAGCTGGCTGACGGCGGAGCCGTCGGCGCGGCCCGCGATCTGCGGCATCACGTCGGCCATCACGCGCCCCATGTCGCGGATGCTGGTCGCCTTGTTCTCGGCGATCGCGTCGTCGACGATGCGCTCGAGCTCGTCCTCGTCGAGCGGCTCCGGCATGAACTCCTGCAGGATCGCGAGCTCTGCCTCCTCGTTCGCAGCCTGCTGCTCCCTTCCGCCGGAGCGGAACGCCTCCGCGGCTTCCTGCCGCTTCTTCCGCTCGCGCTGCAGCACCTGCAGCTCCTCGCCCTCCGACAGGGGCCGTTGCAGCTCCTTCTCCGCCGACCGGAGGCTCGACAGGATCAGCCGCAGGGCGTCGCGGCGCTGCTCGTCGCGCGCGAGCATCGCCTGCCTCACCTCCTGCTCGATCCGCTCGACGAGCGTCACAGCGACTCCTCCGACAGCTCACGCCCGCCGAGGACGTGCCAGTGCAGGTGGAAGACCGTCTGGCCGCCCCCGGGGCCGACGTTGACCACCACGCGGTAGTCGCGCAGCCCCGCGTTCGCGGCGGTCGCCGCGACGAACTCGAGCATCCGCTTCGCCTCCTCGGGCGGGAACGCGCCCACGTCGCGGAACGTATCGACGTGGCGTTCCGGCAGCACGAGAAGGTGCACCGGCGCCTTCGGGTTGATGTCGGCGATCGCCACGAAGCCGTCGGCGGCGTGGACGTGGTCGCCCTCGCGGACCAGCTTGCAGAAGAGGCAGTCGTCACGCGGCTGCACGGACGCCCTCCTCGGTGACCGCCGCCGCCCGAACCTCGAGGAGGGCGCCGACCGGGCCGTCGACCAGCCAGGGCGTGTAGTCGTCGCCGTAGCCGCGCCCCGGCCGGTCGACGAGCACCCGATCTGCGGTCCCCAACTTGGCCCGCCAGCGGCGCAGGCAGAGCTCGTGCGACAACGCGCGCAGCCGAGCGCCGCGTTCGCGCTTCACCTGCGCCGGTACGAGGTCGTGGTCCTCCGTGGCGGTCCCCGGCCGCGGCGAGTACGGGAACACGTGCACCTTCGTCAGCCCCGCAGCCTCGACCGTGCGGAGCGTTCGCTCGAACGCCGCGTCGTCCTCGGCGGGGAAGCCGACGATGACGTCGCTCGTCAGGTTGAAGTCGCCGGCGAGGGGCGTCAGGCGTCGCAGGTACGTCGCCGTCGTGTAGCGGCGCCCCATCGCGGCGAGGACACGGTCGTCGCCCGACTGGAGCGGCACGTGGAGATGCCGGCTCGCCGTCGGCGTCTCGCGCAGCGCCGCGAGCAGCCGGTCTGACACGTGGTTGATCTCGATCGAGCTCAGCCGCAGCCGCTCGAGGCCCGGCGTCGCCCCCGCCTCCCGCACGAGCCGCGGCAGGTCGTAGCCGGCGCCGCGGTCGCGGAAGCAGCCGAGGTTGATGCCCGTCAGCACGACTTCCTTGTGCCCCTGCGCGACGCGCTTCGCGACTTCCGCGAGGACCGCGGCGGCGCGCCGGCTGCGCGACGGGCCGCGCACGAGCGGGATCACGCAGAAGTTGCACGAGAAGGAGCAGCCGTCCTGGATCTTGACGAAGGCGCGGACGCGGTCGACGCGCGCGTCGGCGTCGACGCAGCCGATCGCGCCGACGTCGGCGGCCACGTACGCCGCGGTTTCCTCGCTTCGCCGCGCGACGACGGTCACGTTTGGCGGCAGGCTCGCGAAGGCGTTCCGCTGCAGGTTCGCGCCACACCCGGTGACGTACACCCTCGCGTGCGTGCGTGCGGCGCGCGCCGCCGCCTTGCGGCTCTTCGCGAGCGCCTCGTTCGTAACGCAACAGGTGCTGATCACGGCGACGTCGGCCGCGCCTCCGCGCGCTTCGGTGTGACCGTCGCGCAGCAACGCCTCGCGCACCTCGTGCACGTCGGCGTGCGACACCTTGCAGCCGAGGAAGTCGACACCGAACGTCGCCATCGGGCGGGATCGTAGGCGGTCAGCGGCGGCGGTGCACGTCGGCCGCCCAGCCGTCGCGCACACGGCGCGACGTGTGCGCGTACCCGTCGAGCTCGAGCTCCGTCGCGCCGAGGTACCCGGAGGTGACGAGCACCTCTGCGTCGACGCGTCGCGGCAGCGCGCGCACCGCCTGCTCGGAGATGTTCGCGACGACGGTATGCAGCGCGGGAAGCGGCGCGTCCGGCTCGACGATCTGCACGTCCACGCGCACGCCGTTGCGGGCCGCGTTTTCGAGCGTGGCGGCGACGGCCGCTTGCTCCGTGTCGACGGCGAGCACCGGCGCGAACCCGAGCAGCGCCCCGGCGACGGAGAGCACGCCGGAGCCGCAGCCGACGTCGAGGAGCGGCGACGCCTCGAGCTCCTGCAGCAGCTCGAGGCAGAGCCGCGTCGTCGCGTGCGCGCCGGTCCCGAACGCGCGGCCGGGATCGACGACGACGGCGACCGTCCCGGCCTCCGGCGTCTCCCACGGCGGCCCGACCCACAGCCGTCCGACCCGAACCGGCCGGTGGAACCGGCGCCAGCGCTCCTCCCAGCCGGTCTCGACGTCGACGCCGCTCGCGCCGCCGAACACCTGCCACAGACGCTCCTCGCCGGCGGCGTCGGTGTACGCGGCGAGCTCGACGCCGTCGTCGCGCTCGACCTCCTCGAACCCGTCGGGGAACAGCTCGAGCATCGCGGCCCGCGCCGGCTCGGCCCGTTCGAAGGGCACCTCGACCGCGACGCGGCGCAGCGAGCTCAGCGGAAGACGCTCTTCAGCTTCTGCACGAAGCCCTCGTCGTGCCGGTACGTGTGCGCGTCGCTCGCCGCCTCGAACTCCTTCAGCAGCCGCCGCTGCTCGTCGTTCAGCCGCCTCGGCACGGAGACGTTGACGAGCACGCGATGGTCACCGCGGCCGAACCCCTGCAGCACCGGCATCCCCTTCCCGCGCAGCACGCGCACCTCCCCCGGCTGCACGCCGGGCGGCAGCTCGAGCTCGACGATGCCGTCGAGCGTCTCGACCGGCACCGTCGCGCCCAGCGCGGCCTGCACGATCGTCAGGTCGACCTGGGAGTAGATGTCGTTGCCCTCGCGCACGAAGCGCCGATCCGGCTTCACGCGGACGAGCACGTAGACGTCGCCGGCCCTGCCGCCGAGCGCGCCCGCGTGTCCCTCGCCGCTCAGGCGGATGCGCTGGCCGTCGTGGATGCCCGGCGGGATCTCCACGTTCAGCTCGCGCTCCTCGAGCACGGCTCCCTCGCCGCGGCAGACGCCGCATGGATGCTCGACGACGCGGCCGCGCCCGCGGCACTGCGGACACGCCTGGGTGCGGATGAACTCGCCGAACACGCTGCGCGAGACGTGCTGCAGCCGGCCGCTGCCGGCGCAGCGCGGACACGTGACCGGCGTGGTCCCCGGCTCGACGCCGTCGCCGCCGCAGGCCGCGCACGCTGCGGCGACCGCGAACGGCACCGCCACCGTGGTGCCGCGCGCCGCGTCGACGAGGTCGACCTCGACCTCGGCCGCGACGTCGCCGCCGCGGCGCGAGGCGGCGCCGCGGACGCCGGAGCCGAACAGATCCTCGCCGAAGAACATCGAGAAGACCTCGCCCAGCCCGCCCATGTCGAACTGCGTCGGCTGGAAGCCGCCGGAGCGCAGCCCGGCGTGGCCGTACCGGTCGTAGAGCGCGCGCGTCTCCGACTTCGACAGCACCTCGTACGCCTCCGTCACCTCGCGGAAGCGCGACTCGGCGTCGGGGTCGTCCGACACGTCGGGGTGCAGCTGCCGTGCCAGGCGGCGGAACGCGCGCTTGATCTCCCGCTCGTCCGCGTCGCGCGAGACCCCGAGCAGCTCGTAGTAGTCCTTGTCGGTCGTCGCCATCAGTCGTCCGCGTACACGTCCTCGACGAATCGGGAGAGCTCACGCGCCGCCGCGCGCACGGAACGCAGCGCCTTCTCGTAGTCCATCCGCAACGGCCCGAGCAGGCTGACGGCGCCGAGCGTGCGGTGCTGCACGCCGTAGGTGGCGCCGACGAGCGCGAGCTCGCGCAGGCCCGGCTGGTCGAGCTCCTCGCCGACGCGGGCGAACGGACGGCGCGGATCGAGCCGCTGCGCGAGCACGTCGAGCAGCGCCGCCCGCTTCTCGAGCGCTTCGAGCAGGCGCCGGTAGACGTCGATCTCCTCGGCCCGCATCTCCTCGAGCAGGCCGGCTGCGCCGCCGACGAACAGCCGTCGGTTGTCCTCGGCGGCCGCCGCGAACGCGCCCCGGATCGCGAGCAGGAACGCACGCTCGCGCGCGCCGAGGCTCGGCTCGTCGAGCGCCTGCCGGACGGCGCGCGAGCCGATGCGCGCGCCGACGATCCGGTCCTCGAGGTAGTCCGCGGCCCAGGTGACGAGACCCGGGTCGACGGGCTCGGGGAACGAGTAGCGCATCGTCGTCACGCCGCCCGTCGAGGTGATCACGACGATCATCACCACGTCCGGCTGCAGGAGCAGCACCTCGACGTGCTTCACCGTGGCCGCCTCGAGCGGCGGCGCGGACACCAGGGCGAGCAGCCGCGTGACCTGCGACAGCATCTCCGTCGTCGCCTGCAGCGCCTCCTCGACCTCGGCGTTCGAAGCGTGCAGCCCGAGCGGGAACTCGGCCGGCGTCGGCTCCGGCCCCGACAGGAGCTCGTCGACGTAGAGGCGGTACCCCGTCTCGGTCGGGATCCGGCCGGCGGACGTGTGCGGGTGCGTCAGCAGCCCGAGCCGCTCGAGCTCGGCGAGCTCGTTCCGCACCGTCGACGACGAGACGTCCAGCCCGGCGCGCTCGACGAGCGTCTTCGACCCGACCGGCTGGCGCGTCGAGACGTACTCGGCGACGACGCGGCGCAGGATCTCGCGTTGGCGGTCGGTGAGCATGAGCCCCACGGCCCCATGGTAGGCCGACCGTCAGGCGAGCAGCCGCGCGGTGACGCCGCCACCGAGGAACCGGCCGCGCCGCGTGAGCGTCACCGTTCCCGTCCGTCTCTCGACGAGCCCCAGACCGGCCAGCCGCGCCAGCTCGCGCGCGTCGAGCGCTGATTCCAGCCCGGCGAGCGGGAGCGGCTCGTCGAGGCGGAGCCCGAGCATGACGCGCTCGGTCCGCCGGACGTCGACCGGCAGCGGCTCCACCTCGCGCGGCGGTGGGCTGGGGGTGCCGGCCGTCAGCGCACCGACGTAGCGGGCGAGCGACGGCGTGTTGCGCCAGCGCGTGTTCTCGATTGTCGTGACTGCGCCCACGCCGAGGCCGACGTAGTCGCGCCCGAGCCAGTAGCCGAGGTTGTGGCGGCAACGCAAATCGCGGTCGCGGTCGAGCCGGCAGAAGTTCGCCGTCTCGTACCAGCGGTAGCCGGCCGCGGTCAGCGTCCCGGTCACCTGCTCGAAATAGCCCTCCATCGACTCCGCCCGGTGCTCCAGCTCGCGCCCGTGCCGGTGGGTGAAGCGCGTGCCCGACTTCGCCTCCAGCTCGTACGCCGACACGTGCTCGGGCTCGAGCGCCAGCGCCTCGTCGAGGTCGCATGCGAGGTCGGCGGGGGTCTGGCCCGGGATCCCGTAGATGAGGTCGAGCGACACGTTGTCGAAACCGGCATTCCGGACGGTGTACACCGCGCGCTTGACGTCCTCCGGCCTCGCGCGGCGTTCGAGCACGTCCAGAAGGTGCATGTGGAACGTTTGTGCGCCAATCGACACACGCGTGACGCCGTTTCGTCGCAGAAGCTGCGCCAGTTCGGCCGTGACCGTCTCGGGATTGGCCTCGACGGTCACCTCTTGCGCGGCCGGCAGCCCCGCCAGGAGCCGTTCGAGCGCCGAGCGCCGCAGCAGCGTCGGCGTCCCGCCGCCCAGGTAGACGCTCTCGACCTCCGCCGCGAGCAGGTGCGAGTGCAGCTCGAGCTCGCGCAGCAGCGACGCGACGTAGCCGTCGTGCGCGCCGCGGCGCCCGACGACCGTCACGAAGTCGCAGTAGCCGCAGCGGTGGGCGCAGAACGGGAGGTGGACGTACAGATGGGCGACGCGTCCGGCCGCGGCCGCAGCGTCGGGGGCGCAGCCGCTTCGGCGCAGCTCGGGCGGCTGCGCGTGCGCGGCGGGTGTACGGTCACGCGCTGCTCGAGCGCCCATCAGCGTTTCGCGGCGTCGCCGAGGTTCAGCACGGCGAGGAACGCCTCCTGCGGTACCTCCACGCCGCCGACCGACTTCATCCGCTTCTTGCCCGCCTTCTGCTTCTCGAGCAGCTTCCGCTTGCGCGTGATGTCGCCGCCGTAGCACTTCGCGAGCACGTCCTTGCGCCGCGCCTTGACGGTCTCGCGCGCGATCACGCGTGAGCCGATCGCCGCCTGGATCGCCACGTCGAACATCTGGCGCGGAATCTCCTCGCGCAGCTTCTCGACGAGCTGCCGGCCGCGCTCGTACGCGAAGTCGCGGTGCACGATCAACGACAGCGCGTCGACGGGCTCGCCCGCAACGAGGATGTCGACGCGCGAGAGGTTGCCGGGCCGGAAGCCGGCCATGTCGTAGTCGAAGCTCGCATAGCCGCGCGTCCGCGACTTCAGCTGGTCGTAGTAGTCGAGGACGATCTCGGCGAGCGGTAGCTCGTAGCTGAGGTGGACGCGCTGCTCCGACAGGTACTCGAGCTGCCCGAACTTGCCGCGGCGCTCGTTGTTCAGCTCCATCACGGCGCCGACGTATTCCTTCGGCACGATGATCGACGCGCGGATGTAGGGCTCCTCCACCTCGTCGTAGGAGTCCGGCAGGTCGGCAGGCGTGTGCACCTCGACCCAGTCGCCGTTCAGCGGCTTGACGCGGTACGCGACGTTCGGCGCCGTGACGAGCAGGTCGAGGTCGAACTCGCGCTCGAGCCGCTCACGGACGATCTCCATGTGGAGCAGCCCGAGGAAGCCGCACCGGAAGCCGAAGCCGAGCGCCTGCGACGTCTCCGGTTCGTAGAACAGCGCGGCGTCGTTCAGCTTGAGCTTCTCGAGCGCGTCGCGCAGTTCCGGGTAGTCGTCCGAGTCCGTCGGAAACAGCCCGGCGAACACCATCGGCTTGACGTCCTTGTACCCGGGCAGCGGCTGCCCTGCCGCGTTCCTCTCCGTCGTCAGCGTGTCGCCCACGCGCAGCTCAGACACGTCCTTCAGACCGGTGATCACGTAGCCGACCTCGCCCGCGCGCAGCTCCTGCACGGGGCGCATCGCCGGCGACATGAAGCCGATCTCCTGCGCCTCGAAGCGAGTCCCGAGCGCCATCGCGCGAAGCTGCTCGCGCGGCCGGAAGACGCCGTCGACGACGCGCACGAAAGCGACGACGCCGCGGTACTGGTCGTACGACGAGTCGAAGATGAGCGCGCGCGCCGCAGCGTCGGCATCCCCCGCCGGTGCGGGAATCCGCTCGACGATCGCGTCGAGGACGCCAGCGACGCCCTCGCCCGTCTTGGCGGAGATGCGCAGGACGCGCGCGGTGTCCTCGCCGATCAGGTCGGCGAGCTCGGCCGCCGCCGCGTCGGGGTCGGCCTGCGGCAGGTCGATCTTGTTCACGACGGGGACGATCTCGAGGTCGTTCTCGAGCGCCAGATAGGCGTTCGCGAGCGTCTGCGCCTCGATTCCCTGCGCCGCGTCGACGACGAGCAGCGCACCCTCGCACGCCTGCAGGCTCCGGGAGACCTCGTAGGTGAAGTCGACGTGACCCGGCGTGTCGATCAGGTTCAGCTCGTGGCCCTTCCAGTGCACGCGGACGGCCTGCGCCTTGATCGTGATCCCGCGCTCCCGCTCCAGCTCCATCGAGTCGAGCAGCTGGTCGCGCATCTCGCGCGCCGACACGGTCTCGGTCAGCTGCAGGATGCGGTCGGCGAGCGTCGACTTCCCGTGGTCGATGTGCGCGATGATCGAAAAGTTGCGGATGTGCTGCTGGTCCATAGATGCGTCAGCCGCCCCGCAGGCGGCCGCCGAGAGAGAGTAGCGCCTGCATCTCGCGCACCCCGAGCGCCGCGCAGGCGCCGAGGTAGACCCCAGTCGCGGCGAGTAGCGCGGCGCCGAGCGAGACGACCTGGGCGGGGAAGGAACGGCCGAGCGCGGCGTCGAGCGGGTGCCAGACGAACCACGAGACGGCAGCGACGGCGGCGCACGCGACGACGATCCGGGCGACCGCCGAGGAGATCCGCCGTCCGTCGAGGCGTCCGAGATGCCGTCGCAGCACCGCGATCAGCACCGCCGTGCTGACGACGTTGCAGACCGCCGTGCTCAGCGGGATGCCCCAGGTGCCGAAGCGGTAGAAGGCGTAGTCGAGGATCGCGTTCAGGACGAGGTTGCCGACGGCGATCGCGGTCGGGAGCCAGTTCAGCTGCAGGCTGAAGAACGTCCGGTTCAGCATCAGCATCGCGCCGTTGAAGACGAGGCCGGCGCTGAACGCGGCGAGCGCACCGGCGACGACAGGCGTCTGGCTCGGATGCCAGGCGCCCCGCTGGAAGAGGATGCGGATGATCGGCTCCGCGAGCACCGCGCTCACGACGGCCGCGGGCGCGAGCATGAACGTGATCTGGCGCAGCCCGGAGGAGACGGTGTCGGCCACGCCGCGCAGGTCGCCGCGCGACGCGAGCCGCGCGAGCGTCGGGAACAGCACCGTCGCCACGGCGACGGAGAACATCCCCTGCGGAAGCATGTACACGAGGAACGCCTTCTGGATCGCCGTCGGCGCGAGGTTCGCGTTCACGAAACGCGAGGCGAAGAACGTGTCGATGAGCGCGTTGACGTTGATCAGGCCGAGCCCGAGCGTCACAGGCACCATCAACCTGAAGACGCGCCGGACTTCCGGGTCGCGCCAGTCGAGCACGATCCGCAGCCGTTCCTCGCCGCGATCGAGGCCGCGCAGCCACGGCATCGGCAGGAAGACCTGCACGAACGTGGCGACGAGGATCGAGGCGGCGTACACGTAGTACTTCGCGTCGAGGGACGTCGCCTGCGGCACGCCGATCACGAGGCCGACGATGATGGCGATGTTCCAGAAGACCGGGGACACGGCGGGGACGGTGAAGTGGTCGTAGCTGTTCAGGATCCCGACGACGATTCCGGACACGCCGAGCAACGCGACGATCGGAAACAGGACACGCGAAAGCCCAACCGCGAGCGCGCGGTGGTGGCCGGGGTTGCCGAAGAGCCCGATCACCGACGGCGCGACGAGGATGAAGAGCGCCGAGAGCGCGGACAGCCCGAGGAGCATCAGCCAGAACATGCTCGAGGCGACGCGCCACGCCCGGCGGCGCTCGCCCTTCTGCAGCAGGTCGGTGAAGACCGGCACGAACGCGGACGAGAGCGCCGCGTCCGCGACGAGCGCACGGACGAGGTTCGGGACCTGGAACGCGACGGTGAAGGCGTTGATCCGCCCGTAGGCGCCGAAGTAGTAGCCGGCGACCATCTCGCGGACGAGCCCCACCACCCGCGAGAGCCCGGTGGCGATGCCGAAGATCGCCGTGTTGCGGGCGACCCCGGCGCCGGCGGGCGCCGCGGTGGTTGCGCCGGCCCCGTCGCGCCGCGCACCGGCGGGCGGCGGCGCGATCCCGGAGCCGGGCGTCAGGACGAACGTCTCCGACTCCGACGACGCCGGCGACACCGGCCAGCGCTCGTCGAGGTTCCACTCCGGCTTACCCTGCGCACGCCGCCGCGCGTTGCGCTGCGCCAGCCGCTCCATGCGCTCGCGCGCACGCTGCTGCTCGTCCACGCGGCTGAGGATACGGCGCGGCTCTGCTACCGTTCCCGCGCCCGCGGGGCGCCTTACCTGATGGCGAACATCAAGCAGCAGAAGAAGCGCGTGCGGATCGCCGCCGAGGAGCGGCTCGAGAACCTCCGCTACCGCTCGACGATCAAGACGCTCACGAAGCGGCTCGCGTCCGCCGTCGACGGCGGCGACGACGCGGCGATCCAGGCGGAGCACCGCAACCTCGTTCGGCTGATCGACCGGGCGGTCGCGCGCGGCGCGCTCCACCGCAACGCCGGCGCCCGGAAGAAGTCGCGCGCAGCCCGCCTCGTCGCGGGCGAGCGGGCGTAGCGACCGGACCGCCGACGGCGACCCGCGCCGTCAGCCGCGCGCGGTGATCTCGATCAGCGCGCGCTCGAGCTCCAGCTCGCTCTGCAGGCGCGAGCCGCCCTTGAGCGCATGGTCGAGGTCGGCGAGGCGGATGACCGCGTCGTCGAGCTCACGCGCGCTGAAGTTGCGCACCTGCGCATAGAGCTTCTGCGCCGGATAAGGCTTCATCCCGAGCGTCGCCGCGGCGTCCTGCGCCGAGACGCCCTCGGCCTCGAGGCGGTGCGCCGCACGGGCGCGGCGAACGTGGTTCGTGAGGCTGCCGACGAGGCGCGGGATCGTGCGCGAGACGGGATCGCCGGTTCGGTCGAGCGTGCGTTCCGTCGCGCGCAGCACGGCCGCGACGTCACGGGCGCCCCACGCGTCGGTCAGGTCCCACGGCGGCGACTCCGCGCGCGCCGCGACCAGCGCCGCCACGTCGCCCTCGGTGATGCGCTCGCCGCCGGCCCACGTCGCGAGCTTCTCCACTTCGCCTGCCAACTCGTAGAGGTCGTCGCCGACGAGGTCGGCGAGCAGCCGGCATGCTTCTGCGTCCGCGGCTGCGCCGTGCAGCTTGAACTGGTCGGCGATCCAGCGCGGCACCGCCTTCGCCGCCACGTCCCAGATCAGCACCTCCCCCGCGCGCGCGACGGCCTTCGCGAGCGGCGCGTCCTTCCTGATCGTGCCCGCCACGAGCGCGAGCGTCGTTCCCGGCGCGGGCGCGTCGAGGTACGCGACGATCGCCTTCGCGTCGTCGGCCTTCCACGCCTCCACGTTGTCGACGACGACCAGGCGGAGGCCGCCGCCGAACAGCCCCATCGCGTTGCAGGCCGCGACGGTGGCGTCGCCGGGAGTCGCGGTCGCGTCGTGCGTCTCGACGGCATCGGGCTCGAACCGCGCGCGCAGCCGCTGGACGGCGCGGTCGACCTTCGGCCGGTCGCCGCCGCCGATCAGGTAGGCCGCCCGCAGGTCGTCCGCCACCGTCGCCAAGCATAGGCGGCGAGGCAGAGGCAGCCGATTGCCGCGGCCGCCGCTGCGTCCCCGGACGCCTGGGCGACGCCGAGCGAGCCGACGACGCGCGCGCAGAGCGCGACGTACGCCGCGCCGAGGCCGGTCAACTGTGCGAGCGCGGCTGCGAGCCCGGGCGCTACCGCGTCGACGGCGGCCGTCACGAGCGCTCCGCCGAGCAGCAGCCCCACCGCCGGCTCGGCGAGCGCGTTCGCGACGATCCCGAGCAGCGGCACGGTCCCGAACTGCAGCCACAGGATCGGCGCGGTCGCAACGCTGCAGACGGCCGAGACCGCGACGCCGGCGGCAACACCGCGAGGGATCGGGTAGCCCTCGAGCACCTGCACGATCGGAGCGACGCCGACGAAGATCGCGAGCACCGCCGCGAACGACAGCTGGAACCCTGGATCCCAGACGGCGTACGGATTCCACGCGAGCAGCACCGCAGCGGCGAGCAGCAGGACGTGCCACGGGTCGCGCTCGCGAGCGGCGAGCCACGCGATCGAGATCGCCGCGCCCGAGACGGCCGCCCGGACGACCGACGGCTGCGGCCCGACGGCGAGGACGTAGCCGACGATCGCGGCGACCGCGCCGACGTGGCCGAAGGCGCGCGGGAGCCCGACCAGAACGGCGAGCCCGAGCACGCCCGCCGCAAGCAGCACGACGTTCTCGCCCGACACCGCCAGGAGGTGGTACAGCCCGGAGCGCCGGAAGCTCGTCTTCAGGTTGTCGGAGAGGCCGCCGTCGTCGCCCAGCACGATCCCTTCCAGGACCGCGCGGCGCTCTCCCGTCAGGCCGGGCGCGGACGAGCGCCGCAACCACCTGCGCAGCCGGTCGGCGAGGCCGCCGAGGCCGCCACGCCGACCGACGACGTGCCACTCGTCGACGTGCAGGACGACGTGGACGCCCTGGCGGCGCAGCCAGGTCGCCTCGTCGAACCCGTCGGCGGCGCGACGCGGAAGCTCGACCACGGCAAGCAGGCTCAGGAGTGCGCCTTGGGGCGGCGCGCGGCCGAGCGGCAGCTCGAGTTGCACCCGTTCGTCGAGGCGTCGGCCTTCGAACCGCAGCACGCGCGCCGTCGCGCGTTGTGCGAAGCGGCCCTCGACGGCCTCGCCTGTCACGACGACGCGAAACCGGCCGGCGCGGCCGACGTCGGCGCGAAGCGGGCTCCGGTCGAGGGCCGCGAGCCGCGCCGAGCCCCACGCCCAGCCGACGCACGCGGCGACGAGCGCGACCGCCGCGAGGCGCGGCGCCGCCCAACCGACCGCCGCCGCGACGCCCGCCGCGGCGACGAGGGCGGCGGCGCCGAGGCCGACGCGAGCGACGTTCGCGAGCAGGAGGCCGGTCACGAGCGCGCCGAGGACGACGTGCGCGGGGAGCACGCGCGTCACGGCACGACCAGCCCCTTCAGATCGGCGATTCGCGCCGGACCGATGCCGGGGATCGCGTCGAGCCCCTCCACGGAGGTGAACGGGCCGTGCTGCTGGCGATAGGCGACGATCTTCTGTGCCGTCACCGGGCCGATGCCCGGCAGCGCGTCGAGCTGTTCGGCCGTCGCCGTGCTCAGCGACACCGGCGCGGACGCCGAGCCCCCGGCCGCCGGCGCGCCCGCGCCGACGACGCCGCGACCGGCGACCAGCACCTGCTCTCCGTCGGCGAGCGGCGCGGCGAGATTGACCGCCGTGCGCTGAGCTGCGCGCGTCAGACCACCTGCGTGCGCAACCGCGTCCTCCACCCGCGACCCTTGCGGCAGCGTGTAGACACCCGGCCGCCGCACCGCGCCGACGACGTCGACGACGACGCGCCGCGCGCCCGCGGTGGCGGCGTGCCGGCGAGGCACGATCGGGGGCACCGGCAGCCGCGTCGACGGACCGGCGCCGGATGACGAGCCGTGACGGAGCAGGATGACGGCCGCCACGAGAGCGGCGGCGAGGATCGCGAGCGCGCGGCGGTGCACGACGGAGACCGGGATCGACGGCATGTGTCGAGCGTGCCTGCACGCGCGTCACGCGTGTGCGACGCGGGCGCAACGAATGTGTGTCAATCGCCGTCGTCGGCAGCGACGGGCGCGGGCACGAGGGCTCGATGCCGCGGCAGGCGCGCGGACTCGAGCTACACGACGAGGTTGACGAGCTTGTCCGGCACGACGAAGGCGCGGACGTCGTCGCCGTTCAGGTGCGCCCGCACCTTCGCTGACGCCTTCGCGCGCGCGATCAGCTCCTCCTCGGGCAGGCCGGCCGGCACCTGGATGCGGTCGCGCACCTTCCCGTTCACCTGGAGCACGAGCTCGACCTCGTCACGCGCGAGCAGCGACTCGTCGGCGACCGGCCACGGCGCCTCCCACAGCCGCTCGTGCCCGAGGACCGTCCACAACTCCTCCGCCACGTGCGGCGTATACGGCTGGAGCAGGGACACGGCCGTCTCCGCGGCGAACCGCGCCGCCGGGTCGTCGGGCGACTTCGACAGCTCGTTCACGAGCTCCATCACCGCCGAGATGGGCGTGTTGAAGACGAACCGGCGCCCGATGTCGTCGGTGACGCGCGCGATCGTCTCGTGCGCCTTGCGTGCGAGCGGTGTGTCGACGCTGGCGGAGGACGGCGGCTGCTCGGCCGCCGCGTGCACGACGCGCCAGAGGCGGCGGACGAAGCGGACGGTCGCCTCGATCCCGTCCGGCGTCCAGTCGATGTCCTGGTCGGCCGGTCCCTGGAAGAGGATGTAGATGCGGATCGCGTCGGCGCCGAACTGCTCGATCAGCTCGTTCGGGGAGACGCCGCCCTGCGACTTCGACATGCGCTTGCCGGCCATCCGCACCCAGCCCTGGTGGAACAGCCGCTGGAACGGCTCGCGGAAACCGAGCAGGCCGAAGTCGTCGAGCGCCTTGACGAAGAAGCGCGAGTAGAGCAGATGCCCCTTCGCGTGGTCGATCCCGCCGATGTACTGGTCGATCGGCATCCAGTGGTCGACGACGGCGCGGTCGAAGGGCCGCTCCGTGTTCTGCGGGTCGCAGTAGCGCAGGAAGTACCAGGAGGAGTCGACGAACGTGTCCATCGTGTCCGCCTCGCGGCGGGCGGGCCCGCCGCAGACGGGGCACCTGGTCCGCATGAACTCCTCGTTGGAGGCAAGCGGCGGCTGGCCCTTCGGGCGATAGTCGCTCACCTCGGGTAGCAGCACGGGCAGCTGATCGTCCGGCACCGGCACGGGGCCGTGTTCGGGGCAGTAGACGATGGGGATCGGGCAGCCCCAGTACCGCTGGCGCGAGAAGCTCCAGTCGCGAAGGCGGAAGTTCACGGCGGCGCGGCCGCGCCCGCGCTCGGACAGCCACTCCGTGATCGCCTGCCTCGCCTCCTGCCAGGGCATCCCGTCGAAGCGGCCGGACGCGGTGAGCGTGCCCTCGTCGTCCACCACGGGGACGATCGGCAGGTCGTAGACCTGCGCGAACTCGCGGTCGCGCTCGTCGTGCGCGGGGACGGCCATGATCGCGCCGGTGCCGTACTCCATCAGGACGTAGTCCGCCACCCAGATCGGGATCGGCTCGCCCGTGGCCGGGTTCGTCGCGTACCGACCGGTGAAGACGCCGCTCTTTTCGCGCGACTCGCGCTCCTCGGTCGGGCGCGCCGCCGCGACGCGAGCGTACCCGCGCACCTCGTCGGCGCGGTCGGTGCCGTCGACCAGCTTGTCGACGAGCGGCGACTCGGGCGCGACCACGAAGAACGTCGCTCCGAACACCGTGTCGGGGCGCGTCGTGAACACCGGGATGTCGAGGTCGAGCTCGTCGACCCGGAACAGGAGCTCGGCCCCCTCCGACCGCCCGATCCACGCCGTCTGGATCTTCTTCGTGCGCTCGGGCCAGTCGATCGTCTCGAGGTCGTCGAGCAGCTGGTCGGCGTAGGCGGTGATCTTGAAGAACCACTGCGCCATGTTCCGCACCTCGACGACGGCGCCGCAGCGCCAGCAGCGTCCGTCGACGACGTGCTCGTTCGACAGCACGGTCTGGTCGTTCGGGCACCACTTGACGGGCGCCTCCCGGCGGTAGGCGAGGCCGCGCTCGAAGAACCGCAGGAAGAGCCACTGGGTCCAGCGGTAGTACGTCGGCTCGTGCGCGGAGACCTCGCGCTCCCAGTCGATCGCCCAGCCCATCGCGCGCATCTGGTGTCGGATCGCCGCCATGTTCCGTTCGGTGATCTCGAGCGGGTGGCCGCCGCCCTTGATCGCGGCGTTCTCCGCCGGCAGGCCGAAGGAGTCGAAGCCCATCGGACGCAGCACGTTGAAGCCGTTGCGGCGCTTGAAGTGCGTGACGACGTCGCCCAGCGTGTAGTTGAGGACGTGCCCCATGTGCAGGCTCCCCGACGGGTACGGGAGCATCTCGAGCATGTAGAACTCGGGCCGCGAGTCGGCCGCGCCCGGTGTCGGGTTGTCGACGTGGAACGCGCGGGTCTCTTCCCAGACCCGCTGCCACTTCCGCTCGATCTCGTGTGCGTCGTACTCGTGCATCGGTTCCGTCCTCAAGAAAGAAAAAGCCTCTCGAACGAGAGGCCGGGGGAAGCCGACGCGGCAGGGGCCGCGGTGCTTCCTGCGTCACGTAAGAAGCAGCGTCACGCCCATCAGTGTAACCATGGATACGCGATGGAGCCAGCCGTCCAGACGCCGTTGTTGCAGCTCTTCCCGGACACGGCGTCGGTCGTCGACGGCGAGCTCGTGCTGGGCGGCGTCCGCGTCTCGGCGCTGGCGCGCGAGTTCGGGACGCCCCTCGTGGTGTACGACGAGGCGACGCTGCGCGCGCAGGCAGCCGCCTACCGCGAGGCGGCGCCGGGCGCGCTGATCGCGTACGGCACGAAGGCGTTCCCGTCCGTCGCCGTGCTTCGCCTGTTCGCGGAGGAGGGGCTCGGCGCCGACGTCTCGACGGCGGGCGAGCTTGCCTTCGCGCTGCGCGCGGGGATCGCGGGCGCACGGATCGTCGTCCACGGCAACAACAAGGAGGACGAGCTGCTGCGCGGCGCGGCCGGCGCCGGCGCGGCGGTCGTCCTCGACTCGCTCGAGGAGGTCGACCGCGCGCGCGCCGCCGGCGTCGGCCGGTTTCTCGTGCGCGTGACGCCCGGGATCGAGGCGGACACGCACGAGGCGGTCAAGACCGCGCACCACGGCTCGAAGTTCGGGCTCCCGCCCGACGACGCCGTGCAGGCGCTGCACCGCGTGCCCGACGCCGACGGCCTGCACGTGCACGTCGGGTCGCAGCTCATGCACTTCGGAGCGTCGCTCATGACGGTCGACTGGGTCGCCGGCTTCACCGCGCGCTTGCGAGCGGAGCTCGGCTGGGTGCCGCGGGTCGTCGACCTCGGCGGCGGCCTCGGCGTCCGTCACGTGCTGGAGGAGCCCGCGTTCAGCGTCAGCGAGTTCGTCGGCGGTCTCGTCGGCGAGCTGCGCCGGGCGTTCCAGCTGCAGCAACTGCCGGAACCGTCGCTCGTGCTCGAGCCGGGGCGGTCGCTGGTCGCTCGGGCGGGCGTGACGCTGTACACGATCGGCGGGGTGAAACGCGCGAGCGCCGCCACGACGTACGTGACGGTCGACGGCGGCATGTCGGACAATCCCCGCCCCGCGATGTACAACGCGCGGTACGCGGCGCTCGTCGCGACGCGCGCCGACGACGAGCCGACCGGCGCCTACGCCGTCGCGGGGAAGCACTGCGAGTCGGGCGACGTGCTGATCGAACGTGTGGAGCTTCCGCGTCCGGAGCGAGGTGAGCTGCTGGCGGTGCCGGTGACGGGCGCGTACACGCTCGCGATGAGCTCGACCTACAACGCCGTGCCGCGGCCGGCCGCGGTGCTGGTCGGCGACGGCGAGGCCAGGCTGATCCGCCGGCGCGAGACGGTCGACGACCTGCTCGCGCTCGAGGCGTAGTCCTGGACGACCCGCGCCGACCTACGCACGGAGTGACGGCCGAGCGACTCGCCGCTTCGCGCTGCGGCCGCGCAGGCCGATGCGGGCCGACGAAGCCCTGCTGCGCCGCCTGATCGACGGGCGCGCGACCCGTGGAGCAATCGGCACGGAAGATTCACACCGGCGTCCCAACCCCGTCACGAGCCGCGCGCTAGCGTTGCCAGGGCTCGTGGGCGGTCCCCCCGGGATGGGTGGGGCGCGGACCGTCCGTTTGCATCCCGTCGACCCACCGGCGCGCACGCGCACCGCGAACGCGTCGCCGCCGCGCGCGACCTCGTGCGCACGCTCCCGCTAGTCCGACCCCGGCGCAGCCGTGCAGCCCTGGCCGGGGCGCGGCGGGTCGAGGGCGAGCAGCTCCGGCACGGAGACGGCCTGCAGCCCGCGCGCCGCGAGCGCGCGGAGGATGGTCGGGAGCGCCTCGACCGTCCAGGGGTGGATGTCGTGCATGAGCACGATCGCGCCCGGCTGCAGCCCGGCGATCACGTTCTGCTCGACGCGCGCGACGGTCGCGCCGGGCTGGTCGTCGCCGGAGGCGACCGACCAGTACACCTCCGTCAGCCCCAGCTCGTGCGCGACGAGGTCGGTCGCCGCGTCGTGCAGCTCGTACGGCGCACGAAACAGCGTCGGCTGGCGGCCGTCGGCCGCCTGGAGCGTGGCCTGGGTACGCGCGAGCTCGACCCAGGCGAGCCAGCGCGGCATGTCGGTGAGGCGGGGATGCGACCAGGAGTGGTTCCCGACGGCGCCGAGCGCCGCCTCCGCGCGCGGCGCCCACGGCCAGTAGCGGACGCGGTTGCCGACGAGGAAGAACGTGGCGTGGGCACCGGCGGCGCGCAGCTCGCGCAGCAGCGTCGCGGTGTACGGCCCCGGGCCGTCGTCGAACGTCAGCGCGACCGCGTGGACGTTGCCGCCACCGCAGTAGACGGGCGTGCGCGCCGCGAACGCGCGTGCTACGGCCTGCCGCTGCGACGCAGCCGTCGGGAACGTGAGCCCGAGCTCGGGCGCGACGGTCGAGGACGCCGCGCACGGAAGCAGCAGGCAGACGACTGCGGCGGCGCCGAGCACGCGGAGCACGCCCGAATCGTAGGCGCCGCGCAGGCGAGCTACATGCGGCGCCTGAGCGCCAGCACGTCGGCGACGAACGGCTTCGTCACCTTGTAGACGCCGAACGCCTTGACTGCGCGCTCGCCCTCGTACCACCCTGCCAGCGCGAGCCGTTCGTTGCCTCCGAACACCTGTAGCAGGTGGCGCAGGTAGAGCACGCCGACCTCGACGTCGCCGTCGACGGTGTGCGGGATGCGGTGGCCGGCGAGCACGGCCTCCACGTAGGCACGCGTCGTCGGCAGCGTCTGCAGGACGCCGCGGGCGCCGGCGCTCGAGACGAGGTTCGTCTGGAAGCCGGACTCCATCCACGCGAGCGCGCGCACGAGGTGCGGATCGACGCCGAGCCGCGCCGCCCACGCGTCCAGCAGCGCAGGCACGCCCGTCGAGCCTGCGGCCAGCGCCGGCGAGCCGACGGGGATCCGCAGCTTCTGCCCGATCACGATCGGCCGCGCCGGGTCGACGTGGTTGAGCGACGCGATGGCGCCGACCGTCGTGCCGTGCGCCGCGGCGATCGCCGTGAGCGAGTCGCCCGGCCGCACGACGTACACCGCCCACCGCTCCGCCACTTCCGTCACGTGCACGGGCGTCCGCACCGGGACGTGGTCGCGCCGCACGATCGCCGAGAGCGTGCGCGGGCCGAGCACCGCGTCGGCCGCCAGGTGCATCGACCGCTGGTAGCGGCGGAGCGCGGCCGTCGTCTGCGGCCCCATGTAACCGTCGAGCGCGCCGTGGTAGACGCCGCGCCTCGTGAGCAGGAACTGCAGCACGGCGACGTCCCAGCCGAAGTCGCCGCGGCGCAGGACGCGCGAGCCGAACAGCGGATGTCCGAGCGGGCCGAGCGCGGCGCGCGTGCGCGCGTCGGCGACGCCGACCGGCAGCCCCTTGCGGCGCTGAAACTCGTGCACCGCGGCCACCGTCTTCGGCCCCGAGATCCCGTCGATCGGCGCGAGATAGAGCCCGTACGCGCGCAGCGCCACCTGCAGCCCCGCGATCTGGGGGTTGACGGCGCCCGCGCGGGCCGCGGCCGGCGCTCCGAGTGCGAGCGCCAGCACCGTGGTCGTGACGACGAACCGGCGCACGGACGGAACCGTTCGGCCCCGCCGCGCCGCCTCCTGCTACGCCGCGGCCGCGCGGCCGCGCGCGAGGCGGCGGCGGATCCGCTCGATCGCCTCGTCCGGGACGCCCGCCACCCGCAGGTACTCCTCGGTCGAGCCGTACCGTCGCTCCAGCTCCTGCAGCACGTCGACCATCGCCTGCGCCGGCGCCGGCAGCATGATCCGCCGCCGGTGCGCCTCCCGCTCGTCCGGCGCCGCGGCGATGAACGCCTCTTGCCGCGCGCGCAGGTTCTCCTCGGTCGCCGCGTAGTCGGCGCCGATCGTCTCGAGGTCGAGCCCGGCGACGCGCAGCAGGAGCGCGACGACGAGCCCGGTTCGGTCCTTGCCGCCGTGGCAGTGGACGAGCACCGCACCGGGTGGAGCGTCGGCGACTGCCCGTACGGCACGTCCGAACTCGGCCCGGTGCCGCTCGAGGAACTCGAGGTACGACCAGACGAGATACGGAAAGGCGTCGTCCGTCTCGTCCATCCGCCGCCCAAACTCCTCCTCGCCCTCGCGGCTCCACTCGCCGAGCACCGAGACGTGCACGACCTCGACCGGCAGCTCGCGCGGCGGGTCGAGCGCCCGCTCGTGCGGGAAGCGCAGGTCGACGACGCGCGTCACGCCGTGGTCGACGAGCGCCTGCCACCCGGCGTCGCTCAGCCGCTGCAGCGTGTCGGAGCGGACGAGCCGCCCCGGCTCGATCCCGGGCAACCCGCCGAGGTCGCGCACGTTCACGCACCCCTCCCACTCGAGCTGCGTCACGCCGCCTCCGTTCCGAGGTACGCCTCGATGACGGCCGGGTTCCGCCGCACCTCGTCCGGCGTCCCCTCGGCGATCTTGCGGCCGAAGTCGAGCACGTGGATGCGCTCCGCGATCCCCATCACGAGCCCCATGTGGTGCTCGACGAGCAGAACCGTCAGCCGGAAGTCGGCGCGGAGGCGGCGGATGAACTCGCCGAGCGCCGAAACCTCCTCGTGGTTCAGGCCGCCGGCGGGCTCGTCGAGCAGCAGGAGCTTCGGCTCCGCGGCGAGGGCGCGCGCCAGCTCGACGCGCTTCAGCGTCCCGAACGGCAGGCCGGCGGCCGGCCGGGCGGCGACCGGCGCGAGGCCGACGTAGTCGAGCACCTCGAGAGCCCGGACGCGCATCCTGCTGCCGCCGAACGGACGGCTGCGGGTGTGCGCACCGACGAGGACGTTGTCGAGCACCGTCATCGACCCGAAGAGCTCGACGTTCTGGAAGGTGCGCGCGATCCCGCGCCGCACGACGCGGTGCGGCGGCGTTCGCAGCAGGCTCTCCCCGTCGAAGTCGAGCGTGCCTGAGTCCGGCCGGTAGAGGCGCGTCACGACGTTGAAGAGCGTGGTCTTGCCGGCGCCGTTCGGCCCGATCAGGCCGACGATCCCGCCCTGCTCGACGTCGAGCGAGACGTCGTCGATCGCGACGATTCCGCCGAACCGGCGGGTGACGTTCCGGATCTCGAGCAGGGCCATCCGCGGCCAAACCTACCCGCATCGGAACCGGCCCCCGAACCGTTCTCATCCTGGACACACAGCGAGGAGGAGCGTTTTCGATGATCGGACCGAACAGAGCGGTCGCGACCCTGGTCGGCACGGCGGCCGCCGCCGTGCTGCTCTGGGTGGCGGCGCAGTTCCACATGCACTCGACGAGCGGCTACTGGGCGGCGCTCGGCATCGTCGCCGCGGCCGGCTTCGTGCTCGGCGTGCTGCAGATGCGCGGGCGGACCGGGCATCCGCCGGCCATGTTCGTGGCGTTCCTGCCGGCGTTCGTGGTCGGCGCCTGGGTGCTGCTCGCGATGCAGCCGCACAACGTCTGGGGACGCCACCTGATCCTGAGCTGGTCGCACGACATCCACGTCACCGGGGTCGTGCGCGACGTCGGAATGTGGGTCGGCGTGATCGCATTCGGGCTTGGCTACGTGCTCGGCACGGTGCTCGAGCCGGCGCCGGCGCGGCGCCGTGTCGTGCCCGCCGCGGCGCCGATGGCCCCGGCCGCGTACGACCGCCGCGCCGCGGACGAGCCCGTCCGCGCGGAGCGGCGCGAGGTCGCGGCGCGCGAGGGCGCGACGACGACCCCCACCGCCGCGGACGGACGAACGACCGTCCAGCGCTGACTCGAGGCGGCAGGCGGCGCCCGCTCGCGCCGCCTGCCGCCTCGCTCGTCCTTCTACGCGGCTGCCGGAACGGCAACGCGCGCGCGTCCGCGCTCTCCGCGCGCGAGCACGACGCACGCGCAGATGATCCAGACCATCGAGAGCGGCACGCTGAACTGGCCGGTGGTGCGTGCGTCGGCGGCGGTCGCGACCAGCGTGTACGCGGCGATCGCAGCGGCGCTCCACCCGAGCACGCGCCGGCCGTCGCCGAGCGCGAGCGGCGCCAGCGCGACGAGGAAGCCGGCGGTCAGGAACCACGTCGTCACATAGCACGCGCCGTTCAGGACGACCAGCGCCTTCGCCACCGCGAGCGGCGTCCCGTGGCCTGCCAGGTACGCCTCGGCGTCGAGCAGGCCGAGCGAGACCATGCTGACGGCGACGTTCGCGATCCCCATTCCCGCCGCTGTCGCGCCGAGCGCGCCGCCGCCGAGCCTGCGGCCCGCCCAGACGGCGAACGGGACGAACAGCACCATCGCCACGACCTCGAGGTAGGCACCGACCCAGACGGTCGTCGTCGCGTGGTGCGCGAACGCCTTCGCGATCGCCGCGTCGCCGCTCGCCCACGTCAGGTTGTGCGTGTCCTTCGGCCCCACCTGCACGAAGGTGCCGGCCAGGTCGAGGACGACCGAGCCGATGCCGCAGGCGGCGAAGATCCGGTCGAGCTTCCGTTCCTGCATGTCGATCCTCCTTCGGGTGCGATCGGATCGACCCTAGGAGCGGCGCGACGGCCCGTCGTCGGCCGCCGCGGCGATCTTCGCGTCGGCCGGGCGGCTGATCTTCGGATCCGCCACCCGGCCGATGACAACGCCGCCGCCGCGTTCTAGCGTCACGACCATGAGGCGGCTCAGTATCGCGTCGGAGCGGTTCGACCGCGTCCTCGCCGTCGCCCTGACCGTCGCGCTGGAGCTCGAGACCTGGCTGACCAACAGCGTCGGCGACCACCGCGTCGCGACGGCGGCGCTGGGGCCGGTCTCGACGGCGGCGGTCGCGCTGCGGCGGCGCTTCCCGGCCACGGTCGGCGTCGCCGTCGCGCTCGTGTCCGTCGTCGAGCAGGCGCTCTGGCCGCAGCAGAGCATCGCGTACGCGGTCGCGTGGATGTGCGACCTCTACGGCTTCGTTGTTTGGTCGACCGGCCGCCGCTTCCTCGCCGGCCTGGCCGCCTACGTCGCCGCGGGCGGGGCGTCGCTGCCGTTCACGCGCAAGCCGAGCGACTCCGCGTTCTTCGTCGTGGTCTCGACGATCGTGATGCTGCTCGTACGCAGCGTCGTCGGCGACCGCGACCGGCGCGCGCGCATCGCCGAACGCGAGCGCGACCTCGCCGCACGCGAGGCGGTGGTCGAGGAGCGCGCGCGCATCGCACGCGAGCTGCACGACGCGATCGCGCACAACGTCTCGATGATGGTCGTGCAGGCCGGCGCCGAGCGCCGGGTCGTGTCGACCGACGCGACCCGCGAGGTGCTCAAGACGATCGAGGGAATCGGGCGCAGCGCGCTCACCGAGATGCGGCGGCTCGTCGGGATGCTGCGCACGGACGAAGCCGACCCGCTCGCGCCGCAGCCGGGGCTCGCGCAGCTCGAGACGCTCGTCGCGCAGGTGAGCGACGCGGGGCTGCCGGTGGAGCTGCACGTTGAAGGCGCGCGGCGCGCGCTGCCGGCCGGCCTCGACCTCTCGGCGTACCGCATCGTGCAGGAGGCGTTGACGAACGCGCTCAAGCACGCCGGCGACGCACGAGCGAGCGTGGTCGTCCGCTACGGCGACGACTCGCTCGAGCTCGAGATCGTCGACGACGGCGTCGGCGCCGACGGCCGCGCCGGCGGCGGGCACGGGCTCGTCGGCATGCGCGAGCGGGTTGCGCTCTACGGAGGCCGGTTCCAGGCAGGGCGGCGGGCGAGCGGCGGCTTCGCCGTCCGGGTCCTGCTGCCGACGCGATGACGGGCGTCCTGATCGCGGACGACCAGGCGCTGGTGCGCGTCGGGCTGCGCAAGATCCTCGACAGCGAAGCCGACGTGGAGGTCGTCGCGGAGGCGGCCGACGGGCAGGCGGCGGTCGACGAGGCGCGCCGTACCCGCCCCGACGTCGTGTTGATGGACATCCGCATGCCGATCCTCGACGGGATCGAGGCGACGCGGCGCATCGTCGCGGCGCAGCCGTCGACACGCGTGCTGATGCTCACGACGTTCGGCCTCGACGGCTACGTCTACGAATCCCTGCGCGCGGGCGCGAGCGGCTTCATGCTCAAGGACGCGCCGCCGGAGGAGATCGCCGCGGCGGTGCGGGTCGTGGCCGGCGGCGACGCACTGCTCGCGCCGGCCGTGACGCGCGCGGTGGTCGAGGAGTTCGTGCGACGGCCGCCGCCCGCCGCGGCCGCACCGCCGGAGCTGCCCGACCTGACGCCGCGCGAGCGGGAGGTGCTCGACCTGCTCGCGCGCGGGCTGTCGAACCCGGAGATCTGCACCCGCCTGTTCATCAGCGAGGCGACGGCGAAGACGCACGTCGCGCGCATCCTGCAGAAGCTCGGTTTGCGCGATCGCGTGCAGGCAGTGATCTACGCGTACGAGCGAGGGCTCGTGACGCCGGGCGCGAAGTAGACGGCAGCGCGGTCCAAACAACCCCGCAGCGCCCACGGGTTGAGGGCGCTGCTGAACAACATCCTCGCGGCGCCTCAGGACTGACCGGGCAGCGCCTCCGGGTCCGTCACCGGGAGCCGGCACGTGAATCGCTCGCAGAGGTAGACGGCCGTACGGCCGTCTACCTCCGAGCGGCCGGCGAGCAGCGGGACGTCGTCGGCCGGTCCGAACGCGATCACGTCGGTCGCCGCCGCACGCTCGACGGCGGCGCGTGCGACGGGCGCGTCCGGGGAGCCGACGACCGCGACCTCGCGGTGCGGCGCGAGGTGCTGGTCGAGCGCGACGAGCAGCCACCCGAACGCGGCCGGGACGCGCGGCAGCGAGTCCCGAGCGAGCCGCAGCACCGACACCGCGCGCCGCTCGAGCTCGTCGTCGCCCCAGATGCGCGCGAGCCGCAGCAGCACGTACGCGCTCATCGCGTTGCCGCTCGGCACCGGGTGGTCGTCGAGCTCCTTCTTGCGCGCGACGAGCTGCTCGCCATCCGACGGGGTGGCGAAGAAGCCGCCTCCGTCGCCGTCCGCGAACAGCTCCACGAGCAGCGCCGCCAGCCGGTGCGCTTCGCGCAGCCAGCGCGCGTCGCCGGTCGCGACGTGGAGCTCCATCAGCCCGTAGGCGACGTCCGCGTAGTCGGACAGGTAGCCGGGCCCCTTCGCAATCCCGTCGCGCCAGGTGCGGTGCAGCCGACCGTCCGGCGTCGAGAGCGGCCCGAGCAGGAACTCGGCGAGCGTCGTCGCCGTCCCGACGCGCCCGGACTGGGCGAGCGCTGCGAGCAGCAGCCCGTTCCAGGAGGCGATCGCCTTGTCGTCGCGCGCCGGCTTCGGCCGCTGCTCGCGCAGCTCGAACAGCCGGATGCGCTCCGCCTCGTCGAGCTCGCCGCGCACGACGAAGCGGCCGTGCTCGAACGGCTGCAGCAGCTCGTCTCGTGCCCCCTCGCCCGGTGCCCACGTGAACGTCGAACCTTCGACGCCGTCGGTGTCGGCGTCCTGCGCCGAGGCGAAGACGCCGCCGTCGAGCGCGAGCTCCCGCTCGACGTAGTCGAGCGTCTCGCCTGCGACGCGCGCGTAGCGGGGCTCGTCGAACCGCCGCGCCGCGTGCAGGTAGACGGACGCGAGGAGCGCGTTGTCGTACAGCATCTTCTCGAAGTGCGGGACGAGCCATCGTTCGTCGACCGAGTAGCGGTGGAAGCCGCCGCCGACGAGGTCGTACATGCCGCCGAGCGCCATCCCGTCGAGGGTGCGGCGCGTCATCTCCTCCTCGCCCCGCCGCAGGAGGAACTCGAGCACGCTTCCCGGCGGGAACTTCGGCGCCCGCCCCCAGCCGCCCCAGGTGGGGTCGAAGCCGCCGCGCAGGTTGCGCTGCGCCTCGTCGAGCAGGTCGCGCGTCAGCGGGTCGGGCGACGCGTGCAGCCGCGCCGAGCCGCGGATGTGCTCCGCGAGCCGTGCGCCGGAGCGCTCGACCTCGCCGCGCTGCTCCCGCCATGCCTCCGCCACGCCGAGCAGCACCTGCTTGAACGAGGGCAGCCCGTGCCGCGGCTCGGGCGGGAAGTACGTGCCGCCGAAGAACGGCTCGCCGCCCGGTGTCAGGAACACCGTCATCGGCCAGCCGCCCGAGCCCGTGAGCGCGACGACGGCGTCCATGTACACCGAGTCGAGGTCGGGCCGCTCCTCCCGGTCGACCTTCACGCAGACGAAGTGCTCGTTCATCACCCGCGCGGTGAGCAGGTCCTCGAACGACTCGCGCTCCATCACGTGGCACCAGTGGCACGCGGAGTAGCCGATCGAGAGCAGGATCGGCCTGTCCTCGGCGCGCGCCCGCGCGAGCGCCTCGTCGCCCCACGGATACCAGTCGACCGGGTTGTGCGCGTGCTGCAGCAGGTACGGCGACGTCTCCTGGGCGAGCCGGTTCACGGGAGCTAGGTTAGGCAGCGATGACGTTGCCGGGCGGCACGGTCACGTTCGTGTTCACGGACATCGAGGGCTCGACGCGCCTGCTGCAGGAGCTCGGCGACGCGTACGCCGACGTCTCGCGCGACCACCGCCGCATCGTGCGCGAGGCGTTCGGCGCCCACGGCGGGACGGAGATCGACACGCAGGGCGACTCGTTCTTCTTCTCGTTCCCGCGCGCACGCGACGCGGTCGCGGCGGCCGTCGACGCGCAGCGGGCGTTGCGCGCGCATCCGTGGCCCGGAGGTCGCGAGCTGCGAGTGCGGATGGGGTTGCACACGGGCGAGCCGATCGTCGGCGACGAGGGCTACGTCGGGCTGGACGTCGTCCGCGCCGCGCGGATCTCGGCCGCCGGCCACGGCGGGCAGATCCTGCTGTCGGAGACCACGCGCGCCCTGGTCGGCAACCAGCTCCCGCCCGGGACGGCGGTTCACGACCTGGGCGAGCAGCACCTGAAGGACATCCAGCACGAGCACGTCTACGAGATCTCGGTCGACGGTTCGCGCGCCGCCGCGAAGCCGCTCAAGACCGCCGCCCCGCCGGCGACCCTCGAGCGGCGCCTCGAGCAGCGGGTCGAGGCGTACGTCGAGCAGACGATGGACCGCGCGCTACGCGGCGAGAGCGCGGCCGCGCCCGCGAAGCTGGCGGCGTCCAGCGCGCTCGCCCTCGTCGTGCTCGCGGCCGCCGTCGTCGCGGTCGTCCTGCTCGTCAGGTTCGCGTTCTGAGCCGCCGGATCCCTTCGATCGCGAGCGTGACCGCCGCCGCGACTCCGAGCGCGACGAGCAGCGCGACCCATGCGTGGTGGCGGAAGAAGCGGCCGCCGAAGTAGCCGAGCAGCGCTGCGTACGACGCCCACAGCGCCACGCCGAGCAGGTCGAAGAGCGCGAAGCGGCCGTACGGGTAGTGGGTGAGGCCGCACGCGAGGGTGGCGCCGGTGCGTCCGCCCGGCACGAACCGTCCGGCGGTGATCGCGGCGCCGCCGTGGCGCTCGAGCTGCGTCCGTGCCCAACGCACCGCCTTCTGGACGCGCTCACCGTTCAGGAAGCGCTCCTGCAGCGGCTTGGCGCCCCAGCGACCAATCGCGTAGGAGCCGGTGTCGCCGAGGAAGGCACCGGCTGCGCCGACGCCGATCACCAACGGCAGCTGCAGCGTCCCGTCGACGCACAGCAGCCCGGCGACGATCAAGCTCGCCTCGCTCGGCAGCGCGGGCACGATCGCGTCACCGAGGCAGAGGGCGAACAGGATCACGTACGCCTCCGGCGACTGCGACAGCAGGTGGAAGGCCGAATGGAGGATCGCAGTAGCGTAGGGACGCGATGCGGCGCTACGAGGACTTCACCGTCGGCGACGTCTACCGCGCGCCGCTCGCGCGCACCGTGACGGAGACCGACAACCTGCTCTTCACGATGCTCGCGATGAACACGAACGAGCTGCACTTCAACGAGGAGGCGGCGCGCGCCGGCGAATGGGGCAGGCCGCTCGTCAACTCGACGTTCACGCTCGCGCTGGTGCTGGGGTTGTCCGTGCGCGACACGACCGAGGCGGGCGGCGTGAACCTCGGCTGGAAGGAGATCCGCCTTCCGCACCCCGTATTCGTCGGCGACACGATCCGGTCGGAGACCGAGGTGCTCGAGGCGCGCGAGTCGCGGTCGCGGCCGACGCACGGCATCGTCACCGTGCGGACGCGCGGGCTGAATCAGCGCGACGAGGTCGTCTGCGAGTTCGAGCGCTCGTTCCTCATCGCGCGGCGCGCGTGAACACGAGGTCGCGCCAGCGCTCGCGGAAGCCGATCGACTCGTAGAGCGCGCGCGGGCCCGGATAGCCGTCGTCGCCGCGGGAGCCGACGAGCGCCGTCGTCGCGCCCGCGCCGCGCAGGCGCCGGAGCGCGTAGAGGCAGACGGCGCGGCCGAGTCCCCGCCGCTGCTCGTCGGGGCGTACGCCGACCGGCTCGAGCTCGCCGACGCCGTTCCGGTCGTCGAGCCACGCGAGCGCGTACGCCGCGACCGTTCCGCCCGGCGCGACGACGACGCAGTCGAGATCGGCGCGCCAGTTCGTCTCGCGCCGCACGCAGGCGTACACCGCGTCGGTGAAGCGCGACGTGATTCCTTGGCCGGGCAGCGTGAACGCGGCGCGGTGCGCGGCGGCGTGCGACTCGAAGTCGGCGTGCTCCGCCGTCGTCGCCAGCCGATAGCCGTCGGGAACGATCGGCTCCTCGATCTCGTCCAGCGGACGCGAGCTCCACCGCAGCCACGGCGCGTCGGGGTCGTGACGGAAGCCGCGCGACTCGAGCAGCGCCGCCGTCTCGTCGTCGCCACTTCGCACCGTCGTCCGCTCGGCACGCGACCAGTCGAGCAGCTCGTGCAGCAGCTCGCGGCGCCCGGGGCGGAACTCGTACGAGAGCCCGACGGGCGTGCGCCAGCCGGTGCTCCATCCCCAGCCGAGGAGCGTGCCGCCGTCGAAGAACAGGCGCAGGTCCCAGTCGTCGTACGGCAGGCGCTGCGCCATGAACGCGTAGCCCGGCCCGTGCCGTGCGTCCGGCCACAGCTCGGCGAGCAGGTCGAGCATCAGGCGGACGTCGCCCGGTTGCCAGCCGCGGCTCGTCACGGCCAGCGGGCGGCGCGGTAGAGCGCGCCTTCGAGCCGCCGTCCGAGCACCCCCTGGAGCCACCGCGACACCGCGACGAGCGCGTCGACGTCGACGCCCGTCGACATTCCGTCGCGCTCGAGCTGCCAGACGAGGTCCTCCGACGCGACGTTCCCCGTCGCCTCCGGCGAGAACGGGCAGCCGCCGAGACCGCCGACGGAGGCGTCGAGCAGCTCCGCCCCGCCGTCGAGCGCCGCCCAGGCGCAGGCGTAGCCGGTGTTGCGCGTGTTGTGGAGGTGCGCGCCGACGGGCCTGCCGAGGATCGACACCCGCTCGACCAGCCGGCGGACGCGCCGCGGCGTCGCGACGCCGATCGTGTCCGCGAGGACGAGCTCGTCCGCCCCCGCGAGCCGCTCGCACAGGCCGGCGACGGCGCCGGGGTCGGCCTCGCCTTCGAACGGGCAGCCCCAGGCGCACGAGATGGTGACGGTCGCCGGCACGCGCGCCTGCGCGAGGATCGCACGCACGCGCTCGACGGCCTCGTCGAGCGAAGCGTTGCCGTTGCGGCGGTTGAACGACTCGGTCGCGGCGAGCGTGCAGTTGACGCGGTCGAGGCAGGTCCTCGCGAACCGGTCGTAGCCGCGCTCGTTCAGCACGAGCCCGCTCAGCTCGGAGCCCTCGTGCGGCCCCACCGCCGCGACCACCTCTTCGGCCCCCGCCATCTGCGGCACGCGGTCGTCACGGACGAACGACACCGCCTCGATCCGAGGCAGGCGCGCGGCCGCGAGCCGCGTCACCAGCTCGGCGCGCACCGCAGGGGCGAGCACGTCCGCCTCGTTCTGCAGGCCGTCGCGCGGGCCGACGTCGCAGATCGTGACGCCCATCTAGGCCGGAACCGGCGCGGGCTCCGGCGCGTACGCCACCGGGTCGCGTGGCCGCGCGGGCAGGAGCACGACGACCAGGCTCGTGAGCACGACCCCGAACCACTGCCAGCCGGTGAGCGTCTGCCCGAACTTGAAGTAGCCGACGAGGATCGCGCTGACGGGGAACGCGAGCTCGGCGAGCGACGCAGTCACGGCGTTCGTCCGCTTCAGGCCGAAGTAGTAGAGCCCGAGCGCGAGGAAGCCCGTGACGAACGCGAGCAGCGCGATGTAGCCGGTGTCGTGCCACGACGCGAACGCCGGCGTGCCGAGCACGAGCAGCGCGATCGCGCTCGCCGGCAGGCCGAACACGAACCTCAGCGTCGTCACGTGCTCGAATCGCAGCATGCGCGCGAGGTACCGGCCGAGCACGGTGCCGAGCGCCCACAGCGTCGCGGCCAGCAACGCGTACACCGTCGGCTTCAGACCGTGCACCGTCGGATGCAGCGGATGCCGCACGCCGATCAGCCACGCGCCCACGAGCGCCGGGATCAGGTACAGCGCGAAGCGCGGACGAGGACGCTCGCGCAGGATCAACCTCGCGGCGACGACGGCGATCACGGGCTGCACCTTCTGCAGCACGACCGGCGTGACGTAGTCGTGGCCGTCGACGAACGCCTGGGTGAAGAGGATCGTCGCGAGCGCGGACGCGCCGGTCCCGACGATCACTGCGGCGAGCACGTAGCGCCATCCAAGCCGCAGCAGGGCGGCGAGCGCGCCGAACGCCCACGGCAGCGTGAGCAGGACAAGCACGAGGTGCTCGCCGAACACGATCGTGGCGACGGCGGTCGCGCGCGCGAGCGGCGCGCGGATCCAGGCATCGAGACCCCAGAGCGCCGCCGCGACCGCGACGAGCGCGATGCCGCTCGACCTCTGCACGCCTCCCAGGCTACGTCACGGCAGCGGCGTCGCCGCGTCCGGCGGCAACTGGGTCGGCCGCGGCCCGTCGACCTCCGCCGCGACGATCTGCCGCCGCAGCGGGGCGCCGACGAGATAACCGACGAGGCCGAACGCGACAATCACGGCGAGCGTGCCGATCGTGAGAACCTCGAACGTCATCCGGGAGACGCCCCACGTCCCGTGGAAGTCGTACTTGACGTGGAACAGCTTCTCGAGGATCCCGGGGAACACGCCCTCCCACGAACCGAGCGCGACCCAGAACGTCGTCAGAATCGCCGACGTCCAGATCCCCGCGCGACCCCAGGGATGCACGAACGGACGCCGCACCTCGGGATGGCTGTAGCGCAGCTTCAGGGCCGCCGGGAAGATCCAGAGGTACGAGATCAACGTCGTCGAGATCGCGATCGTGAGGACGACGTAGAACTTCGCGTTCTGCCCTGCGTTGAACGCCGCCAGCGCGACGATGCAGAAGGTGCTCGAGACGACGCCGGACATGACGTTGACGCGCACGGGCGTTCCGAGTCGCCTGTTGAACACGCCGAAGAACGGGAAGAACGCGCCGTCGTAGGCCGCGACCGCCTGGATGCGGTCGGAGCCGATCATCCACACGGCTCCCGAGGTGACGAGCGCTCCGATGAAGCAGAGGGTCATGACGATCAGCAGCCCGTGCGCGGCGCCGCCGTACACGCCCTGGAACGCGACCGAGACCGCGTCGATGAACCCGCCGATGTTCGTCACCTTGCTCGCCGGCAGCACGAGCAGGATGCAGAACACGGGAACGACGTACATCAGCACGCCGGTGATGCCGCTGCGCAGGATGGAGATCGGCACGTCACGCTGCGGGTCGTCCATCTCCTCCGCCGCGCCGTTCTGCAGCTCGAAGCCGACGTAGTTGAAGAGCAGCACGGGCACCAACGCGAAGAAAACGGCGCGCGTCGGCGCGAAATGGCCCTGGAAATTCGAGAAGCCGTGCTTCGCGCCGTACACGATCATCGTGATCGAGAAGAACCCGAGCACCAGGTACCGCAAGACCGCCCCGAAGTTCGGGATCCACTTCCCGACGCGCAACGAGATGATCGCGACGCCGATCGAGAGCCAGATGAATACGAGGCAGAAGACGTAGTCGCCGAACGTGCCGTTGCCGATCTTGCTGACGTTCGCGCTCCACGCTGCGACCGCGGTGAACGCGAGCGACCCGCCGACCCATAGCGGGTTCGTCACCCAGTACAGCACCGCGGCGATGCCGCCGTGCAGGCGGCCGAACGCGAGCTTCGTCCATTCGTACGGCCCGCCCTCCATCGTGAACGCGGCGCCCACCTCCGCCATCAGCAGCATGTACGGCGCGACGAACAAGAGGGCGGTGACGAGGAGCCACAGGAATCCCTCGGGCCCGTTCTTCGCGACGGTGCCGAGCGTGTCGAGCCCGACGAACGCGCAGATGGTGAAGAACACCATGTCGAAGCGCCGCAGCGACTTGATCAGCTTCGACTTCTCGACGAGTGCCAGCGGGGTGGTCTGCTCCACGACTGCCACGGTTGCCTCCTCGCTCAGTGGATGCGTTGCCAGGCCTCGGAGAGGACGTCACCGAGGATTCCGACCATCTCGTCGAACTCCTGCCCGCGCGCGACGAGCGGCGGCGAGATCTGGACGACGGGGTCACCGCGGTCGTCGGCGCGGCAGATCAGCCCGCGCTCGAACAGGCGCGGCGAGAGGAAGCCGCGCAGCAGGACCTCGGACTCGTCGCTGTCGAACGTCTCCCTCGTCTCCTTGTCCTTGACGAGCTCGAGCGCGTAGAAGAACCCGACGCCGCGCAGGTCGCCGGCGATCGGCAGGTCGAGCAGCGTCGCGAGCTTGTCGCGGAACGCCTGCTCGTGCTCGCGCACGCCCGTCACGATCCCGTCGCGCGCCATGATCTCGAGGTTCTTGAGCGCGACCGCGCACGCAACCGGATGCCCGCCGAACGTGATGCCGTGCGAGTACATCGCGCGCTCGCTCGCGAACGCGTCCGCGACCGTGTCGGAGATCAGAACGGCGCCGATCGACGCGTACGCCGACGACAGTCCCTTCGCGCAGGTGATCAGGTCGGGCCGGATGTCGTAGCGGAGGCTGCCGAACCACTCGCCCACGCGCCCGAATCCCGTGATCACCTCGTCGGCGCAGAGCAGGATCCCGTAGCGGTCGCAGATCTCCCGCACGCCCTGGAAGTAGCCGGCCGGCGGGGTGAACGAGCCGCCCGCGTTCTGCACCGGCTCGAAGATCACCATCGCGACGGTCTCCGGCCCCGCCTGCACGATCGCGCTCTCGAGGTCGTCGAGCAGGAACGCCGTGAACTCGTCCTCGGCCTCCGCGGGCGGACGGTGGTAGCGGTTCGTGTTGCGGACGTGGATCACGTCCGGCACGAGCGGCTCGAACGGCGTGCGCAGCGCCGGGATGCCGTTAATCGAGAGCGCGCCCATCGTCGTCCCGTGGTACGCGGTGCGGCGTGCGATCGCCTTCCAGCGGCGCTCGCCGCGCGCGAGGTGGTACTGGCGCGCGAGCTTCCACGCCGACTCCACCGCCTCGGAGCCGCCGCTGACGAAGAAGGCGCGGTTGACGCCGTCGGGCGAGAGCTCGGCGAGCCGCTCCGCGAGCTCGATCGCGCGCGGGTGCGCGTACGACCAGTTCGTGTAGAACGGCAGCTCGCGCATCTGCTCGAGCGCCGCCTCCCCCATCTCCTCGCCGTACGAGTAGCCGACGTTCACCGCGAACAGACCCGCGAGACCGTCGAGGTAGCGCTTGCCGGCGTCGTCCCACAGGTAGCAGCCTTCGCCGCGGACGATCACCGGCGGCTCGTAGCCGTGCATGCGCGTGAAGTGGAGCCAGAGGTGGTCGCCGGCGGCGCGGCGCAGGTCGGTCACCGCCATAGGCGTGCGAGCATACTCGCGATGCACTCATTCATCTAGAGCGCCACGCGGCCGCTGTGAGGGCCGCCGCGAGGCCGGCGACGAGCAGCACGGCCGCCCACCCGCGCGCGTCCGGCACGCGCACGGCGAGGAGCGCGGCGCCGAGCACCACGGCAACGGCCGCGAGCGCGAGCGCGCCCGCACCGACGACCAGCCCCCACGCTTCGGCGGCGACGGCCCGCACCGCGCCCGGCACCACCACGTGCGTGTCGCGGCGCAGCGCCCACGCGCTCGCGACTGCGAGCAGCGCGAACAGCGCGACCAGCAGGAGCACGCTCACGTCCGAGTGCCACCAGCGCACTCCGATCCCTTCGCCGGCGAAGAACGTCCCGAACGACGTCAGCATCACGCCGACCGCCGCCTTCATCAGGTTCTCCGGTACGCGCGTGAGCGGCGCACGCAGCACGACGCCGAGCGCGAGGACGGCGACCAGCGCCGCGGCCGCGCCGAGCGCGGCGCCGACCCGGTGCCCGACGCCGCCGAGCGCGATGACGATCAGGATCACCTCCACGCCCTCGAGCAGCACCCCGCTGAAGGCGGTGCCGACCGCCGCGCGGCGCTCGCGGCCGCGCAGCGCCGCACGCGTCTCCTCGAACTCCTCCGCCTCGTCGTGCAGCGCTTTCAGCCCCGCCGCGCGCAGGATCGCCTTGTGCAGCCAGCGCAGCCCGAACAGCAGCAGGAAGACGCCGACGACGACCTGCGCGACGCCCACCGGGAAGGACTGCACGGCCGCGCCGAGCCCGACGACGATCGCCGCCAGCGCGACCGCGGCCGCGCCCGTCCCGGTCAGCGCCGGCCGCCAGCCGCTGAACAGGCCGACGGCGAGCACGATCGTGAAGGCCTCGACCCATTCGACCCCAGACGCGAGGAAGGTCGAGACGACGACGAGCGGGCTCAGCTCGAGACCCCGTGGTCGAGCACGCGCTCCGGCCGCACCTTCACGATCACCCGGTCGCTTGGGGTGTGGAAGTCGACGCCGCTGTAGCGGCGCGAGAGCTCGTGGATGTGCTCTGCCGCGCCCTCTTCCGTCAGCTCGGCAGAGCCGACGACCTCGAAGTACTTGTACGGGTCGTCGTAGTCCCAGACGCTGACGGAGACGCGCGGGTTCGAGCGCAGGTTTCGGCCCTTCGCGCGCTTGTTGGTCGTGTTGAAGACGAGGTTCTCGCCGTCCGTGTCGAGCCAGACGATGCTCGTCTGCGGCGCGCCGTCCGCGCCCACGGTGGCGACCGCTCCGAAGTGCTTGCCGGAGCGCAGCATCTCGAGCTGCTTCTCGTTCAGCCGTCCCATCACGCTCCTTTCGACGTGTCGCGGGGATTGTTCCTGGCGCGCCGCCGGCGGTGCCGGCTTGTGCGCGAGGCTGCGCCGCGGTAGGTTCGCCGCGACGGCTGCGGCAGGCGAGCGCGGGAGGGAATCGCGTGGAAGACCAGGTGCTGCAGCTCGAAGCTCAGGCGGCGTACCCGTTCGTTGCCAGCCCCAACATGACGCGGACGAACGGCCGGCGCATCGACGTCGTCGTCATCCACACGATGGAGAACGACGAGACGCGTCGGTCGGCGGAGGCGTGCGCGCAGTGGTTCGCGGATCCGCGCGCACGGGTCTCCGCCCACTACTGCGTCGACGACGACTCGATCGCGCAGTGCGTGCGTGAGCAGGACGTCGCGTGGCACGCCCCGGGCGCGAACCACAACGGCATCGGCGTCGAGCACGCCGGTCGCGCGTCGCAGACGGCGGCACAGTGGGCGGACGACTACTCGAGCGCGATGCTCGCGCGGTCGGCGCGCCTCGTCGCCGACATCTGCCGCCGCCACTCCATCCCGGTGACGTGGCTCGAGCCGCCCGACCTGCTCGCGGGCACGCGCGGGATCACAAGCCACGCGAACGTGACGGCGGCGTTCCGCGTCGGCTCGCACTGGGATCCCGGCCCGGCCTTCCCCGTCGCGCGGTATCTCGCGGCCGTGCGCGCCTCGGCGCGGCGGGCTACTTGACGGTCGTCGGGATGTTCTTGATCGTGCCCGCCCTGATCTCCTGCTCGACCTTCGCGACCTTGGCGGCGATCCCGGGCGGCGCCTTCGGCGAGAACTTGCCGATGCCGACGCCGTTCTGCTGCAGCCCGTAGACGGCGTCCTGGCCGCCCTTGAAGTGGCCGCTCTTCGCGTCGGCGATCGCCTGGTAGACGGCGGTGTCGACGCGCTTGAGCGCGGACGTCAGGACGTAGCTGCCGAGGTAGCCCTGGTCGGCGTCGACGCCGATCCCCCACACGCCTTTCTCGCGCGCCGCGTCGAGCGCGCCCAGCCCGCAGCCGCCTGCGACCTGGAACACGACGACGGAGCCCGCGGCGATCTGGTTGAGCGCGACCTCCTTGCACTTCTGCTGCGCGGTGAAGTCCTGGGAGTAGCCGTTCACCGTCTTCACGCCCGGCAACGCGGCCTTCGCTCCGGCCTGGTACCCGGCGATGTAGCGGTCGACCGGCGGCTGCTTCTGGCCGCCGACGGACGAGACGACGTTCGCGTGGCGGGCCTTGGCGGCGAGGCCGGCGGCGTACCCGGCGAGGTAGCCGGCTTCCTGCTCCTTGAAGAGCAGCCCCTCGACGTTCTTCAGGTGGCCCTCGTCGGCGTTCGAGACGTCGACGATCGCGAAGTGCGTCTTCGGGAACGCCTTGGCGACGGTCTCGAGCGCCTGGATCTCGGTGAAGCCGACGCCGATCACGAGGTTGTAGCCCTGCCGCGCCAGCGCGCTCAGGTTCGGCACGTAGTCGGCGGACGAGTTCGACTCGACGACGCGGTACTGGATGGCCAGCGTCTTCGCGGCGCGCAGCAGCCCGACGTAGGCGAGGTGGTTGAAGCCGCGGTCGTTGAGGCCGCCGGTGTCGGTCGACAGCCCGACCCTGAACGCGCCGCCGCCGCCGGCCGGCGCGGAGGTCGTGGTCGCCGCGCTCGTCGCCGCGTTCGTCGTGGCGCCGCCCGGCGAGCTCGCGCTCTTCTTCGAGGAGCCGCAGCCGGCCGCAGCCGCAGCGAGCAGCGCGAGTACCGACGCGAGCGCGAGCGTCCGTTTCATCGGCCGCCGATTGTACGCGCGGGGCCATGTCCTGGCTCTGAGCCAGGACATGGCCCCGCGCGCCACGACTCGTCGAGGCGACTGCCCGCATCGCACGGACGAACGTCGCGGCCGCGGAAGGCGCGGGCCACGTCCGCGCCAGCCCCGTCCTGGCTCAGAGCCAGGACGGGGCTCGTTCCGCCACGTCCGCGAGGATCTGCGGCCACGCCGAGAAGAGGAGCTGGTGCGTGCCGCCCTCGACGAGACGGACCGTCGCGTGCGGGAGCCGGCGCTCGTAGTCGCGCGCGATCGACGGCGGGCAGACGGTGTCGGCCGTCCCCCACCAGAGCGTCACCGGCGCGTGCACCTCGCCGATCTCGAAGCCCCACGGCCGGCCGAGGTAGGCCAGCTCGCGCGCGAGCCAGAGTCCGCCGTGGCGGAAGGACTCGACGCGCCCGCGCGCGTACGCCTCGTCGGTCGCCGCCGCGCCGGTCGGCGCCGGCGGCTGCCGCCCCCACCGCTCGAGCGCCCGCGCCGCCGCACGCGGCGACACGCGCGCGAGTCGCATCACCCGCCGCACGTCACGCGGTAGCGCGCGCACCGCCTCCGGCGGCGGCATCGACGCGACGAGCGCGACCCGCGTCACGCGCTCCGGCGCGACCGCCGCGAGCGCGAGCGCGTGGGGACCTCCCGCCGACCAGCCGATCACCGCGAACCGGTCGACCGGCAGCGACGGCGCGACGTCCTCGGCCCACCGACGCAGCGTCCGCCTTCGCACCGCGGGCCCGCAACGGTCGACCGCGAGCAGCCGCACGCCGAGCGCGGCGGCGACCGAGTCGTCGGGATGACGCGACAGCCGCGAGTCGCCCCCGCCGTGCAGGTAGACGACCGGCGCTCCGGCGCGGTCGCCGACGTCGTCGACCGTCAGCGCGGCCGTTCGATCCTCCGGACGAGGAGCACCCGGCTCTCGCCGCGACCGTCGTAGTCCTCCTCGACGCGGCTCGTGTCGAATCCGAGCGCGGCGTGGAACGCAAGCGAGCGCTCGTTCGCCGGCGACGTCACCGCCCGCACCGTCGTCCGGGGCGCGACCGCGTCGAATAACCGCTCGTAGAGCCGCCGCGCGAGCCCGCGCCCGCGCTGGCCGGGCGCCACGCCGACGAAGTGCACGTACGCCTCGTCGGGAAACGTCTGCGAGCGGAGGCCGCACAGGAAGCCGGCGAGCGCGCCGTCGTCGTCGTCCGCGACGAAGGACGTCTCGCGAAAGTGCACGAAGAACAGCTTCGGCAGCATCGCCGCCATCGCGCGGCCGCCCCACCAGTCGTCGACGACGCCGACGACGCGCGCGTGGTCGGAAGGCTCGGCGTGGCGGATCAGCATCGGACGAGCGCCGGGAACGGCAGCGCGCGCCATTCGTCGAGCGTCCAGTCGTGCGCCGGGAGGCGCGGGTCGACGACAACGGCGGCGTGGCGTACGAGCGTCGGCATACGCTGGAGCGTATGCGCATCCTCGTGCTCGGCGGCACGCGGTTCCTCGGCCGGACGATCGTCGAGAGGGCGCTCAACCGCGGGCACGACGTCACCCTCTTCAACCGCGGACGCACGAACGCGGCGCTCTTTCCCGACGCGGAGCAGCTCGTCGGCGACCGCAACGGCGACCTCGGCGCGCTGCGCGGCCGCGACTTCGACGCCGCCGTCGACACGAGCGGGTACGTGCCGCGCGTCGTGGCGGAGACGATCGACGCGCTCGGCCACGTCGGCCACTACACGTTCGTCTCCACGATGTCGGTATATCCCGAGCACGCCGCGTCGCGCGCCGAGGAGGCGCCGACGGCGGTTCTCGAAACGCCGACGGAAGAGGTGACGAACGAGTCGTACGGTGCGCTGAAGGCGCTGTGCGAGGCCGCGGTGCGCGAGCGCTTTCCGGCCGCGTTCGTCCCACGGCCGGGATTGATCGTCGGCCCCTGGGACCCGACCGGCCGGTTCACCTACTGGCCGCGGCGCCTGGCCGACGGGGGCCGCGTGCTCGCGCCCGCGCCGCCGGACGCGCCGGTGCAGGTCGTCGACGTGCGCGACCTCGCGGCGTGGATCGTCGACGCCGCCGAGGCGTCGCTCGCCGGCACGTACAACGCCTGCTCGCCTCCGGCGACGATGCGGGAGGTGCTCGAGACGTGCCGCGCCGCCGCCGGCGCCGACTCCGAGCTCGTCTGGGTCGACCCGGCGTTCCTCGAGGAGCAGGGCGTCGGGCCGTGGGTCGAGCTGCCGCTGTGGATCGGCAACGAGGACGACCACTCCTTCATGCGCGCACCGGTCGAGCGGGCGCTCGCCGCCGGGCTGCGCATCCGGCCGCTCGCGGAGACGGTCGCAGCGACGCTCGAGTGGCTGCAACGCGACGGCGCAGCGAGCGACGAACCCGCGGGGCTCGACCGCGGCAAGGAGCGAGCGGTGCTCGATGCCTGGCTCGCCACGCGCGCGGCATGAGGCGGCTCGAGGGCAAGCACGCGGTCGTCACGGGTGCGGGCACCGGCATCGGCCGCGCGATCGCGCGACGGCTGCACGACGAGGGCGCGCGCCTGACGCTGCTCGCGCGCGACGAGCCGCGCCTGCGCGACGTCGTTCCCGGCGCGCGCACCCTCTCGGTCGACATCCGCGACCGCGGCGCGGTCTTCGCCGCGATCGACGAGCCGCTCGACGTGCTCGTCGCGAACGCGGGCATCGGAGGTCCGAACGAGCCCGGCACGGGCGACCGCTTCGACGACATCCTCCAGACGAACCTCTACGGCACCTACTGGTGCATTCGCGCCGCCGAGCCGCACCTGCCGGACGGCGGCCGGATCGTCGTAACGTCGTCGATCCTCGCGCGGATCGGCGTCGCCGGCTACACGGCGTACTGCGCGTCGAAAGCCGGGCTGCTCGGGCTCGTGCGCGCGTTCGCGGCCGAGCTCGCTCCGCGCGCGATCCAGGTGAACGCGATCTGCCCCGGCTGGGTCAACACGTCGATGGCGTGGGACGGCCTGTCGCTCTGGCCGGGCCTGACGGCGGACGAGGCGTGGGAGATCGCGAAGCGCGAGGTTCCGCTGCGCCGGATGAGCGAACCGGACGAGATCGCCGCGACCGCGGCCTGGCTCGCGTCAGCCGACGCGCTCGGCGTCACCGGTCAGGCGATCGACCACAACAACGGCGCGTTCATGATCTGACGCGGACGGCGCCCTCGCAGTCGGCGGCGACCTTCCAGAGCCGCTCCGTCCGACGCCGGACCTACGCTTTCGCCCGTGCTCGAGCGGGACTACCTCCGCCGCGGTGCGGCCGAGTTCGTCGGCACCTTCGCCCTGATCTTCGTCGGCGCGGGCTCCGTCGCGTTCGCGCGGACGCTCACCGACGTCGCCCTCGCGCACGGCCTCGTGATCGCGGTCATGGTCTCGGCGGTCGGCTTCATCTCCGGCGGCCACTTCAATCCCGCCGTCACGCTCGGATTTTTCGTCACGCGCCGCATCGCCCCGCTGCTCGCCGTGTGGTACTGGCTCGTCCAGTTCGGCGCGGCGGTGCTCGCGGCGCTGCTGCTCAAGTGGGTGCTGCCGGGGGCCGTGCAGTCGCAGTCGCACCTCGGCGCGCCCGGGCTCGGCTCCGCTGTCGGGAGCGGCCAGGCGGTCGTGATCGAGGCGGTGCTGACGTTCTTCCTCGTCTTCGTCGTCTTCGCGACCGCCGTCGACCCACGCGGCGCCTTCCAGCAGATCGCGGGGCTCGCGATCGGCTTCACGATCACGCTCGACATCCTGATGGGCGGCCTGCTGACCGGCGGGATCATGAACCCGGCGCGCGCGTTCGGACCGCAGCTCGTCGCCGACGAGTGGTCGCACTTCTGGGTCTGGTACGTCGGCCCGCTCGCGGGCGGCGTCATCGCGGCGTCCGTGTACGAGCTCCTCTACCTGCGCCCCGCGCGGCCGATCCCGGTCGGCCCGCCGGAGACGGGTGTGGAGGAGCCGCGGCCGGGCGACGCCGCGACGTCCTGATCCGGTAGGTTCCGCGGCCGATGCTCTCGACGGCGTCCCTCGTCGCCGCCCTGTCGACCGGGCACAAGATCGGCCTCGCAGCCGTCGGCGCCGCGTTCATCCTCTTCGCGCTCGCCTCCTCGTTCGTGCTGCCGCGGCGCAACCCGAACTTCCCCGGGCGCGCGGTCGGCTGGTACTCGCTGCTCGCCGTGCTGTTCTTCGTCGCGATGATCGCCGCCGTGATCGTGTTCGGCCGCGAGCAGAAGGAGGCGAGCGCGAGCGAGTCGCCCGCGCACACGTCGACGGTCAGCGGTCCGCTGCCCGGGCAGGCGCCGACGACGACGAACGGCGGGGCGACCACCGGCGCCGGCCAGACCACGGGCGCCGCCGGGCAGGGCAACGCGGCCGCGGGCAAGCACGTCTTCGAGACCGCAGGCTGCAGCGGCTGCCACACGCTGAAGGCGGCAGGGGCGACGGGGACGGTCGGGCCGAACCTCGACCAGCTCAAGCCCTCGTTCGCGAAAGTCAAGCACCAGGTCATCAACGGCGGCGGCCCGATGCCCGCGTTCAAGGGGCAGCTGAGCCCGACGCAGATCGACGACGTCGCCGCCTTCGTCTCCTTCTCGGCCGGGAAGTAGGCCCCTGAACGTGCGAAACCCGCCCGGGGGAGGGCGGGTTCGCCGCAGTCAGTCGGTTTGCCGGTTGGGGGTTCAAGGGGGAGCCGGCACGCCCATCGTGCCCCGGGTCCGGCGGCACGGCTATCGCCCCGAAGGGTGATTTCCACCCCGGCGAGACGGAGAAGGAGGGATTCGAACCCTCGAGGCAGGGATTTCCCCACCTAACGCCTTAGCAGGGCGCCGCCTTCAGCCACTCGGCCACTTCTCCGAAAGCGGCCGCATCGTATCCGACGCGCTGGAACGCGAACGCCCGCCGTTCGGGCGGGCGCTCGGCGGAGCGGAGGGAGAGGGATTTGAACCCTCGATGCACCTTTCGGCACATACGCGATTTCCAGTCGCGCTCCTTCGGCCACTCGGACATCCCTCCGGGGCCTATGACTGCCTTTACGAACGGAGGGGGAGGGATTTGAACCCTCGACCCGCCGAACGACGGGTAACGGTTTTCGAGACCGCCGCATTCGACCGCTCTGCCACCCCTCCGTGGCCTGCGCAGCGTAGCCGCCGCGCGCGTCAGTCGTGGACGCGCGCGATCAGCTCTTCGCGCTTCAGCACGCGCACACGGTGCGACGACCGCGCGAGCCGCACCTCGTACCCCGCGTCGCGCGGGAACAGAACCTTGTCGCCCGGCTCGATCAGCGGGACGTCCGGTCCGACGGAGGCGACGATGCCGGTCCGGCACTGCGCGGCCTCGTTGGCGGGGACGATCAGCCCGCTCGGCAGCTCCGATTCGTCGAGCTGCTCGACCACGAGGTGGTCGTCGAGCGGCTCGAGGGTGACGTCCGTCAGCGGCTGTCCCTCCAGCACGCGCTTCACGATACTCGGCGGGTGCTCGTCGACGGCATCGACGTGCCGGTCTCGAATCCGGACAAGACCTTCTTCCCGCGGCCGGGGCTGACGAAGCTCGACCTCGTCTCCTACTACGTCGCCGTGGCGCCACAGGTGCTTCCCCACCTGCGCCGCCGGCCGTTCCACATGAAGCGCTACCCCAACGGCGTCGAGGAGCCGTTCTTCCACCAGAAGCGCGTTCCCTCGCGGCATCCGCCGTACGTCGACGAGGTGTTCGTGCGCTTCCCGAGCGGCCACTCGACCGTCTTCGCCGTCGTCGACAACGCACCGGCGCTCGCGTGGGTGGCGAACCTCGGCTGCATCGAGCTGCACACGTGGCACTCGCGCGTGCCCGAGATCGAGCTGCCGGACTACCTCCTGATCGACCTCGACCCGACGAGCGACGGGCAGTGGCCGTTCGTGCGCGAGATCGCGCTCGTCGTGCGGGACGTCATGGACGAGCTCGAGCTGCGCTCGTTCCCGAAGACGTCGGGCGCGACGGGGCTGCACGTGCTGGCGCCGATCGAGCCCGACCTGCCGTTCCCGGAGGTGCGGCGATTCGCGAAGGCACTCGCGCAGGAGGTCGAACGGCGCGTCGGCGACCAGCGGGTTGCGACGACGACGTGGCGCGTCGCCGACCGCGTCGGGGTCTTCGTCGACTACGGCCAGAACGCCCGCGACCGCACCATCGCGTCCGCGTACTCCGTCCGCCCCACGCCGGACGCGCGCGTCTCGGCTCCGCTCCGCTGGGAGGAGGTGGCGACCGTCGAGCCGGAGGCGTTCACGCTCGCCACGATGAGGGCGCGACTCGCCGAGCACGGCGACCCGACGGCGGGGATGTGGGAGCAGCGGGCGTCGCTGCGGCCGCTCTTCTCGCGCCTCGAGCTCGAACCTCCCGCGTAAACAGCGCTAACAGTCGTCTCAAACGGCGGGCGTACGGTGGCCAGGTGAAGCGGCTCCTCGTCGTCGTCCTCGCGCTCGCGGCGCTCGCCGCACCGGCGGCCGCGCAGGGATCGCCGTACGTCCGGTACGGCATCCAGGACGACGCCTGGCTCGAGTACGGCCCGGGCACGCTGCAGAAGCGGCTCGACCGGCTGCAGTCGCTCGGCGTCGACGTCGTCCGCGTCACCGTCGACTGGGCGGCTGTCGAACCGTCGCGCGGCCGGTTCGACTGGTCGACCTACGACGACGTCCTGGAGGGCCTGCACGCACGCGGGATCGCGCCGCTCCTCACGCTCTACGGCACGCCGCCGTGGGCGAACGGCGGCCGCACCGAGAACTGGGCGCCCACGTCCGGCGCGACGTTCGCCGCCTTCGCGCGCGCGGCAGCGCGGCGGTACCCGTACGTCCGGCTCTGGGCGATCTGGAACGAGCCGAATCAGCGCCGCTGGCTCCGGCCGACGTCGCCGGCGACCTACACGCGCGTGCTGCTCGACCCGGCCTACGCCGCGATCCACGCCGTCAGCCCGCTGTCGCAGGTCGCCGGTGGCGTGACGGCGCCGCGCGGATCGGTGGGCGGCGTCTCCCCCGTCGCCTGGATCGCCGGCATGGCGGCGGCGCACGCGCGGCTCGACGCCTACGCGCACAACCCGTACCCGCTGAATCGCGGCGAGACGCCGACGGGCGGCGGCTGCGGCCGCTGCGACACGATCACGATGGCGACGCTGCCGAAGCTCGAGGCGGACGTCCTGACGGCGTTCGGTCCGCGTACGCGCATCTGGCTGACCGAGTACGGCTACCAGACCGACCCGCCCGACAGCCTGCTCGGCGTCTCCTACGCGCAGCAGGCGACGTACCTCGCGCAGGCCGCGCTGCGCGTCTACCGGGCGCCGCGGGTCGACATCCTGATCCAGTACCTGCTCGTCGACGAGCCGAACGTGGCGCGCTGGCAGAGCGGCCTCGAGACGGTGCGCGACCTCCCGAAGCCGTCGTACCAGGCGTTCCGGTTCCCGCTCGCCGTCGAGTCGCGCACGGGCAACCGCACCGTGCTGTGGGGGCAGGTGCGGCCCGGCGGCGTCAACGCGTACCGGCTGCTGCGGTTCGCGGAGGGGAAGTGGGTGCGCGTCGGGCCGGACCGCCGCACGAGCGGCCGCGGCTACCTCACCGCCGTCGTCGACGCGGCCGCGGGCGCGCGCTTCCGGCTGTGGCTGCCCGCGCTGCACACGTACAGCGCGATCGTCACCGTCACGTAGGGGAGGCGAAGAGCGCCTCGACGCCGGCGGCGTTCGGGTCGCGCGGCGGCCGCAGCTCGCGCCAGGTGCAGTCGCGCGGCTCCTTGTCGTCACGCCAGCGCAAGAGCTTCGTGCCGTGGCGGAAGCGGTGCCCCTGCACCTTGTCGTAGCGGACCTCGACGACGAGCTCCGGCTTCAGCGCCGCCTCCTCGAGCTCGCCCGTGCCCCAGCGGTTCGGCTCGGAGAAGCGCCGGTCGGACGACTCGTCGACGAGCGGCAGCACGCGCGCGGCGACGTCGTCCTGCAGGCGCGCGCCGACGGCGCACGATCCGACGTAGTCGAGGTGGCCGTCGTCGGCGTACAGGCCGAGCAGCAGCGTCGCGATCGCCGAGCGGTCGCCCTTCCAGCGGAAGCCGATCACGGCGCAGTCGGCCGTCTTCTCCTCCTTCACCTTCAGCACCGCTTCGCGCGACGCCGGGAGATACGGCAGGTCGAGCCGCTTCGCGACGACGCCGTCGAGCCCGAGCGCCTCGAACCGGGACAGCCACTCGCGCGCGCGGTCGAGCTCGCGCGTCGCGGGCGAGATGCGGAAGCCGGCAAGCGACTCGACGCGCGCACGACGCTCGCGCAGCGGCAGCTTCCAGACGGCCTCGTCGTCCCAGAGCAGGAGGTCGAAGACGACGAACTGGGCCGGGATCTCGGCCGAGAGCTTCCGGATGCGCGACTCCGCCGGATGCAGCCGCATCTGCATCGCGTCGAAGTCGAGCGCACCGTCGCGTGCGATCACGATCTCGCCGTCGAGCGCAGAGTGCGGCGGCAGGAGGTCGCCGAGCGGTCGCAGCTCCGGGAAGTACCGCAGGAGGGGCCGTTCCTTGCGCGACCAGAGGGCGAGCTCGCCGCCGTCGTTCTCGAGCACACCGCGGAAGCCGTCCCACTTCGGCTCGTACTGCCAGCCCTCGCCGCGCGGCAGCTCGCGCACCAGCTCGGCCTCCATCGGCGGGAAGGGGATGTTTGGGCTTGGCATCGCGCGGAAGCCTAGTGCCGTGGCCGAGCTCGACGGGATCTGGGAGGTGCGCCGAACGGGCGGCCTCCTGCCGCCGCTCACCGGCGTGCGCAAGCGCGTCGCCGGGCGGCGCGGGTCGACGCGGATCGGCGACGTCGCGGGCGTGCCGTTCGACGTCGTCGGGCTCGAGCTGCACTATCGCGCGCCGTTCACCGGCTTCGTCGACGTGCTGACGCCGGACGGCGAGGGGTTCAGCGGGCGCGCGACGTTCCGCGGCCGGGAGTTCGGCCGCTTCACCATGACGCGAGTTCGAGGAGGAGCCATGAGCACCGTCGACGAGCAGCTGATCAAGCACCTGGACGAGGCTCATGCGATGGAGCACAACGTGCTGCGCATGCTCGACGGGATGATCTCGACCACCGACGACCCCGACCTGCTGCGCGAGCTCGAGCACCACAAGATCGAGACGGAGGGGCACGCCGAGCGGATGAAGCAGCGGCTGCAGGCGCACGGCGCCGCGCCGTCGACCGTCAAGCAGGTCGGCGGGATCATCGGCGCGCTCGCGAAGATGCCGCTCGACCTGGTGCGCGGCGAGAAGGCCGGCCGCAACGCGCGCGACGGCTTCGCGGCCGAGCACATGGAGATCGCGAGCTACGAGCTGCTGAAGCGGGTCGCGCAGAAGGCGAACGACGAGGAGACGGTCGCCGCCTGCGACGAGATCATCGCGCAGGAGCAGGCGATGGCGGACACGATCGCCGCGAACTGGGACAAGATCGCAGACCTCTCGCTCCGGGAAGCCGGCGTCACCGTCTCGTAGAAGTGCACCCCCGACCGGTGGACGGCGGCCGACGAGCGCCTCCCGGGGCCGGGCGTGGCCGAGCTTCGCGTACCGTCCGTCGCCATGAAGCGCGTCGCCGTCACCGGCCTGGGCGCGGTCACTCCGCTCGGGCTGGACGTGCCGAGCACGTGGAAGGCCGCGCTCGCGGGCGAGAGCGGCATCGACTGGATCGACACCTTCGACACCGACGGCCTGCCGGTGCGGGTCGCCGGTCAGGTCCGCGGCTTCGACGCGGCGCAGGTCGTGTCGGCGAAGGAGGCGCGGAAGCTCGAGCGCAACGTCCTGTTCGGCGTCGCCGCCGGCCGCGAGGCGCTGGCGGACGCCGACCTCGACGGCTTCGACCCGGACCGCGTCGGCATCGTCTTCGGGTCGGCGATCGGCGGCGTGTCGGGCATCCTCGAGCAGGCCGATACGCTGCGCGAACGCGGACCCGAGCGCGTCTCGCCGAGCTTCCTGCCGAACGTGCTCGTCGATTCCGTGTCGGGGCAGCTCGCGATCTCGCTCGGCATCCGCGGCCCGAACTACGCGGTCGTGTCGGCGTGCGCGACGGGGTCGCACGCGGTCGGCGAGGCCGCGGAGATGATCAGGCGCGGCGACGCCGACGCCGTGCTCGCCGGCGGCACGGAGGCGTGCCTCGTGCCGCTGATCCTCGCCGGCTTCACCGCGATGCGCGGTCTCGCGGCCGAGGACGAGCATCCGCCGCACGCCTCTCGGCCCTTCGACGCGACGCGCGCCGGCTTCGTGATGGCGGAAGGCGCAGGCGCGCTGCTGCTCGAGGACTGGGAGCACGCCGAACGCCGCGGCGCGCAGATCCACGCGGAGGTGCTCGGGTACGGCGCGTCGAACGACGCGCACCACATGGCGCAGCCGGAGCCGGAGGCGACCGGCGTCGCCGCGATGATGCGCGGCGCCCTCGAGCGCGCAGGCGTCGAGCCGGAGCGCGTCGGCTACATCAACGCGCACGGCACCTCGACGCCCCTCGGCGACGCGGCCGAGACGCGCGCGATCAAGTCGGTCTTCGGCGACCATGCGTACGAGCTCGCGGTGTCGTCGACGAAGTCGATGATGGGCCACACCTTCGGAGCCGCGGGCGCGATCGAGGCGATCATGTGCGTGCTCGCCTTACGCGACGGCGTGCTGCCGCCGACGATCAACTACCGCGAGCGCGACCCGGAATGCGACCTCGACTACGTGCCGAACGAGTCGCGCGCGGCGCAGGTCGACGTCGCGCTCTCGAACGCGATGGGCCTCGGCGGTCACAACGGCTGCGTGCTGCTCGGGCGAGCTTGACGGTGTCGTACGATTCGGCCGCGGCGACCTGGGAGCGACGTTGAACGAGCCCCGGCATCAAGCGAGTGCGCACGAGTCGGATGCGACCCGGCTGAGGCGCCTGCAGCAGATCACCGACGCGGCGCTCGCGCACCTGCAGCTCGACGACCTCCTCGACGCGCTGCTGGATCGCGTCGCCCACGCGCTCGGCGCGGACACGGCGGCGATTCTCCTGCTGGACGAACAGACGAACGAGCTCGTCGCGCGCGCCGCGAAAGGTGTCGAGGAGGAGGTCGAGCAGGGCGTGCGCATCCCGCTCGGCCAGGGGTTCGCCGGCACGGTCGCCGCCGAGCGCCGGCCCCTGTCGTTGACGGGCGTCGACCACACGAACGTGCTCAATCCGCTCCTGCGCGAGAAGGGAATCAAGTCGCTGCTCGGCGTGCCGCTGATCTTCGAAGGCGACGCGTTCGGCGTCCTGCACGTCGGCACGCTCACGGCGCGGACGTTCACGCAGGACGACATCGACCTGCTGCAGCTCGCGGCCGACCGCGCCGCGATCGCGATCGAGCACGCGCGCGCGTTCGAGGCCGAGCGCGCCGCGCGCACGCGGCTCGAGCACGTGCAGGCGGTCACGGACGTCGCGCTGGCGCATCTCGAGCTCGACGAGCTGTTCGGAGTCCTGCTCGCGCGAATCCGCGACGCGCTGCGCGCCGACACCGTGGCGATCCTGCTCGCGGACGACGAGCGGAAAGAGCTCGTCGCGCGAGCGGCGCTCGGGATCGAGGAAGAGGTCGAGCAGGGCGTGCGCATCCCGCTCGGGCGCGGGTTCGCCGGCCGCGTCGCCGCGGAGCGGCGGCCGATCATCCTCCCCGACCTGAGCAAGGCGGACGTGTTCAACCCGATCCTGCGGCAGAAGGGGATTCGGAGCATGCTCGGGGTGCCGCTGGTCGCGCACGACCGCGCGATCGGCGTGCTCCACGTCGGCACGCTCGTCCCGCGGGTGTTCGACGACGACGACGTCGGGCTCCTGACGCTCGTCGGGGACCGCGTCGCGCTCGCGATCGAGCGGGCCCGCCTGCACGAGGAGCTGCGCGACCTCGACCAGCTCAAGCTCAACTTCGTCGCGATCGCCTCCCACGAGCTGCGTACGCCGGCCACGTCGGTGCTGGGCGTCCTCGCGACGCTGCACGAGCGCGGCGGCGAGCTGACGCCGGAGCTCCGCGACGAGCTGATCGCGACCGGCTACGAGCAGGCGGAGCGGCTACGCCGGCTGCTCGAGCAGCTGCTCGACCTGTCGCGGCTCGACGCGCGCGCGATCGACGTCAACCCGCGCCCGATCGTGCTGCGCTCGGTGGTCGAGGAGGTTGCCGCCGCCACCGCGCCCGGCGACGTGACCGTCGACGTCCCGCCCGACCTCGCCGTCGTCGCCGACCCGCTCGTGCTCGAGCGCGTGTTGTCGAACCTGATCGTCAACGCGAGCCGATACGGTGCGCCGCCCGTCGTCGTGAGCGCGGACGCACGCGATCGCCACCTGTACGTGCGCGTCGAGGATCACGGGCCGGGTGTTCCGCCGGAGGTGCGGCCGCGGCTGTTCGAGCGGTTCGAGCGCGGCGTCGACGCCGAGGGCAGCGGGCTCGGTCTCGCGATCGCGCAAGCGTACGCGCGCGCACACGGCGGCGACCTCGTTTACGCGCCGGGCGACGGCGGCGCACGGTTCGAGCTCATCCTGCCGCGCTCCTGACGGCCTCCGGCGAGAGCTCGGCGATGGACTCGAGCACGAGGTCGGCCTGCGCGAGCGCGTCCTCGTCCGGCGGGAAGTGCCGGTTCGGGATCGCGATCACGCGCATTCCGGCCTCGTGCGCGGAGCGGATGCCGTTGTGCGAGTCCTCGACCGCGACGCACGACGTCGGCTCGACGTCGAGCCGACGCGCAGCCTCGAGGTAGACGTCGGGGGCGGGCTTGCCGCGTTCCACCTCCTGAGAGGACACGGCGTCGCGGACGACGGACGCCAGCCCCGTCGCGCGGAGCACCACCGCGATCAACTCGGGGTTCGACGACGACGCGATCGCCACCGGCCATTCGGCCGCGACCGCGCGGACAGCGTCGACCGCATGCGGCAGCAACGGCGGCGACTCGCCGTAGCGCGCGAGCATGCGCGTGACGACCGCCCGGTTGATCTCCTCCGGCGTGGCCGGCACGCCGAGCCGCTCAGCCATGTAGCGCGACCATTCGGGCGAGCTCATCCCCATCATGTCGCGTGTCGCACGGTCGCCGTACGTACCGCCGCTCTCGCGCGCGTACCGTGCGCGCACCTCGTCCCACACCTGCTCCGAGTCGACGATCACGCCGTCGAGGTCGAAGACGACGGCGGCGATCACAGCGCGTGGTAGGCGCGGTGGACGTAGGCGAGCGACGTCGGCGCCGTGCCTTCCTCCAGCGACTCGATCTCGCCGACGAAGAACGTATGGTCGCCGGTGCGGACCTCGTCGACGGTGCGCGCGACCAGCCAGCCCGCCGCGCCCGCAAGCAGGCGCGGGTCGTCCTCGCGGACGTCGATGCCGTTCCACATCGCGATCGGCGGGACGCTGCGCGCGAAGTGCTGGGCGAGGCGCTCCTGCTCGCCGGAGAGCAGCGACGCCGCCCACGCGCCCGCCTCGCGCAGCGGCTCGTGCAGCGAGGCGTCGAGCGCGATCGAGATGCCGACGAGCGGCGGCTCGAGCGAGAGCGACGTCAACGACGAGACGGTGAGGCCGGTGCGGCGGCCGTCCAGCTCGATCACGACGACGGAGACGCCGGCGGGCCAACGGCGGAACAGCGAACGTTGGTCGGCCCCGCGCTCCTGCACGGGGCCGAGACTAGATGTACGTCAGTTGTTGGGCCGGCACTTCGGGTCGTGGAGCCCGGCGACAAGCTGGTCGGGAGCGGCCGCGGCGCCCTTGTTGTAGGAGCCGAGCGGCGCGCCTTCCCACATCACGTCCGGCGTCACGCCCGGGCCCTCGACGGTCGCGCGGTACTTCGTTCCCTTGCCGCTCGGATGCGAGCCGTGCGGGTTGAAGCTGTAACAGAACGTGCCCGTGCCGGTGTGCGTCAGGAAGCTGTTCTCGCGGTGCCAGCCGGAGCCGTACGCGGAGTCGTACGTGTCGACGTAGATGTTGCGGCCGAACGTGTCGAGCGGGTTGCCGACCGACGTCGCCGCGAAGCCGAAGACGGGCGCATCGTCGTACGTGTAGGAGCCGAAGAGGCGGTCCCACTGCGCCCACGCCCAGCCCATGTGGATCGTCAGCACGGGCAGCGCGCCGGTCCAATGCGAGAGGCGCAGCTCCCACACCGACTCCGACGGCGTCGGCTTCACCCCGTAGTCGGGGAGGTCGCGCTGCCAGGACTGGAGCGCCCAGTACGACCCGTCCGGCGCCTTGCACGCCGTCACGAGCCACGCGAGCGCCGGCCCGTCGTACGTGCCGCAACTGCCCCTGAACGTCTTCCAGTACTCGCGGTGGTACTTCCCCCAGCCGCCGGCGTAGTCGAGCCGGAACGCGACCTGCGCGCGGCTGCGCGTCGGCGCAATCGCGTTGACGGCGCCCCACGCGAGCACGTGGTGAACCGCACCCGCGGCGGTGTACGTGACGAGCGCCTCGCCCTTCGCGTCGATCGACAACTTGACGTTGTGCGCGTTGCGGTCGATCAGCTGCGACGCGTTCGCGGTCGACGCGAGCGCCGCGGCGACGCAGGGAACGAGGACGAGCAGGAGGGAAATGCGACGCACGACTGAACCTCTCTCGGACGGGGGAACGAGCGGTTCAACCATCGACAGGTTGGCGGCGGAACGCGTCCCCCCTTTGGGGTAGAGCTTGGTACGTTCGCGCGCTGTGAGCGGGCGCGACACGATCGAGCCGATCGTCGCAATCGTCGCGGTCGCGACCGCCGCGGCGTGCCGCTACGCGGGAGCCGGGGACGTCGTGACGTTCGTCACGGCCGCGGTCGCGCTCGCGGTGCTCGCGCGGCTGGTGGGAGCGGCGACCGACCAGCTCGGCGCGCGCCTCGGCTCCGGGGCTGCGGGCGTCGTTCAGTCTGCGCTCGGAAATCTGCCCGAGCTCTTCGTCGCGCTGTTCGCGCTGCACCGCGGCCTCGTCGACGTGGTGCAGGCTGCGCTCGTCGGCTCGATCCTCGCGAACAGCGTGCTCGTGCTCGGAATCGCCTTCGTCGTCGGCGGCCTGCGCAACGGCGTCCAGCGCTTCAACTCCGACCGCGCACGGATGATCTCGACGCTCGCGCTGCTCGCCGCGGCCACGATGGCGCTGCCGTCCCTCGCCCACGCGTTCCACACTCCGGCCGCACCGCACGCGCACGCGCTCTCGCTCGTCTGCGCCGGCGTGCTGCTCGCCGTCTTCGTGCTCACGCTGCCCGCCTTCCTACGCGCACCCGGCGACGAGCGTTCCGAGCCCGCGCGCTGGTCCGCGACGACGACCGCGATCGTGCTCGGCGCGGCGGGCGTGGGAGCCGCCTTCGCCTCGGACTGGTTCGTGTCCGCGCTGACGCCGGCGATTTACACGCTGCACATGTCACAGGACTTCGCCGGCCTCGTCGTCGTCGCGATCGCGGGCAACGCGGTCGAGAACGTCGTGGGCGTTCAGCTCGCCGCGCGCGACCGCGTGGACTTCGCGATCTCCGTCATCGTCAACTCGTCGCTGCAGGTGGCGCTGGCCCTGACGCCCGTGCTCGTCTTCGTCTCGCTCGCTTTCGCCGCGCACCTCACACTCGTGTTCCCGACGCTCCTCGCGCTCGTGCTCGTCGTCGCGGCCGTGCTCGGCGCGCTCGTCGTCAACGACGGCGAGTCGACGTGGCAGGAGGGCGTGGTCCTCGTCGGCTTCTACGTCGTGATCGCCGCGAGCTTCTGGTGGGGAACGTGAGCGCATATATGCGCGGGACACCTCGGGTTACGAGGCGATGGACCGCACCGCCGCATCGGTGAGGCGGACGAGGTCGTTTGGGTCGAGCTCGACCTGCAGGCCTCTTCGGCCTGCGCTCACCAGCACCGTCTTCCACTCGAGCGCCGACGCGTCGATCGTCGTCGGCAGCCGCTTGCGCTGCGCGAACGGGCTGATGCCGCCGACGACGTAGCCCGTGACGCGCTCCGCGCTCGCGGCGTCGGCGAGCGCGGCGCGCTTGCCGAGGCTGCGCAGGTCGAGCTGCCGGTCGGCGGGGACGACGAACACGCCGAGCGCGCCGTCGACCGAGGCGACGAGCGTCTTGAAGAGCTGGCCGGGGGCCCGGCCGAGCGCGTGCGCGACGGCGACGGCGTAGTCGCCGGCGTCGGGGTCGACGCCGTCGTAGGAGTGCAGCGAGAGCGGGACGCCGGCGCGCTCGAGCTCGCGCACGGCGCGCGTCAATCGCCGAGCTCCTCGGCCAGCAGCGCGAGCGAGAAGAGCCGCCAGGCCAGGTCGCCGTCCGCGGCCAGGAACAGGGCGGCCTCGCGCGCGTTCGGCAGGTCGCGAACGCGCAGCACGAGCGCGTCGAGCGAACGGCCGAGCTGCTGCCGCCGCTCGTCCGTGAACAGGTCGGCGGCGAGCGCCTTCACCGCCCGGTCGTCGACTCCGAGCTCGCGCTGCGGGTCGCCTCCGGCGGCGAGCAGGAGCAGCGCCCGCCTCCGCGCGCCGTTCAGCTCCGCCTCGTCGAGCGCGACTGCCTGCCCGGCGACGTACGCCAGCACCGGCAGCGGATCGCCGAGCGCACCGTGGTCGACCTGGAGCAGGAGCTCGTCGAGCGGGTCCACGCAGCGCATCATCGCGCCGCGCGGACCCGCTCCGCGCGCTACGCGGTAGCCGCCGTCGCCGCGCGACGCCAGGTGACGAAGCCGAGGGCGATCATCGCGATCCCGAGCAGGAAGTGGAGCCAGTTGTCCGCCGTGTTGACGGGGATCCACTCGCCGCCGCCGATCACGCCGAGCAGCCAGAGCACCAGGTACACGACTCCGCCGCCGACGAGGTACGTCCGCGCGCCGTCCATCGTCCTCGCCATCGCCAGGCCGACGACGCCGAAGAGGAGGTGGACGACGTTGTGGAGGATCGAGACCTGGAACAGGCCGAGCAGCTTCGCCCCCGAGTCGTGGCCGGCGAAGGCCATCGAACCGTAGTGCGTGGTCACGCCCGGAATGAAGCCGAGGATCCCGACGAGCAGGAAGACGGCCGCCACGAGCGACGCGACCGCCTGGAGTGGTGTGCGATCTCTCATGTGCTCGTATTGTCCGAGTTTTGTCTAGCTAAACCTCGCCCGCGTGCATCCGGGAATGCGACCCGCTGAACCAAGACGGCGGGGCTGGGATTCGAACCCAGGGGGCGCTCGCGCGCCCAGCGGTTTTCAAGACCGCCCCGTTCGGCCGCTCCGGCACCCCGCCGCGCCCCCGTTTCTACCTGCGCCCGCGGCCACTCACACCGAATCCATCCCTCGGATCCCCCGCCGGAGGGGTGCCGGTCGGGCGGGCGGCTCCGACAGTCTCTCGTGAAGGCAACGCCATGGAAACGGCAACGACGACCCACCTGCGGCTCGACCACACGTTCTTCGACAACGAGACGCGTCCGCAGCTCGGCGCGGTGCTCTTGAAGGCGCGGCTTCTGCGCCCCGAGCAGCTCGACTACGCCCTCGACCGCCAGCGCGGAACCGGCAAGCGGCTGGGAGACGTCCTCGTCGAGCTCGGGCTGCTGTACGAGCAGGACATCTCGCGTGCGATCGCGCTCCAGAACGACCTTCCGTACGTCGACCTGCAGGCGTCGTCCGTCGACCCGCGTGCGGCGGCCAGGCTCCGTCCGGAGGTCGGCGCCGAGCTGCGGGCGATCCCGGTGCGCCTGACCGACGCGGGGCTGCTCGTCGCGGTCGCCGACCCGGCGGACGCGCCGAGCGACCGGCTCGCGGCGGAGACCGGAATGCCGGTGTCCGTGTGCGTCGCCGAGCCGAGCGAGATCGCGCGCTGCTGGCGCGAGCTGCTGCGCGGCCGCGTGCCGTGACCCCTCCTACCTGAGAACGCGCGCCGGCGCACCGTAGCGCTGCAGCACGTCGGGAACGTCGCCTCCCCAGTTCTCGAGAACCGCGAGCGCCCAGCGGTCGGTGACCGCCGTTCCGTTCAGCGTGTGCGGCGTCTCGAGCCTGTCGGCTGCCCGGTAGCGGATCCCGGACCGTCGCGCCTGGTAGTCGGTCGTGTTCGAGCAGGACGTGATCTCGCGGTAGCGCTCCTGCGACGGAAACCACGCCTCGATGTCGTAGCGCTTGGCGGCCGCGCTCGACAGGTCGCCGGCGGCGCTGTTCACGACGCGGTAGGGCAGCCCGATCTCCTGGACGAGCGCCTCCTCCAGCGCGAGCAGCCGCTCGTGCTCGTCCCACGAGGCGCCCGGCTCGCAGTACACCACCATCTCGACCTTCTGGAACTGGTGCACGCGGAACATCCCGCGCGTGTCCTTCCCTGCCGCGCCCGCCTCGCGGCGGAAGCACGACGAGAACGCGCAGTAGCGGATCGGCAGGCGCTCGAGGATCTCCTGCATGTGCATCGCGATCAACGGCACCTCGGACGTGCCGACGAGATAGAGGCCGTCCTCGGGCACCGAGTAGTAGTCGTTCTTCTCCGACGGGAAGAACCCGGTGCCGTACATCGCCTCCTCGCGCACGAGCACCGGCGGCAGCACCGGCGTGAAGCCGCCGTCGACGAGCCGGTCGAGCGCGAGGCGGTACAGCGCCAGCGACAGCCGCGCCGCGTCGCCGACGATGAAGCCGAATCGCGCGCCGGACACCTTCGCCCCGCGCTCCATGTCGTATCCGCCGAGCTCGAGGTGCTCGAGCGGCCGCTCCGGCCGCGTCGGCTCGCCCCACTCCTTGACCACGATCGCGTCCTCGTCGCGCATCCCGTCCGCCGCCGACTCGTGCGGGATGTTCGGGACGCGTGCGAGGGCGGCGTCGCGCGCCGCAGCGGCCGCGTCGAGCTCCTCCTCCGCCTCGCGCAGCTCCTCCTTCACGCGCTTCAGCTGCTCGAGCTGTTCCGGCGTCGGCTTGCCTTTCAGCTTCGTCTGCGCGCGCAGCTCGTCGACGCGCGGCACGAGCGAGCGCCACCGCTCGTCGGCCTGGAGCAGCTCCACAAACGCGTCGCCGGCGCCGCGGCGCGCGAGCGCGGCGCACACTGCGTCCACATCGTTGCGGGCTGCGCGCAGGTCGATCACGGCGTCACTTTAGAAGCGCCTCGAGTACCTGCGCGACGCCCTCCTCGGCCGCCGGCGGGCAGATCCAGTCCGCCACCCGCTCGACGCGCGGGTGCGCGTTCGCGACCGCGACGCCGTATCCCGCCCACTCGACGAGCTCGACGTCGTTCTCGCCGTCGCCGAACGCGACCGTCTGCTTCGGCGTGAAACCGAGCCGGGCGCCGAGGAAGTCGAGGCCCGCGCCCTTCGTCACCCCCGCCGCGGCGAACTCGAGGAAGTGCGGCAGCGACTTCGAGACGTACTCGCGGTCGCCGAAGCGCTCCTTCATCCGCGGCTGCAGCGCGTCCAGCTCCGCCGGCTCGCCGACGGCGACCAGCTTCGTCGGCGGACGGTCGAGCCAGTCGAGCAGCGGCCCGACGACGTGGAAGTCGATCCGGTTGAGCGCAGCGTATGCACGTGCCTCCTCGGTGTCGGCGGCGACGTACAGCTCGTCGTCGACGTAGCAATTCGGCGCGTACCCCTCGCCGGCGAGCGCCTCGATCGTCTCGCGTGCGAGGTCGAGCGGCAGCGGCTCGTGCCGCAGCCAGCGGCCGTCGCCGTCGACGACGACGGCGCCCTGGTAGCAGATCGAGGGCTCGGACACGCGCGCCGGCGCCATCGCCTGCCGCAGCGACTGAACCATCCGCCCCGTCACGACGATCACGCGCAGGCCGGCCGCGTGGGCCGCGCGCAGCGCCGCGATCGTCCGGTCATGCAGCGCGGCGTCCTCCCACACGAGCGTGCGGTCGAAGTCCGTCGCGACGACGCGCACGTCGCGCGGAAACGCGTCCGGCAGCGAGAGGGTCAGGACCCGCCGGAGGCCTTGACGACGTACGCGGCGACGTCCGCGATCTGCTTCGTCGACAGCTGCCCCGCGAACGCGGGCATCGCGCCCGCGCCGTGCACGACGTTGTGCACGACCAGGGAGAGCGGCACGTGCAGGTTCGTCAGCACCGGGCCGACCGTGCCGTGCGAGCCGGCGTCGGCGAGGGTGTGGCAGCCGGTGCAGCCGGCCGTCAGGAAGACCTTCTTGCCGGACGCCGGGTTCCCGTTTTTGTACTGCGCCGGAACCGTGGTCGACGGCTGCGTCTGCTTCGGCAGCGTCCCGATCACGGTCGAGGGCAGCGGACGCGCCATCGCGTGCCCGTACGGCCGCGACGAGCTGCAGCCGGCCGCCAGCAGCGCGAACGGCACCAGAGCAGTGAGCGCGAGGCGGCGCACGGGCGGTGAGTCTAGCCAGGTGACGACGTTGAGGCGCGGTTAAGCGCGACGCGACGGTCGCAGGGGCGGCTCTACAATTCGGCGCGATGAAACGCAGGTCGTACGGCCGCGACGCCGGGTTGACGATGCGCATGCTCCTGACGACGGGGCTGCTCGGCCTGCTCTACGTCGTCTTCGCGGTCGTCCTCTTCAACGTCCTGAACGTCGGCCTCGTCCCGATGCTGGTGATCGTGATCGGGATCGCGTTCTTCCAGTACTACACGTCAGACAAGCTCGCGCTCGCGGCCGCCGGCGCGCGCGTAGTCGAGCGCGACCAGGCGCCTGCGCTGCACGACATGGTCGAGCGGCTCTGCGCGATGGCCGACCTGCCGAAGCCGAGGATCGCGGTCATGGACACGCCGGTGCCGAACGCGTTCGCCACCGGGCGCTCGCCGAAGCACGCGGTCGTGTGCGTCACCACCGGTCTCTGGGACCGGCTCGAGCCGAAGGAGATCGAAGGGGTGCTCGCGCACGAGCTGTCGCACGTCGCGAACCGCGACGTGCTCGTGATGACGCTCGCCAGCTTCTTCGCGATGCTCGCCGCGATGCTGACGCGCTTCGGGCTCTACGCGGGCATGTGGGGCGGCGGCTTCGGCGGCGGCAACAACCGCAACAACAACCAGGGCGGCGTCCCCGCCTGGCTGATCGTCTTCGTGGTCTCGATGCTCGTGTACGCGATCAGCTTCGTCCTGATCCGCACGATCTCACGCTACCGCGAGTACGCGGCCGACCGCGGCTCCGCGCTGATCACCGGCGCCCCCGAGTACCTGATGAGCGCGCTCCAGAAGATCTCTTCGCAGATGACGCTGATCCCGAACCGGGACCTGCGCCAGGTCGAGGGCATGAACGCGTTCTTCATCATCCCCGCGAAGGCGCGCTCGGCGGCTGCCGAGCTCTTCATGGACCACCCGCCGCTCGAGAAGCGGCTCGCCGCACTCGCGGAGATCGCCCGCGAGATGGGCCGCCCGGTCGCCTAGCTCCTTGGGCCTCCGCGACATCCTCTCCGGGCGGAAGAAGCTGCCCGGGCCGAAGGACGACCGGCTGTTCGCGCTGACGACGGCCGCGGTCACCCTGCAGGTCGAGCTCGGGCTGACGACGGCCGGTGTCGCCGCGATCACGTTCAAGCCGCAGTCGTCCGGCGAGTTCAGGAGCGCGTTCGACGACGTCGACAAGCTGACGGACGCCGTGGCGCAGCAGTGCGGCTCGGAGGTCGAGCGGAAATCGGACGAGTACGGCTTCGACTGGATCGTCATCCGCGACCCCGACCTCGAGGACCTCGTCACCACGGCGCACACGCTCGCCGCCGAGCTGACGGCGCAGGGCTTCGGGGAGCAGTTGCTCGCGGCGGTGTTCAGGTTCCAGGGCGCCCCGAACCCCGTCTACTGGATCTACGGGTTCAAGCGCGGCGCGTTCTGGCCGTTCGTGCCCGCGGGCAAGGATCAGCGCGACAACGCGTACGAGCTCGAGCTGAAGGCGAAGCTCGAGCGGGAGCTGCCGGTCGAGCAGGACCTGACGCGGTGGCTCGCGCTGTTCGACGCGCCGATCTAGGAATCCACTCGCACGAGCATCTTCCCGACGTTGTCGCCGTGGAAGAGCCCGACGAAGGCGCGCGGCGCGTTCTCGATCCCGTCGACGATCGTCTCGCGGTACGCGATCTCGCCGTCGCGAACCCACGGCCCCACCTCGGTGACGAACTCGCGGAAGCGCCCGGAGTGATCGGTGACGATGAAGCCCTGGATGCGCAGCCGCTTCGAGACGACGAGCGCGAGGTTGCGCGGCCCGGGCTCGGCGCGTTCGTCGTTGTAGCGCGAGATCGCGCCGCAAGCGACCACGCGGCCGAAGTCGCGCAGCGCAAACAGCGCCGCCTCGAGCTGCGCGCCGCCGACGTTGTCGAAGTAGACGTCGATCCCGTCGGCGAGCGCCTCGCGCGACGACGTCGTGCGGTAGTCGAACGCCTCGACGCCGAGCTCGCGCAGCCACTCGACCTTCTCGTCCGACCCTGCGCTGCCGATCACCCGCAGCCCCTTCAGCTTCGCGATCTGCGCAGCGGCGCTGCCGACCGCGCCGGCGGCGCCGGAGACGTACAGCGTCTCCCCCTCCTTCACGGCGCCGATCTCGACCAGCCCGACCCAGGCGGTGAAGCCGGGCATCCCGAGCACCCCGAGCGCCGTCGACGGGGCCGCGGCGGCCGGGTCGAGCTTGCGCAGCGTGGCGGCGGGCGCCACGCCCTCCTCGCGCCAGCCGAGCATCGAGCTGACCCAGTCCCCCTCGGCGAAGTCGCGGTGCCGCGAGACGACGACGCGGCCGACGGCGCCGCCGGCGACGACGTCGCCAACGGCGTATGGCTCGACGTACGTCCGGACGCCGCTCATGCGCCCGCGCATGTACGGGTCCACGGAGACGAAGACGTTCCGCACGAGGACCTCGCCGTCCTGCGGTTCGCGCGGCGTAGCCTCGCGAACCTCGAAGTCCGACTCCTTCGGCTCGCCCTGCGGCCGCGCCGCGAGGACGACCTCGCGGCTCACGACGCGGGCGGCGGCGAGCTCTCGGCTTCCGTCGCGGCCTTCTGCGCGGCCGCCTGCGCCCCCTCGCCGGGCGCGAGCTCGCGCGGCGTGTCCCCGCGGGCAATCTCGGCCTTCAGCTTCGCGAGCTCGTCGTCGACCTGTCCCGACTGCTGGATCTGCGCGAGCTGGCGGTCGATGTCGTCGCGGGCGCCGGTGAAGTCGTCGAGCGCGCCGGCCTGCGTCAGCTCGTCGATCGCGCTCGCGCGCGCCTGCATCTGCTGCGTCTTGTCCTTCGCGCGCTCGATCGCGAGCCCGACGTCCTGCATCTGGCTGCCGATGCCGGTGGCCGCCTCGCTGATCCGCACCTGAGCCTCCGCCGCCGAGTACTGCGCCTTGATCACTTCCTTCTGCGTGCGGAATGCCTCGACCTTCGCCTGCAGCGCCCGCTCGCCCTCGATCAGCTTCTGCTGCTGCGCCTCGAGCTGCTGGCCCTGCTGCATGATCCCCTCGAGCTGCGCCTGCACCGCCGCCTTGCGCGTCAGCGCCTCGCGCGCGAGGTCCTCGCGGCCGGCCTGCAGCGCCTGGCGCGCCTGGCCGTCGAGCTTCTCGACCTGCTGCTGCATGCTCGTGTACTGGAGCTCGAGCCGCTTCTTCGCCGTGGTCACGTCGGCGATGCCGCGCTTCACGTTCTGCAGCTGGCGCAGCTGCTCCTCGTAGGAGTAGTCGAGCGTCTCGTTCGGGTTCTCGGCGCGGTCGAGAGCCTTCGAGAACTTCGCCTTCAGGATCAGGCTGAGGCGGGACATCAGGCCGGGCATCAGGGTCTCCTCGCTTCGGGTGCACCGAGTAGCGTAACGGCGTGCTCGTCGCACGGAGCATGGACCCCCGCTGGCTCTCGAACGCCTACCTCGTGGCCGACGAGCCCGGCGGCGTCGCCGTCTACGTCGACTCGGGCGCCCCGCTCGAGCCGCTGCGGCGCGCCGCCCAGGACTGGCGCGTCGAGCCGGTCGCGGTGTTGCGCACGCACGCCCATCACGACCACGTCGCACACGAGGACGAGCTCGCACTCGAGGTCGTCACCGGCGGCTTCGACCGCGGCGGGTTGCGCGTCGAGGCGACGCCGACGCCGGGCCACTCGGACGACATGGTCTGCTTCGTCGTGAACGACGAGCTCGTCTTCTCCGGCGACACGCTGTTCAAGGACGCAGTCGGCGGGGGCGACTTCGACGCGATCCGGTCCGCGGTGATGGACGTCTACATGGCGATGCCGCACGACCGTCGCGTGCTCCCGGGTCACACCGACGAGACGACGATCGGGCGCGAGTGGGAGCACAATCCGTTCGTGCGCGTGTGGCGCGGTGTCGAGCCGGAGGGAACCGAGCGTGTGCGCGTCGGCGGACGAGAGGCGACGCTGGTCGCCTGGTCGCCGGACTACGACGGGAAGGGCAAGGCGTGGGTGCGCTTCGACGACGGCGCCGACGCGATCGTGGGCGGCTCGCGGGTGGAGCGGCGGTGAACCTCGTCGACCCGCGCATCGAGGCGTACGCGCAGCAGGCGACGGCGCCGCGCGATCCGCTGCTCGCGGAGCTCTCGGCGCAGACGGAACGCGTCGAGCGCGAGGACGCCCGCATGCTCACCGGGCCGGTCGCCGGGCGGCTGCTCGAGACGCTCGTCTGGGTCGCGCAGCCGCAGCGGGTCGTCGAGATCGGCACGTTCACCGGCCACTCGGCGCTCGCGATGGCCGCCGCGCTGCCCGAGGGCGGCCGCATCGACACGCTCGAGGTCTCGCCGGAGCGGGCGGAGCTGGCGCAGGCGTGGTTCGACCGCTCGCCCCACGGCCCGAAGATCACGCTGCACCTCGGCCCGGCGCTGGAGTCGCTCGCGGCGCTCGACGGCGAGTTCGACTTCGTGTTCATCGACGCCGACAAGGGCGGGTACGTCGACTACTACGAAGCGGTCGTGCCGCGGCTGACGCCGCGCGGGCTGATCGTCGCGGACAACACGCTCGCGAGCGGGCGTGTCCTCGACGGCGGCCGACCGGAGATCGCGGCGTTCAACGAGCACGTTGCCGCCGACCCGCGGACCGTGCAGGTGCTCCTCACGGTTCGCGACGGCATCACGCTGATCCGCCTCGCAGCCGGCTGAGGGTCGGAAACTGCCCCCTTCGGCGCCGTCGCTTCGGGGCGTGGCCTGGCTCTGAGCCAGGCCACGCCCCTGACGGACATGGCTGCTCTGCGACGCGGCCCGTCCCCGTTGCATAGCTCGGAGGCGCACGTTTGCAGGAGTTCGTCGATCCACAGGCGGCTGCTTCGGACATGGCCTGGCTCTGAGCCAGGCCATGTCCGAAGCAGACGGTAGGTTCCGGCACCGATGCGCCTCATCGTCGCCCGCTGCGAGGTCTCCTACACCGGCCGACTCACCGCCTACCTGCCCGAGTCGACGCGGCTGCTGATGCTGAAGGAGGACGGCTCCGTCCTCGTCCACGCGGACGCCGGCGGCTACAAGCCGCTCAACTGGATGACACCGCCGACGGTCGTGGAGGACGACGGCGACACACTCGTCGTCCGCAAGCGCGCCGGCCACGGCGAGGATCGGCTGGAGATCCGCCTGGTCGAGGTGCTGTCCGACGTCAGCCACGACATGGGCGAGGCCGCCGACCTGCAGAAGGACGGCGTCGAGCGCGACCTGCAGCTGCTGCTCGCCGACGACCCCAGCCACGTCCAGCCCGGCCTCCGCCTCGTCAGGCGCGAGTGGCCGACGGCGGTCGGCCCGGTCGACCTCATGTGCCGCGACGGCGACGACGAGTGGGTCGCCGTCGAGATCAAGCGCGTCGCCACGATCGACGCCGTCGAGCAGCTCACGCGCTACCTCGACTGCATCCGAGCCGATCCCGCGCGTGCCCGCTGCCGTGGCATCCTCGCGGCGCAGCAGATCAAGCCACAGGCCGCCGCGCTCGCCGACAACCGCGGAATCGCGACCGCGCAGGTCGACCTCGCGGTGCTCCGCGGCGAGCGCGAGCCCGAGCTGACGCTCTTCGCCGTCTAACCGAGATACCACGCGCGCAGCCGCTCGCCCTCGGCGTCGACCTCGCGGCGCCACCGCGCAGGCAGCGGCGCGAACGGCTCGATGGCCAGCTTCTTCCCGTCGATCCGCCAGGCACCGGCGACGAACCCGTCGACCGTGAACGTGTTCTTCGTCGTCGCGTTCTTCCGGTTGAAGACGGCGTCGACGTACTCCGGCGGGACGATCCTCGCGCGGTCGCGGTGGGCAAGGATGATCGAGTCGAACGCAGGCAGGAAGCGGACCGGCGCGCGCTCGTCGCCCGAGAGCACGGGCGCGCGCGGCGCGTCGTAGTAGCCGTCGACGCAGCGCAGCCGCTCGAGCCCGGGCGCGATCTGGCTCAGCTTGAACCCCGTGAATTGCTGCACGTCCTCCCGCGTCGCCGGCCCGTAGGCGGCGACGTATGCGCGCACGATCCGCTCCGACGCATCGAGCGCGTCCGGCAGCGGCTGCCGCCAGACGAGAAACGGGGACGGCTTCGTGTGCGGCCACGGTCCGAGCGGCGCGGTCCGGACGGCCGGCAGCGGGCGCAGCGCGAATGCGATCTCCCACACGTCATCGGTGCCGAGACGCGCCGCGGTCATCTCCTCCACCTCGCGGCGAGTCAGCGGGCGGTCGGGAAACATGCCGACGTCGAGGCGGTGCTTCGTCCGCCCCCGCACCGACTCCGCGTACGCGGCGGCCGCATCCGGATAGACGCTCGAGTCGTGCACGTGCAGCGTCCCGCGAAACGTTCCCGCCTTGACGATCGTCCCGCGCTCGAGCGCGCGCGTCAGCTGCTCCTTCTGGAATCCGTCGACGCGCGACCAGAGCGCGACGTACGGCGACGGTGCGTATTGCGCCTGCAGCGCGACGAGCCGTGCAACGACGCGCCGCAACGGCGAGCCGGTGCGTTCGAGCAGAAGCTGGCGCGCGAGCAGCGTGCGGTTGAGCTCGCGCAGCGTCACGGCACGACGGCCGCCTTGAGGAGGTCGCGCGGCGGATCCGCGAACAGCGCCGGCAGGTCGGCGAGGGCGACGCGATGCGTGACAAGACGCTCCCACGGGTACGCGCCGCTCGACAGGAAACCGAGCGCCGCGCGCACCGTCGCCGGCGTGTGGTGGAACGATCCGCGCAGCGTCAGCTCCTCGTAGTGGACGCGGTACGCGTCGACCCTCGGGCACGCGTCGCGCGGCAGGCCGCCGAACACGACGACGGTGCCGCCCGGCCGCACGAGGCGAACCGCGTCCGCCCACGCCTCCTCGGTGCCCACCGCTTCGATGACGACGTCGGCGCCGCGGCCGTCGCCGAGCTCTGCGCCGAACACGCTCGCGAGCGCACGCCGCTCGTCGCGGCCGCCGACGATCACGGGCCAGCCGCCCGCGTCAGCGACGCACGCGGCAAGCATGAGGCCGATCGGCCCGGCACCGATGATCGCGACCGCGTCCCCGGCGCCGACGCTTGCGCGCTCGACGCCGCGCAGGCAGCACGCGAGCGGTTCCACCATCGCTGCCACCTCCGGCGCGAGCGTGGGCGGTACCGCGTGCATGTTCACGGACGCGATCGGCTCGGGCACCACGATCCAGTCGGCGTACGCCCCGGCGAGGAACACCAGCGCGCGGCACTGCTCGCCGCGCCGGCAGCCCTCGCACTCACCGCACGGCCCGGAGTTCGCGGCGACGACGCGGCGGCCGTCGACGATCCCGCAGAACTCGTGACCGAACGGAGCAGGTGACTCGCGCGCGAGCAGTGGGTGGCCGCGCCGGTACGTCTTCAAGTCGGTGCCGTCCGTCAGCGCGACCTCGACCTGCACCAGCACGTCGCCAGGGCCCGGCACGGGCCGCGGCACGTCCTCGACGCGAAGATCGCCTGGGCCGTACAGAAGCGCCGCCTTCACGGCGTGAAGACGACCTTCAGGACCTCGGCGCGGCGGTACAGCTCGACACCGTCGAGAAACCGCTCGAGCGGCAGCGCGGCCACCGGCGGCAACACGAGCTGCGGCAGCAGCTCGACGGCGGCGCGGAAGTACGACGGCGACGCCGATCGCGACCCGACGACCGACAGCTCCTTCCGGTAGATCGCGTCGACCGCGACCGGGACGAGCGTGCCGGGCGCGGCAAAGACCACGAGCGTGCCGCCCGGCTCGAGGCGATGGAGCGCGCCGTCGATTCCCGCGTGAGCGGTCACGACCGCCGCCGCGACGGGGTCGTCGTCCACCTCTGCGCCGAGACCCACCGCCCCGGCGAGCCTGTCGTCGCGCGGATCCGCGGCAACCACGTCGCGACCGCGCAGGATCAGCACCTGCACCCACAGGCGCCCGACGGCGCCGCAGCCCACGACGAGTACGCGCCCTTCGGGCACGAGCTCCGCCGCACGCAGCACGCACGCGAGCGGCTCGACCCAGACGCCGTCGTGCTCGCCGAACGACTCCGGCAGCGGCACGCAGTGCGTCGCGCGCAGCCGCTCGGCGAAGCCGCCGGGCTCGATCCGAAGTGCGCGGAACTCACCGCACGTCGACTGGTGCCCGGCCCGGCAACGGTCGCACGTTCCGCAGGGGACGCGGTGCATGACCGTCACGCGCGCACCGTTGTCGAGCCGACCCGCGACCTCGTGTCCCAGTACCGTGCCGGCTGCGGCGCGTCCGAGCTTCTCGACGTCGGAGCCGCACAACCCGCATGCGTCGACGTGCACGAGCAGCCCGGCGCCGGACGGGTCGGGCACCTCTGCGAGCTCGGGCAGCCCGTCCGCGTCGAGAACGACCGCGCGCACCGCCGTATCGTAGGCGGCGCGCGCGGTCAGTCTCCGTTCAGAGGCTGACGGGGAAGGAGACCAGCCGCCGCGCAGCGATGCCGGCAAGCAGCGGCTCGCCCGGCTTGCGCGCACGGACGAACATCGCCAGAAGCTGCTGCCGCGACGAGGCCGGGAAGCCGGCCTCGACGTGCATCGTCAGCGAGGCCCAACCGGTCTGATCCGTCGCCGCCTCCGGCGGGATCGAGAACTGGTTGTACGGAACCGCGGTTGCGTACACCAGGGCGCCGGCGACCGACCGGCCGTTACACGCGGAGACGTGGAAACGGACGGTGATGTCGGCGGTCGACCGCGTCACCACGGACGGCGAGGACTGCTGGCCGTCGATCAGCAGATGCGCCGGCGAGTTGAGGTTGCTCACGTTCACGGGGCCGCTCCCCGACGGGCAGCCGTTGCTCGGCGGCGGCGACTGCTTCGCCGTGACCACGGCGGTCTGCGCGGACGTCGCCTGCGCCGAGCCGCTGCTGTTACGAGCGGTCACGCGCACCCGCAGCGTATTGCCGACGTCGGCGTGCTTGACGAGATACGTCGAGGTGTCCGCGCCGTTGATGTTCGAGCAGCCGACGCCGTTCTTGTCGCAGCGCCGCCACTGGTAGTGGTACGTGATCGGCGTCGTCCCGTTCCACGTGCCGGACGACGCCGTCAGCGTGTTCCCTTCCTGCGCCGTGCCCGAGATCGACGGCGCCGTCTGGTTCGTCGGCGCCGCGTCGCTCGAGGCGGCCGAATAGCTCGCAACCGCCAGGGCGGTCAGCAGACCGGCGCCGAGCAGTGCGAGCAGGTTGGTGCGTCTTTTCATGAGTGGAACCCCTTTCCGATTTGCAAGTCGTCTTCCCGCCGGCGTGGAAGACGGCGTGAGGGCTGTGTCAGGGGCCCGTAAATCCGCTTCTCGCTACACTGGCGCCCGCGCGGGGCTATAGCTCAGCTGGGAGAGCGCCTGGATCGCACCCAGGAGGTCGGCGGTTCGAGTCCGCCTAGCTCCATCGGAAACGCCCGCTCAGCGGGCGTCTCTTGTTGTCTGGATTGGCGGACGCCCGTCTACTCGAGACGATCGGGCTCGGCGAAGAACTGTCAGCATCGCCTCCCTCCGCGCCGCGGCGCTCGGCCTCCCGTTCTGACCCGCGATCCGAGCTTTACCGGCTTTTAGACGACGTTACCGAGGTGCGGAGCGAGTACTCAATCGACGCCCTCGAGACCGTCACCGCGTTGCCGCGCCATCCGGAGCTAGTCTCATCCTCCACCGCCGAGCTCGAAGAGCGTCTCCAGAAGCTCGACAAACCGATCCACGACTGCGGCATGGCCGCCTTCCAGCTCACGGAGTTCGGCGGTCTCGATGTGCTCAGCGAGCCAGTCGCCGTGGCTGCGCGGAACGAGGACGTCGTCTGCTCCACGCCAAAGCAGGACCGGAACCTGAATCGTGGAGAGGTCAAAGCCCCACGGCCTCACGAACGCAAGGTCGTCGTCCAGCCAGCCGCTGATGCCCTGACGGAACGTCTCGGGGATCGCCTCCTGCATCATCCGCTTGATAGTCGGTCGCGCAGTGACCGCGTAGTCAGCGTCCGGCATCGAGTCTGCTTCGCGGATTGTTGTGCGGGCGGCCTGCATCGTCTCTGCCTGCGGTCCCAGTAGTCGCGCAAGCTCGTCCTCACCGCGCATCGCGGCCTCCCACTCCTCGACGTTCCCCGCCGAGAATCCCGCGAGCCAATCCAGCCCTGACGCGTCGATCGGCGCCGGTGAAACAACAGCCGCTGCAGCGCTAACGAGCTCGGGAAGAAGCGCGGCGCAGGCCAGCGCATGGGGGCCGCCGCCGGACGATCCAATGACCACACATGACTTAATCCGCAGGTGCGCCGAAACATCGGCAACATCAACAGCGGCGGCGGACACCGAACGCCCGTGCAGCCGTTCGGAGTTGCCGTACCCCGGCCGATCGAGCGTCACCAGCCTGACCCCCTGCATGTTTTCTCGTCGGGTGGACGGATCAGCCGGCAGGACGGCGTTCCATGCAAGAAGAACACAGGCCGACCACCCGGGTCGCCCCATTCCGCAATCGCCACAACGCGCCCGTCGCGGACACGAACAAGCTCAAGATCCCGGCTCACTGCCCCACGCCGAGGCTCGCCCCGCGCTCAGTGGCGCTGCTCACAGCCGCTGATACGCCTCCAACAATCCACACGACGGCCGCACGCATGACCGTCGCACGCACAGAGCATCGGCAGCCGCGAAGCAAACCGCAACTGCCCGGCCCGCTCCACGACGCGATCGTTTCCAAACCGAATCTTCCGCCTGCTCACCGACAACTCCCGCACACCGACATCCCGCCTACCCAAGGCGCTATGCCAGATTCGTGGCCGCTCCTAACCCGCATACGAATGCGATGTTCTTATCCGGCCCCTGTGCTCGAGAGGGGGTCGACTTCAACGCTCCGCGAGCGCTCGACCGAATCCTTGACACCGCTTCCGCAGCGGTATTCGCGGACCCCTCCCTGCGAGCGAGAGCATCGAGCCTCGAGACTAGGGGGCCGTGTCCTCAGCCCATGCGGACGTATCTGATGTGGGTGACTCCCGGCGCGGCGACCGCCTCGACGTCCTCGAGCTTCGGCATGGTGTCGCCCACGCTGTCGAACCGTCGGGCTCCGCCCCGAGGAGGATCGGCACCACCGAGACCACGAGGTCGTCGAGCAGGCCAGCGGCCGACTACTGCCGTGCCACCGAGGCGCCGCCACCTAGCGAGACGCCCTCGACGCCCGAGGAGGACGCATGCAGTTCGACAAGCAGTTCGTGCTCGACGAGCTACGCAAGGAAGGCGAGACCGCGCGCGTGCAGCAGGCGATCGACCAGCTGCCGGAGAAGATCGACCACGAGCAGCACGCGGAGCTGCTGACGAAGCTCGGGCTCGACCCCGACAGGCTCGCCGAGACGGCGGCCGAACGCGGCATCGAGGCGCTCTGAGCGTGCGGCGCTTGCGCGCGAAGCGGCGTGCCGGCTAAGAATCGGTTCGTGAATCTGCGTGAGGCGGGCGGCTGCGGAAAGCTGGGCGACTCCGCCGTGTCGACGCGCGTCTCGCAGCGACTCCTGCCATGAGATGGTGCCGGGTGCTCGTCGGCGCGGCCGCGCGGTTCGGCAGGATCGACGACGGCACTGTCGTGCTCGTCGACGCGGCGCCCTGGGACGGACCGCGCGAGACGGGCGAGACTGTGCCGCTCGACGGGACGACGCTGCTTGCTCCGGTTGTCCCGCCCACCTTCTACGCCGTCGGCCTCAACTACCGCCGGCACGTCGAGCACGCGCTTGCGCGCGGGTACACGGTCGCCGCCGTGCCGGAGCGTCCGGAGGTCGGCTACCGCGCGAACAACGCCCTCGTCGGACACGACGCCGCGATCGTTCGGCCAAGCGACTACGACGGCCGCCTCGACGCCGAGCCCGAGGTTGTCGCCGTCATCGGAAAGCGCCTGCGCCGAAGCTCGCGCGACGAGGCCCGCGAGGCGGTGTTCGGCTGGACGATCGGCAACGACGTCAGCGCGCGCACCTGGCAGAACGCGGACCGGACGTTCTGGCGCGCGAAGAACGCCGACACGTTCAAGCCGATGGGGCCGTGGATCGCAACGGACTTCGACCTCGCCGGCGCGACGACCAGCGTGACGGTGGACGGCGAGCAGCGGAGCAGCTTCGCGACCGCAGACATGATCTTCGATCCGTTCGACTTCATCGTCGAGACGACCAGGTACATCACGATGTACGCCGGCGACGTTCTCTGGATGGGCGCCGACGGGTCGGTCGAGATGCAGGTCGGCGAGACGGTCGAGATCGCGATCACCGGGATCGGCACGCTGCGGAACCGCGTCGTGGCCGAGGGCAGCTCGGCGCACGCGCCCGCGGCCACGCGCCGCTGAGGCGGCGCGGTTGCAAGGCGGCGGCGCGGTTGCAAGGCGGCGGCGCGCGGGCGATCCTTGGGTGGTGGAGCGAGAGAACGCCGCGCGCCGCGACCACGGGCACCGTCACCTTCCTGTTCAGCGACGTCGAGAGGTCGACGGCGCTGCTCGAGAAGCTCGGCGCCGACGAATACGCGCGCGAGCTCGAGCTGCACCGCCGCGAGCTGCGCCGCACCTGAACCGAGCGCGGCGGTACCGAGATCGATACGCAGCGGCCACGGCGGCCAGATCCTCGTCTCGCAGGTGACGCGCGACTGCGGCATGTGTCCCCTCCCGCGCCGATGATCGCCCACGTTCCGCGCGGAAACGCCGACGGACTACTCGAGTTCGAGTCCGTAGGTCGTGCTGGCGAGCACCTCCGCACCAGCGTCGGTGACGACCGCGTTGTCTTCGTGCCGCACCCCGCCGCCGAGCTCAACGCCGTAGATCCCGGGCTCCGCGATGATCACGTTGTTGGCCGCGAGCACGTGCCCGCTGTCGGGGACGAGCTGAGGTCGCGACTCGTGGTAGCGGAAGCCGGTGCCGTGGCCAGTGTGATGCGGGAACTGCGTGAAGCCGGCGGCGGCGCACGCTTCGCGGGCGGCGCGATCGACGTCGCCGCCCGATGCACCCGGGGTCGCCGCCGCGAACGCCGCGGCCACCGCTGCGTGGACGGCGTCGTTGGCTGCGCGCAGCCGGTCGGTCGCCTTCCCGGCGACCACCGTCCGGGTGTGGTCGCTCCAGAAGCCGTCGACGCCGGTACCAAGCTCCAGCATGACGATGTCGTCGCGTTCGATCGTCCGCGTCCGCGCGCGCCAGTACTTCCACCCGTCCGCGAGGTCGGGGCCCGAGTAGATCGTGCAAAAGCCGCGCACCCAGCGCGCGCCCTTGTAGCCGTGCCCGCGAACCGAGATCGCGTGCTCGACCGCGGCCATGACTTCCACCTCTGTCCTGCCTGGCACGGCGTGCTCCTTGAACGCCTCCAGCCCGAACACGGCGATCTCGTTCGTGCGCCGGATCAGCTCGACCTCCTCGTCCGTCTTGATCGCGCGCAGCGCCTCCAGCGGCTCGGTGAAGTCGACGAGCCGCTCCGTCTCGAACGTGTCCTTGATCAGCATCTGTGTCGTCAGGCCGACGGCATTCGGCTCGCCGTGGATGGACGCCGGCGCGAGCGTCTCGAAGCTGCCCTCGAACGCGACGACTCCTCCCGCTGCATCGTGCTCGCGTGCGAGGTCTCGCAGGTGCCGCGCGATCTCGGCGCCGGGGGCGGGGCCGTCGAATCGGATCGCCGGAAACGTCCTGATGTCGCCGTCCCAGGTCTCGGCTGCTTCCTCGGCCTCGTATTCCGGCACGAGCAGCGTCGCATCCCCACCGCGGCCGACGACGACGAGCGCGAGCCCGGGGATCTGGGGGTACCAGCGCGTCGCGAGGACGACGTTCTCCGCGAGCCGGAGCACGACGGCATCGGCTCCCACCGTTTCGAGCTCGGATTGAATTTGCCGTACGCGCTCGTGCGACGAGGGCATCTGACGTCTCCTTTCGACTCGTGGTTCAGGCGGCGTCGCCGCCGGGCTGACCGCTCATGTCCTGCGGAGCCGCCTCGGGCTCGGCGGCGGGCCGCACCGGCTCGAGCCAGCCGCGGAAGGCCCCGACGCTCGCGTTGACGGAGGCGAGCCTGACGACGCTCCCGGCAATCGCGACACGGTTCACGTACGCCATCACGAGGATGATCGCCCCGTAGAGGATGTCCTGCCCCGCCTGACTCACGTTGACGCTGATGAGGATGCTCTGGATCACGGTGATCAGCAGCACGCCGGCGAACGTCTGCAGGTACGAGCCCTGCCCGCCGAAGATCGACGTCCCGCCGATCACGACGACGGCGATCGCCGGCAGGAGGAACGCGTCGCCCATCCCCAGGTACGCCTGGCCCGAGTAGCCGACGAGCAGGATGCCGCCGACGGCCGCTGCGAGTCCGCTCAGTGTGTACGCGAGCAGGATCGTCCGCCGCACGGGCAGGCCGCTGAGTTCGGATGCGCGACGGTTCGATCCGACCGCGTAGACGCTGCGCCCGAAGGTGGTGAAGGCGAGCGCGAGCGTCACGAGGAGCGTGAGCGCGACCCAGAGCATGTCCGCGTACGGGATCTGGTGCCACCATCCCGTCGAGAGCTGCGTGACGAACGGCGGCGCCTGGCCCATCGGGCTGCCGTGGGTGTACAGGAGCGACGCCCCTTGGAGGACGCTGTTCATCCCGAGCGTCATCACGAGCGGCGAGATGTCGAGCAGCGCGATCCCGACGCCGTTCGCGAAGCCGATGCCGGCGCCGACCAGCAGGACGAGCGCGATGTCGCGGTTCTGGCCGACGCCGTGGAACTGGAAGCCCGCCAGCAGGACGGCCGCGAGGTTCATCGTGTACGGAACCGACAGGTCGATCCCGCCGAGCAGCAGGACGAGGGTCTCTCCGATCGCGACGACGCCGAGGTAGGCGGCGGTCTGCCCCATTGAGCTGAGGTGGAGCGCGGAGAGAAAGTTCGGCGCCGCGAACGCGCCGGCGACCAACGCGACGCCGACGAGCAGGTAGGGCACCACGACCTCGACGGGCCGAACGTACGTGCGCGGACGGCGCGCCATCAGCTCTCGACGCCTCTCCCGCCGCGGCCGACGCGGCGGCCGAGGCCGACCCGCGATTGGAGGGAATGCGCGAGCAGCGCGCCGATCACGATGAGGCCCGTGACGATGTACTGGTAGTCGGTCGAGAGACCGCTGACCAGCAGGACGGCGGAGACGAGCGCGAGCGCGGTGGCGCCGAGGACGGAACCTGCGACGGTGCCGACGCCCCCGGCGAGGCTGGTACCCCCGACGACCACCGCGGCGATCCCGTTGAGGAGATAGACGTCGCCGATCGTCGGGTCGCCGCTCTGCGTGAGGCCGGCGAGGACGATGCCGGCGAGCGCGGCGCAGAGTCCGGACGCGGCGTACGCGCCGATGCGCGTCCGCCGGACCTGGATGCCCGCCGATCGGCTCGCCGCCTCGTTCCCGCCGATCGCCTGGAGCCGGATTCCGAACGGCAGCCGGTTCAGCACGAGCCACCCGGCCACGAGCGCCACGACAAGCCAACCGGCAGCGACCGGAACCGAGCCGACGCTGCCGGCCGACCACTTCGACAGCCACCCGGGAACCGACCCACCCGGATTCGGCAACACGAGCAGCGCGAAGCCCAGGTAGATCGAGCTCGTCGCGAGAGTCGCGATGAGGGGCGCGATGCCCGCGAAGGAGACGACGAGCCCGTTCGCCACTCCAGCGCCGAGGCCGACCGCGAGCGCGGCGACGACCGCCAGCGGCGCCTCTCCGTGCGCCGCGATGACGGCGCACGTCACGTTCGACAGCGTGATCACGCTGCCGATCGAGAGGTCGATCCCGTTCGTCAGGATGACGAACGTCTCGCCGGCTGCCGCGAGCGCGAGTGGAAGCGCGGCGTTGGTGATGCCGAGCGCCTGGATGCTGCCGAAGCCGTGACTTCTTGTCAGGTAGAAGGCGAACAGCGCGAGAACGAGCAGCGCGGAGGTGTACGACCTTTGCCACGCGACGCGCCTTCGCCGTCGGAAGATGACCGGCGCTGTCGTCAATCGGCCTCGTGGACGACCGCGAACGCCGCCGCGACGACGCGGTCCTGCGTGATCTCGTCTCCCTCCAGCATCAGCGCCGGCCTGCCGTCGTGGAAGACGGCGATTCGGTCGCAGAGGCCGACGAGCTCCTCGGTGTCGGACGAGTAGACGACGCATGTGGCGCCGTCGTCCGCGAGCCGGCGAAGCATGCGGTAGAACTCGAACTTCGTCTGCACGTCGATTCCGCGCGTCGAGTCGACGAAGAGCAGCACGCTCGGCTCTGCCTGCATGAACTTCGCGATCACGACCTTCTGCTGCGTCCCGCCGCTCAGAGCGGAGACGGGCTGCAGCGGCGACGAAGCCCGGATCGCCATCTCTTCGATCACGCGCTGAGCGAGAAGTCGTTCGGCGCGCATGCGAAGCACCCCGAGGCGCGCGCGCCGGCGCAGCGTCGCCATCGCGACGTTCCAGCGGACCGGAAGGTTCACGTGCAGGCCCTCGGTTGCGCGATCCTCCGGAATCAAGACGATCCGGTGGCGCAGCGCGTCGGCCGGGCTGCGGATCCGCAGCCGCCTGCCGTCTCGCTCGACCGTGCCGGACGCGTTCTCGACGCCGAACAGCCAGTGCAGAAACCGCTTCTGGCCCTGCCCCTGCAGGCCGCCGAGCCCGAGGATCTCGCCGCGGAAGAGCGTCAGGCTCCACGGCGCCTGGTCGCGGTGCAGGCGCACGTCGTTCAGCTGGAGCGACGGCACGCGCGTAGCCCGGCCGGCTTTGCGCGGGTAGATCGCACGCACGTCGCGGCCCGCCATCAAGCTAACCGCGGCGGCCTGGGCGATCTCGTCCACTGAGTACCGCCCGACGCTGCGGCCGTCGCGCAGGATCGTCATCGCGTCGGCGAGCGCCCAGACCTCGTGCATCCGGTGCGTGATGACGAGAACCGTCGCCCCGCGTTCCCGCAGCGCGCGTACACGCTCGAACAGGCGCCGGACCTCGTCGTCGGCGAGCGAGGACGTCGCCTCGTCGAGGATCAGCAGGCGCGGGTCGCCCATTGTCGCCTTCGCGATCTCCACCATCTGGCGCTGGTCGAGCGGAAGCGCCGCGACGGGCGCTCTCGGATCGATCTCCGAGAGCCCGAGACGCGCCAGCGCGTCCGCGGCGGCGGCGTGCGCCCGGTCGAGCGACACGAGCCCGTGCGCACGCGGGAGGGCGGCGAGGGTCATGTTGTGCATCACCGAAAGGTGCGGGACCAGCGACAGTTCCTGGTACACGACGGCGACGCCGGCCGCGCGTGAATCGTGCGGCGAGCCGAGGCTCAGTGGACGGCCGCCGACCTGCACGTCGCCCTCGTCGGGCTCGACGACGCCGGCGACGACCTTGACGAGGGTGCTCTTGCCGGCGCCGTTCTCCCCCAGGATCGCGTGGATCTCGCCCTCCGCGACCACGAGATCGACGCCCGCGAGCGCCTGCACGCCGCCGTAGTGCTTCGCCACTCCCCGGGCGGCCAGTGCTGGTGTGCGCGTGTCGTGTGCCGCCTCGTCCATACGCGAAGACCCCCTTCCGGCGGATCGGGCGGCCACGCAGGCGCCGCCCGATCCGCCGTGTCCCCCAGGCGTCAGTGCATGTATTTCAGAACCTGCTGCGGCGTCAGGTTGACGCCGTACTGCGGCGCCGAGACCTCGAGGAAGAGGCTCGGGGAGTACTTCTGGTTGCAGTGCGCGATCGACTGCTGCGTGTTCCAGGTGACGAAGCTGCTCGGGATGAAGTGCGGAACCTTCTTCCCTTCGAGGATCTGCACGGCCTTGGCGAAGGCAACGGCGTCTTCCCACATCGCAGTGCTGACCTGCACGCCCTTCAGCCCCTGCGAGTGGTACTGCTTCAGCTGGCAGGCGAAGCCGTTCTCGTCGGTGCCGGACACCGGAACGAACGGCCGATGCGCAGCCTGGTAGGCGCGGACGACGCCCTGCTCCATCCCGCCCTCCGTGAACACGCCGTTGATGTTCTGATAGCGGGAGAGCAGGTCCGCCATCACCTTCTGCGCCTGCCCGTCGTCCCACTGCGCGTAGGTCTCCTGCAGAACGTGGATGCCGCGGTTCTTCTTGAGGACGCTGTGGAAGCCGGCCGCCTCGGCGGCGTCGACGGCGTTCCCGGCGAGGCCGCGCAGCACGACGATGTTGCCCTTGCCGTGCAGAAGCTTGGCGAACGCGCTCATCATCGTCGCGCCGAACCTCTGTCCGACCGTCTCCACCTGGTAGGCGTACGGCGAGCTGACGCGGTCGTTCGCCGCGACGACGGGGATGCCCGCCTTGTGCGCGGAAGCGATCGCGGGATTGAGGCCGGTGAGCGAGTTCGAGTCGAGGATGATCGCGTTCACGTGCTGCGCGATCATCTGGTCGACGGCCGCGATCTGCGCGGCGACGCTGGTGCCGGCGTTGTTGTAGATGACCTTCTGGACCTTCGCCTTGTACGGGGCCGTCGCCGCGAGCGCCTTCACCTCGGCCTCGAGCTGAACGCGGGCGCCGTTGCCGTAGTAGCCGTTGCTCAGCCCGATTACCCACTTGCCGCTGCTGGTCGACTTGTGCGCCTGCGCGGCAGTCGCTGCGACCGCCAGGACGATCAGCGCGGTGAGTGCGAGCGCACCGACGAGGGTGACCGTCCGCCGTCTGTTCTTCACGCTGCAACCTCCATCTGCTTCGCCGAATGGCGGACCGGCATCGGTACCTCGCCTCCGCTCGATGTGTCAGCCGCCGCCGTGATCGCCGCCGACGCTACTACCTTGGACGTAGCGTGTCAACGCCGAGCGCTGACGGGCGATCCGGCGAGCGTCAGCGCGGGTCGACGACGAGCATTCGCTCCTGAGTCATCTCGCGGATCGCGTACCGAACGCCCTCCCGCCCCAGACCCGACCGCTTTTCGCCGCCGTAGGGCATGTGGTCGACGCGAAACGTGTTGACGTCGTTGACGATCAGCGCGCCGACCTCGATGCGCTCGAACGCGCGGTAGATGATGCGGATGTCGTTCGTGAAGAGGCCCGCCTGCAGGCCGTACGAGGAGTCTCCAGCGGCGGCGATCGCGTCGTCGACGTCTGCGTAGCGCTCGATGCCGACGATGGGAGCGAACGCTTCGGTCCGGCAGACGCGCGCGCTCCTCGGTGCGCCTTCGAGAATCACCGGCTCGACGAGCCGGCCGTCTCGGCCGCCGCCGCGAACCACGCGGGCGCCCGCCGCTCGCGCCTCTTCGACAAGCGCGAGCGCCTTTTCGACCGCCGCGTCGTCGACGAGCACACCGATCGTCGTCGCGTCGTCGAGCGGGTCGCCGAGGACGAGCTCGTCGATCTTCCGCACGAGCTTCTCGAGGAAGGCATCTGCGACCTCCTCTGCCACGAGCACCCGCTGCACGGAGATGCACGCCTGCCCGGCGCGAAGGAACCCGCCGAACGCGCAGCGCTGCGCGGCGTAGTCGAGGTTCGCGTCCGAGTGGATGATCACCGCGCCGTTCCCACCGAGCTCCAGCGCGACGTGCGGCGTCGCTGCGACGCGCTGCAGGCGCCACCCGACCTCCTCGCTGCCGGTGAACGACAGCATCCTGATCCGCGGGTCGCGCGCCATCCGCTCGGCGAGCGCGGTCGAGGACGGGACGACAGAGACCGCCTCGGGCAGGGCGCCTGCCTCGACGAAGATCTCGCCGAGCGACAACGCCGACAGCGGCGTCTTCGTCGCGGGTCGCACGATGCACGGGTTCCCGGCCGCGTAGGCGGCGGCGAGCTTGTGCGCGACGAGCAGGAGCGGCGCGTTGTACGGGGTGATGGCGAGCACCGGTCCGAGCGGGAACCGCGCCGTGTGCGCCTTCCGGCCGGCCCCGTTCGCCCAGCCGTCGATCGGCACGATCTCGCCGACGACCCGGCGGGCTTCCTCGGCCGCCGCGCGGAGGATCTCCGTGGTCCGCCGCACTTCCACCCGCGTCTCCCAGATCGCGTTTCCGGTCTCGAGCGTCATCTGCCGCGCCAGCTCCTCGCCACGGCCGGCGACGATCTCGGCGGCGCGATTGAGCACGTCCGCGCGCTCGAACGGCGCGAGCGCCGCCGTCGCCGGCGCCGCCGCCGAAGCGAGCGCCAACGCCCGCTCGACCGCCGCGTCGTCGGCGCACCGGACGACCGCGACGAGGCGGTCGTCCCACGGGTAGGTGACCTCGCACTCGGGACCGGCGGTCACGCGGTCGCCGCCGAGGATGAACGGCCTCGTCGGCGCCTCGGCGGCAGTCGTCATCTGCCCACTCTACTACTTGGTGAGTAGCGGTCAGGCGCGGCGCGTGCCGGCCGCCGACCGCTTCCGGGGCGCCCGCGGCGGCTTCTGCTCCGCCGTGCCGCCTCCCTCGCGGTGCTGGTCGAGCGCGCGGCCGAGGATCCGCGCGCGCAGGCCGGGGTCAGCCTGCCACCACCGGTCCCACTGGTCGAACCCGATCCGGATCTGGGCCTGCTGCAGGACGTGGTCGTGATGGAGGTACTCCGAGACGATCAGCGTGAGCACCGGGTTCCGGGTGCGGACCCCGGCCGCGTCGCCGACGTCGGGGAGCCGCGCGACAAGCGCCTCCGCGCCGTCGACGACGAGCGAGAGCATCCGTCCGCCGACGCGGTTCCCGACGATCTCCTCGTAGCTGTGACGGAGCCAGCTTCCGTGCGTCGGCAGGTCGCCGTCGGGCGAGTAGAGCATCCCCCAGATGCGGACGCCGCGCCCACTGGCGTCGTCGAGCGCGGGCGCGAGCTCCTCGAGCTCGGCGCTCCAGACCGACACGTTCAGCTCCTCGCTCGAGTTGTCCACCATCTGACGTGCCGCCTCGAGCACCGCGGCGCGTCCGCTGACGCTCAGGAAGACCTCCTCGGGCACGTACCCAGAAAGATGAGGAAGCTCGTCCTCGAGGTAGTCGAGCGGCTCGTTGAAGCGTCGCCGTAAGCGCTTCACGAGCTCGTCCGGCTGCAGCGCGACGAACTGCGTGCCGTTCGTGCTCCTGATGCTCTGCACGGTCCCTTCGCCGATCAGCTTCTCGACGGTTCCGTAGACCTTCGACGACGGGACGCCCGACCGCCGGGACAGCTCGTTTCCGTTCTGCGGCCCATAGCGGAGGAGCGTCGAGTACAGCCGCGCTTCGTACATGCTGAAGCCGACCTCGCGCAACCGCTCCACCACCGCATCCACGCGCGCGATGCTACTACCGCGGGGTGGGATTCCTTCGCCCTCCCGCACCTGCGGGCGGATGCGCCTGCGCCCACTCAACAAAACCGCCTGCGGTCAGCGACTCGACGACGAACGGGTGCACGGCGGGCAGCGGTAGTACGAATCCGTCAACGTCGATCGTCGCGCGGTCGAGGTCGACACTCAGACGAGAGCCGTCGTGCGCGTGCTCGACGACGGCCGGCGCCGCAACCGCGAACAGTCCGAGGTTGATGCAGTTGCGGTAGAAGATGCGCGCGAAGCTGCGGGCGACGACGCAGCGCACGCCCGCCGCCTTCATCGCGCGCGGCACGTGCTCGCGCGACGAGCCGGAGCCGAAGTTCGCGTCGCAAACCAGCGCCGTGTCGCCGCCGAGCGCGTCCCTAAGTGACGGATCGAGGCCTTCGAAGAGGTGTTCCTTCATCCGGTCCGGATCGTCGATGTCGAGAAACGGCCCCGGGTAGAGGACGTCCGTGTCGATGTTGTCGCCGCGGATCCGAACGATACGGGCGTCGATCCTCACCGCGCCCCCACGTCGGCGGGATCGACGAGCTCGCCGGCGGCTGCGGCCGCGGCTGCGACGTACGCGTTCGCAAGGTAGATGCGGGAGCTCACGGCGCCCATACGGCCGCGGAAGTTGCGGTTCGTGGTCGCGACCGCGGTCTCGCCGTCGGCGAGGATGCCGTTCGAACCGCCGAAGCACGCGCCGCAGGTGGGCGTCGAGACCATCGCGCCGGCATCCACGAACACGTCGAGCAGCCCTTCGTCGAGCGCCTGCTTGTAGATCTTCTGCGTGGCCGGCACGACGATCGCGCGCGTGCGGGGGTCGATGCGGCGCCCCGCGAGCATCGCCGCCGCCTGCCGAAGGTCGGTGATCGTCCCGTTCGAGCAGTTGCCGATGTAGACCTGGTCGACGCGCGTACCAAGAACGTCCGTGAGGGGCGCGATGTTCCCCGGCGACCAGGGACGTGCGACGAGCGGCGGCAGAGCGTCGAGGTCAAGGCGCAGCCGGTCCGCGACGACGGCGTCCTCGTCCGACGCCACCGGCTCCCACGCCGTACGGGCGCGGCCGCGCAGGAACTCGGCGGTGACCTCGTCGGCGGGGAAGAACCCGTTCTCCGAACCAGCCTCGACGGCCATATTCGCGACGGCTAATCGTTCGTCGATGGTCAGGGCATGCGCGCCCGGCCCGACGAACTCGAGCACATGGTCGTTTCCGCCGGCGACTCCGATCCGGTCGAGTACCGCGAGGATCACGTCCTTGCCGCTGACGAATGGCCGGAGCCGCCCGGTCAGCTCGACCTGGATCGTCCCGGGCACGGACTGCCAGAACTGGCCATAGGCGAGGCAGGCGGCGACGTCGGTCGACCCGAGGCCGGTGCCGAAGGCTCCCAGCGCTCCGTGTGTGCACGTGTGCGAGTCGCCGCCGGCAACGACGGTTCCGGGCAGCACCCAGCCGTCCTCGACGAGCACCGCGTGCTCGATCCCGCCGCGCCCCTGCCCGTAGAAGACGACGCCCTGTGCGTCGCACCAGTCCTTCAGGCGCTTCTGCAGTCCCGCCGAGCGTGCGTCCTTGGCGGGGACGAAGTGGTCTGGCACCACGACCACCTTCTGCGGGTCGAAGACTCGATCGACGCCCATGCGCGCAAGCGTCTGGATCGCCATAGGGCCCGAGATGTCGTTCGTCAACACGACGTCACAGCGCAACATGACGATGTCGCCCGGCGACACGTCGTCGACCTCGGCGTGCGAGAGGACGATCTTCTCCGTCGCCGTGTGCGGCAACGTCAGGCGATCAGATAGCCGTCGTCGACCGGCAGCGTGTGCCCGGTCACGAGCGCCGAGGCGTCGCTCGCGAGGAAGATCGCGGCGCCGACGATCTCCGGCGGCTTGCCGAGCCGCCCCTCCCGCAGCAGGCGCGCGCGGATGAAGTCGCTCGTGACCGTCGAGCGCTGCGCGCCGGCGGCGGTGAGCGGCGTTTCGAAGAGCGTCGGCGCGATCGCATTCACCCGCACCCGCCCGATCCACTCGAGTGCGAAGGCGCGCGTCAGTTGCAGGACCGCGCCCTTCGTCGACAGGTACGCAGACGCGTGTGGGTACGCGATGAATCCGCCGATCGAGGCGATGTTGATGATCGACCCGCCGTCGTGCTCGAGCATGTTCTTGCCGAAGCGCTGGCAGGGCAGGTACGTTCCCTTGAGGTTCAGGTTGACGATGAAGTCGAACCGATCCTCCGGAAACTCCTCCGCGGGGCTTCGGAAGGCGGTGCCGGCGCTGTTGACGAGGATCCCGATCGGCCCGAAGTGGGCGCTGATGTCCGCGACGAGCCCGTCGACGACGGCCGATTGCGTCACGTCCCCGCCGAAGGTCGCAGCCTCGCCGCCTGCATCGGCGATCGAAGCCGCGGTCGCCTCCGCCCCCTCCTCGTTGACGTCGACGACGGCGACACGCGCGCCGGCCTGCGCGAGCCCGGCGGCCATCGCCGCGCCCAAGCCGCTCCCGCCGCCGGTGACCACGGCAACCCTGCCGTCGAGCCGGAAGAGGCCGTCGACGAAGCCGAGAGGGATCGGCGGGTCGGCCATCGGTCAGGCGATCGGCTCGGCGGCGAGGACGGAGGTGATCGCGGCGGCCACGTCGTCCACGCCGGGCAGCACCGCACGTTCGAGCGCCGCGGCGTACGGGATCGGAGTGTCCTGCGCGGCGACGCGTAGCGGAGTCGCGCGGAACGCCTCGATTCCGAGCGCCTCGATCATCCGCGCCACCACCTCGCTCGCGAAGCCTCCCGTGATCGGCGCTTCGTTGACGACGACGAGCCGGCCCGTCTTCCTGATCGACTCGCCGATCGTCTCGACGTCCAGCGGCTTCAGCGTGCGTACGTCGACGACCTCCACGTCCGCACCCTCGCGGGCGAGCTGCCGGGCCGCCTGCAGCGCGACCGGAACGGCGCCACCGGCGGCCACGACCGTGACGTCGGCTCCTTCGCGCTTCACGTCGGCGACGCCGAGCGGCACCACGTAGTCGTCGACGGGAACCTCGCCCTTGCGCGCGTAGAGCAGGCGCTTCTCGAGGAAGACGACGGGGTTGTTCTCGCGGATCGCGCTCTTCAGCAGCCCCTTCGCGTCGTACGGCGTCGACGGCATCACGACGATCAGGCCCGGCGTGTGGACGAACCATGCCTCCAGGCTCTGCGAGTGCTGCGCCGCCATCCCGATCCCGTTCGAAATGGGGCCGCGCACGACCAGGGGGACGGACACCTGCCCTCCCGACATGTAGCGCCACTTCGCGGCGTGGTTGACGACCTGGTCCATAGTCAGCGTGACGAAGTCCGAGATCTGGAGCTCGACGACCGGCCGGGCTCCGACGAGAGCGGCACCGACGCCGGCACCCGAGATCCCCGCCTCCGAGATCGGCGAGTCGATCACGCGCGCCGCGCCGAAGGCGTCGAGCAAGCCCTTCGTGACGCCGAACAGGCCACCGTGGCGGCCGATGTCCTCGCCGATCACGAAGACGCCCGCGTCGCGGGCCATCTCCTCGTGCAACGCCTCGTTGAGCGCCTCGGACATGGTCAGCTCGCGCGTCGGCGAGGCCGTCACCGCAGCCGCCCGTCCACGTTCCAGGTGGATGCTGCGTAGACGTCGGTGACCGCAGCATCGGCGTCGGGCGGCGGCGAGGAGAGCGCGAACTCCGCCGCCTCGTCGACCTCGCGCAACGCCTGCGCTTCGAGCTCGGCGACACGCTCCGGCGTGACGAGGCCCTGCTCGACCAGATGGGTCGAGAAACGGAGGATGGGGTCGCGCTCGAGCCACGGCGCGAGCTCCTCGGGCGAGCGGCTGTCGGTCGGCGTCGCCGCCGAGTGCGGGCGCACGCGGTACGACTTCGCCTCGATCAGGGTCGGCCCGTCTCCGGCGCGCGCGCGCGCCACGGCGCGGGCCGCGACGTCGCGCACGGCGAGCACGTCGTTGCCGTCGACGACCTCGCCTGGGAACCCGTAGCCGGCCGCGCGGGTCGCGATGTCCTCGACGTTGATCGCCTGCTGGATCGGCATCGAGATCGCCCACTGGTTGTTCTCGCAGACGAAGATGACCGGCGCGGCCAGGACGGAGGCCAGGTTCGCGGCTTCGTGGAAGATGCCCTGGTTCGACGCGCCGTCGCCGAAGAACGAGACGACGACTGCGTCGCTGCCCTGCAGGCGCAGCGCGTATGCGGCGCCCGCCGCGATCGCGACCGAGCCCGCGACGATCGCGTCGGCGCCGAGCATCCCGTGTCTCAGCGCCGTGATGTGCATGCTCCCGCCCTTGCCGCCGCAGTAACCGGTGGCGCGCCCCGTGATCTCGGCCATCATCAGCTTCAGGTCGAGGCCCTTCGCGATCGAGTGACCGTGGCCGCGATGCGTCGACGTGATGAAGTCGCCGTCGCGAAGTGCGGAGCAGACGCCGACGGCGATCGCCTCCATCCCGATGTACGGGTGCACCGAGCCGCGAATCAGCTTCTGGTCGAACAACTGCATCGCGCGTTCTTCGAATGCGCGAATGCGGTGCATCTGGAGGAGCGCCTGCTCGAGCTGCTCGACCTTCGGCGCGACCGCGCTCGTCAAGGAACGTCCTCGGCGATGATCGCCAGCACTGAGTCGGCTTTCACCTCGTCGCCGGCCTCTGCGAGGATCTCGGCGATCGTCCCGCTCACGGGCGCGACGATCTCCTCGGTCACCTTGTCCGTGTCGACCTCGACGACGGGTTCGCCTTCGCGGACGCGGTCGCCGACGGACTTCATCCAACCCTGGATGGTGGCGTACTCGAGATCGCCTTCACGCGGCGGTAGCCGAAGCTCCAAGCGCACTCCTTCGGTCGAGACGACGCACGCAACCTACTACTAAAGTAGTTGCGGTTCAACCGAACTCGGGCCGCGGCGCCGGCGCCGACCAACCGTCGCCGGCAGCCCTCGTGCAGCCGACACCTCCCCCGGCCGCGGGTCTCGCCCCGGAGAGCGTGCCGCCCTCGGAGACATCCGCCAGCGGTGCACATCGGAAGCCGGCCATCTGCGATCAGTTTCGCTAAGCGCAGGGTACGCGGCCGCGGCGGAGTGCGTGGGTGTCAGGAGTCGGTCGGTCGCTGGCAGGTGGCCGCGTGGATTTCTGCGGTGATCTTGTCCACCTTCTGCGTCAGCTCGGTGTTCAAGTCGAGCAGTTTCTTGATTTCAGCCGCCCGCTGCAGTTGTTGCTGTGCGAGTTCTTCGCGGTGCTGGGCGTCTGCCTCGGCGTGCGCCTTGTCCCGGTCTGCTTGTCGGGTTTGGGCGAGCAGGATCAATGGGGCGGCGTACGCGGCCTGAAGCGAGAACGCCAGGTTGAGCAATATGTACGGGTAGCGATCGAAGTGAACGAGATTGAGCAGAACGCCGGTGTTGACAGCGACCCACGTCGCAACAACGAGCGTCTGCCCGACGATGTAACCGGGAGTACCGAAGAAACGGGCCGCCGTCTCTGCTGCGGCGCCAAACCCACCAGACCCGAACGCTCCGCTCGCCTGCTCGTGGCCGTGTCGCCGTAGGTGTCGAAGCGGATCGACGCTGGCGGCGATCTTCTCTCCTTCCGGAGCCACGCCCATGAACGACCCCTTCCTCCGAGCTAGCCTGAATCCTGCCCGCACCGGGATTCGCAATGCCAATAGCGGGGGTAACGCTTAGGGGAGGCGGGCATAAGCCGCCGTTAACCCCACCGCCGCTCTGGCTTCTGGCCGATTCCCGCCGCCAACAGGTCATCGCGAAACGCCACGCGCTCCGCGAGGGTCGAGTCGGTAAAGGCGAAGTAGTGGGAAACTCAAACCGGCTCCCACCGCCCGAGGTTGCCCGCCGCCAGCCGGAGCAGTTCTTCGTCTGTCGTCATCCCCGTGTTAGCAGTGGCCCGCTCAGGATGTAGTCGCGAACGCTGGCCCAAGCCATAGACTCGCGTCCAGTGCATTGGCCGGCGAGGCTCGACCGGGACGACGTGACCATTCGGCTGTGGCGCGAGGGGGACGACGAGGCCGTCGGCACCTCGCCCCGCGATGAGATCACAGGTCGCTTCTTTGGCCCGTCGATCGAGCCTCGCCGCGAGGAGCCAGACCCCGACGCGCCGACCTACACCGTCTGCGTTCACGATCGACCAGTTGGTCGTCTTTGGTTCAAGCCCTGGGCACGGCCGTACGAGGTCGGATACCTAGTCCGCACCGATGAATGGGGCAAAGGCATCGCAACAATGGCGCTCACGCTCATCTCGAACTGGCTGCTCGACGAGGCGCGAGTCGAGAGCGTTGTGCTCTTCACCCACCCAGACAACCGTGCATCGCAACGAGTTGCGGAGAAGGCCGGATTCGTGAAGGACGGCATGGCAGCCAAGTACGCCCATTTCAAGGATGGGCGGACAGACGCCATCCGCTTCGTCCGTACAGCGCTGCCGCCGGACTGAACGCTCAGGCGTCATTCCGGAACACTCGCCCATCCGAGCAAGTCGAAAGATCAACTCAGTAGGGTCGGAATGGTGATTCCTCCCGAGTCCACGACCGTGTTGCGCTACATCGAGTTGGCGCTTCGCCTAGCGAAGTGGGACGCGGATCTCGTCGACTCGTACTACGGCCCCATTGCAGTGGCTCAGGACGTCGCAATCGAAGAGTTACGAAAGCCTGCGGACCTCCTTGCAGACGCCGATCACTTGCTCGCTGATGTGGAAGATCCGTGGCTTGCCGCTCAGGTAAGAGCGCTCCGAGTCGCCGCAGCGAGGATGGCGGGCAGCGAGCCCCCTTATCTCGAGTTGGTCGAGCAGACCTATGGCTTCCGGCCGCGGTGGTTTGACGAGGCCGATTTCGAGCTGGCTCACCGTCTTCTTGACGAGTCGCTGCCGGGGCGCCGGGTCGATCGCTTCTCGCCACGCTCGGTGGGTCGCTCAGATGACCATTCCCTCTTCTCTGATTGAGCCTGCCGCGCACGCGTTGGCCACGAAGTTCCGCGCGGTCACCGAGCGGCTCGTCGGACTCCCGGCAGGAGAGACAGTCGAGATCGAGGCAGTGACTGGCGTTCGCTGGCGCGGCTACGCGCGATATCAGGGCGGGCTGCGAACACAGATTTCGTTCAATGTCGAGAGGCCGTTCACTGCCACCGAGCTCGCCCATGTCACTGCACACGAAACCTATTCGGGTCATCACACCCATCGCGCCTGGCAGGAGGATGTCCTCGTTAGCGGGCGTGGTGAGACCGAAAGAACGCTCGACGTTCTCCGATCCCCCGACGCCGTGGTTTCTGAGGGCATCGCAGAGGTCGGCGCGGAGCTAGTCATGGCCGAGGATGGCCATGAGCTCGCCGCGCGTTGTCTTCGCGACCGCGGACTCACATTTGACGCCACAACCGAGTCGAAGGTCGCAGAAGCGTTACGGCTACTGAAGCCGGTGAACTCAAACGCCGCTCTTTTCATACACCACCACCGAGAAGACCTCGCCGCGGCGGAGGACTACCTTCGCAAGTGGTCTCTTATGAGCAGCGCGGAGGCAACACACAGCGCCCAAAAGCTCTCAATGCCGGTCCCGGTTGGCTATGTCCACCTCTACGCACACGGGGCGGAACTCTGTCGGCCCCACGTCCGAAACGACGGACGCCGGCTCCGAACTCTGATGACCGCGCGGGTCGTTCCGACAGATCTCATGTAGGTCGCCGCGCGCAGCAAAGCAGCATGCTCCGGACCCGCGACAGCCCCCTCGCGCAGGCGTCATTCCGGGGCGCTGGCCCAGGCGAGCGCGACGTTTAGGTCGCGAGCGGTGCTTTGAGTTTCAGCCAGGCTGGCTGAGGTTGGTATCCGAGCTGTTGGTTGAGGCGCTGCATTCCGCTGTTGCGGCCCTGGGTGAAGGTGACAAGCTCGGGGACTCCTGCGCGGGCTGCCCAGGCGAGCTGGTGGCGCTTCAGCTGGGTCGCGATGCCGCGGCGGCGGTGGGAGCGACGGACCGCGGTGAGGCCATGCTCGCCGCGGCTTTGCATGCCGGCGTACCCGACGACTTCGTCGTTGTCGAGGGCGAAGAAGGAGGCCTCGGCAACGCCCGCTCGTTCTTCCTGCAGCCACTTCTCGCGTGTGAGCACGAAGCTCCCGGGCAGGGGCATGTCCGCGTAGGCCTCGACCGCAACGGCGTCATAGGCTGCCTCCAACAAGCTCGGCTGCTCGGCGAGCGAGACGACGCTGATCCCCGGCAGCGGATCCGGGTCGGCCTCATCGCCGATCGCCCTCCGCAGCTCAACCTCGCGATCGACCTCCACGAACCCGCGCGCAGCCGCGAACGCACGTCCCGGCCTGCTCAGCTCGTCAACCGTGGCACTCAGCTCGGCCGCGCCGAGGGTGCGCGCGTGCTCGACACAGCGCGCAAAGAGCTCCGAGCCGAGGCCGCGCCCACGCGCCTGCGGCACGACGAACACATCAACGCTCGCCCAGCCTCCGATCTCCGACGGGGTCGCTCGAGCACAGCCGAACTCGCCAGCCAGCAACAGAAGCCGCTGCTCGAGGCGCAACGGGCGAACCAACGGCTCCCGCGGCGAAGCGGCCACACGGATCTCCGCCCACCGATCAAGCTCAGCATCCGACGCAGCCACTCGGATCAACCCAGCGGTCACCCCGCAACACTGACACAGCCGCCGGGGATCTCGATTCGCGTTCCGCCTTCTCACCGTCGGGCGGCTCGCCGCGCGACGCTCGCAGGCGCTGAACGTACGAACTGCCAGAGGCGACCAGAGGTGACGAGGATCGTGACACGATGTTTCCCCCTGCCCCCCGGTCGAAAGGTCACGACGTGACGGAGTTCGAACGTGGTGCTCAGTGGCTCGAGGTTGCGGACGCCTTCTCGAAGGCGATTGAGACGATCCAGCGCGCGCGCGAGACGCGCTCGAAGTCGGTGGAGCTGAGGCTACGGGTGCGGGATCAGCGAGTCACACCTCGGTTGCCGCCTCGGGGAGCCGAACAAGCAGGCGGCGGCCACCGCGGAGGTCAGTCGGCAGGTTCGGTCTGACGGTCGAGCAGGTCCGCCCGGTCGCGTTCCAGCTGCGCCGCCATCCGCTCAATCTCGGCGTTTCGGCGTTCTAGTTCGGCGCGCTCCGCTTCGCCCCACAGGAGCCATCGCTCGGCAGCCTCGATGTGTCGCTGGGCTGCCTCGTCGTGAGTTATTGCCGCCTTGCGGTGGCGATCGGCGCTCGGTGACGGCTCCCGCATGCGAACGATGTATCTCACGTACGTAAAGAATCCCATGGGCGCGGAGCGCAGCTCCAAGGCGGAACGCGAGGTAACGGCGGTTCGAGTCCGAGGACGACCGCTCCACGCTTGATCGCGAAGAGGTGACCCGCTCCGGGTGGTCTTCGCGAACACTCGGCCCAGCGAAGGGTCTGTCCGGATCGTGTAAGCGGTGCCGACCGGTGCGGTCGCGCAGCGCTTCCTGGCCGCTGAAACGGGCCGGGTCATCGCGGAGGCGGCGCTCGGAGGCGACCGCGAGCGCTTGCTGAGCGCGCCGCAAGCGCTACGCGCGCCGTATCGGCCGCTGCCGCACACGGCTCGTTAGAGGGTCTTGGCCATCGTCACCGCAGCAGCAGGCTCGGCGTTCGCTGTGGCTGGCTGCAACCGCCAACGCGGCGGGTCGTGCTGGCCGGCTCGATCCCTACGGCGCGGTGTGGCGGGAGGAGGATTTGGGCCGGGGTGGAACCGGTGGTCGTGGCGGCGGTTCCGGACGGGATTCGGCTTGAGCGCCATCGCGATCTCGAGGGTCGTGATTGGCATCCGTGGGTGACGCGTGCGTTGCTCGCGTTGATCGCTGCGTTGCTTGTGTTGGCGCTCTTCAACGTGTTTGGGCAGCGGCCGCTGACGTCGCGGGCGGCCGACGCGCAGGCGGTGCTGTCGGTCTATTCGCCGACGCGTGTGCGCGGCGGGCTGCTCTACACGGCTCGCTTCCACGTCTCCGCCCGCAGCGATTTGAAGAAGGTGTCGTTGCTGCTCGACCCTGGCTGGGTGGAAGGGATGCAGATCAACAGCATCAACCCGCAACCCGTTGACGAAGCGAGCAACGACGGCCGCCTCTATCTCGACCTTGGCCACATCCCGGCCGGCCACTCAGCGATCTATTTCATCGAGTTCCAGGTCAACCCGACCAACGTGGGTCACCGCTCACAGAACGTCGAGCTCGACAACAACGGCAAACGGTTGCTGTTCATCAAACGCACGATCACGATCTACCCCTGAGGGACGGCCGATGGACATCGTCATCCGGGCCACGGTCGCGTTCTTCTTCATCTTCCTGCTCACGCGGATCACCGGCCGCCGCAACCTGAACGCGCTCGAACCGTTCGACCTGATCCTGATCGTGATGCTCGGTGACCTCGTGCAACAAGGAGTGACGCAGAGCGACTACTCGGTCACCGGGCTGGTGCTCGCTGCCGGCACCGTCGGCGTGCTGAGCTTCCTGATCGCCTGGACGAGCTACCACTTCCGCAAGCTGCGGCCTGCGCTGGAAGGCGAGCCGATCGTGGTCATCCAAGGCGGCGATCTGATCGAGAGCAACCTGCGCCGGCAACGGATCACGCGTGAGGAACTCGCCGCGCAAGCGCGACTACAGCAGATCGCCTCGCTCAAGGACGTCGAATGGGGAATCGTCGAAAAAGGCGGCCAGATCAGCTTCATCCCCAAAGCAGGCAAAGGCAAATGACGACCGACCGCAACCGTCTGCGCTTCCGTGCGCGCTTCACCTTCGCCGCTCAGAGCGCAGCGATCGCCACCGGGCTCGCCTACCTCTGGCTCACCGCAGCACGCGCACACGGCTCATACGCACTCGCCGCCGCAATCAGCGCCGCCACCGCCACCGCGGCGGTCGCCCGCTGGCGCTCACGACAAGACTGACGCTGGCCACTTACACCGCTGAGGGACCCCGCGGTGATCAGCGCGGATCCAGTCTCAGCCGGTAGAAGCCTGGCTACGGTGGGGTGGTGGCGACGCAACCTCCACCTTCGACCGTCCTGGCGGCGTTCGGGATCGGCGGGACGCCTGTCCTGCTCGAGGGAGGTCAGCGACCGTCGTGGCGCGTTGGTGATGCTGTGCTCAAGCCGCTCGACCTCGAAGAGCCGGAACTAGCCTGGCAGGCGGAGGTGTTCGCGTCGATCTCCTGCCACGGGTTTCGCGTCGCGCATCCACTACAGGCGGGGAACGGGGAGCTGGTCGTTGCGGGCTGGTGCGCTTGGGAAGCGGTCGAGGGCAGACGCGAGAGCCGGCGCTGGGCGGAGATCATCGCGGCCGGCGAACGATTCCACGCAGCCCTTGCCGGCATTCCGTGTCCGGACTTCCTCTCCCGCCGCACCGATCCGTGGGCGGTTCGCGATCGCGTCGCCTGGGGCGACGTCCCAGCGGACATGGTCGCCCAGGTCGAGCACCTTAGGCGGCTTGCTGCTCGGCTTAAGCCGCTCGCGACTCCGAGCCAGCTCATCCAGGGCGACCTGAGCGGCAACGGGCTGTTCGATGACCAGCTCCCGCCAGCGGTGATCGACTTCTCTCCCTACTGGCGGCCGGCTGCGTTTGCGGCGGCGATCGTCGTCGCTGACGCACTCGTGTGGGAAGGTGCGCGGGAGGACATCCTCGACGCCGTCGCCCACATCGAGCACTTCGAGCAGTATTTCCTGCGGGCGCTGATCTACCGTGCCGTCAGCGATCGGCTCTTCCGTTTGCATGAGCGGCACAGTCCGGACGACGCCGACCCGTATCTTTCGGCGGTCGAGCTGGCCTGCCCGCTCGCAGCCTAGCCCTTCGCGCTACAGCTTGTTCGTGATCTTTTGGTGCGCGCTGCTGCCGGCGGCGACGCTTTTCGAGGTCGCGCGCTGTGAGCTGCGGAAGGGCTTTGGCAGCCAGCGCCCGAGGGGCCCCGGTGCATGCGACGCGGTTGCGGCTCCGACGCCCAGCGTTCGATTGGTGAGCGCGTGAGGTTTGCGGGCTAGCCGCGGCGCGAGCAGCGCAAGCACGAACAGCACAAGGCAGATGACGACCACGGCACCAATCAGCACGGCTGGGACCTGTCCGGCCGCTCGCAGCGCCAAACCTCCTCGCCAGCACGCGATAGCGGCGGTAGCCACGCTGAGCAAGCCGCTCGCGCGCGATGCCGCCGCCGCTTCTGCGGCCGCGGAACGCCGATCAACTCCGGCTCCCCAGAACAAGCGGTCCGAAGCGATATTACCGACGGCCGCTCAGCCAATCGAACGTCCCCTGAACCCTGCGCAGCTCCGTTTCCGCAGGCGCCCCTAGGAGAGATGAACGCCTGTCGACACAAACCGGCGCGTCGTCACACAGCAACGCGACGGCGTGGCGGGAAAGGATGACAGCGTCCGCACGTCGCGGAGCCTGAACGGGCGGCGCCACGGCGCGAAGGGCAGTTGACCCACGACCACGCCAGCCGCTCCCTTCGACCGCGATCAAGGAGCAGGATAGGGCGAATATTAGTGGGGGGTGCCAACCTCGACGGCTGCAGCGCCTCGTCCATCGTTCGCCGACCCAGGATCTCTGCCGCGACGGGATTCTACGCGGCGCCGACGCACGATCGAGCTGCACGCGCCCTCGCACGCGTTTTGTGACCACAACGAGTGCACGCGAAGCTGGATACGGGTCGGCCGCCGGTCTTCTTTTGGGTCCACCGTGATCTACTGCCGCCCGGACCAATGGATCGCGCCGACGGCGACCTATGCTGTTGCTGGTGCACCCTGACCAACCTCACGACTTGGAGCCGAGACTGACTTTGCCGCACGGCCACCCGGACGCGGTCGAACTGACCCGCCTCATCCATAGCGGCGATGTCAACGGGCTCCGTCAGCTCCTAACCGCGCGGCCCGAACTTGCGACTGCTCGGATGATCGGACGCAAAGGCCGCGACGGCGGCTGGCGGACGCCGCTGCACGCCGCCACCGACTGGCCAGGTTACTTCCCCGCCGCTCCCATCGCGGCCGCCCTGCTCATCGAGGCAGGCGCCGATCCAAACGACGACAGCGGCGGCGACCGCCCGGAGACACCGCTCCACTGGGCAGCGAGCACCGACGACGTCGACGTCGCGATCGTGCTCATCGACGGAGGCGCCGACCTCCGCACACCAGGCGGATCGATCGGCACCCAACTCGACAACGCGATTGGCTACGGCTGCTGGCATGTCGCCCGACTCCTCGTCGAACGCGGCGCACCGGTCGAGGCGCTCTGGCACGCCGCCGCGCTCGGAATGCTCGAACGGCTCGAGCAGCTCCTCACCGGGACACCGCCGCCAAACGCGGACGAGCTCAATAACGCGTTCTTCCAAGCCTGCAGCGGCGGCCAGCGACGAGCGGCCGAGCGGGTCTTGGCCGCGGGCGCCGACATCGACGCCTCACCGGCCTACGCCAACGGCCTGACCGCGCTCGACCAAGCGACCAGGCCAGACACACGGCGCGAGCAACTCGCCGAATGGCTACGCGAGCACGGCGCGACCGCGCATGCGACCTAGCGACGACGGCCTGGCGCGGCGATGGCCGCGACGAACGCTTCCGCAAGATCGACATCCACGCCACCGCGTTCGCCGGCCCGGCCCGAGCGAAGGCCGCGCCGTGCTCGAGACACGGGAAGCGTGCTCAACCTCGGCGACGCACTAGTTGCAGAGGCGGCACACATCTCGCTGCACCTATCCGCGTTGGCAATGCCACCTGACGTCAGGCTCGACAAGGCGCGCAATGAGCTGCGGATGCGAAAGACGATGATCGCGGCGAGGCGGCAACGATTGCCCGCATGAGCGCCTCGAACCATCGGAAACGCCCGCGCGGCGCCGTTCTTTTGGTCTTCGCGCCGGCTCTCCGGCGCCGCCCGCCTTAGGCGCCGGCGCGGGCGAGTTCGTCGAGCAGCTGGTCGACCTCCGCGACGGTGTTGTAGTGGATGATCCCGGCGCGCAGCGACTGTTCGGGCAGGCGCGAGCCGAGCGCGACGCAGTACCAGTTGTCTGCGTACCAGATGCCGATGCCGCGCTCTGCGAG